>Ga0180217_1000826_pt1 | contig 40849 bp, 36 predicted proteins | sample eDN3rd37CBELigOP_FD_128521 | JGI IMG/M metagenome (GOLD analysis project Ga0180217, IMG submission 128521) | Enriched Organic Plus compost microbial communities from Emeryville, California, USA - eDNA 3rd pass 37_C BE-Lig OP (version 2) (version 2) ...
ATCGTTGTCCATTCCGGTTCTTTCATGGAATCGAGTTTGAGGTTTGCAACCTCGATCCTGGACACCCTCGCCCTGTGCCGGTGGGAGACTCGCCGCGTCTACCCCTTGGAATCAACCATCTAGGCGCCGAAACCCTTGAAGCGCTGGTTGAACTTCTCGACACGACCAGCCGAATCGAGAATGCGCTGCTTGCCGGTGTAGAACGGGTGCGACGCGCTCGAGATCTCGACATCGATCACCGGGTAGGTCGCACCGTCGAGCTCGATGGTCTTGTCGCTCGTCAAGGTGCTGCGAGTCAGAAAGGTCTCGCCCGAAGCCAGGTCCCGGAAGACGATGGCGTTGTACTCGGGGTGGATCTCGGTCTTCATGGTGTTCCTTAGTTCATGTGGGATGGTCGGAGCGTCGCGCGCTCAAAAACTGCGGTCCGCTGCTCACGCGTCAGTGCACCAAGGTTCTACTTTAGCAGAGATTGCGATGGCGCGGCGAGCTACGGCAGTTCTGGTCGAGCGATGGCCGAGAAGCGGCCATTCTCCCGTGAGAGCTGGAACTCCATGCCGAACGTGGCACCAAGGTTCTCAGCGGTGAGGGTCTCCGCGATGGGGCCAGCAGCCCGCACTCGTCCGTCGTCAAGCAGCAGCACATGGGTGAAGCCCGGCGGAATCTCCTCCACATGGTGGGTCACCATGATCATCGCCGGCGAGCTCGGTGACTGAGCAAAACCGCCGAGCATCTGCAGGAGTCGCTCCCGAGCGCCGAGATCGAGGCTGGCGCTCGGCTCGTCAAGCAGCAGCATCTCAGGGTCGGTCATCACGGCCCTGGCGATCATGGCACGCTTACGTTCGCCATCGCTCAGCGTGCCGAACTTGTGATCAGCGAGGTCGCTCAGTTGCCACTCGGCGAGGATGCGGTCAGCCTGCCGAATATCGAGTTCATCGTATTGCTCGTTCCAGCGCCCTTCTACCCCGTAGGCGGCTGTCAGCACCAGATTCCGGACCGTCTCCCCCGCAGGAATGCGTCGCGCAGTCGCTGACGAAGCGAACCCCAACCGATTACGGAACTCCCAAATATCAAAAGTTCCGAGCTGCTGCCCCAGCACATGCACCTCACCGGTCGAAGGGTAGTCGTTCGCGGTGGCGAGCTTCAGCATGGTTGTCTTTCCCGCACCGTTCGGCCCTAGAATCACCCAACGATCCGACTCGTCGACCTCCCAGTTGACACCATCGAGGATTGCACGACCGTTGCGTTTGTAGGTCACATCGCTGAAGCGCAGCACATTGCTCATGCCATTAACCCTAGCGAGCCGAGCGGGGAACCTTCCTCTGCGCACCCCGCGTGCCGTCCGATCATAGACTTGAACCCATGACTGCCCAGCCGCGACCGCCATTGGTGGTGCTCGATTGCGATTCCACCACGATTCAAGATGAAGTCATCGAACTACTCGCCGATGCCGCGGGCACGCGAGAGCTCGTCGCGGACGTCACCGAACGCGCGATGCGTGGGGAACTCGACTTCGCGGAGAGCCTCCGCGAGCGAGTGGCCACGTTGGCGGGGGTCCCTGAGTCGGTGTTCGCCGAGGTGTATAAGAAGATCCGCCTCTCCCCCGGGATCCGAGAGCTGATTCAGGCAGTGCACGCTCGGGATGGCAAAGTCGCGGTCGTCTCGGGAGGCTTCCACGAGGTGCTCGACCTGCTCGCGAACGACCTCGATCTCGATGAGTGGCGCGCCAACCGACTCGAGGTGGCGGATGGGCGACTGACCGGTCGGACCGTCGGCCCGATCATCGACGCCGACGCGAAGGCGTCGGCGCTCACCGAATGGGCTAGCGCTCACGACATTCCTGAGCAAGCGACCGTCGCAATCGGTGACGGTGCCAATGACCTCAAGATGATGGCGGTTGCAGGGCTCTCCGTCGCCTACAATGCGAAACCGATTGTGCGTGCGGCCGCCACGGTCTCAATCGACAACGACCTCGCGCAGGTGATTCCCTATCTCGACCGCCTCTGATCCCGGGTCCCGATCGAATTCTGGGATGATCTGCGGTCAGTGACCCATGCCGAGGCCGCCGTCGACCGGAATAACCGCACCGGAGATGTAGGCCGCGTCATCACTCGCCAACCAGGACACCACGCCGGCTATTTCCGACACTTGCCCGAATCGACCAGCGGGAATCGACTCGAGATACTTCTGCTGTTGCGCCTCCGGCAACGCCGCAGTCATGTCCGTCTCAATAAAGCCCGGTGCCACGACGTTCGCGGTGATCCCTCGAGACCCCAGCTCGCGGGTCATCGAGCGGGCAAACCCGACGAGCGCTGCCTTCGAGGACGCGTAGTTCATCTGACCGGGTGACCCGTACAGTCCCACCACGCTCGAAATGAGAATCACTCGCCCGAAACGCGCCTTCAGGAGGCCTTTGGCGGCGCGCTTGACGACACGGAACGTACCGGTGAGGTTGGTGTCGATCACCTCGGTGAAATCCTCTTCACTCATGCGAAGCAGCAGCGTGTCTCGGGTGATCCCCGCATTCGCCACGATCACCTCTACCGGTCCGAGTTCGGCCTCGGCCTGCGCGAAGGCAGCGTCAATCGACGCGGAGTCGCTCATCTCGGCCCGCACCGTAAGCGATCCCTCGGGCCCCGCCCCGGATCGAGAGGTCACGACGACCCGATGCCCGTCCGCCAGCATACGTTCGGCGATCGCATAGCCGATGCCACGGTTACCGCCGGTCACCATCACGGTGCGAGGTGTGCTCATGAAGATCCTTTCGTCGATGTTGCCCAGCCTAGTAGCAGGCGACAAGACTATCCTTGGTCACGTGACACAGCAGTATGACGTGACTTCTGTCGGGGTGAACCCGACGAAGGATCGCGCGTACCGTATGCGCACCTACTTCCTCACCATGACGGTGCGTGTGCTGTGCGTTGTCTCACTCTTCTGGGTGCGAGGGCCCTGGGTGATCCTTGTGGGGATCGGGGCAGTCGTGCTGCCATACGTCGCGGTCCTCATCGCGAACGCGGTCTCCAATGTGGGAGGCACTGCCCCGGCTGTGCCGACGCCTCTTGAACTCACTCCCGGTAATGCGGATCACAGCCCGCCGCGATCCGAGGCGTCACAGGATCTCATCGTCGTCGACGGACCAGCTGAACGCAGGGCAACAGCCGCCTCGGGTGACGACCACAGCGCGAGTGGCGGCGCATGATCGACGTTCTTGGCGAGAACACCCAGCGGCCGAACGTGTGCTCCAGGGCCGGGTGCACCGAGTCGGCGGTGTGGGGCATCGCCTGGCGAAATCCGAAGATCCATCGCGAGGATCGGCGGAAGGTGTGGCTCGCGTGCGAGGCCCATCTCGAGTATCTCCGGTCCTTTCTCGAGGCCCGTTCATTCCCGCTCGACGTGCTGCCATTCGAGAAGCTTAGGGAGCAGAGGTGACTGACGGGGGCGTCGGGTGGCGGTTCCTCCATAGCAAGCGCTGGATCGGGTACTTCGCACTCCTGCTCATTTTCTCCGTTGCTTGCGTGTGGCTGGGGAACTGGCAGTTCGATCGACGCGCGCAGGCTCGTGCCGAGATCGAGCGAATCGATAACAATTACGACGCGGAGCCCAGACCGCTTTCGGAACTCCTTCCCGATCCTGCAAGTTTTGACGAGGATTCACTCAAGTGGCATCCCGTCGAACTCCGCGGAACGTACGGCGATGAAACGTTCCTTGCTCGTAATCGACCGGGCGCGGCGGGGGTGGGATCCGATCTCATTCATGCGTTCCACACCACTGACGGTGCAGTCTTCTTCATCGACCGGGGCTGGGTGCCAGTCGCAGGGGCGGACCCGGTGCCGAACAATCTTCCACAACCGCCGTCCGGGGAAGTCACGGTGATCGCGCGGCTCCGCGCTGGGGAGCCGCAACTTGATGGGCGCACTACGGCGGGCAATTCTGTGGCCAGCATCGATCTTCCCGAACTGGCTCAACTCTCGGCCAGTAGCGGCGTGGTGTACACCGGGGCGTACGGGCAACTGGTGAGTGAACAGCCGCCGGGTGAGACCGGGGTGCTGCCGCCACGCCCGGAGCGTGACGAGGGTCCGCACCTCTCCTACGCACTGCAGTGGTATGTGTTCATCCTGATCGCAGCCATTGGCGTGGCGTATGCGGCGCGGCAGGAGTACCGGAACCTCAATGCCGGCAACGATTCCGTGCTGCGTGAGGATGAGCGACGCGCGAGACGCAAGCGTCGACGCGGGCCGACCGACGCCGAGGAAGAGGACGCGTTGCTTGACGGATAGGCGGATGGCTCGCCGCGGCTCGACCGCGTGAGCACGCCCACGATAAGCTCGGGTAAATGCACTCGTCTTCTGACAGGCCCACCCGAACCCGCCGGGCGTTCCGTGCGGTACCGGTCGCGATCGCGTTGCTCCTCGCGACTGCGTGCTCTCAGGTGCCGGAACCTGAGGAGAACATCGATTCGCTCACGTCGGTCACCGAAGCGCCAGAGGAGTCGTCTGAACTCGATCAGTTCGATGCGACGCTGCATCCCGATCCGATCGCCGATCCAATGGAATGCAGCCGACTTCTCGTCGTGATGGCTCGCGGCACCGGGGAACCTGCCAAGGGGCAGCTCCTCTCCCCTGTGTCGCGCGCAATCGAGAAGGAAGATCCTGATGCGATCAAAACCTTAAACCTCGACTATCCGGCCGATACCAACGTCAACGAGGGTGGCACGGAGGGGGTTCGTCGCCTGATCGATACCTTGAACGTGCAGGCCGACCACTGCCCGGCTCAGCGGTTCGCACTGCTCGGCTATTCCCAGGGCGCCCTAGTCATTGGCGACGCGCTTTCAGAGCCCGCAATGCGCCTCGTCGGAGAGAACGCCGGAGAGCTCACCGACCAGGCAGGCAGCGCGGTGCTTGCGGTCGTGCTCTACGGCAACCCGCGGTTCTCGCCTTCCGAGCCCTTCGACGAGGGTGACTTTGACGCGTCCCTCAGTGGCATTCTGCCGCGCCAGCCGGATGGCCTCGCCCCGTACGCGGATCGCGTGCGAGACTTCTGTGTCGCGCGGGACTTCATCTGTCAGAGCAGCCTGGACCTCGATGAGGAGGGTCACGTCACCTACTACAAGAACGGAATGCAGCAAGAGGGGGCGGAGTTCGTGCTCGAGAAGTACCGGCTTCATCGCGCGGCGATCAGGCCAACTCGATGAGCTCCAGGTACTCCTTGGACCAATGATCCTCGGTCCCCTCCGGCATGATGAGCACGCGCTCGGGGTTCAGGGCCTCTACGGCACCCGGATCATGAGATACCAGCACGACGGCACCCGTGAAGTTCGCCAGAGCATCGAGAATCTCCTCGCGACTGGCCGGATCGAGGTTGTTCGTCGGCTCGTCGAGCAGCAGTACGTTCGCGCTGGACACGACCAGCATCGCAAGTGCTAATCGAGTCTTCTCACCGCCCGAGAGCACTCCCGCAGGCTTGTGAACGTCGTCGCCGGTGAACAGGAACGACCCGAGCACTTTGCGAGCCTCGGTCTCATTGAGGTGCTGCGAAACCGAGATCATGTTCTGCAGCACACTCGCCTTGACGTCGAGCGTCTCGTGCTCCTGCGCGTAGTATCCGATCTTCAGCCCGTGGCCGGGCTCGAGCCGACCGGCATCGGGGGTGTCTACCCCTGCGAGGAGTCGCAGCAGCGTGGTCTTGCCAGCGCCGTTGAGCCCCAGCACGACGACCTTCGATCCTCGATCTATCGCGAGATCGACACCGGCGAAGATCTCAAGGGACCCGTAGGATTTCGACAGGCCTGTCGCCATGAGCGGGGTCTTTCCGCACGGCGCGGGGTCCGGAAAGCGCAGCTTCGCGACGCGGTCGACCTGGCGAACTTCCTCGAGCCCCTGCAGCATCTTGTCGGCTCGCGCAACCATCTGATGCGCGGCAGCGGCCTTTGTCGCCTTGGCACCGAACTTCGCGGCCTGCTCCTTCAGCGCCGAGGCCTTCTTCTCGACGTTCGCCCGCTCCTTACGCCGGCGCTCCTCATCGGCAGCGCGCTGACGCAGGTAGTGCTTCCAGCCCATGTTGTACACGTCGATGACCTGGCGATTCGCGTCGAGGTAGAACACTCGATTGACTGTTTCCCCAACCAGATCGACGTCGTGGCTGATGACAATGACTCCACCGCGGTAGCTTTTCAAGAACTCGCGCAGCCAGATGATGCTGTCCGCATCGAGGTGGTTCGTGGGCTCGTCGAGGATCATGGTGTCCGCGTCGCTGAACAGGATTCGCGCAAGCTCGATGCGGCGCCGCTGACCACCCGAGAGGGTGCCGAGGGGCTGGTCGAGGACCCGATCGGGCAGGCCGAGGTTGTGCGAGATCGATGCTGCCTCGGCCTCCGCGGCATACCCGCCGAGCGCCTGAAATCGGTCCGTGAGGTTGCCGAAGCGCTTCATCGCCTTCTCGGCGATGCGCGGGTCGTCGCTCGCCATCTCGTCTGACGCGCGGGCGAGGTCGCGGGTGAGGGTGCCGAGCCCTCGTGCGTCGAGGATGCGGTGGCGCGCCAGCTGCTCGGGGTCACCGGAGCGCGGGTCCTGCGGCAGGAAGCCGAGCTCTCCCCCGACCGTGATCTTTCCCTCGGTCGGTTGCAGCTCGCCCGAGAGGGTCCGGGTGAGCGTGGTCTTTCCTGCACCGTTGCGACCGACGAGGCCGACCTTGTCACCGGGATTCACCCGGAAGCTGACGTCGGACATGAGGCGACGCGCTCCCACATCGATGGCGAGACCCTCGACGGTGATCATGCATACTCCTCAGGGGTGGATGTGGACGCGAGGGCATAGGCCTCCGCGAGAAGGGCGGATGCGGCGTCGCCGCTCGCGAACGCTCTGACGGCCCAGTGCCTCAAGCGCGTCGCCGGTGCACGGCCCCCGAGTTCGCCTGCGGTTGCGAAACCCAACCGCCTTTCGGCGGCGCGATCGGTAATGAGCGCTCAGTTGGCTCTAGATTGCGAAACCGAGCGCGCGCATCATGTCCCGACCGTCGTCGGTGATGCGCTCCGGCGTCCACGGTGGCATCCACACCCAGTTGATGCGAAACGCGCGGACGAGCCCGTCGAGGGCCTCAGCGATATCGTTCTCGATCACGTCAGTGAGCGGGCAGCCCGCGCTCGTGAGCGTCATTGAGATGACGAGCGCATCGTGCTCCTCGTCGAAGGCGAGATCGTAGATGAGCCCGAGATCGACGATGTTCACGCCGAGCTCGGGGTCACTCACGTTCTTCAGCGCTTCGAGCGCCTGCTCACGAAACTCCGGATCGAGTGACGATACGCCAGCTGTCTGTTCCATACAGTACAGCCTACGCGTTCGAGGCCTCGGTCAGAAAGCGATCGTAGCCTTCCTCTTCAAGACGATCAGCAAGCTCAGGGCCACCTTCTTCAGCCACACGACCGTTGACGAACACGTGCACGAAGTCTGGCTTGATGTAGCGGAGGATCCGAGTGTAGTGCGTGATCAGCATCACGCCAAGACCGGTGGAGTCCTTTGCTCGATTCACGCCCTCGGAGACGATCTTGAGCGCGTCGACATCGAGCCCGGAGTCAGTCTCGTCGAGCACCGCGAAACGCGGCTTCAGCAGTTCGAGCTGCAGAATCTCGTTGCGCTTCTTCTCACCGCCGGAGAAGCCCTCGTTCACGTTGCGCTCAGCGAACGAGGAGTCCATGCGTAGGTTCTCCATCGCCCCGCGAACATCCTTCATCCAGGTTCGAATCGCGGGAGCTTCGCCATCAAGCGCCGTCTTGGCGGTGCGCAGGAAGTTGGCGTTGGTCACGCCGGGGATCTCGACCGGGTACTGCATCGCGAGGAAGAAGCCGGCCTTCGCCCGCTCATCGACCGACATCTCGGTCACTTCCTCGCCGTCGAGCAAGATGGATCCACTCGTGATCTCGTAGCGGGGGTGGCCAGCGATCGCGTAGGCGAGCGTAGACTTCCCGGAGCCGTTCGGGCCCATGATCGCATGTGTCTCGCCCTGCCGGATGGTCAGGTTCACGCCTTTCAGGATCGGCTTCGGACCCTGATCGGTCTCGACGCTGACGTGCAGATCCTTGATCTCAAGAATGGAACTCATGCTGCAATCTCTTTCGTAACATTGGGGTCGATATACACGTCGTCACCCTCGATTTCAACGACGTAAACTGGCACCGGCTCGAAGGCCGGAAGGTTTCGTGGCTTACCGGTCGTGAGCGAGAATGCCGAGCCGTGCGCCCAGCATTCGATCTCCCCGTTCTCGACGAAGCCCTCGGAAAGGCTGATCTGCCCGTGGGTGCAGGTGTCGCCGATCGCGTGCACCTGCCCCTCACCGTCTAGCACAATGGCGATCGGCACCCCGTCAAGTTCGACGCGTACCGCCTGATCCTGCAGCAGCTCATGAAGCCCGATCGCCCGGTGTCGGGTCACGCACTCACCGCTTCGGTCCGAACGGAGTCCGCGAGTTCGGCTTCCACAGCCTCGCGGAGGCGAGCTTCCGTGGCTTCGTCGCCGATCTGCTGGATCACCTCGAGCAGGAAACCATGCACGACGAGCTTGCGCGCCTCCTCCTCGGAGATCCCTCTGCTCTGCAGGTAGAAGATGTGCTCATCGTCGAACCTGCCGGTCGCGCTCGCGTGGCCGGCACCCTCGATGTCACCGGTTTCGATCTCCAGGTTGGGAATCGAATCGGCCCTCGTGCCCTCGCTGAGCACCAGGTTGCGGTTCTGCTCGTAGCTGTCTGTCCCGGTCGCGTTGTTCCGGATCAGAACATCGCCGATCCATACCGTGTGCGCGCCCTCGCCCTGAAGCGCACCCTTATAGGTGACCCGGCTACGAGTGTGCGGCGCATTGTGGTCCATGTACACCTGGTGTTCCAGGTGCTGACCCGCATCAGCGAAGTACGCGCCGAGCGCCTCTCCGTTCGCCCCCTCGTGGTCGAGGTGGATCGAGGGATTGAGTCGCACGACGTCACCCCCGAGCGATACGACGATGTGCTTGAAGGTCGCGTCGCGGCCGACGGTAGCGTAATGGCTGGCGAGATGCACAGCGGAGTCATCCCATTGCTGCACGCTCACCACGGTGAGTTCGGCTCCGTCTCCCACCACGATCTCCACGTTCTCGGTGAGGTTCGCATCCCCCTGGTTTTCGAGGATCACCAGGCCACGCGCGTTCGGCTTCGCCTCGATCACGGTGTGTGCGGCGCGGGGCGAAGACCCGAGAGTCGAACGCTCCACCACAGCGGTGACCGGCTCCTCGGATGAGATCGTCACGAGGTGCGCCTCGTGGAAGGCGGTCCAGGCCGCAGCTGCGCCGCGTTCCTCGGGCGTCCCCGCGCGTCCGATTCGGGCATCGGTGCGAGCAATCCACTCGCTCGACACACCGGAAACCTCGGTGACGGAAACGTCAGTCCGAGCGCCGTCGAGCTCGGTACCCAGCAGGTGCTTGAACTTCGCGAGCGGCGAGAACTTCCAGTTGGCCTCGCGCCCGGTGACCTCGGCGAAGTCAGCGACCTCGGTCGAGGTGAAACGTGCGCTCCGCGTCTGCACCGGCACGAGCTTGGCAGCGCCCTCGGCATCCCAGCCGCCATCGGAGTGGGCCTTGAAGCCGTGCTGAGCGGTATCGGTTGATTCGGTCAGCGTCATTATCCGACGGATCCTTCCATGCCCATCTCGATGAGCTTGTTCAATTCCAGTGCGTATTCCATTGGCAACTCACGCGCGATCGGCTCGATGAAGCCACGCACGATCATGGCCATCGCTTCTTCTTCGGCAAGTCCGCGGCTCATCAAGTAGAAGAGCTGATCCTCACTCACCCGCGACACGGTGGCCTCGTGGCCGAGTTCGGCATCGTCGGTGCGAATGTCGATCGCCGGGTACGTGTCACTCCGGGAAATCGTGTCGACGAGCAGGGCGTCGCAGACTACCGAGTTCGCGGCATGGTGTGCATTCGCGTCGACGCGCACCTCGCCACGGTAACCGGTGCGGCCACCGCCGCGCGCGATGGACTTCGAGAGAATCGAAGACTTGGTGTGTGGCGCGAGGTGGATCATCTTGGCACCGGCGTCCTGGTGCTGCCCGGGGCCGGCGAAGGCGACCGACAGCGTCTCACCCTTCGCGTGCTCGCCGGTGAGGTAGATCGACGGATACTTCATCGTGACCTTGGAGCCGATGTTTCCATCGACCCATTCCATGGTGGCACCGGCCTCCGCTACGGCTCGCTTCGTCACGAGGTTGTAGACGTTGTTCGACCAGTTCTGAATCGTCGTGTAGCGCACGCGGGCGTTCTTCTTCACGACGATCTCGACGACGGCCGAGTGCAGCGAATCGCTCTTGTAAATGGGAGCGGTGCAGCCCTCAATGTAGTGCACGTAGCTGCCCTCGTCGGCGATGATGAGCGTGCGCTCGAACTGGCCCATGTTCTCGGTGTTGATGCGGAAGTAGGCCTGCAGCGGGATCTCGACGTGCACGCCCTTCGGAACGTACACGAAGGAGCCGCCCGACCACACCGCGGTGTTGAGCGCGGCGAACTTGTTATCGCCGGAAGGGATCACGGTGCCGAAGTACTCTTCGAAGAACTCGGGGTGTTCCCGCAACGCGGTATCGGTGTCGAGGAAGATCACGCCCTGCGCTTCGAGGTCTTCTCGGATCTGGTGGTACACGACCTCAGACTCGTACTGCGCGGCCACGCCGGCCACGAGTCGCTGCCGTTCCGCCTCAGGAATGCCGAGCTTCTCGTAGGTGTTCTTGATCTCCTCTGGGAGCTCTTCCCAGCTTGTCGCCTGCTTCTCCGTCGACCGCACGAAGTACTTGATGTTGTCGAAATCGATTTCGCTCAGGTCCGCACCGAAGGTCGGCATGGGTTTGCGATCGAAGATCTGCAGAGCCTTCAGTCTGCGTTGGAGCATCCATTCGGGCTCGTTCTTGAGTGCCGAGATATTCCGAACGACATCCTCGTTCAGACCGCGCTGCGCCGTCTCACCTGCCCGGTCCGCATCGTGCCAGCCAAATTCGTACACCCCCAGACCCTCGAGTTCTGGGCGGTCAATCAGCACTTCTGGCATCTGTCATCCCTCATTCATCTCAGCGCCGCGGGAGTGATGCGCACGCGAGATTCGGGTACACACCAGGTTCCCTGCGGCGGTGCAGTATTCTGGGCGTCGGGCGAAGCAATCCTTCGACGTCGCAACGTCGGAGACCGCGTCTCATGACGCAACCACAGCTTCCCATTCTACAGGCTCCCGGTGAAAACGGGAATGGCGACCGCTTTGAGCGAACGCCGCTGAGAGGAGCACCTTGTCCGCCACGATGGATACCCCCGCGCCCGGGATGAAACGCAGGAGCGAACCCTCCGTTTTCTTGAAAATTGTGGCTTGGTTGTCCTTCCTCCTGAACGTGATCATCATCGGCACCGGCGGGGCCGTTCGCCTCACGGGGTCGGGTCTCGGATGTCCAACGTGGCCGTTGTGCACCAGCGATTCGCTCGTGCCCACGCAGGAGCTGAGTTGGCACAGCCTCATCGAGTTCGGCAACCGCACGATCTCGGGACCGATCCTGGTATCCGCGATCCTCGTGTTCATCTTGAGCCTCATGCTGCGCAGGTACCGCAAGGACCTGCTCGTGTTGTCGGCGATCGTGCTGGGGCTCGTTGTTTTGCAGGCGGTCGTTGGTGGCGTGATCGTCTGGCTGCATCTCAATGCGAACCTCGTCGGCTTTCATTACGTGGTCTCGCTGATCCTTGTCTGCATCACCGCTGCCTTCTTAGCTCGGATGTACGAGCCGCCGGTGACACGTGAGCGCGTCGTGCCAGGGCCGTACGCGGTGCTCACGCACCTGACGTCCCTGTTCGTAGCCGTGACCGTGTTCGTTGGTGTGCTGACGACCGGCGCTGGTCCCCATTCGGGCGATGCCAACATCGAGCGAGACGGCTTTGACGCTTCGCTCCTCGCGCACATCCACGCCTGGCCCGGGTATATTACGCTGGCGCTGGTCTTCGCGATCACCGTGTGGGCGGTCATCGCGAAGCTGCGCCCGGCACGCTGGAGCATCATGCTGCTTGTCGCAATGATCGTGCAGATCGGGGTCGGGGTGTATCAGGCCAGAACCGGGCTTCCACCCTTGGCCGTTGGCATCCATATGGTCCTGGCCTCGCTCACGGCTGCAGCCATGACCCTCGTCGTACTGCGTATGAAACGGCCCGTAGCCGCGGTTGCCCAGTCGCAACCGCCCGTCTCAGGCGTCTAGCGCCTGGGAAATGTCCGACCAGAGGTCTTCGACGTTCTCGATTCCCACGCTCAGCCGCACGAGCGACTCCGGCACGGTGTGCGGCTCCCCCGGTTGCCGCCGACGCCGCTCGGCAAGTGTCTCCACCCCGCCGAGGCTGGTGGCCGGCGTGATCAGTCGCAGTGCCTCCATGAATCGTTCAGCGGCGGTGACTCCCCCGGCGAACTCGATCGAGATGATCGCGCCATACCCGTCGAGTTGAGCCGTAGCCAGTGAGTGACCGGGATCGGCGGGCAGGCCAGGGTAACGCACACGCGAGAGCTCCTTACGGCCTGTGAGGCGCGTGGCGAGCGTGGTCGCGTTCTGCTCTGCTCGGTCCAGCCGAACCGCTAATGTGCGTAGGCCTCGCAGTGTCAACCATGATTCGAAGGGGCCGGGGATCGCGCCGTGCAACGTGCGGTTCTGCTGCAGGCGCGAACGCAGTCCCGCATTCGCGGTAACGAGCACGCCGAGCAGCACATCGGAGTGCCCTCCGATGAACTTCGTCGCAGAGTGCACCACCAAATCGGCACCCAGGCCGAGTGGACGTTGACGCAGCGGAGTCGAAAAAGTGTTGTCGATCGCCACGAGCGCTCCGCGTTGCTTCGCCGCGGCGATGAGCGCGGGCAAATCGAGCACGTCGAGCAGCGGGTTCGTCGGTGACTCGAGCCAGACGAAGTCGGCACCCTCGAACGCATCTATGGCGGCGTTCCAATCGCTTGGATCGATCTCGCGAAGTTCAAGGGCACCCTCATCATGCAGACTGCGAGCCAGGCCGACCGTGCCCCCGTAGGAAGTCGACGGCACGACAGCCACGCCGCCAATCGGCACCAGTGAGAGGGCCGCCGACACCGCTGCCATGCCTGAGGCATACGAGAGGGCCGGCAATGGCGCGCCTTCGAGCTGTGCGATCGCCTCCTCGAGCGGCTCCCAGGTTCGGTTCGAGAAACGCGCGTACACGTAATCGTCTGCTCCGGGGGCATGCACGCCGACGAATGTCGACGACATCTCGATCGGTGGGTTGAGTGCGCTGCCGCGACGGCGCTCAGGCCGTCCGACTGATACGACAGAGGTATCCGGGTACACCGATGCTTCGTGGGGAGCCATATCTGAGAGCGTACCGGTTCGCGGTCTGAGCGACGGGGTGCCGACGCTCATCCTCGGCGCTTGCGCGCGCAATCACCGGAGCGAAGCGGCCCCTAGAACGGCAGCAGTGGGTCCACTGCGATCGCGAGTGAGAGCAACGAGAGGTAGGCGATCGAGCCGTGGAACACCTTCATCGGTTTGCCCTCCTCGCCCCGTATCGCACTGCCATACAACCGGTGTGCCTCGATGATGAACCAGGCTCCAGAACCGACTGCAACAACCGCGTACACGATGCCCATCTGCGCAACAGGAATGAGGAGCAGACTGGACGCCGCGGTCGCCCAGGTGTACAGAATGATCTGCATTCCCACTGTCACGCGGCCCCGCACCACTCCCAGCATCGGGACGCCCGCATTCGCGTAGTCGGAACGGTACTTCATCGACAGCGGCCAGTAGTGTGGTGGCGTCCAGAGGAAGATCACCAAGAAGAAGATCCAAGCCGGCCAATCCAATGAACCGGTTACTGCGGCCCACCCGATCAGCACTGGGAAGCACCCCGCGATGCCGCCCCAGATGATGTTCTGCTCGCTGTGCCGCTTCAGTAGCAGCGTATAGATCACGACGTAAAAGAAGATTGCCGCCGCTGACAGCGCTGCAGCAAGCCAGTTGGTGGTGAAGCTCAACCATACGACCGAGCAGATTCCGAGCACCCAAGCGAACACGAGCGCGCTCCGGTCGGTGATCTCCCCCGTGACCAGCGGACGATTCGACGTACGCTTCATCTTGCGATCCATGTCGCGATCGATGTAGCAATTGAACGCCCCTGCTGATCCGGCGCTCATCGCACCGCCCAAGAGCGTGGCGAGAACAAGCCAGAGGCTAGGAAGTCCGTCTTGAGCGAGGATCATGGCCGGAACCGTGACCACAAGCAACAGCTCCATCACCCGCGGTTTCGTGAGGGCCACGTATGCTCTCACGGTACGTGCGAAGCCGATCTTCTGGGACCGCAAACTCGCAGCAGACTGGGAGATGGTTTCAGTGGACATCGCCTCTATGGTACCCCGTCTCGCTGTAGGCTTGACTGCGGTGCCCGTGATGAAGAGTCAGGGCGCGATCGAACGCTGAGAGAGGCCGGGAATTGACCAACGATTTGCAGTGGGATGAGCTCGATGATCGCGCGGTAGACACCGCACGCGTGCTTGCGGCAGACGCCGTCGAGAAGGTCGGCAACGGACATCCGGGCACCGCGATCAGCCTCGCGCCAGCGGCATACTTGCTCTATCAGAAGGTCATGCGTCACGATCCGCGCGACCCGGGCTGGTTGGGGCGAGACCGGTTCGTGCTCTCTATCGGGCATAGCTCGCTCACCCAGTACGTGCAGCTCTACCTCGGCGGCTTCGGCCTCGAACTCGAGGATCTCCAGGCGCTGCGCACTTGGGGATCAAAGACCCCAGGCCACCCGGAGTTCGGCCACACCGCCGGTGTGGAGATCACCACCGGACCGCTCGGTCAGGGGCTCGCCTCCGCCGTAGGCTTCGCCTACGCTCAGCGTTATGAACGAGGGCTCTTCGATCCGGATGCTGTTCCGGGTCAGAGCCCATTCGATCACTTCACCTATGTGCTCGCCGGCGACGGCGACCTACAGGAGGGCGTCACGAGCGAGGCGGCGTCATTGGCGGGACACCAGGAGCTCGGCAATCTCATCGCGATATACGACTCCAATCAGATCTCTATCGAAGACGACACGAACATCGCCTACAGCGAGAACGTTCGGATGCGCTACGAGTCCTACGGCTGGCAAGTGCTCGAGGTGGACTGGCGCAACGACGGCGAGTACCGCGAGGACGTCCCCGCCTTGTTCGCGGCGATTCGGAGCGCGCAGGCCGAGGCGAAGCGGCCGACTCTCATCATCCTCCGCACGATCATCGGCTGGCCGTCACCGGGGAAGCAGAACACCGGCGGCATTCATGGCTCGGCGCTCGGAGCGGAAGAAGTCGAGGGTCTGAAGCGTGCGCTCGGCTTCGATCCTGCGCAGCACTTCGCAGTCGCTTCCGAGGTTCTCGCCCACACTCGCGGGCTCGCGACGCGCTCCTCGCAGGACCGCGAGGACTGGCAGCGTGCCTTCGATTCGTGGGCGCAGCACAACCCCGAACGCAAGGCGCTGTTGGATCGTCTCGAAGCCGAGGAGCTGCCCGAAGGCGCGCTCGATGCGCTGCCGGTGTTCGAGTCCGGCACCAGCGTCGCTACGCGCTCAGCCAGCGGCAAGGTCATCAACGCGCTGGCACCGATCATGCCCGAGTTGTGGGGCGGCTCTTCAGATCTTGCCGGCTCCAACAACACCACCATCATCGGGGCTCCGTCCTTTGTGCCGGCCCATCACTCCACGGGCACGTGGCAGGGCGACCCGTACGGCAGGGTGCTGCACTTCGGTATCCGAGAGCACGCGATGGCTGCCATCGTCAACGGGATCCAGCTGCACGGTAAGACGCGCAGCTTCGGAGGCACCTTCCTCCAGTTCGCCGATTATATGCGTCCCGCCGTGCGACTCGCAGCGCTCATGAATGTACCGAGCATCTTCGTATGGACGCACGATTCCATCGGTCTTGGTGAAGACGGACCCACTCACCAGCCGATCGAGCACCTTGCCGCGCTCAGAGCCATCCCGAACCTCGCGATCGTCCGCCCCGCGGATGCGAACGAGGTTGCCGTCGCCTGGCACGAGACCCTCAGCCGACACGAGGGTCCAACAGGTCTCGCCCTCACTCGGCAGAATGTGCCGGTGTTCGAACGGGGGCCGGGCACAGCGGAAGGAGAGGTGTTTGCGTCTGCAGAAGGTGTGCGTCGGGGGGCATACGTGCTTGCTGAGTCGCCGACGGGCCGAGTCGATGTGATCCTCATCGCGACCGGCAGCGAGGTGCAGCTGGCCGTGGCGGCCCGAGCGCAACTCGCCAATGAGGGTGTCGGAGCGCGGGTGGTTTCAGCGCCGTGCCTGGAGTGGTTCGATGAGCAGAGTGTCGAGTACCGTGAGTCTGTGCTTCCCGCCGAGGTGACGGCTCGCGTGAGCGTCGAAGCAGGTATTGCACAGGGTTGGCGCGATTACGTTGGTGACCGCGGCAGAATCGTGAGTATCGAGCATTTCGGAGCCTCCGCCAGCGCCGAACGACTCTTCCAGGAATTCGGCATTACCGCGGAGGCGGTCGTAGCTGCGGCGAGGGAATCGCTCGCCGCATAACTTGGGAGAACCTGTAATGAATGAACCAGCAACCTCAGCACTGCTGCGCGAAGGGGTCAGTATCTGGCTCGACGACCTTTCGAGGGAGCGAATCGTCAGTGGCGAGCTCGAGGAGATGATCCGTTCCCTCGATGTTGTCGGGGTCACAACGAACCCGACGATTTTCGCCAACGCGATACGCAATGGAAGCGGCTACGCCGACAGCCTCAGCAACCGCTCTCGTGAAGGCATACCCGTCGAGGAGGCCGTCTTCGATCTCATGTGTGCCGACGTGGCTGATGCCTGCGATGTGTTCGCCCCGCTGTACGCCAGTTCCGGAGGGCGAGACGGTCGCGTCTCGATCGAGGTCTCTCCCCTGCTGGCTCACGATTCCCAGGGCACCATCGCGCAAGCTACGGAGCTGTGGAGCAGAGTCGACCGCCCCAACGCAATGATCAAGATTCCCGCGACTTCCGAGGGTCTTGAGGCAATCAGCGAGGTGACGGCACTGGGCATCAGCGTCAATGTGACTCTGATTTTCGGGCTCACCCGATACCGGGAAGTGATCAACGCTTACCTCACCGGCCTCGAACGCGCGCGACGCAGCGGACTCGATCTGACTCGAATCCACTCCGTCGCCTCGTTCTTCGTGTCTCGTGTTGACACGATGATCGACGCAAAGTTGGACGGGATCGGAACTCCCGAGGCGCGTGCACTACGCGGCACGTGCGGCTTGGCGAACGCGCGACTTGCATACGAGGTCTTTACCCAGGGCTTCGCCAGTGAACGAGCTCGCCTACTGCTGGATGCCGGTGCCAACCTGCAGCGGCCGCTCTGGGCGTCCACCGGTGTGAAGGATCCGAGCCTGCCGGACACGCTCTATGTGAGCGGACTCGTCGCGCCCAATGTCGTCAACACGATGCCCGAGGCGACGCTTCGCGCGTTTGCCGATCACGGTGAGGTGACCGGGAACACGATCTCGACTGCCGCGAGCGAGAGCGAAGGAGTCTTAAACTCACTCGACGCTGTCGGCATCGACTACCGTGACATCACCGAGCAGCTCGAGCGCGAAGGTATCGAGAAGTTCGAGGCCTCCTGGGCAGAACTTCTCGATACGGTGGGCCGCGAATACCTGGGCGCAGTATGAGCATCGCGGTTCAGGTTGCCTCGTCCTGGGCGGATTCGTCGAACCCATTGGTCGAGCAACTGGTGCGCACCCGCTTCGCCAGCCGTCTGTTCGCAAAGGATGCGACGCTGTGGGGTACAGCAGCCGAGCAGGAGGCCTCAACACGGCTCGGCTGGGTCGACCCGTTCGCAAGGGCGACTGACCTCATTGCGCGCGCGAACAGTATTCGGGGCACATTGCGCGGGAACGGTATCGATCGCATTGTGCTCTGCGGTATGGGCGGATCGAGTCTCGGGCCCCAGGTAGTCGCACGAGAGGCCGGCGTGGACCTGACGGTGCTCGATTCGACGCATCCCGCAGAGGTTGCCCGCGCGCTGGCCGGTGACCTCGGCCGAACGGCGGTGGTCGTATCATCAAAGTCCGGAACGACCTTGGAAACCAACTTGCACGCGGCGATGTTCATCGACGCGTTCTCAGGTGCAGGTATCGACCCAGCCGAGCGCGTGCTGTTCGTAACGGATCCCGGCTCCCAGTTGGCACGGAAGGCCGAGGAGGGTTTTCAGGTCGTCCTCGCGGACCCGAGCGTCGGAGGCAGGTTCTCAGTGCTGACGGCCTTTGGCATCCTTCCGGCAGTCTTGGCGGGTGCCGACTTTGACCGGCTGATCGCGGAGGCCGAGACGGCCGCGTCGACGCTTGCCATCGACTCGACCGAGAATCCGGCACTGCGCCTGGCAGCCGTGCTCGCAGCAGCGCATCCCACGCGATTCGCTCTGCTTCTTCAGGAATCGGCCTCCGAGCGATGGGGGCTCGGGGACTGGATCGAGCAGTTGATCGCAGAATCCACGGGGAAGCAAGGAAAAGGCATCCTGCCAATAGCCCTCGAGCGTGACGATTGTCGCCTCGGGCGGCCGCTGGACTCTGCGCTGCTGGCGGCCGTGGGCGACAAGCCCGGCGATCCTCGCGCAGATATCACCGTGCTCGCGCCGCTCGGGGCGCAATTCTTGCTCTGGGAGGTGGCGACTGCGGCACTGGGGCACTTGTTGCGCATCAATCCGTTTGACCAGCCGAACGTCGAGGCAGCCAAGGCAGCGGCACGCGAGTGCTTGCAAGCGGGATCCGACGCCCCCGGCTCTGCGGAGGTTCCCGACGCGGACCCAGATGAACTCATCCCGCTACTCACCGAGGCCCTCTCCTCCGACGGATACGTGGCCATCCAGGCGTTCGTCGACAGAGAAAGTGACTCGGCGCTTGCCGCGAAGCGGTTACTCGAGCGGCTTTCTACTGAACTCGACGTTCCGGTCTCGATCGGCTGGGGACCACGCTACCTGCACTCGATAGGACAGTTTCACAAGGGAGGGCCGCGGGTCGGCGTGTTCGTGCAGCTCGTAGACGACGCCTCGCCGGCGTTGACCGCGCCTGGCCACGATGTGTCCCTGGCGTCGGTACTGCGCGCCCAGGCAGACGGAGATCACCGGGTGCTCGAAGCACAAGGGCGACCGGTCCTGCTCCGATCCTGCTGATCCGAGATCGCTCCAGAACGGGAGCGTTCCGGCGCGCTCAAGCCTTCTGTGCGCTCCCGCGGCGCTCGCGTAGCTTCTGCAGCGCCTGCTCGAGCAGTTCCTCCGCTTCCTCGGGGGTGCGGCGCTCCTTCACATACGCCAGGTGAGTCTTATAGGGCTCGTTCTTCGCGACCTCCGGCGGGTTCAACCGGTCGCGGCCGGCGGGCAGCCCCGTCTGCGGGGAGTCGATCTGATCCGGAATCTCCTCGGGATCAACGTCCGCCGCAAAGTAACGGACCGTCTCGTTACCGTGGATGTCGTAGTAGGACACCGCGATCCGCTCAGCCCGTATCCCATGATCCATCTCACCCATCGGTCCCGAGCCAACGCGAGCACCCCGAATAGCGTTACTGCCAGACAAACTTCACCTTTCCTTGGACGATTGTCCCTGACCCCGAATGCGTGGGCGACTAACGATCAAACAACAGAAAAACGTGCGATCAATCCCAGCCCAATAATTGAGGCGACCCAGAACAGCGAGACGATCACCGTGATGCGGTTGAGGTTGCGTTCGGCCACCCCAGATGAGCCCAGACTGGACGTGACGCCGCCACCAAACATGTCGGAGAGACCACCACCGCGGCCCTTATGCAACAGAATGAATAGTGTCAGCAAGGCGCTCGTGAGAACGAGCAACACGATCAGGGCGATCTTGACTATGAGCACTGGAGCGGCCCTTTCACTGTAGACAAACCAACGTCCAGTATAACGCGCTATGCGGTCGTTACATGCTTTTCGAACTGGACAATGCGCGAGAACTCTTGGGAATCCAGGCTCGCGCCACCAACGAGCGCGCCGTCGATATTCTGCTGACTCAGGAACCCAGCCACATTCTGGCTGGTGACCGAGCCACCATAGAGGATGCGCGTGCTCGCGGCCACATCTCCTCTCAGTTCGCTCAACCTCCGGCGCAGGGCTGCGCACACGTCCTCGGCCTGCGCCGCAGTAGCCGGTTCACCGCTCCCGATCGCCCAAACCGGCTCGTATGCAACGATGAACTCCGCCTCGTCAGGAAGCCCGGAAATGGCCGCCTCGAGTTGCGCGAGCGGCACGGCGGCTGCGCCCTGTGTTTCGAGGTCTTCCGCGGTCTCGCCGACGCAGATCATTGGCACCAGCCCGCTCCCGGCAATCGCGGAGGCTTTCGCCTTCACGATGTCATCGCCTTCACCGTGACCGTGCCGACGTTCGGAGTGCCCGACGAGCACGTACTTGACATCGAGCTTGCTCAGAAACTGCGCAGAAATATCGCCGGTGTACGCGCCCGCGGCGTGCGGGGAGGCGTCTTGGGCTCCGAGGCCGATCGACAGCTTGTCGGCAGCGAGCAGGGTCTGCACCGAGCGGAGATCGGTGAACGGCGGAAACACCGCGACCTCGACCGAGCTGTAATCGTGCTTCACGTCCTTCAGCGACCAGGCGAGCTTCTGCACCAGCGCGATAGCCTGAAGATGGTCGAGGTTCATCTTCCAGTTGCCAGCGATCAGGGGCACCCGCGAGACCGGTTGGGCCGGAGCCTCCGCGGGCTGTTGCTCGGTATCGGGCGTGTTCTGACTCATGCGAGCACCTCCAAGCCGGGCAGGGTCTTCCCCTCCAGGTATTCCAAACTTGCGCCCCCGCCAGTCGAGATATGGCCGAACTGATCATCACGAAACCCGAGCGAGCGAACGGCGGCAGCCGAGTCTCCCCCGCCGACGACCGTGAATCCGTGAGACCGTGTCAGCGCGCTCGCCACTTCGCGGGTGCCAGACGCGAACGCGTCCATCTCGAATACACCCATCGGCCCGTTCCAGAAGACCGTGCGTGAAGCCAAGATGTGTTCTGCGAAGGTTGCAGCGGACTCTGGGCCGATGTCGAGCCCCATACCGGCCTCGCCAAACCGGCTGCTCGCGATCGCGTCGGCTGGCACGACCTCGTGATCGGCGTCGGCAGCGAATGCCTCCGCCACAACAATGTCCGTAGGCAGCACAATCTCGACGCCGCGCCTGTCGGCCTCCGCGAGATAGCCGCGCACGGCCTCAAGCTGATCCGATTCGAGCAGACTCGCCGCGACATTGTGGCCCTGAGCCGCGAGGAACGTGAAGACCATCCCTCCCCCGATCAGGAGTCGATCGACCCGCTCGAGTAGATGGGAAATGACACCGAGCTTGTCGCTGACCTTCGACCCACCGAGCACAACCGTATACTCGCGTTCGGGTGTCTCGGTGAGGCGCTGCAATACCTCGAGTTCTTTCGCGACGAGCCTGCCGGCAGCGCTGGGGAGGATACTCGGCAACTCATACACGCTCGCTTGCTCCCGATGCACGACACCGAACCCGTCAGAGACGAACGCATCAGCACCTGCGGCGAGCTGCGCTGCGAAACTGCGTCGCTCGCTCGCTTCCTTGCTCGTTTCGGCGGGATTGAATCGCAAATTCTCCAGAAGCACGACCTCGCCGTCGCTGAGCTCCGAGACCGCAGCCGAAGCGGCCCCTCCGATCGTGTCTGGCACGAACCGCACCGGGGCCGCTAACAGCTCGGCCATTCGGTCGGCGACGGGCCGAAGCGAGTACTGCGCATCGGGTGCGCCACCGGGTCGCCCCAAATGGCTGATGAGCACAATACGCGCTCCGGCACTGCGCAACTCACGAAGAGTCTCCAGTGAAGCTCTGATCCGCCCGTCGTCGGTAATCGTTCCGTCGCTGAGTGGGACATTGAGATCGCACCGGACGATCACCGTTTTTGAGCGTAGATCACCCAGTGACTCAAGCGTGCGCATAGCGTCGTTCGTATCCTCTCAGCCGTCAGATGAGGCCGGGAGTCTGAGCGCGAGCCGTCTCAAAGCGCTTAGCCACGTCCGCCCAGTTGGCGATGTTCCAGAAGGCCTTGACGTAGTCAGCTCGCACGTTCAGGTAGTCGAGGTAGTAGGCGTGCTCCCAGACATCGAGCATGAGCAGCGGAATCGTGCCAGCCGGGAGATTGCCCTGCTGGTCGAACAGCTGCACAATGTTCGGGCGCTGACCGAGGGCATCCCACGCGAGAACGGCCCAGCCGCTGCCCTGAACGCCGAGCGCAGTCGCCGTGAAGTGGGCCTGGAACTTCTCGAAGGAGCCGAAGTACTCGTCGATCGCAGCCGCGAGCTCTCCCTCGGGTCGTTCTGGCGCTTCGGGCGAAAGGTTGTTCCAGAAGATCGTGTGGTTCACATGCCCACCGACGTTGAAGGCCAGGTCTTTCTCGAGCTTGTTCACCGCCGCGAGATTCTCGTTCGCGCGCGCCTCCTCGAGCTGCTCGAGCGCCGTGTTCGCACCCGTGACGTAGGCCTGGTGGTGCTTGTCATGGTGCAGCTGCATGATCTTGCCGCTGATGTGCGGCTCCAGCGCCGCGTAGTCGTAGGGCAGTTCTGGCAGGGTGTATGCGGACATGTGTCTCTCCATTCGTGAACTGAATTCTCGCGTCTTTCCAGTCTAGTCTTCGACATCGAGAAGTCATCTTGGTTTCAGCCCTTCCACAGTCGCGCTCAGGGGCGCGAGTGGCGGTGCGTTACAGGCGGTCCAGCTCCTCCGGAAGGTTCGCTTCGGTTCCAGGGATGCCCTGCTGCTCTGCAGCTTTGTCGGCGAGGGCGAGCAACCGCCGAATCCGCCCCGCGATGGCATCCTTGGTCAGCGGTGGCTCGGCCTTGGTGCCGAGCTCGTCGAGGCTCGCATCCCGGTGCCGCAGTCGCAGTTCACCGGCATACTTCAAATGCTCCGGCACTTGCTCGCCGAGGATCTCGAGGGCTCGCTCGACGCGTGCGCAAGCAGACACGGAAGCCTGTGCGCTGCGGCGGAGATTGGCGTCGTCGAAGTTGACGAGACGGTTGGCGGTGTTTCTCGTTTCGCGGGCCTTCCGCAACTCGTCCCAGTCGGACTGCGCTTTCACGGCCCCCATGAGGCCAAGCATCTGTCCGATTGCTTCGCCGTCGCGAATCAGCACCTTGTGCTGACCGCGTATCTCACGGCTCTTTGCCTGGACGCCCAGGCGTCCCGCGGCACCGACCAGGGCCATCGCCGCTTCGTTCGTCGGGCAGACGATCTCGAGGCTTGCTGACCGGCCTGGCGGGGTGATCGAGCCGCGCGCGAGGAATGCGCCCCGCCAAATGGCTGAAAGTTCCGCAACCGATCCGGTGGTGAGGCGGTTCGGCAGTCCGCGTATCGGGCGTCGCTTCTGATCGAGCAACCCGAGTTGCCGAGCCAGGGTTTCGCCGTCGAGCACTCGCACCACGAACTGCGGCGATCCGGGTCGGGTGGAGGCTGCCGGCATCTGCTTAGCGTCGGAGCGAACTCCGTACAGTTCGGCGAGATCCTTGCGCACTCGCTGGACGATTGGCGGAGTGTGCAGTTCAGCTTCGAGCGCAATGCGCCCCGAAATGGTGTGGAGTCCGCCTGCAAGGCGGAGCACAGTCGCGAGCTCACTCATACGTTCGCCTACGTGCAACGTCTGCACACGTACGAGCTCGTTCTTCACGTCGGGGGTCGAGGGCAATGTGATCCTTTCAAGAGTGCCGGGCGGCGAAAAATTCAGTGCTATTCACGGCCGAGATCTCGGTGGCGCAGGCTCACGCTCACGCCGGGCAGCGCCGCAAGCCGATCGGCAAGTTCGCGCGCCATAGCGACAGAGCGATGTTTGCCGCCGGTACAGCCTACTGCGAGTGACACGTGTCGCTTGTTCTCTCGCTGATATCCGGCCAGCATCGGTTCCAGCGCGGCAACGTAGTTGTCCAGGAACTCTCGGGCCCCCGGCCTACTCAGGACGAACTCCTTGACCTCGGCGTCAACCCCGGTGAGTGCCCGCAGCTCCGTCTCCCAAAACGGGTTCGGTAGGAAGCGCATATCGACCACCAGGTCGACGTCGGTGGGTACGCCGTACTTGAATCCGAAGCTCTGCACCGACAGTTGCAGGCCGGGCGTGTCATCGTCACTGAACAGCTCGCGGGTAGCGGTGGACAGCTCGTGCACGTTATAGCGCGAGGTGTCGATCACCACATCGCTTGAAGCGCGCAGCTCCTGCAGCCGCTCTCGCTCAAGCTTGATCGCGTCAACGAGGCTGCCCGCCGATTGCTGCAGTGGGTGTGGTCGCCTCACGGACTCGTAGCGTCGAACGAGGATCTCGTCCGTCGCATCGAGAAAGACCATGCGCACGGTTGCGTTCTCACGCAGCGAGGTCACGGTCGCCTGAATGTCTTCAAACAGGTCCCGCCCTCGAATGTCGACGACGGCGACGATCCTCGGGAGTGCCCCGCCGGACCGATCCGCCATATCAGCGAGGGTCTTCAGCATGGCGAGCGGAAGGTTGTCCACCACGTACCAGCCGAGGTCCTCGAGTGCGTTTGCGACCGTCGTACGCCCTGCCCCGGACATTCCGGTGACGATCAGAATCTCCTGTTTGGGCGCCCGCTCGTTCACGGCGTGTCCTCTCTGCGCAAGACGCGCTCCGTACTTCGACCTAGCTTACCGCGCTACGTTTCCCCGGAAAGGCGCTCATGAATCAGTTCTGCCAGCTGCGGCCCGACACCGGGTGCGCTGCGGATCTCCTCGACGCTCGCCTTTCGCAGCCGCGAGACCGAGCCGAAGTGCTTCAGCAGCGCCTGCACACGCTTCGGGCCGAGGCCTGGGATCTCCGCCAACTGGCTCGCAATCGCGCTGCTGCGCCGCTGACGCTGGAAGGTGATGGCGAAGCGGTGCGCCTCGTCGCGAATGCGCTGCACCAGAAACAGGGCCTCGCTCGTTCTCGGCAAGAGGACGGGGAAGGGATCCTCGGGTAGCCAGAGCTCCTCAAGCCGCTTCGCGACGCCCACCAGCGCAATGTCATCGATACCGGCTTCTGTGAGTGCGCGCGCGGCGGCGGCAACCTGAGGCGCGCCACCGTCCACGACGAGCAACTGCGGACGGTCCCGGTAACGCCCGCTTGGAGCGGCACCCGACTTCTCGAGCTGGTTCAGCTGAGCTGCCCGGCGTCGAACGACCTGATGAATGCTTTCGGTATCGTCACGCGTCTGTTCGATGCGGTACTTGCGGTACGCGCTCTTCGCCGGAAGCCCGTCCTCGAATACCACCAGCGAAGCGACAACGCCGGTCCCCTGCAAGTGCGAGACATCCACGCACTCGATGCGCAATGGGGGTTCGGGCATCCCGAGCGCTTGTTGAAGTTCCGCGAGCGCATCCGTTCGCGCAGTGATGTCGGAGGATCGCTTGAGCTTGTATCGAAGCAGGTGCTCGCCCGCGTTGAGCATCGCGCGATCCATGAGACCCGCCTTGTCGCCGCGTTCCGGAACGGAGATCCTCACGCGTCCACCGCGTGGCCGCCGCAGTCTCAGCGCCTCTTGCAGGGCATCAGCATTATCAGGAATGACCGGAACGAGGATCTGCGGCGGCGGTTCACGCTCACCCTCATATGCTGTTTGCACAACTTGCTCGAGCAGGCTGCTTGGTGCATCGTCCAGCTCCACGTCGACAAGCCAGCTTCGCTCGCCACGGATTCTTCCCCCGCGGATGATGAACTGGTGCGCCGCAGCGGAGAGCTCGTCGCTCTTGAACCCGAACACGTCGGCATCGACATCGAGGCCGAGCGCCACGGAATTCCGCTCCAGCACGTGCTCCACCGCGGCTACCTGGTCTCGAAGTCGCGCCGCATCCTCGTAGCGCTGCTCAGCCGCCGCATCGCGCATCATTCGCTGCATTCGCTTCAGGGTACGATCATCTCCACCGGCAAGGAACGAGACCAGCTCGTTCACGCGCTCACGGTGGGCCTCCACGCCGATCTTGCCTGAACACGGCCCGTGGCAGCGCCCAATCTGGCCGGCCAAGCAGGGTCGTCCGGACTGCATCGCCCGCTTGTAGTCTGCATCGTTGCAGGTTCGAATTGGGAATGCCTGCTGCAGCAGGGCGGTCGTCTCCTTGACCAACCACACCTTCGGATAGGGGCCGAAGTAGCGAGCCCCTTTGATCTTGTCGTTCCGTGTGATGATCAGCCGGGGTGCCTCCTCGCGCAGTGTGACCGCGAGGTACGGGTAGGTCTTGTCATCCTTGAACTGTACGTTAAACGGAGGCTGAAACTCGGTGATCCACGTGTGCTCGAGTACCAGCGCCTCCGTGTCGGTCGCCACAACGGTCCAGTCCAGCCTCGCAGCCAGCGACAGCATTCGCTGGGTACGCGGCTGAATTGAACGCAGCGGCTGAAAGTAGTTCGCAAGCCGGGCCCGGAGGCTCTTGGCCTTTCCGATGTAGAGCACTCGGCCGTGTCGATCGCTAAAGCGATAGACGCCGGGGTTGGTGGGAATCTCACCCGGTGCCGGGCGGAACGCGTCACGAGGGTCGTCGATGTCTGCCACCTGATCGCCTCCGCCAAAGAAACTGTTGCTTCGCACGAGCCTACTTGTTGGGGACAGCGTGCTTCTTCAGCGCTTCTGCAAGGAAGCGGCCAGTGTGGCTCTCGGGGTGTTCGGCGAGCTGTTCCGGGGTACCGGTCGCGAGGATCGTGCCACCGCCGCTACCGCCTTCCGGCCCCAGATCGATCACCCAGTCGCAGCTGCGAATCACATCGAGATTGTGTTCGATCGTGATCACGGTATTGCCCTTGTCGACGAGTCCGTTGAGCACGAGCAGAAGCTTTCGGACGTCCTCGAAGTGCAGTCCCGTCGTGGGTTCATCGAGAACGTAAATGCTTCGCCCGTTCGACCGCTTCTGCAACTCCGTGGCCAGCTTGACGCGCTGGGCTTCCCCGCCGCTCAGCGTCGTTGCGCTCTGCCCGAGACGCACATACCCGAGGCCGACATCCACGAGGGTTTGCAGGTATCGGTGAATGCTCGAGATCGGCGCAAAGAACTCGGCCGCCTCCGCAATCGGCATGTCGAGCACCTCGCTGATGTTCTTGCCCTTGTATCGCACCTGCAGCGTTTCGCGGTTGTAGCGCTTGCCGCCGCAGACCTCGCATGCGACATAGACGTCGGGCAGGAAGTTCATCTCGATCTTCAAGGTACCGTCGCCTGAACAAGCCTCGCAGCGCCCGCCCTTGACGTTAAAGCTGAACCTACCGGGCAGATACCCTCGGATCTTCGCCTCGGGGGTCTCAGCGAACAGGTTGCGAATCTTGTCGAACACGCCGGTGTAGGTCGCCGGGTTCGAGCGCGGCGTGCGCCCGATCGGGGCCTGATCGACGTGCACGACCTTGTCGAGGTGCTCGAGGCCGGTGACGCGGGTGTGTTTGCCGGGAACAAGCCGGGCACCATTGAGCTGATTCGCCAGCACGCGATAGAGGATGTCGTTGACCAGCGTGCTCTTGCCGCTCCCGCTCACCCCGGTGACTGCCGTCATGACGCCCAACGGGAACACGACATCGACATTCTGAAGATTATTCGAGCGCGCACCGAAGACCTTGAGCTCACGCCCCTTCTGCCGCTTGCGTCGCTTCTTCGGAGTCTCAATGGCACGACGCCCGGCGAGGTAGTCGGCGGTAATCGACTCGTCGTTGTCAAGCATCTCGGTGTACGGGCCTGAGTGGACCACGGTGCCGCCCTCGACACCCGCCCCGGGGCCGATGTCGACAATCCAATCTGAGGCCTCGATCGTCTCCTCATCGTGTTCCACGACGATGAGGGTGTTGCCGAGGTCGCGCAGCTTGATCAGCGTTTCGATGAGTCGACGATTATCGCGCTGATGCAGCCCGATGCTTGGTTCGTCGAGCACGTAGAGCACTCCGGTAAGCCCCGAGCCGATCTGCGTCGCGAGGCGAATGCGCTGGGCTTCTCCGCCGCTGAGGCTGCCGGCGGCGCGTCCGAGTGTCAGGTAGCCGAGGCCGACCTCGATGAGAAAGTTGAACCGCAGGCGGATCTCGCGCAGCACCTGCGCCGCAATCTTCGCTTCGCGCTCGCTCAGCTCAACCTGCTCGAAGAAGCGTTGCGCGTCCGTCAGACTGAAATCCCCGACCGCGGCGATCGACTCACCGTTGACGGTCACCGCGAGCACCTCCGGCTTCAGTCGCTGCCCCATGCAGGCGTGGCAGGGTACCTCGCGGAGGAACTCGGCCCAACGCTCACGACGCGTGTCGCTCTCCGCTTCCGCGTACTGGCGCTCGATGAACGGGATGACTCCCTCGAAGCCGCTCGTGTACTTGACTTCACGACCGAAGCGGTTCTTCCAGCGGACGTTCACCTTAAAGTCGTTTCCGTACATGACTGCAGCCCGCACGTCTTCGTCGAGCTCCTGCCAGGGTGTGGCGAGCGAGAAGCCGAGATCACGAGCGAGGCCGTGCAGCAGCTTCTCGTAGTAGTTGTACAGACTCTTTCCTTGGCTGGTCCAGGGCACGATGACCCCCTCGGCGATGCTCAGCGCCGGGTCACCGAGCACGAGGTCTTCGTCCACGGACATGCTGGTGCCAAGCCCCGAGCAGGCCGGACACGCTCCGAATGGTGCATTGAACGAGAACGTCCGGGGCTCGATCTCCGTGAGCGTGACGGGGTGTCCATTCGGACAGCTCAGGCTCTCACTGAAGGTTCGGGTGCGCGCCGCGGTTCCCTCCTCGCGGTCAACGTAGTCGATGGTGACGAGGCCGCCGGCGAGCTTCAGCGCCGTCTCGAGCGAATCCGTCAGGCGCCCGAGCACATCGGACGTCACGACAAGTCGATCGACGACGATGGAAATATCGTGCTTGACTTGCTTCTTCAGGGTCGGCGGATCGCTCAACTGAACGAGCTGGCCGTCGACGATGGCGCGCGAGTAGCCGGCTGCCGCGAGGTCTTGAAAGAGATCGACGAACTCGCCCTTCTTCTTACTCACCACCGGGGCGAGGACCTGGAATCGCGTGCGTTCCGGTAGTTCCATCAGCGTGTCGGCGATCTGTTGCACGGTCTGTGCCTGTATCCGTTCGCCACAGACTGCGCAGTGCGGAATGCCGATGCGGGCCCACAGCAAGCGCATGTAGTCATAGATCTCGGTGATCGTGCCGACCGTTGAACGTGGATTGCGATTCGTCGACTTCTGGTCGATGCTGACCGCTGGACTCAGACCCTCGATGAAGTCAACATCCGGACGATCGACCTGGCCGAGGAACTGGCGAGCGTACGCGCTCAAACTCTCGACATAACGACGCTGCCCCTCGGCGAAAATCGTGTCGAACGCGAGGCTCGACTTGCCGCTTCCCGAAAGTCCAGTGAAGACCACCATCGCATCGCGCGGAATCGAGAGGTCGACATTGTGCAGGTTGTGCACCCGCGCCCCTTGAACACTGATGTGGGCGCGTGATGCCGAGGAAGGACTTCTGGTTGAATCGTCGGAGACTGAGGTTTCGGCTGGCTTCGAACTCACTCCCTCATCCTAGCCCGAACGAGGGCGAAACTCGAAGATATGTTCGACCGTTTCATGGCGGTTCGCGCACAGCGGAGCACCCGCGCGCAGGATTGCGAGGCAACCTCGCAATCCAAACCTCGCAATCCAAACCTCGCAGTCCCCTACCTAGCGATGTCCGGCCTCGTCAAAGCTTCGCAGTTCTCGCTTCAGTTCGGCAACCTCGTCCCGCAGGCGTGCTGCCAGCTCGAACTTCAACTCTTCCGCCGCGACGAGCATCTGCTGCGTCAGGTCGGCGATGAGCTCCTCGAGCTTCGCGGCCCCTTCGGCCCCGATCGCTCCGGCCCGCGCAGCTGCCTTCCCCTTCGCACGCTGCGTCGAGGCGGGCTTTCGTTGCGCATGCGCTCCCGTCCTGGAGAGGATGTCCTCGGTGTCTGCGGCCTCTCGGCCCAGCACTTCCGTGATGTCACCGATCTTCTTGCGCAGCGGTCGAGGATCGATGCCATGCTCGAGGTTGTAGGCCATCTGCAGTTCGCGCCGTCGATTGGTCTCATCGATCGCAAGACGCATCGATCGGGTGATCGTGTCCGCGTACATGTGCACCTCTCCGGATACGTTGCGTGCTGCGCGGCCGATGGTCTGAATCAGTGAGGTGCTCGAACGCAGGAACCCCTCTTTATCGGCGTCCAGGATCGACACCAGCGAGACTTCCGGCAGGTCAAGCCCTTCTCGGAGCAGGTTGATCCCGACGAGCACATCGAAGACGCCGGCTCGCAGCTCGGTGAGGAGTTCGACACGACGCAGAGTGTCGACATCGCTGTGTAGATAGCGAACACGAACCCCGGCTTCTTCCATGAAGGTGGTCAACTGCTCCGCCATCTTCTTGGTCAGCGTCGTCACGAGCACCCGCTCGTCTCGCTCGGCTCGGGCACGCACCTCTTCGAGCAGGTCGTCGACCTGGCCCTTCGACGGCTTCACCACGACCTTCGGGTCGATGAGCCCGGTCGGACGGATGATCTGCTCCACCACGCCGTCGGCCCGCTCAAGCTCATAGGTGCCGGGGGTGGCCGAGAGATACACGGTTTGGCCGACGCGCTCCTTGAACTCCTCGAATTTCAGGGGTCGGTTGTCGAGTGCGCTCGGAAGGCGGAAGCCGTGGTCCACCAGGGTCCGCTTGCGCGATGCGTCACCCTCGTACATGGCACCGATCTGAGGCACCGTCACGTGCGACTCGTCGATGACGACGAGAAAGTCGTCTGGGAAGTAGTCGAGCAGGCAGTGCGGCGCTTCTCCGGGAGCACGCCCGTCAATGTGGCGCGAATAGTTCTCAATGCCCGAGCAGAATCCGATCTGCTCCATCATTTCGAGGTCGAACGTCGTCCGCATGCGCAGTCGCTGCTCTTCGACCAGCTTGCCCTGCTGCTTGAGCTCCTTGGTACGCCAATCGAGTTCCTCGCTGATCGTGCGCATCGCCCGGTTCATCACGTCTCTGCTCGCGACATAGTGCGAGCCCGGGAACACGGAGACGGTATCAACCTGCTTCATTACGTCACCGGTGACCGGATGCAGGTAGTACAGCGATTCGATCTCGTCTCCGAAGAACTCGATGCGGATGGCGAGTTCCTCGTACATCGGGATGATCTCCACGGTGTCTCCGCGCACGCGAAAGTTGCCGCGAACGAACTCGATATCGTTGCGCTGGTACTGCATGTCGACGAACTTGCGCAGCAGCACGTCACGATCAAGCCGGTCGCCGACCGCGAGCGGCACCATTGCCTCGTAGTACTCCTCCGGCTTGCCGAGACCGTAGATGCACGACACGGTCGACACGACGACGACATCTCTGCGGCTGAGCAGCGCATTGGTGGTCGAGTGACGCAGGCGCTCAACCTCGGCGTTAATCGAGCTGTCCTTCTCGATGAAGGTGTCGGTTTGCGGCACGTAGGCCTCGGGCTGGTAGTAGTCGTAGTAGCTCACGAAATACTCGACGGCATTGTTCGGGAGCAGCTGCCGAAACTCGTTCGCGAGTTGCGCTGCAAGCGTCTTGTTGTGTGCGAGGATCAGGGTCGGGCGCTGGACGGCCTCGATGAGCCAGGCCGTCGTCGCGGACTTTCCCGTACCGGTCGCCCCAAGGAGGACAATGTCGCTCTCACCGGCGTTGATTCGCTGTGCAAGCTCGGCGATTGCCTGCGGCTGGTCGCCCGAGGGCTCATACTCGCTGACTACCTCAAAGGGGCGAACGCTGCGCGTGGTTTCCATGTGCCAAGGCTACTCCGGACCTCGGACACAATCATGAATCTCCGGTGTGCCGCAGGGCCGGCCAAGCGATCTGGGCGGTGCCGAGCCCGTGTCGCTCGGGTGCAGTCACGCTCGAGGCGAGGTGCCAGACTGTAGGTGTGGATCGCGCATTCTTCTCTCGGCACGCCCTCGAGGTTGCTCCCGAGCTGCTCGGGGTTCGGTTGACCGTTTATGGTGGCGAGCATGACGACGAGGATCGCGCGGTGACGCTGCGCATCACCGAGGTCGAAGCCTATCACGGGGTCGGCGTGCCCGGTCCGCATGATGCCGGGTCGCACTCGCGGCACCGCAAGACCGAGCGTAACGCGTCGATGTTCGGACCGCCTGGGCACGCCTACGTCTACTTCAGCTACGGGATGCATTTCGCGCTCAACCTGGTGTGTTCACCCGAAGATCAGGCCTCCGGGGTTCTCGTCAGAGCGGGCGAGATTATCGGCGGTGCCGAGATCGCGCGGGCACGACGCGAGGCGGGACGATCCTCGAAACCTATTGCGGCGCGGCAACTCGCGCGCGGGCCCGGAAACGTCGCAAGCGCCCTCGGTATCACCAGGTCCACGCATGACGGGCTCGACCTGCTCCGAAGACCGTTTGAGGTACAGCCACCGGACCGGCCGGTCCAGAAGATCGCATCCGGACAGCGCGTCGGCGTCAGCGGTGAAGCTGGCGGGCCCGCATTTCCCTGGCGGTTCTGGATCGAGGGCGACCCGACCGTATCAGCGTATCGGCCGGGACGAAACGTGCCTCGAGGCTAGGTAGCTCCTCAGGAGAACCAGAGTTTGAGCTCCCGCTCCGCCGAAAGCGTCGAGTCGCTCCCGTGCACCAGGTTCTGCTGCACCGCGAGACCCCAATCTCGCCCGAGGTCGCCGCGGATCGTGCCGGGCGCGGCCGTGGACGGATCGGTGGTGCCTGCGAGGGAACGGAATCCTTCGATGACGCGATTTCCGGTGGCACGCACGGCGACGACCGGTCCGGACATCATGAACTCGACGAGCGGTTCGAAGAACGGTTTGCCCTGATGCTCCTCATAGTGCGCCTCAAGCAACTCGCGCGTCGGTCGCACCATGCGCAGATCGCTGATGACGTACCCTTTAGCTTCGATGCGCCGCAGAATCTCACCGGTAAGGCCACGGGCGACCCCGTCGGGCTTGACGAGGATGAGTGTCTCTTCTGCCTGCATGTTCGCTCCTTGCAACTGGGGGAAACTCCGATGCACCAGCTTAGCGGCTCGGCTCCCGCCCTCGGTTTGCGCCCGCTCTCAGTGACCCCTAGTGCTCGACAGACGCCAGGTATTCAGCGCGGCCGCGGTCGATCTGGGTCCCCTTGATCATGCAGAACACCCAGAGCGCCGTGAACATCAGGCTCACCACCAATGACATGGGAATGATGAGGGCGGTCGCGAGCATCAGCGCATGCACCACCCAACCGAGCCAGATGCCCACCTTTCGAACGCGCATGAAGCCGAGCGCGACGAGACAGGCCGCGGCGAGCCCACCCGCGACCCAGAGACCGAGCTCGCGCGGCTCGAGCAGGCTCAGCCCGAAGATCGAAAGCCCGATGAGCGTCACGACGATCAACTCGAAGCCGAGCGTGATGGACGCGAGCGCGCGCTGCGTCTTCGCTTCGATCTCACCGTTTCGTGCGCCTGCCAGGCGCATTGCGGCATTGTGAGCCATGGTCTCTGAAGGGGAAAGACGCAGCTCCTCCCCCGCAGGCGAATCACTCGGCTTCTTGGTCACGCGGTACTCCATCCCTCATTGCGCGCATACTGTATCGCCTCGCCCGCAAGAATCACGGAACCGGTGACCAGCACCGCTCGATTCTCCGCCTGGTTCGCCCAGAACCGCGCGGCCTCGAGTGCGTCCGGTAACGACTCGGCAACTTCCGTGAGCGTACCTGGCTCGATCGACTCAGTGAGTTCCGCGAGCATGTCGGGCCCGAGGCTGCGCGGTGAGTCGAACGGAGCGAAGAAGAGCGCGTCGCAGATTGGGGTCAGGGCCGAGAGCACCCCTCTGGCATCCTTGTCCGCCATGAATCCCGCGACGATCGCAAGCTCCGAGAACGCGAATGACTCTGTCACCGCCCGCGCCAGGGCTTCGGCGCCGTGCGGGTTGTGCGCGGCGTCGACGTAGACGATTGGTTCGTTGCCGATGAGCTGCAGGCGGCCGGGCGAAGTGAACTGCGAGAGACCCTCTTCGAGCACTTCCTCAGGCACAGGCCGCTCCGCACCGAAGAAAGCCTCGACGGCCGCGACTGCTACCGCGACGTTCTGGGCCTGGTGAGCGCCGTATACGGGCACGAAGGCCGGGTCATAGCCGTGACCGTGCAGGCCGCGCACTTCGACCTGCCGCCCGCCGACGGCGAGGCGATCTTCGATCAGCTCGAAATCTCGGCCCAGCACGTAGAGACGCGCCTCGGCAGCGTCTGCCGCCTCGAGAATCTCAGTGAGGGCTCCCGTAGTCTGCTTCGCGGTGACCACCGTCGTGCCGGGCTTGATGATTCCAGCTTTCGTGCGGGCGATGGCCTCGATCTCGGTACCGAGCTGGGCCATGTGATCGAGTTCGATCGGGGTGAACACGGCCACCTGCGCGTCCGCGATGTTCGTGGCATCCCACTCGCCCCCCATACCGACTTCGATTACCGCAACATCGACGGGCGCGTCGGCAAAGATCGCGAATGCGAGCACTGCCAGGGCCTCAAAAAAGGTGATCGTGCCCTGCCCTTCGGCTGTCAGCTGCGCATCGAGTACCTCGAGCGGCATGCGGAGCTCCTCCCATGCCTCTGCGAGCACGTTGCCGCCGACCGGTTCGCCGTCGACCTGAAAACGTTCCGTGAAATCGATCAGGTGCGGGCTCGTGAAGAGGCCGGTGCGCAGACCATGCGCGCGCAGCACGGACTCGATCGCGCGGCTCGTCGACGTCTTGCCATTGGTTCCAGCGATCTGTATCACTGGGTAGGACAGCTGCGGTGACCCTGCAAGTTCGGCGAGCCTTCGTACCGGTTCGAGGCGAGGTCGAGGATTGGCCTCGCCGACTCGCGAAAGCAACTCCTCATACACGCGTTCTGCCGCGCGCTCCGCTCCGGTCATCTCAGGCCTCGGACTTCCAATCGCCAGTTGCGTCGATAGTGATCACGATAGCCCTCTTCTCTGTGCCGAGCGCACTCGTGGACGAAACGAACACGCCCTCACCGGGGCTCGGGAGACGGGCGGCCACGTCCTGAAGAGCCTCCCGTTCGAGAGCGTGGACCGAGAAACCGACGGCGAGCGTCTCGCCCGCCACGAGTTCGGCATGTGCCTTCAGGGCGGCCGCATCCTCAGGTTCGACGTTCACGGCCAGAACGATGCGGTCGCTGACGTCGAGGCCCGCTTTCTTTCGCGCATCCTGCACCGCCCGAATGGCATCGCGAGCGATGCCCTCAGCTTCGAGCTCGGGGGTGGTTTCGGTGCGCAGGAGCACGAAGCTCCCCCCGGGCAGCAGGCCGAGCGCATCCTTGCCCTGATATGTCGCACGGGTCGTCAGCGTGAGCTCGTACTCTCCCTCATGGAGTTCCACACCGCCTGCGATCACGGCACCGTCCTGTTGGCTCCAATCGCCAGTTTTGGCCGCCTTGATCACGTGCTGCACATTCTTCCCGAGGCGCGGCCCAGCAGCACGCGCGTTCACGCTGAGGGTGTGCACGATCCCGTACTTGTCGGCACTGTCCGGTTCGAGCTGCTCAAGCTCGACGTGCTTAACGTTGAGCTCTTCGGCGAGGATCGTCACGAACGGTGCGAGCGCGCTCGTGCGAGAGGTGACAACCTTCAGCTGCGCAAGAGGCAGCCGTACTCTCAGCCGCTCCGACTTGCGGAGCGCCAACACCTGGGAGGTGATCTGACGCACCTCGTCCATCGCGTCGACGAGTTCATCATCGACCGGGAAGTCGTTCGCCGAAGGCCAATCCTCGAGGTGTACGGAGCGGCCCTGGCTGCGTCCCGTGGTGTGACCGAGCCCTCGCCAGAGCTCTTCGGTCACCAGTGGTGCCATCGGCGCGGCCACGCGAGCCACCGTCTCAAGCACGGTGTACAGCGTGTCGAATGCCTGCCGGTTCGAGGGCTGCCCATGTTCTCCGTGCACCCCCTGCCAGAAGCGATCGCGCGAGCGGCGCACGTACCAGTTCGTGAGCACGTCGGCGAACTTCTGCAGGGACTCGGCAGCAGAGGTCGTATCGAGCGCCTCGAGATGGGTCTCGACCTCGCGCACGAGTTTGCCCGTCTTGGCGAGGATGTAGCGGTCGAGCGGATCCTGGCTGTTGGTTCGCCACTCGGCGTCGACACCGTCAGCGTTCGCGTACAGACTGAAGAAATACCACGTGTTCCACAGCGGCAGCAGGAACTGTCGTACGCCTTCGCGAATACCCTCCTCCGTGACGATGAGGTTGCCGCCGCGTACGACGGGTGAGGCCATGAGGAACCATCGCATCGCGTCGCTGCCGTCGCGGTCGAACACCTCGTTGACGTCCGGGTAGTTGCGGAGACTCTTCGACATCTTGTTGCCGTCGCTGCCGAGCACGATGCCGTGGCTGATCACATTCTTGAATGCTGGCCGGTCGAAGAGTGCGGTGGCGAGCACGTGCATCACATAGAACCAGCCGCGGGTCTGGCCGATGTACTCCACGATGAAATCCGCCGGCTGGTGCGTATCGAACCAGTCCCGGTTCTCGAACGGATAGTGCACCTGCGCGAACGGCATCGACCCGGAGTCGAACCACACGTCGAAGACATCCTCGATGCGGCGCATCGTTGACTTTCCGGTCGGGTCATCTGGGTTCGGCCGAGTCAGCGCGTCGATATATGGACGGTGCAGGTCGACCTCGCCCGTCTCAGGGTTCACGGGCAGTGTGCCGAAGTCTCGCTCGAGCTCCTCCAGCGAGCCGTACACATCGACTCGGGGGTATTCGGGGTCGTCGCTCTTCCACACCGGGATCGGGCTGCCCCAGTAGCGATTTCGACTAATCGACCAGTCGCGCGCTCCCTCGAGCCACTTGCCAAATTGGCCGTGCTTGACGTTCTCAGGCACCCAGGAGATTTGCTCGTTGATTTCGAGCATGCGCTCCTTGATCTCCGTGACGCGCACGAACCAGCTCGACACCGCCTTGTAGATGAGCGGATTGCGGCAGCGCCAGCAGTGCGGGTAGCTGTGCTCGTAGCTTTGCTCGCGCAGCAACCGCTGCTTCTGGACGAGCAGACGTATCAGGGGACGGTTCGCTTCGAACCAGAGCTGACCGGCGACATCGGTCACCGCAGCGATGAACCGACCGCCGTCATCGACACTCACGATCGCCGGCATCCCGGCCGCAGCCGTGATGCGCATGTCGTCCTCACCGTAAGCCGGAGACTGGTGCACGATGCCGGTGCCATCGCTCGTCGAAACGTACTCGTCGACGAGCACCTTCCAGTAATTTTCGGTGCCCCATTTCTCGGCGTCGGCGAAGTAGTCGAAGAGCCGCTCGTACTCCACCTCGGCGAGTTGGCTGCCGAGGATCGTGCGCTCGACTGCGTCGCGCGCGTCCTCCCCGGACTCAAAGCCGAGATCCTTTGCGTAGTTCGCGATCAGCTCGACCGCGAGGAGATACTTGGCCTCACCAGCAGCGCCACCGTCAGCGGCACCGAGCGGACCGGCAGGAACGATGCCGTACTCGATCGTCGGACCGACGGCCAAGGCGGAGTTCGTCGGAAGGGTCCAGGGCGTTGTCGTCCAGGCAAGGGCGCGCACACCGTCGAGCCCGAGCTCGGTCGCGCGAGATCCTCGCAGCGGGAAGGTCACGGTAACCGACGGATCCTGACGCGTTTGATAGACGTCATCATCCATCCGCAACTCGTGGTTCGACAGCGGGGTCTCGTCGCGCCAGCAGTACGGCAGGACCCGGTGCCCCTCGTACGCGAGGCCCTTGTCGTAGAGCTGCTTGAAGGCCCACAGCACGCTCTCCATGAACGGAAGATTGAGCGTCTTGTAGTCGTTCTCGAAGTCAACCCAGCGAGCTTGACGGGTGACATACTCCTCCCACTCCTTCGTGTAGAAGAGCACTGACTCGCGAGCCTTCTTGTTGAAGACATCGATGCCCATGTCTTCGATCTCGCTCTTCTCGGTGATACCGAGTTGCTTCATCACCTCGAGTTCAGCGGGCAGGCCGTGCGTGTCCCAGCCGAAGCGGCGCTCGACCTTCCGGCCGCGCATCGTCTGAAAACGCGGGAAGATATCCTTCGCATAGCCGGTGAGCAAATGACCGTAGTGAGGCAGGCCGTTGGCGAACGGAGGCCCGTCGTTGAACACCCACTCGTTGCAGCCTTCGCGGCTGCGGATCGATTCACGGAAGGTGTCGTCGGCCTGCCAGAACGCAAGCACCTGTTCCTCGATCGCTGGGAACGAAGGCGAGGGGACGACGCCCTCGGGCGTTCCAGTGCCCTCACCCTCTGAGGAGGCGGCGCTCGTCGATTGCTTCGGATAGGTCATTGGGGTCCTCGTGCGGCTCAGTTGCTGCTTGCTGCCGGGACGAGCGCGAACCCTCGGTTCAACCCGCGGTACCACCCCGCTTGCCGCGATCCTTGAAATCCAAAGAGCGTGGCCACTTCATTCGGCTATGACGGGCCGTACCCGTTCGGTTCTACTGGGCGCTGGCGTTCGACGGGTGCACTCGCCGACCCCGCGCTGTTCTTCCGAAGACTCCCCGGTGATAGCCGGTTCTCAGTCGCTTCGACAAGTCTACACTGCAGCCGACAGCGATGCCGAGGTAACGACTATATAACGATGAGAAACGCGCAAAACTCCAGTTCAGGAGGGGGTTGAGTTTCTCCGATGGTGCGAATCCGGCAGATTCAACGTTGCATCGGCTTCATAGGCCTTGCTAGCGTCGAGGGTAGCGTTGCGTGCGGCTCGCTCTGAGATGCTGCGCCGATGCTGCGGATCTTCTCGCTGGCTTCCAGTGGACGCAGCCTCTCGGGCACAACTATGTTGCCGCACTTCCGCAATACAGATTCTGGCCTGTTGAGAGGCCTCCCGGGTACCGGTCTCCCTTTTGGCGTACCCGGGATCGCGGGGACTTCGGCCTGCCTTCCGGGCACGCCGGCAGAAAGTTATGGAGAGAGTGTGAGCAGTTCGATACCCCAGGAAGCGACTGCCGCCGAGCCGGTTGCGGCTACTGCGGCGATCCAAGTGGAAGGTGCCTACAAAGTATTCGGCCGCAAGCAGCGGGAGGTCGTGAAGCGACTTAAAGCCGGGGTGCACCGCGATGAGATGCGCGACCTCGGGACCGCCGCCGTGATCGATGCCAGTTTCACCGTGCAGCAGGGCGAGATCTTCGTGGTCATGGGCCTGTCGGGTTCCGGCAAGTCCACGCTCATCCGCATGCTGAACGGGCTCAACCCCACGACCGAGGGCTCCATCAAGGTTTTCGGTACGGAGATCGTGGGCCGCAATGCCGCGGAGCTGCGCGAACTCCGGCGAGACCGCATGTCGATGGTGTTCCAGCACTTTGCGCTGCTCCCGCACCGCTCAGTGCTCGACAACGTCGCGTACGGGCTTGAACTGCAAGGGGTTCCCCTCGCTGAGCGGCAGGAACGCGCTCACGCGTGGCTCGAACGCGTCGGACTAGGCGGCTGGGACGAGAGCATGCCCGGAGAGCTTTCTGGCGGTATGCAGCAGCGCGTCGGTATTGCCCGCGCACTCGCGGCCGACACCAATATCCTGCTTATGGATGAGGCGTTCTCGGCACTCGACCCGTTGATTCGTCGAGAGATGCAGGAGCAGCTCGTCGAGCTTCAGCAAGAACTCGGCAAGACGATCGTGTTCATCACCCACGACCTCAACGAGGCGATGTTCCTTGGCGACCGCATCGCCGTGATGCGGGATGGCCGCATCGTACAGGTTGGCACCCCGAACGATATTCTTACCGATCCCGCAAATGACTACGTGGCGCAGTTCGTGCAAGACGTCGACCGCGCCAGGGTGCTCACCGCCGGAGACGTGATGGAGCCTCCGCATGCGGTCGTTCCTGCCTCGGCGGGCCCTCGTACCGCGCTGCGCATGATGCGCGACCTGCAGACCTCCGCCTGCTTCGTCACCACGGGAAACCGAAAACTCTTGGGCGTCGTGCGCGACAAGGATATGTTGCGCGTCGTGCGCGAGGGCGGCACGGACCTGAGGGCCAAGCTTCGGCCGACTCCCTCCATAGTCACGAAAGACCAGCTCATCTCCGATCTTTTCGAGCTTGCGGTTGAGAGCCCCCTCCCAGTAGCCGTCGTGGACGACGAGGACCGCCTCATCGGTGCCGTACCGCGCGTCACGCTGCTCGCCGCGCTCACTGACCTACCCGCGGTGACCACCGAGATCCCGGTGATCGAACCGACCCCGGACGTGCCTGCTGACATGATCACCGCCACGCTCGCGTCGGTCGGGGCGGAAGGCTCCGGTGGTGCTGCCGCAGACGGTACATCCGAAGAGAAGGAGGTGCAGCGATGAACGGCATTCGCACCGCTTCGGTCGGCGAGTGGCTGGCGGACGGGTTCCCTGTACCGCTGGGCGACTGGGTAGACGCCGTACTCGACTGGTTCAAGGACACGTTCGAGTGGCTGCTCGATTTCGTCGCGGTCGTCATCGGATTCCTGGTGGACGGGCTTGGCGCATCGCTCATCGCCGTGCCCTTCTGGCTGCTGATTATCGTCTTCGCGTTGCTCGGTTGGCTGGTGCGATCCTGGCAACTGGCCATCGGCACCGCGGTCACGATGCTGCTCGTCTACTCGATGGATCAGTGGGACAACGCGATGCTCACCCTCGCGCTCGTGCTGATCGCAGCGATCATCGCGGTGATTATCGCGGTGCCGCTCGGAATCCTCGCCGCGAAGAACGACGCGTTCAGTGCCGCCGTCAAGCCGGTGCTCGACTTCATGCAGACGATGCCGTCGTTCGTCTATCTGATCCCAGCGGTGCTCTTCTTCGGCATCGGGTTCGTTCCGGGTGTGTTCGCTACGGTGCTGTTCTCCCTGGCACCGGGGGTCCG
>Ga0180217_1000831_pt1 | contig 40618 bp, 34 predicted proteins | sample eDN3rd37CBELigOP_FD_128521 | JGI IMG/M metagenome (GOLD analysis project Ga0180217, IMG submission 128521) | Enriched Organic Plus compost microbial communities from Emeryville, California, USA - eDNA 3rd pass 37_C BE-Lig OP (version 2) (version 2) ...
CCGCCGCCGCCATCGCCCAGTTGCTGGCCGGGGTGACCGGATATGCCGCGGGCTGGGCCTCGCCCGGCGCCGATGGCGTCTATGAGGCCGTGATGGGGACCGGCGTCTTCGGCGCGCTGTGGCTGGCTTCGGCGGCGCTGTTCCGCAAGGCGCATCTACAGCAGCGGGAACTTGCCTTGCGGGCGGAGTGGAGCGGCGGCGGCATTGCCGGCAGGTCCGTCAAGAAATAGCTTTTAATTTATCGGACCCGCAGCGCATGAGGCCGGGAATGAGCGTCAGCATCAAGCGCGTCTATGAACCCGCCAGGGACAGCGACGGGATGCGCATCCTGGTGGACCGGATCTGGCCGCGCGGGATCGGCCGCGATGCCGCGCGAATTTCCTTCTGGGATAAAGACGTGGCCCCCAGCACGGGCCTGCGCAAATGGTTCGGGCACAAGCCGGAGCGCTGGCCCGAATTCCGCCGCCGCTATCTGGCCGAGCTGAAGCAGAACCCGGCGGCGGCCGAGCTGCGCAAATTCGTGCGCCGCCGCCGCGTCACCCTGCTGTATGCCGCGCGCGACGAGGCGCACAACCAGGCGGTCGTGCTGGCGGCTTTCCTGCGCCGGGCTTCTGCCGCGCCCCGCAAGGCGGCCAAGCCGCGCAGGAAGAAGAGGAAGAAGGCGGCGTGACGCTCAGTGGACGGGCGCAGGCCCCAGCACCGAACAGAGCGTGACGTCGCAGACCACTTTCGAATCCTGCCAGTATTGCATGGACTGGCCCTCCGACAGGCCGATCAGGCAGGCGCCTTCCGGCGTCAGCACCGAAAGGCCGTCCGGGATCTGGAATTCCTGGCCCGGATAGGTGAGGGTGGCCTGGCGCTCCACCGCCAGAAGATTGTCGCGGAAACGAAGAAGGCGGCCGGGCGCGGCGATGCGGGCTTCCAGCTCCTGATCGCCGACAAGATCGGCGCGCGCCACTTCCTGATCCAGAAACTCCAGCAGGTCGCTGCCGGTCTCGCCGCGCAGGAGCGAGAGCAGCAAGGCGAGTTTTTCGCGCGCGGAAAAGGTCAGGACGATGCGCGGCAGCATGACGGCTCCATGAGCGCGCGATCCTATCGCCGCGCCGTGTCGTGTCAATTTGGCTGCGGCCGCTCATGGAGGCAGGCGCAAAAGCCCTCCGGCCTGGGGCGGGGTTGAGGAAAATGGATGGGGATGCCGCAGACGTCTTGCCACGCCGCAGGCCGCGCGGGCGCCGCTTCTCTGCTGTCCGGGAGCGGGCGGAGCGGCGGCCTGCCGGTCTAATGAATCTGCCGTGCCAGTTGCTGGCTGAGGAAGAGCGCGCCCAGGGTGCAGGCCACGCCGGACAGCAGATAGAGGCCGACCGACCAGAGGCCGAATTGCGACGCCAGGAACAGCGCCACCAGCGGCGCGAATCCCGCGCCCAGGAACCAGGCCGAATTGGCGACGATGGCCGCGCCGGTGTAGCGGTATTGCGGCTCGAAATTGTCGTTGACGATGCCCGCCGACTGGCCGAAGGCCAGCCCCAGCAGCGCGAAGCCGCAGAACATGTAGATGGCCTCGCCGAACAGGCCCGCGCCCAGAAGCTGCGGCGCAAAGCCGCTATAGGCGCCGATCAGGGCCGCCGAGACGCCGAGAACGGCGCGCCGCCCGACGCGGTCGGCCAACAGGCCCGACGCCATGATCGCCAGGATGCCGATGACGGCGGCGATCATCTCGATGACCAGGAATTGCACCGGCCGCGGCTCGGTGTGCAGCGTCACCCAGGAAAGCGGGAAAACCGTCACCAGATGGAACAGCGCGAAGCTCGCCAGCGGCGCGAAGGCGCCCAGCGCGATGGTGCGCCACTGCTTGAACAGGGTTTCGAAGGGCGGGGAGGGTTGCAGGTCCCGCGATTCGAACAGCCGCTGGAATTCGGGCGTCGCCACGATCCGCAGCCGCGCGAAAAGCGCCACCACATTGACGGCCAGCACGACGAAGAAAGGATAGCGCCAGCCCCAGGAGAGGAAATCCTCCGGCGTCAGCAGCATCAGGAAATAGGCGAACAGCGCGCTGGCCACCAGAAGGCCGATGGGCGCGCCCAGTTGCGGGATCATGGAATACCAGCCGCGCCGCTGGTCCGGCGCGTTCAGCGCCAGCAGCGAGGGCAATCCGTCCCAGGCGCCGCCCAGCGCGATGCCCTGGCCGATTCGGAACGCCGCCAGAAGCCAGGCCGAAAGCGCGCCGATCTGCTCATAGCCCGGCAGCAGCGCGATCGCCATGGTCGAGCCGCCCAGCAGGAACATGGCGATGGTGAGCTTCACGCCGCGCCCGTAAGTCCGGTCGATGGCGATGAACAGGATCGTGCCCAGCGGGCGGCTGGCGAAGGCCAGGGCGAAGAGCGCGAAGGAATAAAGCGTGCCGGTAAGTAAATCTACGTAGGGAAAGATCAGCGCGGGAAAGACCAGGACCGACGCCAGGGCATAAACGAAAAAGTCGAAGAACTCCGTCGTCCGTCCGATGATGACGCCGATGGCGATTTCCCCGGGACGCAAGCCGGCATGACCGCGGGCATTTACGATTCGTGCATCGCGCTCGAGCGGCGCGGAACTTGGCGACGCGGGTACAGTCACGATCCCTCCTCGCTGCTTGCCTTTTTTTTGGCCAAAACCATAATGGCCACTATTGGGCGGATTGTCCAATGGCCAAAACGAGGTTGCTGGCGATGCCGAAGCGGTCCCTGCCTCTCCTTCGCACAGCGTGGCTCATATTTCCGGCACTGTTGGCGGCCGGGCTGGGCGGATGCAGCGGCCCGGTGCTCGATCCGGCGGGCGACATCGCCCTTCAGCAGCGCGACATCATCTTCTTCTCCACGGCGCTGATGCTGCTCATCATCGTGCCGGTGATCATTCTGATCGTGCTGTTCGCCTGGCGCTATCGCAAGGGCGGCGGCGGCACCTACGATCCCTCTTTCGATCATTCCGCGGCGCTGGAGCTTGCCATCTGGTCGGCGCCGCTCTTGATCATCATCGCCCTTGGCGCGCTGACCTGGTCCAGCACGCACCTGCTCGATCCCTTCCGCCCGCTGGCGGCGAATACGGGCTCGGTGGGAGAAACCGCGGCGAGTGCCGAGGCGCCCGCGCCGCCCCCGCTTGTCGTGCAGGTCGTCTCGCTCGACTGGAAATGGCTGTTCATCTATCCCGAACAGGGCGTGGCGACGGTGAACGAGCTGGTCCTGCCGGTCAACCGGCCGGTGCGCTTCGACATCACCTCCAGCAACATGATGAACACCTTCTATGCCCCCACGCTGGCGGGCATGATCTATGCCATGCCGGGGATGCAGAGCCGGCTGCATGCCGTGCTGCGCCGGACCGGCGATTTCGAAGGCTATTCGGCGAATTACAGCGGCGCGGGTTTCTCCGACATGCGCTTCCGGCTGCGGGGCGTGGACGCGGCGGCGTTCGCGGGCTGGCTGTCGGACGTCCGGGCGGCCAAGGGCGAATTGTCGCTCGCGGCCTACCGTGAGCTGGTCAAGCCGTCGGAAAAGGTCCCCGTCATCCGTTATGGGGATGTCGATTCCGATCTTTACCGCCGCATCCTGGAGCGTTGCGTCGAGCCGGGGACCATGTGCATCGGCGAGATGATGCGCCATGCCGGGCATGGCCATGCCATGCCGGGCGAGCAGCCGCCAAGGGCCAAGGGCGCGCTCTTCAAGGAGGGCGCGGAGAAGGGCGAAGGCGCGAACGTCACCAAGCCCGCTCCGCCCGCCGAGGCACCGGGCGCGACCAAGCCCGGCGCGCCCAAGAACCGCAACCAGTCCTAATCGTCACCCCGGGGGCGCCGCCATGACGGAGAGCATCACCAAAGCGATCTTCGGCCGCCTGAGCTGGGAATCCTTCCCGGTCCATGAGCCGATCCTGCTTTGGACCTTCATCGTCGTGCTGCTGCTGGGCGCGGGCATCGTCGGGGCGGTGAGCTATTTCCGGCTATGGGGCTGGCTGTGGCGCGAATGGCTGACCTCGGTCGATCACAAGAAGATCGGCATCATGTACATGATCCTGGGCATCGTCATGCTGCTGCGCGGCTTCGCCGACGCCCTGATGATGCGGCTGCAGCAGGCGATGGCGTTCGGCGCCAGCGAGGGCTACCTCAACGCGCATCATTACGACCAGATCTTCACCGCCCACGGCACGATCATGATCTTCTTCGTCGCGATTCCGCTGATCGTCGGGATCGTGAACTATGTGATGCCGCTGCAGATCGGCGCGCGCGACGTGGCCTTTCCTTTCCTCAACAGCCTGAGCTTGTGGCTGACCGTGGCGGGGGCGCTGCTGGTGATGATCTCGCTCTTCGTCGGCGAGTTCAGCCGCGCGGGCTGGCTCAATTACGTGCCGGTGGCCAATCTGGCGAACAGTCCGGACACCGGGCCGGATTATTACCTGTGGGCGCTGCAGATCGCGGGCATAGGAACGACCCTGTCCGCGATCAACATGGTCACCACCATCCTGAAGATGCGCGCGCCCGGGATGACGCTGATGAAGATGCCGATCTTCACCTGGACGGCGCTGTGCAGCAACGTCCTGGCCATCGCCATCTTCCCGGCGCTGACGGGCGCCTTCGCCATGCTGATGCTGGACCGTTATGTGGGGACGAATTTCTTCACCAACGATTTCGGCGGCAATCCGATGATGTACTGGAACCTGGTCTGGCTGTGGGGCCATCCGGAGGTCTATGTCCTGATCCTGCCGGTGTTCGGCATCTATTCGGAAGTGACCTCGACCTTCTGCGGCAAGCGGCTGTTCGGCTATTCCTCGATGGTCTATGCCAGCGTGGTAATCACCATCCTCTCCTATCTGGTCTGGCTGCACCATTTCTTCACCATGGGGGCCGGGGCCAGCGTCAACAGCTTCTTCGGCATCGCCACCATGGTGATCTCGATCCCCACCGGCGCGAAGATCTTCAACTGGCTCTTCACCATGTACCGGGGCCAGATCCGCTACGAGCTGCCGATGATGTGGGTGGTCGCCTTCATGCTGACCTTCGTGGTGGGCGGCATGACCGGCGTGCTGCTGGCGGTGCCCCCGGCGGACTTCGTGCTGCACAATTCGCTCTTCCTGGTGGCGCATTTCCACAATGTCATCATCGGCGGCGTGGTCTTCGGCCTGTTCGCCGGGATGTATTACTGGTTCCCCAAGGCGTTCGGATTCCGGCTCGATCCCTTCTGGGGGAAGATCAGCTTCTGGGGCTGGGTGGCCGGCTATTGGGTGGCCTGGACGCCCATCTATATCGTGGGCCTGATGGGCACGACGCGCCGGGTGCGGCAGTTCGACGATCCCTCGCTGCAGATATGGTTCATCATCGCGGGCATCGGGGCGCTGATCATCCTGGTCGGCATCCTGGCCTTCGTGATCCAGATCGCGGTGAGCATCAAGAACCGGAAGCAGCTCCGCGACACGACCGGCGATCCCTGGGACGGGCGCACTTTGGAATGGTCAACGCCCTCGCCGCCGCCCTTCTACAATTTCGCCTTCACCCCGGTCGTGCATGACCAGGATGCCTGGTACGACATGAAGCAGCGCGGCGCGCGGCAGCCGGAAGGCGGCTACCGGCCGATCCACATGCCGCGCAACACCGGCGCGGGCATCATCCTGTCGGGGCTGGCCTTCATCCTGGGCTTCGCCATGATCTGGTACATGTGGTGGCTGGCCGCCGCGGCCGCCATCGCCATCTTCGCCGTCGCCATCGGCCATACCTTCAATTACAACCGCGATTACTTCGTCCCCTCGGAAGAGGTGGCGAGGATCGAAGCCGCCGCAGCGAGGCCGTAAGATGTCGGACCGCACGCTCGAAGCCGAGGAGCAGCCCGTCTTCTACCAGACCGGGGAGGAAGGCCCGGCGCATGCCGGCGGCGGGACGCTGCTGGGATTCTGGATATATCTGATGAGCGACGCGCTGATCTTCGCGTCGCTCTTCGCCACCTTCGGCGTGCTGAGCTCCAGCTTCGCCGGCGGCCCCACGCCCCGCGATTTCGTGGACCTGAACCTGGTCGCCCTGAACACGGCGATCCTTCTGGTTTCGGCGCTCACCTGCGGGCTCGCGATGATCGCCATGCATCAGGGGCGGCTGGCGGCCCTGCGCTCCTGGCTGATCGTCACGGCGCTCTTGGGCGCGGCCTTTGTGGCCATCGAGATGCACGAGTTCGGCAACATGATCGCCGAGGGGGCGACGCCGCAGAGGAGCGGCTATCTCTCGGCCTTCTTCACCCTGGTGGGCACGCATGGCCTGCATGTGACGCTGGGCGTGGTCTGGATCGCGGTGATGCTGGTGCAGTTGGGCCAGCGCGGGCTGCATCACGACAACCGCAGACGGCTGCTGTGCCTCAGCATGTTCTGGCACTTCCTGGATGTGATCTGGATCGGTGTGTTCACCTTCGTCTATCTGCTGGGGGTTCTGTGATGAAGCCGGACAATGGGGGCGCTGCCGATCACGCGCATGACGATTTCCTGGACGCGGGCCATTTCACGGTCGGCGGCTATCTGGCGGGCTTCGCGGGCGCGGCGGTCCTCACCGCGATTCCCTTCTGGATCGTGATGACCGGCGCCATCGCCAACGCCACGGTGGCCAGCGTCGTGGTGGCGGTGCTGGCGGTGGCGCAGATCCTGGTCCACACCTTCGCCTTCCTGCATGTCAATGCGCGGGCGCAGGGCGGATGGACGCTGGTCGCCTATGTCTTCACCGCGGTGCTGCTGGCCATCACCATCGGCGGCTCGCTCTGGATCATGTACCACCTCAATCTCAACATGATGCCGGGCATGGGGCTGGAGCCGGCCGATTACGGCATGTAGGGCGGGGCGGTTGAAGCGGATAACGCTGCTCGCGCTCTGCCTGGTTTCGGCCTTTGTCTTCCTGGCGCTGGGCGCGTGGCAGCTCGAACGGCGGAGCTGGAAGCTCGACCTGATCGCCCGGGTCGAGGCGCGGGTCCATGCGGCGCCGGGGGCCGTTCCGCCGCCCGGGCAATGGGCGGAGATCAACGCGCGCGATCAGGAGTATCGCAGGGTCCGGCTGACGGGCCGCTATCGGCATGACAGAGACACGCTGGTGGACGCCCTGACCGGGCGCGGCCCCGGCGCCTGGGTGCTGACGCCGCTGGTCACGGATCGCGGGACCATACTGGTCAATCGCGGCTTTGTGCCCCGCGGGCAGGAAGGGACGTATACACGTCCCCAAGGCATGGTGACGGTGGCGGGACTGCTGCGCCTGCCAGAGCCGGGCGGCCGTTTCCTGCGGCCGAACGCGCCGGACGCCAATGTCTGGTATTCGCGCGATGTCGCCGCCATCGCCCAGGCGCGCGGGCTTGGCGCCGTCGCGCCATTCTTCGTCGATGCGCAGGCGGAACCGGGGGCCGAAGCCGCCTATCCGCTGGGCGGCCTGACGGTCCTGCGCTTCCGCAACACACACCTTATATATGCGCTGACCTGGTTCGCCCTGGCCGCCATGGCCGCTTTCGGCGCCTGGCGCCTTTTCCGGGAGGGATAGCGCGCGGGCCGGTCAGAAATGCAGGCGGCGCTTCTGCCGTCCGGCCGCGTCGAAATTCTCCGGCCGCAGCCAGGCTTCGTAACCGGCCTTCAGGCGCGGCCAGTCGCTGTCGATCATGGCGAACCAGGCTGTGTCGCGGTTCTGGCCCTTGACCACCATATGCTGGCGGAACACGCCTTCGAAGATGAAGCCGAACCGGTCCGCCGCCCGCTTGGACGGTTCGTTGAGATCGTCGCATTTCCATTCCAGGCGGCGATAGCCCAGCTCTTCGAAGACATAGCGGGCGGAAAGATAAAGCGCCTCGGTGGCGATGCGGGTGCGGGCCATGCCCGGGCCCCACAAGATGTTCCCGATCTCGATCACGCCATGGAGCGTGTCGATCCGCATCAGCGCCTGGCGGCCTTCGACGCGGCCGCCCGCCCGGTCGATCACGACGAAGAAGAGCGGGTCTTCCGAGGCCGCCCTGGCCGCCAGCCAGAGATCGAAGACCTCGCGGTTCGCGGGCAGGGAATCGAAGAGATAGCGGTGCCGTCTCTCCGCCCCCGGCTCCTGGGTCAGGGCGTAAAGGTCATCCGCGTGCCGCCGGAGGTCGAGCGGCTCGAGCCGGGCATAGCGTCCTTCTAGAACCAGGCGCCCGGGGCGGGGAACGCCGGTCCAGATGGCAGGATCCAGGCCCATCGCGCCTCCTATCTCTGCGCGGAGAAGACCGGCATGGAGAACTCCGCGCCCGAGGCGATCGCCGAGGGCCAGCGCTCCGTCACCGTCTTGGTGCGCGTCCAGAAGCGGATGGAATCGGGGCCATGCTGGTTGAGGTCGCCGAAGGCCGAACGCTTCCAGCCGCCGAAGCCGTAATAGGCCAGGGGCGTGGGGATGGGCACGTTGATGCCCACCATGCCGATCTTCACCTGGCGGGCGAAGTTGCGGGCCGTGTCGCCGTCACGGGTGTAGATGCAGACGCCGTTGCCATATTCGTGCCGGTTGACGAGATCGAGCGCCTGCTCGACCGTGCGCGCCCGCACCACCGAAAGCACCGGGCCGAAAATCTCCTGCCGATAGATTTCCATCTCGGGCGTGACCTCGTCGAACAGGCAGGCGCCGACATAGAAGCCCTTCTCATAGCCTTGCAGCCGGAAGCTCCGGCCATCCACCAGGAGTTTGGCGCCCTCGGCGACGCCGGAATCCACCAGGGTCTTGATCCTGGCCTGGGCCGCCGCCGTCACCACGGGGCCGAAATCCATGTCGCTTGCCGTGTAGGGACCCACCTTCAGCGCCTCCACCCGCGGCTTCAGCACCTCCAGCATGCGCTCGGCCGTGCCGTCGCCCACCGGCACCGCCACCGAGATCGCCATGCAGCGCTCGCCCGCCGAGCCATAGGCCGCGCCGATCAGGCCGTCGGCCACCAACTGCATGTCGGCATCCGGCAGGACGATGGCGTGGTTCTTGGCGCCGCCGAAGGCCTGCACGCGCTTGCCGTGATGCGCCGCCGTCTCATAGACATGATGCGCCACCGGGGTGGAGCCGACAAAGGAGACGCCGTCAATGTCCGGGTGGGCCAGGATGCGCTCCACGATCTCCCGGTCGCCATTGACGACGTTGAAAAGGCCCTTGGGCAGGCCCGCTTCCAGCAACAGCTCCGCCAGCCGCATAGGCACCGACGGATCGCGCTCGGACGGCTTGAGAATGAAGGCATTGCCCGCGGCCAGCGCGGGCATGCTCATCCAGAGCGGGATCATGGCGGGGAAGTTGAACGGGGTGATGCCGGCGCCGATGCCCAGCGGCTGGTGCATGGAATACATGTCGATGCCCGGGCCCGCACCGACCGTGAACTCGCCCTTGGCCAGATGCGGGATGCCGATGACGAATTCGGCGACGTCGATGCCGCGCTGGATGTCGCCCATGGAATCGGCCACCGTCTTGCCATGCTCGCGCGACATCAGCTCGGCCAGCGGCTTGATGTTGTCGTTCACCAGGGCAACGAACTTCATCAGCACGCGGGCGCGCCGCTGCGGGTTGGTCGCGGCCCAGCCGGGCTGGGCCGCCAGCGCCGCATCCACGGCCGCCTGCAGATCGGCGGCGCCGGCAAGGGAAAGCTGCGCATCCACCTCGCCGGTGGCCGGATTGAAGACGTCCTGCCGGCGCGGCGAGACGCCCTCCACGATCGCACCGTTGATGAAATGCCCGATCTTGCGCACGCTGAGAAAACTCCCGGAAAGACGCTGTCCAACACGCGCGGCCTCGCGCGTGCGTGCATTTGCACACGCTCCCGGAAGGCGCACAATTCTGTTATTGCATCTGCATTAAGTGGCTGGCTTTGCTGTGGAACAATGCCTTGCGCTGCATATCCGCATCATCGTGATCAGCGGGGTTTCACGCGTCCTGCGGAACACCGGATGCGTCCGGCTCCGGGGCGGCGCGATCCTGGAACTTGAGCAGCCGCCCGGCATTGGCCATCACCGCGAAGGTGCCCAGATTCTGGAGCATCGCCGCCACCAGCGCGCCGGAGGCGCCGAACACGCCCCAGGCGGCGATCCCCACCACGATCACGGTCCATCCCAGGCCGATGCCGACATTGACCATGATGGTGCGGCGGCTCTGCCGCGACAGGCGCACGGAAGTGCCCAGGCGGCGTAGATCGTTGGTCATCAGCACCAGATCGGCGGAAGCCAGCGCCACATCGGTGCCCTGCGCCCCCATGGCGACGCCGACCGCGCCCGCCTTCAGCGCCAGCGCGTCGTTGATGCCGTCGCCCACCACCATGGTGCGATAGCCCGATTTGGTCTCCTCCAGCACGAAATGCATCTTCTCATGCGGCAGCGCCTCGGCGCGCACTTCCGGGATCAGCATCCGGGCCGCGACGCGCTCGGCCTCGGCGCGGCGGTCGCCCGTCACCATCACCTGCCGCTCGATGCCCAGGCGGCGCAGCTCCGCCAGCGCCTCGCCCGCTTCGGGACGGATCTGGTCCGCCAGCAGCACCCAGCCCAGGAAGCGTCCGGCGAGGGAGACGCCCGCCACGGGCCCGTCATGGCTGCCGGGCGGCGGGGCGGGCGCGACGCCCAGGCTTTCGAACAGCGCCGCCCGGCCCAGCGCTGCCTTCTGCCCCTCGAAGAAGCCGACAATGCCCATGCCGCGCGTCTCATGCACATCGGCGAGCGGAAGGCGCTCCTGCTCGGCGATCGCCGTGCCGACGGCGCGGCTGACCGGATGGCTGGAGGCCGCGCCCAGGCTGGCGGCGACGCGCACCAGGAAACCGGCATCCACGCCCGGCTCGGCCGCCACGCCGACCAGCCGCAATTCGCCGGAGGTGATGGTGCCGGTCTTGTCGAACACCACCGCGTCCACACCGGCAAGCTGCTCCAGAAAGGCGGAGCCTTTCACCAGGATGCCATGGCGGCCGGCCACGGAGATCGCGGCGATCGAGGTGGCGGGCGCCGCCAGCACCAGCGCCATGGGGCACGACGCCACCAGGATCGCCAGCATGCCCGCGGTGCTGCCGGTCAGGAACCATATCGAGGCGGTGACGATCAGCACCAGCGCCATATAGCCGCCGGCATAGCGCTCCAGCAGCTTGGTGATGGCGGGCTTGATGTGCTCGGCCTGCTGCATCAGGGCGATGACCCGGCCCAGGGTGGTGCCGGTGCCGACCTGGGTGACGCGGACGGTGAGCAGGCCGTCCATGTTGATCGCGCCGTTGAAGACCTCCGACTCCACGCCGACATCCACCGGCACCGATTCGCCGGTGATGGAGGAGGTATCGACGCTCGAGCTGCCCGACAGCACCACGCCGTCGGCCGGGATGCGGTCGCCGGCGCGCACTTCTATGATGTCGCCGATGCGCAACTGCGCGACATTGACCTCTTCCACATGCTCGTCCGCGCCGATGCGCCGCGCCGTCTTCTCGGTGAGGCTGGTGAGGGCGCGGATGGCTTCCTGCGAGCCCATCAGCGAGCGTTCCTCCAGGATGTGGCTGATCATCATGATCAAGGGCAGCAGGGTGGCGGTTATCAGATCGCCGCTGGCCCAGGCGGCGATGAAGGCCAGGGCGATGAGCTGGTCGGTGATGCCGTGCAGGTCCGGATGGCGCAGGCTGCGCCAGGCCGCCTGCAGCGCGGGCGCGCCCACCAGCAGGGCGGCGATGCCAGCCACCAGTTGGGCCACATCCCGTTGATCCGGGTCGAGGAATTGCAGCGCCAGCGAAAGCAAGAGGGCGCAGGCGGCGGCAAGGGAGAGGCCCAGCCGCCAGGCCAGGGCCTTCTGCTCCTGCCCGCTCAGCAGCGCGTCGGCGGGCATGGGCTTGGCGGCGGCGCTCATGGCGTGGCTCCCGAGGCGGCGCGTCCGTCGGGCGCGACAAGCTGCACCCGCCCCGCCTTCTTCAGGATCGGCCCGATGCGGTCGTAATACAGCCGGTACATCTGCATGCCGCGCGACATGTCCTGGTTGCCGCCCAGCGCGGTGATGGAGGCGGTGGCGACGGTGGCCCTGGAGACATTCTCCTCCGCGGCGGCGCTGGCGCTGGATTTGATGCTGTCGGCCTCGCTCTGTGCCTTGCTCTGGATCAGTTCCTTGTTGGTGTTGGAGGCGGCGATGGCGCGCTCCGATTCCTGGGTGACCGCCAGCACCGAATCGAACGCGTCATGGGCGCCGCGGGGGATGGACGGCACCAGATCGACGCGGCTGACCTGCACGCCCAGGGACGCGCTCTCTGCGGCCAGCAACGCCAGCCTGCGGTTGACGTCGTTCACCAGATCGGCGCGCAGCCGCTCCCGCCGCGCCGCCACCGCGGCGTTGGCCGCGACCTCGGGCCGCGCCACCAGGATGGCGTCCAGCTCGCGGGCGGCCATGGCATTAAGAGCGCTGGCGATGAAGAGGCGCTGCAGGGCGGGACGGACATGGCGCTCCGAGACCAGGAAGGCTTGCGGATCGTTGACCTGGTAGAAAAGCTGCGCCTCCAGATGCACGACGCTGGAATCGCCGGTGAGCAGGAAGCCCGAATTCAGGCGCGGATTGTCGTTGATGTCGAAGCCCATGGTCTTGTTGGAGGTGTCGCTGGAGCCGCCATCGGCGAAGCGCTCGATCCGGAGGGGGATCTGGCGCGCGGCGGCCGGGATCAGGGTCACGGTTTCCAGCGGGCGGGGCAGGGCGAAGAGCAGGCCCGCGCCATGCACCCGCGCCACCTGGCCGAAGCGCACCACCACCGCCTGGTTGTCGGCGGGCACCTGGCGGATGTTGGAGCAGAGCCAGCCCACCGCGATGGCGATGGCGAGGAACAGCAGGAAGCGGAAGGCGAGCGCGACGGCCTGGCCCCAGGCGCCGATATCGCGGACATCTTCCGGGGCCGTAGCGGCGCGCATCAGCGGCCCCGGCCCGCCGGGCCTTCCACCAGGGCGCGGAAGGGCGCCGCGTCGGTGCGCAGGATCACGGTGGTGTTGCTGTTGAGGACGGTGTTCAGCGAATCCAGCGAGCGCAGCATGGTGTAGAGCTGCGGGTCGGCGGTATAGGCCTTCTTGTAGATCGCCGCCGCCTCGATGCGCGACTTGGCCTCGATGTCGGCCACGTCGGCCCGGGCCTGGGCCACCAGCACGCGGGCGTCGCGGTCGGCGTTAGACTGAATCTGGGCCGCCAGGCGGGTGCCTTCGGCGGCGCGCTCGGCCGCCACGGTGGACCGCTCAGCCTTCATGCGGTCTATGGTGGCGATCAGGGTCTGGTTGGGCAGGGTGAGGCGCTCCAGGCCGACCTGGCGCACCGTGATGCCATAGACCTTCAGCGCCTGCTCGTTGATGCGGCGGCGCAGCGCGTCCTCGAATTCGGCCAGGCGAATCTTCCTCTGGTCGGTGTTGACCAGGCTGGCCATGTCGAAGCTGGCCGCCGTGACCTCCAGCGCCGAGCCGGTGAGGCTGCGCAACTGCTCCGCGGCGATCTCCGGCTGGTTGCGCAGGGCGCGCAGGAACTGGCGCACATGATCGCTGTCGTCCGGCACCTGCCAGGCGACATAGGCCTGTATCAGAAGCCGCAGGCCGTCGCGGGTGCCGACGTCATGCAGGCCGCTGGAGGTGGTGCGCAGCCGCAAATCCACGGGGATGGTGTTGTCGATCGGCAGAGGCAGCTTCAGCCCGACCCCGGCGCCGGTCAGGACCCGCACCGGATCGCCGAAGCGCGTGACCACGATCGCCTCGCCCGGGCTGACCAGCACCATGCAGGCCGACATCACCAGCGACAGCACCACCACAACGGCGATGAGGAAGCGGCGGGAGTACCAGAAGCGCATGTCCCGGTCTTCCCTGTCGGGGCGGAAGGGAAGGTCGGGAAGGGCGGCTTGGGACATGGCAGGCTCCTGTGAACGCTAGGGCGCGGAGGCGGGCGGCCGGGCCTGCAGCAATTGCTGCTGGTTGGCGGGCACGCGCGCATCCAGAATGGTGACCGGAGTGTCGGCGGTGATGGCCGCGCCCAGGATCCCCAGGCGCTTCTCGAACAGGAAGGCCTGGCCGCCTTCGCGATAGGCCTGCACATCGCCCGCCAGCAGGGCCGTGCCGACCTTGGCCTCGGCCAGGGTTTCGGCGGCGGCGGCCGTGGCGCTGTCGCGGGCCTCGGTGGCGTCGGCCTCCGCCTGACGCAGGTCGCGCACGGCATCGGCGCGGGCGTTCGCCACCTTGGTGACGGCGTCGATGGCGGCGGCCTGCACCTGGTGATAGGCCTCGGCCACGCCCGCGGGCGGATGCAGGGTTTCGATCACCACCGAAAGGATTTCTATGCTGCCGGTGAGTTCGCCGATGCGCTGCTGCAATTCCTTCTGGAAGCCGCGGATGAAGGCTTCGCGGTCCTGGCCCATCACCGCCGCCAGGGTGGAGCGCGCGAAATAGCGCGCCAGCATACGGCCCGCGGCGGCGCGGATCAGCTCGCCGGGCGATTGCAGACTGTAGGCCGCGCTCATCGCCGCCCCATCGCTGAGGCCGATGCGATAGGCGATGCGCAGGTCGATGTTGACGACCTCGAAATTCTCGCGGCCATTCTGGTTGCTGGCGACCAGATAGCTCGCCTCGGTGGGGCGGGAGGCTTCCCAGAGGCGGTCGGCGCTGGCCGGTTGCGGGCCTTCGATGGTGGGCTTTTCGGCCACCGTCTTCTGCGCCATCGGCTTGCCGTAGATGTCCTCGTCCAGGAAGGCCACCGGAATCTGGTGCACCAGGCCGTGCTCGACCGGCTTGAGGCGGCCGAAAGGCCAGGGCAGATGGACATGCAGGCCGGAATGCAAGACGCGGCGGGGCGCGCCGAAGGCCTCGTACACCGCCCGTTCGGAAATGCCGAGCGTGGTGATGCCGGTGGTGAGCCAGCCCGCCAGGATCAGGCCGCCGGTCATCGGCAGCAGGGCGCGGCGGACGAAACCCAGCGCCCAGCTACGCCCCAGGTCTATGCCGAACTGGCCGCTGACCGATGCCTGGATGGCCTTGAGGCTGGGCCTCTGAAGGCGCAGCAGGCTGGCGACAAGGCTGCCGGCATGGCGGCGGGCGCCGACCGGCGGCAGCGGCAGGAAGACATAGCCCAGGCCGCGCAGCGCCATTTCCAGCGCCACCAGGCCGCCGAACAGGATGACGGCGCGCTCGGGCAGGGGGGCGAAGGGCAGGTCCAGCCAGCGCAGGGCATGGACCATGGCCTCGGCCATCAGCGTGAAGAGCAGCAGCCGCAGCAGATAGGTGAGGGACCTGGCCTCGGCGGCGCGCGCGCCCAGCCCGGCGAAGCGCCGTTCCAGGACCAGCAGCGGGAAAGCCAGCGCCACCAGGGCGCCGATGATGACCGGCAGCCGCGCCGGGGGCGGGAAGGGCGTATCGGTCCGCCAGCCCTGATAGAAGGCGAGGAGCGAAAGAAGCGCCAGCAGAACGCACGCCGTCAGCGGCAGCCAGTCGCCCAGCCAGTCCATGCCGCGCAGCCTGTCGGCCGCGCGCCAGAGATATCGGCGCCCCTGTTCGAGAGGACGCGGCAGGGCTTTGTCGGGCCGGCGCAGCGGCGCGGGCCTGCGGAAGACGCCGCGCGCTTCGACGGCGCGGCTCAGAGAGGCGGTGACGAAGCCCGCCGCGGCAACCAGCAGCGCTCCGGCCAGTTGCAACAGGAGCGGCTTGTAATGGGTCGCGATGCCGGCCTTGAAAAGCGCGATGCCGAGCAGCGCCAGCCCCGTCAGCGGGAAGAGTATCGCCGGCAGAAATTCCGGACGGGATGGCGCCGTCTGTCCTTCTGAATGACCCTTGCCCATCAACGCGACCCCACCGTCTGACGGCATGCGCGGCGCCCGTTACTTGAAGGCGTCGCGTCATATCCATCATTCCCGCGCGATGGTGCGGTGCACAAGGCTGTTATTGCGCCATCATAATCGGCTGTTTTTGCTTCGGGCGCGCGAAGATTCGATTGATATTCCGAGCACCGCTATGGCGGCACCGCGGAAAGACGCGGTCTTTTCCGCAACCGTGCGCAAAGGCCCGTTCCATCGGCGTTCGGTGCCGATAGCGGTTCCATCGCTCCGGCGTCGGCGCGCCATTTTCCATAGCGTTGCTCACTATATCGAGCGGCTTTTGCGCCCATCCGCGCCAAAACAGGCCGTTAACGCACGGCGAAAAACAGGCTTGTGCACTGCAACACGCAGACTGAAACTGGGCTGCGGCGTGAAAAAGGGAACAGGCGCATGGGCATCGAGTCGAACCGGCGGAAATTTCTGGAGATGACGGGCTTCGGCGCGCTGGCCGTCAGCGCGCGCCCGGCCTTCGCCGCACCGATCGAGCCGGACATGATCGTGATCAACGCCAAGGTCTATACCGTGGACGAGGCGCTGCCCCAGGCCCAGGCCTTCGCCATCAAGAATGGCCGCTTCGTCGCCATCGGCAGCACCACCGACATGCGCAGCCTGGCGACGCCGCGGACCCAGGTGTTCGACGCCAAGGGCGGCACCATCATCCCGGGCTGCATCGACACCCACAATCATGGCGGCGGCGAGCGGCTGCTCTATGACGTCCTGGTCGGCAATCCGTATGAGGTGGAGTTCGTCACCATCGACAGCATCATCCAGAAGCTGAAGGAGCGGGCCGCCAAGACGCCGCCGGGCACCTGGGTGCGGGGCTATTTCCATGACGACACCAAGCTCAAGGACCGACGCTCGCTCACTATGGCCGATCTGGACAAGGTCTCCACCCAGCATCCGGTGGCCGTGCATCATCGCGGCGGCCATACCGCCTTCTACAACAGCGTCGCCTTCCGGATGGCCAACGTCACCAAGAACACGCCCAATCCGTTCGGCGGTACCTATGACAAGGATGCTAGGGGCGAGCTTTCCGGCCGCGTGACCGACACCGCCATGCGGGTGATCAACGCCGTCGGCAAGCCGGAAAGCTTCACGCCCGCCGAGAAGGAGCGCCGGGTGCTGGCCGGTGTCGCCTTCATTTCCCAGAAATTCGCCGAATATGGCCTGACCACGGTTCATCACAATGAGAATGGGGTGCTGGAGGCAATGCAGCACCAGCGCGCCGCCGGCAAGCTTCTGCACCGCGTCAATTACGAGGTGAATGGCGATCTGCTGGAAGCGATGATCAAGACGGGCATCGAGACCGGCTTCGGCGACGAGGTGATCCGCTTCGGCGCCACCACCGAACATTCCGCCGACGGCTCCTTCTCGGAGCGCACCATGGCGATCAGCCGCCCCTATATCGGCATCACCCCGCCCTATCAGGGCAACATCACCGAGAGCCAGGCGGACCTGAATGCCTGGTGCGAGCGCATCCATCGCGCCGGCATCCGGCCCAATGTCCATGCCAATGGCGATGTCGCCATCGCCAATACGCTGACCGCCTTCGAGCGGATGCTCAAGCTGCTGCCGCGCCCCGACTGGCGGCCCAAGATCACCCATTGCAGCCTGCTCAATCCCTCGCTGATCCGCCGCATGAAGGCGATGGACGTAGTGCCGGCGGAATTCAGCACCTATGCCTATTACAACGCGGACAAGTTCCGCTTCTATGGCGAGGATCTGATGCGCAACATGATGCCCTATCGCGACCTGATCGACGCAGGTCTCCGCCCATCCACCGGATCGGATTTCTCGCCCGGCCCCTTCGCGCCCCTGATGGCGATCCAGGGCATGGTGACGCGGACCGGCTGGAACGGCGAGACCTGGGGCGCCAACCAGAAGGTGACGGTGGCCGAGGCGATCCGCTGCAGCACGCTTTACGGCGCCTACAATTCCCGCGAGGAAAGGGACAAGGGTTCCATCACCGCCGGCAAGCTCGCCGACTATGTGGTTCTTGCCGACGATCCGCACACGATCGAGGTTTCCAGGATCAAGGACATCAAGATTCTGCGCACCGTGGTCGGCGGGCGCACCGTCTATCAGGCTTGAGGAAAAGCTTGGTTGATGCACTGAAAGCGATCAGTTTGCTGAACGTTTCAGCGCAATTTCCGCATCACTGCGCTTTGTTTTTGCAGTCATCGTCTTTCGCCAAATTGTCTTTATGGCATCATTGCACCGCAAAATGCGTTGTTGTGGAGTGCGTACGATGGACGATATCGGTGCAAGGCTGCGGCTCTTCCGGTCTAAGACCGGCCTGACGCAAAGGAGCCTGGCGAAGAAGGCGGGCGTGGCCAGCAGTACGGTTTCCCTCATAGAAAGCGGCAGAATCAGCCCTTCCGTGGGTTCCCTGAAGCGCCTGCTGGATGCCGCCGGCACCTCGCTCGCCGAATTCTTCAGCTTCGATGCGCCGCACAAGCCGCAATGCTTTTTCCACAATGAGGAACTTTCGCAGATCAGCCGCGGCGCGGTGAGCTATCGCCAGGTCGGCGGCGACCTTTCCCGCTCCTCGCTGCAAATATTGTATGAGATCTACCAGCCGGGGGCCGACAGCGGCCGGGTGCCGCTCTCCCATGAGGGGGAGGAAGGCGCGATCGTGATCGAGGGCCGGCTGGAAGTGACGCTGGGCGACGAGAAGCGGGTGCTGGGTCCGGGCGACGCCTATCTGTTCAGCAGCAAGCTGCCGCACCGCTTCCGCAATGTCGGCAAGTCTCCGTGCATCCTGGTGAGCGCCTGCACGCCGCCATCGTTCTAGGCCCGGAAAACAAGGCTTTCCGCAGCGTCGGATCAACGCCGCGCCGCGCGCGCAAAACCGCGGGCGCGGCGTTCTGCGTCCCGTGCAATGCCGCCATTCGCGGAAAGAGCCGTGTACGGACCATCGGCGAATCCATTTTTCGCGTCCATCCGCGCGTGAAAATCGTCGCATCCATGCGCTTTTCCGCAGGCAGCGCGTGAGCCTTGTGATGACGGTGATCGTTATCGTGATCGCATGTACCGGCGCTTGAGCAAAAACAGCCGGTTAGGCGACGCAAATAACAGTCTTGTGCGCTGCACCAACGCACGCGAATGATCGCCGTGTATTGGGGTAAGGCGTAATGACTGTCCGTCCGAATGATCTCGACGCGTTCTGGATGCCGTTCACCGACAACCGGGCATTCAAGCGCGATCCGCGCTTCCTGGCGCGGGCCAAGGACATGCATTACTTCACGCCGGACGGCACGGCGGTGCTGGACGGGACCTCCGGCCTCTGGTGCAGCAATGCCGGGCATTGCCGCGATGCCATCGTCGCGGCGATCCGCGCCGAGGCCGCCAATCTCGACTTCGCGCCCACCTTCAATGTCGGCCATCCCCGCGCCTTCGAGCTCGCGACCCGGCTGGCCGGCCTGTTTCCGGAAGGCATGGACCGCGTCTTCTATGCCAATTCGGGGTCGGAGGCGGTGGACAGCGCCCTGAAGATCGCGCTGGCCTATCACCGCGCCCGGGGCGAGGGCACGCGCACCAAGCTGATCGGCCGCCAGCGCGCCTATCATGGCGTCGGCTTCGGCGGCCTCTCCGTGGGCGGCATCCCCGGCAATCGCCGCGCCTTTCCGCAGCTTCCCGGTGTCGATCACCTCTCGCATACGCTGAACATCGAGACCTGCGCCTATTCCCGGGGCCATCCTGTCTGGGGCGCGCACCTGGCCGACGAGCTGGAAGGCATCGTCGCCCTGCATGGCGCCGAGAACATCGCCGCGGTGATCGTCGAGCCCATGTCCGGTTCCACCGGCGTCATCGTGCCGCCGCGCGGCTATCTGGAGCGGCTGCGCGAGATCACCAGGCGCCATGGCATCCTGCTGATCTTCGACGAGGTGATCACGGCGTTCGGCCGCCTGGGCGCGGCCTCCGCCGCCGAGCGTTTCGGCGTCATCCCCGACCTGATCACGGTCGCCAAGGGCCTGACCAACGCGGCGGTGCCGATGGGCGCGGTGATCGCCAGCAACGCCGTCTACAACGCCATCCTGGACAATAGCGGTCCCGGCATCGAGCTGTTCCACGGCTACACTTACTCGGCGCATCCCCTGGCTGTGGCGGCCTCGCTGGCCTCGCTCGACGTCTATGAGAAGGAAAGCCTGTTCGCCCGCGCCGCCGCGCTCGAAAGCTATTGGGAAGAGGCGGTGCATGCTCTGAAGGGCCGCCCGCACATCATCGACATCCGCAATATCGGCCTGGTGGCCGGGATCGAGCTGGCGCCGCGGCCCGGAAAGCCGGGCGAGCGGGCCATGGCGGTGTTCCATCACTGCTTCGACCACGGCCTTCTGATCCGCGTCACCGGCGACATCGTCGCGCTGTCGCCGCCCCTGATCATCAGCCGGGCCCAGATCGATGAAATCATGGAAAAGCTGGCGGCGGCGCTGGCGGCAGTCCCTTGAAACACGAACGGTTACAGATCCCCATGCTTGTCGGCGTACCGAAGGAAATAAAGGTTCATGAATACCGGGTGGGTCTGACGCCCGCCAGCGTGGGCGAGCTGACGCGCCGCGGCCATCAGGTGCTGGTCGAAACCGATGCGGGCAGGGGCATCGGTGCGCTCGATGCGCAGTATGTCGAGGCGGGCGCGGCGATCGCCGCCGACGCCGCCGAAGTCTTCGGCAAGGCCGACATGGTGGTGAAGGTGAAGGAGCCGCTGGCGCCCGAGCGCAAGCTGCTGCGGCCGGGCCAGATCCTCTTCACCTATCTGCATCTCGCCGCCGACAAGGTCCTGACGCGGGAGATGCTGGAGTCGGGCGCGGTCGGCATCGCCTATGAGACGGTGACCGCGGCGGGCGGCGGCCTGCCCCTGCTGGCGCCCATGTCGGAAGTCGCCGGGCGCATGTCCATCCAGGCGGCGGCACATTCGCTGGAGAAGTCGCAAGGCGGCATGGGCGTGCTGCTGGGCGGCGTCGTCGGCACCGAGCCGGCGAAGGTGCTGGTGCTGGGCGGCGGCATCGTCGGCTCCAACGCCGTCGCCATGGCGATGGGCATGGGCGCCGATGTCACGGTGGTGGACCAGTCCGTCGCCGTGCTGCGCAATCTCTCGGCCCGCTTCGGACCGGCGCTGAAGACCGCCGTCTCCATGCGCCAGACCGTCAGCGCCTTGCTGCGGCAGGCGGATGTGGTGGTGATCGGCGTCCTGGTTCCCGGCGCCGCGGCGCCCCGCCTCGTCACGGCCGAGGATGTCAAGGCGATGAAGCCCGGCAGCGTCATCGTGGATGTGGCGATCGACCAGGGCGGCGGCGCCGAAACCAGCCGCCCGACCACCCATTCCGAACCGACCTATATCGTGGACGAGGTAGTGCACTACTGCGTCGCCAACATGCCGGGCGCGGTGGCGCGCACCTCCACCTATGCGCTGAACAACGCCACCCTGCCGTTCGTGCTGCAACTGGCCGACATGGGCGCGATGGATGCGATGCGCCGCAACGGCCACCTGGCCGCGGGCCTCAACATCTTCAAGGGCAAGCTCACCGAAGCGAATGTGGCGCGGGACCTCGACCTGCCCTTCGCGCCGAGGGAGGCGCTGATCGCCTGACGAACAGACCTGCGCCGCCAGGAGCACAGACAGACGGCAAGAATCATCGGAACCGGGAGGAGTGGAGTGATGTGTAACCGCGTTCGGTCGGCCGCGTGCCGACGACTGAGAAAAGGGGATCGACATGAGACTCACCAATGCAGGACAACCGCTCGCCACACGCGCGAAGCGAATTAGCCGGCTGCTCGCCGGCGCCGCCGGCATCGCCATCGCGGCCGCCTCCGCGGCCTATGCGCAGCAGATCCAGGACCTCAGCGTGGAAGAGGTCATCGTGACCTCCAGCCGCCGCGCCGAATCCCAATCCCGGGTGCCGATTTCGATTGCGGCCTTCACCAAGGACACGATGGAGCAGATCGGCATCAAGCAGTTGGCCGACCTTACCCGCCTGACGCCCGGCCTGGTCGTCTCGAACAGCCAGCAGAATTCGGGCAACACCATCTCGCTGCGCGGCATCGCCTCCAGCGCCGGCAGCGCCACCACCGGCATCTATATTGACGACATCCCGATCCAGGCCGCCGCGCTGGGCACCGGCGGCTATGGCCAGATCTATCCGGTCGTCTTCGACCTGGACCGCGTCGAGGTCCTGCGCGGCCCGCAGGGCACGCTGTTCGGCGCCGGTTCCGAAGGCGGCACCGTCCGCTTCATCCAGGCGCAGCCCAGCCTGACCGATTACAGCATCTATGCCCGCGCCGAAGCCAACCAGGTCGGCCTCGATGCCGAGAATGGCTATGAGTATGGCGTCGCCGGCGGCGGCCCGATCATCGAAGGTGTTCTGGGCTTCCGCGCCAGCGCCTATTACCGGAAGCAGGCGGGCTGGATCGACCAGACCCAGGGCGTCGTCAATGTGATGCCGGGCTGCACCAGCGGCCAGTGCGGGGTGAACTCCATCATGTTCACGCCCACCGGCATCGTGCTGGACAATGCCAACTGGCAGAGCCAGACGGCGCTGCGGGCGGCGCTGACATGGTCGCCCTTCGAAAGGCTGATGATCACGCCTGCGATCCAGTTCGAGAACCATTTCTACAATTATCAGGGCGGCACCTTCTATATCCAGCCGTCTTCGCCCCAGTCCGGCCGCTTCGTCAACCTGCTGGCGGTTCCGACCGTGGACGCGCTGCATGTCGCCACGCCCGCGCCGCTCAACGAGCCGGCCGAGGACGAGTTCGTGCTGCCGTCGCTGAAGGTCACCTGGGATGTGGACGATCACTGGTCGGTGGAATCCAACACCGCCCTGATGGTGCGCAAGCAGTATGGCTGGGGCGAATATCCCAGCTATGAAACCACCTATGCCCGCCGCTGCTGCGTGCTGCCGGGCGACAAGGCGGACGGCATCCGTTCCAGCAACTACAACAATGTGACGCAGGAAATACGCCTGCAGTTCGACAATCCGGCCTTCTGGATCCGCGGCACGGTGGGCTATTACTATGGCAACTTCCGCCAGGAAGCGAACCAGTACAGCCTGGCCAACTACTTCTCCAATCTCTCGGCCACCGGCGCCAGCTCGGTCGTCGCCGGCGTCACCTATCCGGGCGGCGTCACCAACGGCCCGCCCTTCGGCCCCGGCTATTCGGCCTGGATCAACTATTTCGGCATGGAGCTGCCGACCTTCAACAAGGACACCTCGCCCACGCGCGTTCCGGGCGCGGCGGCCGGAACCTATCCGCGCGTCGTCAGCTATTACTCGCACCTGGTGACGCATCAGGAGCAGCACGCGATCTTCGCCCAGGCGGAATTCCAGTTGCCCTATGCCATCACTGCGACCATCGGCGTCCGCGGCAGCCTGGTCAGCAGCGACATCGCCACCCAGTATGGCGGCGCCACCTCCAACCTGTACCAGCCCAAGGGCCTGCCTTGCGTGCCCGGTACCGGCGGTCCCGGGCAGCCCGCCTGCGACCCCGTGCCGGTCGGCGCGTATGCGCCCGGCACCGGTCCGTTCCCGATCGCCTTCCCCTCGGGCACGGCCGAGACCTTCGAGCGCGCCTTCACGCCGAAGTTCGGCCTGTCCTGGCAGGCGGATGACAGCAACATGTTCTATGCCACGGTTTCGAAGGGCTTCCGTCCCGGCGGCTCGCAGACCCGCCTCAATTCGGGCTGCGACTTCCAGCTCATCCAGCTCGGCTATTCCCAGCCGACGCCGACGGGCGGCGTCGTCGCCGACAGCCCCACCCAGTATTCGTCCGACTCGGTGTGGAATTACGAGATCGGCGCGAAGAACCGCCTTCTCGGCGGCGCCCTGTCGCTGGACACCAGCGCCTATCTGGTCACCTGGCGCGACATCCAGTCCAGCGTCTCGATCTCGAGCTGCAACCAGTCCATCGTCGACAATCTGGGCGGCGCCTATGCGCGCGGCTTCGACGTCCAGGCGACCTATCGTCCGATCACCGGCCTGCTGCTGAACCTGACGGGCGGCTTCAACGAGACCAGCTTCACCGGCAATACCATCCTGGGCGCCAACAAGGTCTATTCGGCCGACCGGGCGATCCCGAATTCGGGCCCGCCCATCCGTGTCGCCCTGCTGACCCGGTATGACTGGATGATGGACGACCTGCCGCTCTATTTCGTGGGCGATGTCTCCTGGCAAAGCAAGACCCGCAAGACCGGCACCCTGGATCCCACGGTCTACAATTTCGACCGCAATCTGATCCCCGATCCCGGCTATATGCAGACCAATCTGCGTGTGGGCATGGCCTGGGACCGGTTCGACGTATCGCTGTTCGTGCAGAACCTGACCAACGAGGCGCCCATGCTGAGCTATGGGCACACCAACTCGACCAACCCGGTCTATACCGCGAACACCATTCAACCCCGGACGGTAGGCGTCACGCTCGTCTACCGTAACTAGCCTGGACCCCGGCCGGACATGCGTCCGGCCGGGCCTTTTTGGCAGGATAATAGAAGTATGAAGCTGCCCGCGCTCGAGCTGAGTGAAACCCCGCCCCAGCAACTGGGGCGCACGCTTCTGGCGCGGCATGTGGCGATGATCTCCATCGGCGGCATCATCGGCGCGGGCCTGTTCGTCGGCTCCAGCGCCGCCATTGCCGTCACCGGCCCCGCCATCATCGTCAGCTATGCGCTGGCCGGCCTGGTGGTGCTCCTGGTGATGCGGATGCTGGGCGAGATGGCGATGGCGCTGCCGGGCATAAGTGCCTTCACCGAATTCTCCCGCGTGGGGCTTGGCCAGTGGGCCGGGTTCACCAGCGGCTGGCTCTACTGGTATTTCTGGGTCGTGGTGGTGGCGATCGAAGCGATCGCGGGCGCCAACCTGATCCAGCAATGGATCGCCGTTCCCGCCTGGGCCATCGGCCTTCTGCTGATGGTGGTCCTGACGGGCACCAACCTGTTCTCGACGCGGACCTATGGTGAGCTGGAATTCTGGTTCGCCTCCTTCAAGGTGGCGGCGATCCTGGCCTTCATCCTGCTGGCGGGCGCCTATGTGCTCGGCTTCACCTCGGGCGCCGGTCCCGACTTCGGCAATCTGGTGGCGCATGGCGGCTTCGCACCCTTCGGGGTCACGTCCATCCTGGCCGGTGTGATCACGGTGATCTTCTCGCTCACCGGCGCGGAGATCGCCACCATCGCGGCGGCGGAATCGCCGGAGCCGTCGCGCACCATCGCCAAGCTGACCAACACGGTGATATTGCGCATCGTGCTGTTCTATGTCGGCTCGATCTTCCTGATCCTCTGTATCGTCCCCTGGAACGAGATCGTGCCGGGCCATTCGCCCTTCGTTGCGGCGATGGAGCGGATCAACGTCCCCGCCGCGGCGATGATGATGAACTTCATCGTCCTGACCGCCGTTCTGTCCTGCCTCAACTCCGGCCTTTATGTCACCTCGCGCGTGCTGTTCACGCTCGCGGCCAAGGGTGATGCGCCCCAGAGCCTCGTCGCCGTCAACAGCCGCAAGGTGCCGGCTCGCGCCATCCTGCTGGGCAGCGCCTTCGCCTATCTGGCGCTGCTGGCACAGGTCTTTTCCGAAGATGTCTTCACCTTCCTGGTGAACGCCTCCGGCGCGACGATGCTGATCATCTATGTGCTGGTGGCGTTCGCCCAAATCCGCATCCGCCGCCATATCGAGGCGACGGCGCCCGAACGGCTCGGGTTCAAGGTGTGGCTCTTCCCCTGGTCCAGCTATCTGACCATCGCCGCCATCTGCGCGGTGATGCTGGCCATGGCGATCACGCCCGCCCTGGCGCCGCAATTCTGGATCAGCGGCCTGCTTCTGGCGATCGTGCTGGGCGCCTTCTTCCTGCTGCGCGCGCGCCGGGCGGCCTGACGAATAGCGCGTCCGCGCATTATCGCTTTTTTCCGTATTTTCGAAGAATCGCACGCGATGGAGTCCGCGTATCGCGTGCATCTGTGCGCGTATCTGGAATGGTCCGAATTTTCCGCGCTTTGTCATGCTCGATATTGTGAAACGCCCATCGCGGCGCGGAGCAAAAACAGCCGTTTAGTGCCATGCAAATAACAGTCTTGTGCGCTGCAAATCATGACGGAAATATCAGAAACAAGGTGGGATGAAGCATGTCGATACAGCGCAGCCGCAGAGCATTCCTGGAAGCTTCCGGCTTTGGCGGCGCGGCGCTGCTGGGCTCTTCCTGGCTGGGACTTGCGCACGCACAGAGCAGCGCGCCCGATCTGATCGTCATCAACGCCAGGATCACCACCATGAATCCGCGCCAGCCCGCCGCGCAGGCCTTCGCGGTCAGGGATGGTCGCTTCACGGCGGTGGGCGCGACGTCTGACATCAAGTCGCTGACCGGCCCCAGGACGCGGGTGCATGACGCCAGGGGCATGTTCATCACCCCCGGCTTCAACGACACCCACAATCACGCCTTCGGCGAGGAAGTGCTGTTCGGCGTCAATGCCGGCAATCCCTTTCTTGTCGAATTCGTCACCATCCAGAGCATCATCGACAAGCTGAAGGCGCGCGCCGCCAAGACGCCGCCGGGGCAGTGGATCGAGGCGCAGTTCTATGACGACACCAAGATCAAGGACAACCGGCCGCTGACCCGCCTGGACCTGGACAAGGCCTCCACCCAGCATCCGATCATGGTGAATTTGCGCGGCGGCCATGCCGCGGTGTTCAACAGCTTCGCCTTCCAGCAGGCGGGCGTGACCAGGAACACGCCCGATCCCTTCGGCGGCACCTATGAAAAGGATGCGCGGGGCGAGCTCTCCGGCCGCGTCACCGATCTGGCGGAGCGGGTGCTGCGCAGCAAGGGCAGGCACGAGACTTTCACCCCGGCCGAAAAGGCGCGCCGCCAGGTGGCCGGTTTCGAATATATCTCCAAGATGTGGGCGCAGTTCGGGATCACCAGCGTCTGCTATGACGCGGTGATCGGCGACCTGCTGGACACGATCCAGACGGTACGCAACCGCGGCACCCTGCAGACCCGCATCAATTACGAGCCCGGCAACGACACGGTCGAAGCCATGATCAAGACCGGCGTCAAGACGGGCTTCGGCGACGAATGGGTGCGCTTCGGCGGCACCTGGGAGCGCATCCAGGATGGCGGCCTGTCATCTCGCACCATGTCCATGACCCGGCCCTATATCGGTGTGACGCCGCCTTACAAGGGCAATCTCACCGAGGAGCAGGACAGCCTGAACGCCTGGGCGGAGCGCGTCCACCGCGCCGGCATCCGCCTCAACACCCATTGCAATGGCGAGCCCGCCATCGAACGCTCGCTCATCGCCTATGAGAAGGTGCTGAAAGCTTTCCCGCGGCCGAATGCGCGGCCGAAATTTACACATTGCTCGCTGCCCAGCATGGCGCAGATCCGCCGCATCAAGGCGATGGACGGCCAGCCGTCCGATTTCAGCACCTATATCTACTACAATGCCGACAAGTTCCGTTATTACGGCGCCGACCTGGCCGAACGGATGCTGCCCTACAAAAGCTTCCTGGATGCGGGCGTGAATGTCACGACCGGCTCGGACTTTCCGCCGGGCCCCTTCGATCCGCGCATGGCGATCCAGGGCATGGTCACGCGCAAGGGCTTCAATGGCGAAACCTGGGGGCCGTCGCAGAAGGTGACGGTGGACCAGGCGATCCGGGCCAGCACCATCAACGGCGCCTATCACACCTTCGAAGAGAGCATCAAAGGTTCGATCGAGGCCGGCAAGCTGGCCGACTATGTGGTGTTCGCCGAGGACATGCACACGGTGGACCCGGAGAAGATCAAGGACATCAAGATCGTGCAGACGGTGGTGGGCGGCGTCGTCCGCTATCAGGCCTGAGGGGATTTCGCATGAGTTTCATCACGTCGCGGCGCACCTTTCTCGAAATGTCCGGCTTCACCGCCGCGACCGTCGGAGCGTCCAGCCTGCTGGCATCCGCGCAGACGTTGGAAGCGGGCGGACCGCCCGACCTGATCGTGATCAACGCCAGGATCACGACCATGGACCGCGCCCGGCCGGCGGCGCAGGCCTTCGCCGTCAAGGGCGACCGTTTCGTCGCGGTCGGCTCCACCACCGACATCCGCGCCCTGGCGGGGCCGCGCACCCGCATCTATGACGCCAAGGGCATGTTCATCACGCCGGGCTTCGTCGATACCCACAATCACGGCCGCGGCGAAGGGCTTCTCTATGGCGTGCTGGCGGGCAATCCCTATGTGGTCGAATATGTGACGATCCAGAGCATCGTCGACAAGATCGCCGCCAAGGCCAAGACGCTGCCGCCCGGCACCTGGATCAACGCCACCTTTTATGACGACACCAAGGTCAAGGACAATCGCCCCCTGACGCGGGCAGACCTCGACAGGGCCACGACCCAGCATCCGGTCAAGGTCAATCTGCGCGGCGGCCACGCCGCCTATTATAACAGCTATGCCTTCCGGCAGGCGGGCGTCACCAAGGATACGCCCGATCCCTTCGGCGGCACCTTCGAGAAGGATGCGCGCGGCGAGCTTTCCGGCCGCGCCACCGACCGGGCGTCCCGGGTCCTCGACGAAAAGGGCAAGTACGAGACCTTCACCCCGGCGGAGCAGGCGCGGCGCGCCATCGCCGGGTTCGAGTTCATCACCAAGAAATTCGCGGAATATGGCATCACCAGCGTCTGCTATGACGCGGGCCGCGATTTTCCGCTGGACGCCATGCAGTCGGTGCGCCAGCGCGGCAACCTTCTGACACGTATCAATTACGAGCCGGGTCAGGACGTGCTGGAAGCCATGATCAAGACCGGCATCAAGACGGGCTTCGGCGACGAATGGATCCGCTTCGGCGGTTCCAACGAGCACAGCACCGATGGCGGCCTGTCGTCGCGCACCATGTCCATGACCCGGCCCTTCATCGGCGTGACGCCGCCCTACAAGGGCAACCTGACCGACCGCCCGGAAACGCTCAATCCCTGGGCCGAACGAATCCACCGCGCCGGCATCCGCCTCAACACCCATTGCAACGGCGAGCCGGCCATCGAGATGACGCTGAACGCCTTCGAGCGGGCGCTGAAGCTCCATCCGGTGCGCAACGCCCGCCCGAAATTCACCCATTGCTCGCTGCCCAGCGCGGCGCAAATCCGCCGCATCAAGGCGATGGACGGGCAGCCGTCCATGTTCAGCACTTATCTCTACTACAACAGCGACAAGTTCAAATATTACGGCGCCGACCTGGCCGAGCACATGATGCCCTATAAGGATTTCATCACGGCGGGCGTCACCGTCTCGACCGGCTCGGATTTCTATCCCGGTCCCTTCGATCCGCGCATGGCGATCCAAGGCATGGTGACGCGCAAGGGCTTCAATGGCGAGACCTGGGGCCCGTCGCAAAAGGTGACGGTGGATCAGGCGATCCTGGCCTCCACCTATAACGGCGCCTATTCGACCTTCGAAGAGGACATCAAGGGCTCCATCACCGCCGGCAAGCTGGCGGATTACGTGATCTTCGCGGAAGACATGCACACCATCGACCCCGAGAAGATCAAGGACGTGAAGATCGTGCAAACCGTTGTCGGCGGCAAAGTCGCCTATCAGGGCTGAGGAGAAGATTGCCATGAGTCTCATCAAGAACCGCCGCGCATTCCTGGAAAGCTGCGGCTTTACCGCGGCCACGGTGGCCGGCGCCGGTGTCATTTCCCCGGCGCTGGCGCAAGCGGCCGCGCCGCCCGACCTGATCGTGATCAATGCCAGGGTCACCACCATGGACCCGGCCCGGCCCACCGCCCAGGCCTTCGCCATCCGTGGCGACCGCTTCATCGCCGTGGGCTCGACCACCGACATCCGCTCGCTCGCCGGTCCGCGCACCCGCACCTATGACGCCAAGGGCATGTTCATCACCCCCGGCTTCATCGACACGCACAATCACGGACGCGGCGAGGGGCTGCTCTATGGCGTGCTGGCGGGCAATCCCTATGTGGTCGAATATGTGACCATCCAGAGCATCATCGATAAGGTGGCCGCCAAGGCCAAGACCCTGCCGCCGGATACCTGGATCCTGGCCACCTTCTATGACGACACCAAGATCAAGGATAACCGGCAGTTGACGCGGGCGGACCTGGACAAGGCCACCACGCGGCATCCGGTGCAGGTGAATCTGCGCGGCGGCCATGCCGCCATCTACAACAGCCGCGCCTTCGAGCTGGCCAAGGTCACCAAGAACACGCCCGACCCGTATGGCGGCACTTATGAGAAGGACGCGCGCGGCGAGCTGTCCGGACGCGTGACCGACAATGCCCAGCGCGTGCTGGCCAAGTTCGGCAAGCAGGAAACCTTCACCCCCGCCCAGATCACCCAGCGGCAGATCGCGGGCGTGGAGTTCATCTCCAAGAAGTTCGCGGAATTCGGCATCACCGGCGTCTGCTATGATTCCGGGCGCGACAGCATCATCGATTCGATGCAGATCGTGCGCCAGCGCGGCAACCTGAAGACGCGCATCAATTACGAAGGCAGCGAGGAAACCCTCGAGGGCATGATCAAGACCGGCATCCGCACCGGCTTCGGCGACGAGTGGATTCGCTTCGGCGGCACCTGGGAGCGGGTGCAGGACGGCGCCTTCTCCTCGCGCACCATGTCGATGACGCGGCCCTTCATCGGCGTCAGCCCGCCTTACAAGGGCAACCTGACCGAGCCGCAGGACAGCCTGAACGCCTGGGTGGAGCGCATCCATCGCGCCGGCATCCGGGTCAACACCCATTGCAACGGCGAGCCCGCGATCGAGCGCAGCCTGATCGCCTATGAGAAGGTGCTCAAGGCCTTCCCGCGCCCTAATACCCGCTTCAAATTCACCCATTGCTCGCTGCCTAGCGCGGCGCAGATTCGCCGCATCAAGGCGATGGATGGCCAGCCGTCGCTGTTCAGCACCTACATCTATTACAACGCCGACAAGTTCAAATATTACGGCGCCGACCTGGCCGAGCATCTGATGCCCTACAAGTCCCTGGCCGATGCAGGCGTCAATGCGTCCACCGGCTCGGATTTCTATCCCGGCCCCTTCGATCCGCGCATGGCGATCCAGGGCATGGTGACGCGCAAGGGCTTCAATGGCGAAACCTGGGGGCCGTCGCAGAAGGTGACGGTGGACCAGGCGATCCGGGCCAGCACCATCAACGGCGCCTATCACACCTTCGAAGAGGGCATCAAAGGCTCGATCACGGCGGGCAAGCTGGCCGATTATGTGATCTTCGCCGAGGACATGCACACGGTGGACCCGGAGAAGATCAAGGACATCAAGATCGTGCAGACGGTGGTGGGCGGCCAGGTCGCCTATCAGGGGTGAGCGGGAGCGGCGGCGCTTGCCTTCGGGATACCCCGGGCCATAATGGCGTTACCGGGGGGCCCTCTTTCGGAGTTTCGCCATGGTTTCCATTCCCAGACTGTGGTTGGCGGCGCCGCTTCTTGCCGCCGGCATGCTGGCGCTGGCCGGCAGTCCGTCCGCGGCTGCCGTCAAATGCGTGCAGGTGCAGAATATCCGGCAGGCCACATCCGATGACGGGAAGGTGCTGCGGTTGCAGTTGCGCGATGGCACCATCCTGGACAACCGGATGAACGGCACCTGCCGGGGCTTGCGCTTCGGCGGCTTCAGTTGGGTCGTTCACAACGGCCAGATCTGCGAGAACACGCAGTCCTTGCGGGTGTTGCAGAGCGGGGAAATCTGCACCCTGGGCCGTTTCGATCCTCCCCGGAAGCCGCCGCAGAAGCGGGGCTGATCCCGCTTCATCCGGGCGGCCGCTCCGTCAGAAGTCCATGCCATCCATGCCGCCGGGACCGCCTGGCGGCATGGCGGGCGGCGTCTCTGTCTTCGGCCGCTCGCTGATCATGGCTTCCGTGGTGAGCAGGAGCGACGCCACGGAAGCGGCATTCTGCAGCGCGATGCGCACCACTTTGGCCGGGTCCACGATCCCGGCGGTGATGAAATCGGTGAACCGGCCGGTCTGGGCGTCATAGCCATAGGTGACGGATTTCTGTTCCAGCAGCTTGCCGGCCACGATGCTGGCTTCCTGGCCCGCATTGGCGGCGATCTGGCGGATCGGATACTGGATGGCGCGGCGCACGATGGCGATGCCCTGGGTCTGGTCGTCATTCTCGCCTGTCAGGTTGGCCAGCGCCTTGGAGGCGTAGAGCAGGGCGGTACCGCCGCCCGGCACGATGCCTTCCTCCACCGCGGCCCTGGTGGCGTTGAGCGCGTCATCCACACGGTCCTTGCGCTCCTTGACCTCGATCTCGGTGGCGCCGCCGACACGAATGACGGCGACACCGCCCGCGAGCTTGGCCAGGCGCTCCTGCAGCTTCTCCTTGTCATAGTCCGAAGCGGTGTCTTCGACCTGCGCCCTGATCTGCAGGACGCGGGCCTGAATGTCGGCCTTCCTGCCGGCGCCGTCGATGATAGTGGTGTTGTCCTTGTCGATGCGGACTTTCCGGGCCTTGCCCAGCATGTCGAGCGTGACATTCTCCAGCTTGATGCCAAGGTCCTCGGAAATCACCTGGCCGCCGGTGACGATGGCGATGTCTTCCAGCATGGCCTTGCGGCGGTCACCGAAGCCCGGGGCCTTCACCGCGCAGACCTGGAGGCCGCCGCGCAGCCGGTTGACCACCAGAGCCGCCAGCGCTTCCCCCTCAATGTCCTCGGCGATGATCAGCAGCGGACGGCCCGCCTGCACCACCGCTTCCAGGATCGGCAGCATGGGCTGGAGGCTGGCCAGCTTCTTCTCGTGGACCAGGATCAGCGGCTCGTCCAGCTCGGCGAGCATCTTCTCGGCATTGGTGACGAAATAGGGATTGAGATAGCCGCGGTCGAACTGCATGCCCTCGACCACGTCCAGCTCGGTTTCGACGGTCTTGGCTTCTTCGACGGTGATGACGCCTTCCTTGCCCACCTTGGCCATGGCCTGGGCGATCATATCGCCCACTTGCCTGTCACCATTGGCGGAAATGGTGCCGACCTGGGCGATCTCCGCGTTGGCCTTGACCTTCTTGGAGCGCTTCTTCAGCTCGGCCACGACGGCCTCCACCGCCTTGTCGATGCCGCGCTTCAGGTCCATCGGATTCATCCCGGCGGCCACCGACTTGGCGCCCTCGCGCACGATGGCGCGGGCCAGGACCGTGGCCGTGGTGGTGCCGTCGCCGGCAGCGTCATTGGTCTTGGCAGCGACTTCGCGCACCATCTGCGCGCCCATATTCTCGAACTTGTCGGCCAGCTCGATCTCCCTGGCCACCGTCACGCCATCCTTGGTGGTGCGCGGGGCGCCGAAGGCGCGGTCGATGACCACGTTGCGGCCCTTGGGGCCGAGCGTGACCTGCACCGCGTCGGCCAGGATGTCGACGCCGCGCAGAAGCTTCTCGCGCGCGTCGGCGCCGAATTTCACGTCTTTGGCGGCCATGTCTGTTCTCCTGAAATCGGCGGGAAGGCGTGGATCACTTCCTGGATGGCGCGGATTTTCTAATATCTTGGATGCTTGGAGATCAACCGCCGGATCGTTTTTGAAGGCCGAAAATTCGATGATGTTTTGCTCAAATGCCGTGCATGCGATGCGCCGTTGCGCGGCATCTGCCCGCCGATTGAGCGGGCCTCATCCGATAGCGCGCTGATAAAGGATTGCTTCCGCGAAGAAAGCGGAGTCAGTCTTGTCTTATGGGCAGCGATGACGTTTTGCTATTCTTGCGCCGAATGCCCTGGACAAATTTTGGAACTGTCTAACGTCTTCACTTGCTCCGCAGCGACTGCCGAATCGGTTCGTATCCAGTCACGGGAATAGGAGCGATTACGCACTCAGCAGCGCGCTACTCCTGCATAGCTTTGGGTGTGCCTGGGCAGATCTAGAGCTTGATGCCGCCCCTGGGGCAGCCGGAGGCAAACTGGTGCCGCTGGTGAGAATCGAACTCACGACCTATCCCTTACCAAGGGATTGCGCTACCACTACGCTACAGCGGCCCGGTGGTATCTGGGACCATAAGCCCCAACCCTTAACCAAATGCGTCGGCAAGGGTGCGCTGCTATAACCGATGGATTCCCCGAAGGAAAGCCGCCTGCCGCGGCAAATTACCATGGTCCGATCCGACCCCGAAAAGCTGGCCCAGGCGCTGCGGGCCAATCTCCGGCGGCGCAAGGCCGCCCCGCGCGGCGGGGCCGCGCCGGAAGGCCGCCAAAACCCCGAATCCGCCCCTGAAAGGCCGCCGGGACCGGCTCCCGAGAAACCCCCGGCAGGGCAGGGCTGACCGGCCGGTTTTTCGGGTGTTCCGTCCCCGCGGGCCACGCTAAAACCCTTGCCCATGGACAGAATCCGAATCCGGGGCGGCCGCCGCCTAGAGGGGGAAATCCCCATCAGCGGCGCCAAGAACGCCGCCCTCAAGCTGATGGCCGCCTCGCTCCTGACGGCCGAGCCCTTGACCCTGACCCATGTGCCGCGCCTGGCCGATGTGCGCGCCATGGCCGAATTGCTGCGCAGCTTCGGGGTGGGCGTCACCATCTCGCTGGGCGGCAGCATCGCCGAAGGCGATACCATGACGCTGGACGCGGGGAAGCTGACTTCGACCTTCGCCTCCTATGACATGGTGCGGAAGATGCGCGCCAGCTTCCAGGTGCTGGGGCCGCTTCTGGCCCGCATCGGCGAGGCCAAGGTCTCGCTGCCCGGCGGCTGCGCCATCGGGGCGCGCCCGGTCGAGCTGCACCTGGACGCGCTGAAGGCCATGGGCGCCGATGTCTGGCTGGAGGATGGCTATGTCGTCACCCAGGCACCGGGCGGCCTCAAGGGCGCGCACATCACCTTCCCCTTCGTCTCGGTGGGCGCCACCGAAACGGCGCTGACGGCGGCGACTTTGGCCAAGGGCACGACGCGCCTTTCCAACGCCGCGCGCGAGCCGGAAGTGACCGATCTCTGCCACTGCCTGACGGCGATGGGGGCGAAGATCGAAGGCATCGGCAGCGGCGAGCTGGTGATCGAAGGCGTGCCGGCGCTGCATGGCGCGACCCATCGGGTGATGCCCGACCGGATCGAGGCGGGCACCTATGCCATCGCCGCCGTGATCGCGGGCGGCGCCGTGGAGCTGGTGGGCGCGGTGCCGGAGCATATCGCCGCCCTGCTGACGCTTCTGGAAAAGGCGGGTGCTGTGGTGGAAGAGACGCCGCGCGGCCTGAAGGTGGCGATGAACGGCGCGCGGGTGCAGGCGCAGGACGTCATCACCGCGCCTTATCCGGGCTTTCCCACCGACCTGCAGGCGCAGGTGATGGCGCTGATGACGGTGGCCGAAGGTTCCTCGGTGGTGCGGGAGAAGATTTTCGAGAACCGCTTCATGCATGTGCCCGAGCTGGCGCGCATGGGGGCGCAGGTGCGCATCGAGGGCGATACCGCCTTCGTCAAGGGCGTGGAGAGGCTCAAGGGCGCCCCCGTGATGGCGACCGATCTGCGCGCCTCGGTCAGCCTGGTGCTGGCGGGGCTGGTGGCCGAAGGCGAAACCTCGGTTGGGCGCGTTTATCATCTGGACCGCGGCTTCGACCGGCTGGAGGAAAAGCTCTCCAAGGTCGGGGCCGACATTGCCAGGATTCCGGAATGAGCATGTGCCGATGACCAAGTTGCTGGCAGAGGATGCGGAAGACCTGACGATCCTGTCGGCGCGGCTGCAGGATGCCGTCGCCCGGCTGGGCGATTTCGCCTGGCTGCCGCGCCAGCATCGCTTCGCCGGGGTGGTGAACCGCCTCAAATGGGAAAGCGGCGGCAAGGAACGCGTGCGCGCGGGCCTGCATTTCGACGGCGTGCTGGCGGTGAAGAGCCACAACGTCAAGCTGGGCGCGAAGGAGGCGGTGGTCTCCATCCTGGCGCTGACCTTCACACCTCGAAAGGTGGAGGAGGGCGCGCCGAACGATCCGGGCGGTGTGATCGAGCTCGTGCTGGCGGGCGGCGGCGCCATCCGGCTGGAGGTGGAGTGCATCGACGCCGCCCTGGCCGACCTGACCCAGCCCTGGACCGCCATCGCCACGCCCGATCACGGAGAAGCCTGATGGCGCGCCGCCTGAACAGCCGCGACGCCGGTTTCGCGCAGGATTTCGAAGCCCTGCTCTTCGCCAAGCGCGCGGTGGAAGAGGATGTCGCCCAGGGCGCCCGGCGCATCATCGCCGATGTGCGCGCGCGCGGCGATGCGGCGCTGGTGGAGCTGACCAACCGCTTCGACCGCGCAAGCGTGACGGCGGAGACGCTGGCGCTCCGGGCGGACGAGATCGGCGCCGCGCTGGAACAAGTATCGGCCGAGCGGCTGGGCGCGATTGAGACCGCCGCCCGGCGCATCGAGGCCTATCACAGGCGGCAGCTTCCGGCGGATGCGCGCTTCACCGACGATGCCGGGGCCGAACTGGGCTGGCGCTGGACCGCCGTGGACAGTGTCGGCCTTTATGTGCCCGGCGGCACGGCGGCCTATCCTTCGTCCGTGCTGATGAACGCCATCCCCGCCAAGGTGGCGGGCGTGAAGCGCATCGTGATGGTGACGCCCGCCACCGATGGAAAGATCAATCCCCTGGTGCTGGCGGCGGCGCGGCGCGGCGGGGTGTCCGAAATCTATCGCATCGGCGGGGCGCAGGCGGTGGCGGCGCTGGCCTATGGGACCGAAACCATCGCCCCGGTGGACAAGATCGTCGGCCCCGGCAATGCCTGGGTGGCGGCGGCCAAGCGCGAAGTGTTCGGGCAGGTGGGCATCGATTCCATCGCAGGTCCCTCTGAAATCCTGGTGATCGCGGACCGCGACAACGACCCGGAATGGATCGCCGCCGACCTCTTGAGCCAGGCCGAGCATGACGCCTCCTCGCAATCCATCCTGATCACCGACGATGCGGATTTCGCCGACAAAGTGGCCGAAGCCGCCGAACGGCAGGTCGCGCTGCTGCCGCGCCGGGAGATCGCCGAGAAGAGCTGGGGCGATTATGGCGGCATCATCGTGGTGTCGAGCCTGGCCGAAGCGCCGCCGCTGTCCGACCGCTTCGCGCCCGAGCATCTGGAGCTGGCGGTGGCCGATCCGGAAAGCCTCCTGGCGCAGGTGCGCCACGCGGGCGCGGTGTTCCTGGGGCGGCACACGCCCGAGGCGATGGGCGATTACATCGCCGGGCCCAACCATGTGCTGCCCACCTCACGCACGGCGCGCTTTTCGTCGGGCCTGTCGGTGCTGGACTTCATGAAGCGCACCACGCTTCTGTCGCTGCCGCCCAAAGCCATCGCCGCGCTCGGCCCCGAGGCCATCGCGCTGGCGGAAGCCGAAGGGCTGGAGGCGCATGCCCGTTCCATCGCAGCCAGGCTGAACCGCAAAGAATGAACTTCCATCTCTGCGCCGTCACGCTCGATGAGGCCAGCGTCGTCACGCGCAGCCCGGCCATCGAGCAGGAGCGCGAGGTGGCCATCCTGGACCTGCTCGACGCCAACTCCTTCCGGCTGGAAGGCTCCGACGGCGGCCCCTATGAGCTGAAGCTGGGGATCGAGGAAGGCCGCTTGGTGTTCGACATAAGGCGCGCGGGGGCGCCGCATGGCCGCGTCGCGCTGGCGATGGCGCCGATGCGCGCGGTGATCCGCGATTACTGGACGGTGTGCGAGAATTTCTACAAGGCGATCCGCACCGCCACGCCCCAGCATGTGGAATCGCTGGATGCCGGGCGCCGCGCCTTGCACGATGAAGGCGCCCATGCGCTGCGCAGCCGCCTGGAAGGCAAGATCGAGACCGATTTCGACACCGCCCGCCGCTTGTTCACCCTGATCTGCGTGCTACAGCTTCGGCTCTGATGACCACGAATGTGCTCTTCGTCTGCAACCGCAACGCCATCCGCTCCCCGATCGCGGCGGCGCTCCTGAACCATCTGGGCGGCGGCCCGGCGGAATCGGCGGGCATCACCCCGGGCGAAGCCGATCCCCTGTCCCAGGCGGTGATGGCCGAGCTGGACCTGTCCTTCCCGCGAGGGCCCCGGCATGTGGACACGGTGCGGCTGGGGCGTTTCGGCCTGGTGGTTACGCTTTCACCCCAGGCCCAGCACCGGATGCTGGATTTGGCCCGCAACACGCAGGTGGCGGTGGAATATTGGCAGGTGGCCGACCCCTCGCTGGCCGACGGCAGCCGGGAGCAGCGGCTGGCCGCCTACCGGGCGGTGCGGGACGATCTGTTGAAAAAGCTCAAAGAGCGCTTCCAGACAGGGGCTTAAGCGCAGATTCGGGCCGCCCGGACCCTTGCTTTTCCGCCATTTCTTCGACATATCTCGCCCCGCGCAAACCGGATTTTTCGAGGATCAATGGCCAAGGAAGAACAGCTTGAGTTCGAGGGTATCGTCGAGGAGCTGCTGCCCAACGCCAATTTCCGCGTCAAGCTGATCGCCAACGGCCATGTCATTATCGCCCATACCGCGGGCAAGATGCGCAAGAACCGCATCCGCGTCCTGACCGGCGACAAGGTGATGGTCGAGATGTCGCCCTATGACCTCACCAAGGGCCGCATCAATTACCGCTTCCGCTAAGCCGAAGCTGGTGCTGGCGTCAGCCAGCCCGCGCCGCCTGGCGCTTCTTGCGCAGGCGGGCATCACGCCCGATGCGGTGCTTTCCACCGATATAGACGAGAGCCCGGAGAAGGGCGAGCTGCCGCGTCCGCATGCCCTGCGCCTGGCGCGGGAAAAGGCGCTGGCCGCGGCGGCGCGCTGGGCCATGTCGAACGGCAATGGCGGCGATGCTTATATACTGGCGGCCGACACGGTGGTGGCCGCGGGCCGCCGCATCCTGCCCAAGGCCGAGACGCCGGAGCAGGTCGCCCAATGCCTGGCGCTGCTGTCGGGCCGCCGCCACCAGGTGCTGACGGCGGTGGCGGTGGCCGCGCCCGGCGGCAAGGTGACGGCCAAAGTGGCGCTGACGCGGGTCTCGTTCCGCCGTCTTGGCGCGGCCGAGATCGCGTCTTATGTGGCGTGCGGCGAGGGGCTGGGCAAGGCGGGCGGCTATGCCATCCAGGGCCGGGCGGAGGTCTTTGTGAAGGAGATCAGCGGCAGCTATTCCAATGTGGTGGGCCTGCCGCTGGCGGTGACGGCGGGGCTGCTGGAAGGGCTGGGGTGGCGCCATGGCTGACGGCAAGTGTCCCGAATGCGGCAAGCCGCGCCAGGCGCGCTTCGCCCCCTTCTGCTCCAAGCGCTGCCAGCAGATCGACCTGGGCCGCTGGCTGAAGGGCAGCTACGTCATCCCCGGCAACCCGGACGAGGCCCCGGCCGACCCCGGTGCGCCAACCCCCGCCCGGCCGGATGGCGAGGATGAGGAATAGGCTTTTGGGTTGAAGGGCTTGGACCGCTCTGGACAGGCCGGGAGCCATCCCCTAAGAAGCCGGTCCCCGCGCGTCCGCCAATTCCGACTGGCCGCGCATGGGCCCAGGTAGCTCAGTCGGTAGAGCAGCGGATTGAAAATCCGCGTGTCGGCAGTTCGATTCTGTCCCTGGGCACCATTTCCGGATTTCCTTGAGCTTGGTCCCTGCCGGTCGAAGCGCGTTTGCGCTGTCGCGCCATGGCAGCCATCCCGGCGTCGTCCCAGGAAGTCATCAAAATCCCATGGCGCGCTTCGGAATCGCCGAACGGGCCGCCCCGGCCGCACCCGCGGCTGTGCCTGCCGTGGGAGCGCTGGTAATGATAGTCGCGGCTGCGCGACTGGTAGCGGCGCCGCCTGACGAGCGGTCCCGTCCCGCCCTGTTGCTGCAATCGCGAAATGCAGGTGGCACTTTGTGCCCAAAGACGTTGTATCGCGCAAAATCCTCCACCCCGGCGCGCGAAATTTTCCTAGCGGTCCCGGCAGGGAAACGGCCTACCATATTTCTGACGGGGAAACGATTGTGCAGATAAGAGAAGTATCGCCCAACCAAGGCACTCTCAAACAGGAACTCGATGCGCGGTTCCGGGCGCCTCTGATGGCGTATTTCCTCAGACGGTTGGGCAACCGCAGTGAAGCTGAGGATCTGACGCAGGAAACATTCGCGCGCCTGATCGGGTCGCAATCGTTTGAGAGCGCGGAAGTGGCGCGCGCCTATGTCTTCCGGGTTGCGAGCAACCTGCTGCGCGACCGAATGCGGGCCGCCGCGCGCAAGCGCAATGTGACGGTTTTGCCGCTGGAAGCCTTGAGCGGGTCCGATCCCGGCATGGTGGAGGAAATCGGACCGGAGCGCGTTCTAGTAGGAAGGGAAAGGCTGGGCGAGGTTCTGGCCTGTCTTGACGAATTGGGCGGACGAACCAAAAGCATCTTCATTCTTTTCCGCCTGGAGGGCATGAAGCAAAAGGATATCGCGGCATTGTACGGTATCGGGCAGTCCACGGTGGAAAAGTATGTGATGGCTGCGGTACTGCATCTGGCCAAGCGGTTCGGGAAGGGAAGATGAGCGGCAAGGTGCTTCCCCTGCCGTCCGATCCGCGCCTGATCCAGGCGGCGCAGTGGCGCGTCCGCTTGTCGGAGGAGGGTGTCCAATCCAGCCCCGCCTTCGAGCTGTGGCTGCGCGACCCGCAGAACCGCACGGCCTTCGAGCAGGTCAGCGTCGCCTGGGATTTCTTCGGCGAGGTGGCGATGGAGCCCGACCTGCTGGCTGCCCGGCAGGCCGCGCTGGGCGATGCGTTCCGCCGCGCCGAGACTGTGCGACCGTTGCGGCGGCTGGCCGGTGCCGCCGCGCTGCTGCTGGCGATCGGCCTGGCACTGGGCGGCGGTGCCTGGTGGGTGAACCAGCCGGACCGATACGAGACGGCCCATGGTGAGCGGCGCGTCATCACACTCAAGGACGGCTCGCGCATCTCGCTGGACGCCGACAGCCTGGTGACGGTGCGCTATCGCCGTGACGCGCGC
>Ga0180217_1000833_pt1 | contig 40511 bp, 13 predicted proteins | sample eDN3rd37CBELigOP_FD_128521 | JGI IMG/M metagenome (GOLD analysis project Ga0180217, IMG submission 128521) | Enriched Organic Plus compost microbial communities from Emeryville, California, USA - eDNA 3rd pass 37_C BE-Lig OP (version 2) (version 2) ...
ACCACCTTTTTGACCACAATTACAAATTGAACTGAAAAGTTAACTAGTCACATAATCGGAATTGGAACTGAAAAGTTTGCACCGCGAACCAAAATACACAAGACGTGTATCTCATCACTAAAAACACTCAATCAGACATTTTGTGCCTTGTTGTGTACGACGAAATATCTTCTTGTGTGAGATGTGTATGTAAACTCGGCGGGTGCTCTACACCGCGAAAACGGCAGACACACGGTGGAATGGCCTCGCTTCGCTAAGACAACGCTGAAGCAGGCCGCACATCCACACTTGGGCCCTCTTTTGCATGACACATATTCACACCCATCCACACACATTGACCCCAAATATCTTCCCTCGTATAGTGTATTCTTATGCCTTGGACTGCTTGAGCTTCTCGCACTCAGCCTCAGCCTCATTCAAGGAGCGAACAAGGATGTTGTTTCGGTACTTGAGCTTGGCAACCTCAGTCTCAAGCTCTTGGATGCGAGCCTGGTCGGCCTCAGTAGCCTGAACGAGCTTTTCCATGATGGCGACGAGGGACTCCTTGTCGTTGACAGTGATGGCAAGGCTGCTAGTGTTGCCGCTCTTGGCGTTCACGACCGCTTCCAAGATTGAGCAGCGGGCAGTCAATTCGTCGACACGTGCCTGAAGTGCACCGAACTCGGACATGTTTGTGATGTGTTTGGTTTGGAGTTGGAGGGGGGCTTAGAACGTAGTGTCGATTGTGGAGCGTGGTATATCACAATAGGACGACGGGTGGGGAATGAGACCGTATGCTTAATGCACTCGCTCGCCTCGTTTTCTCCTGGGTTTGTCTTGACTTTGCTTGTGCCGTCTGATGTGGCTAGGTGTTCAGGATAACGTTTTACACTTCCTGGCCACAGTGGGAGACCCGTTTCTGGACAGATAAGGGGACGGTGCCGGATGCAATGGGACATCGGGATACAACCAGGCGAAACAATGAGTGGTTGTGCGTCGTGTGTCGCTTCGTGGTGTAGCACGAAGTCAATCTCGCGGACCGAAGCCTGTCCGAAGAGGAGCGTCGATTTGGCGAGACTCATCCGTTTGTAGCTTACGATCAGAGCTCAGAGTAACACGTCTACGCACTTTAACACATATACTCAATCCACACGCCGATCAACATGCCCCAAACGCGGTATTTCCCTCCAATTTCCCTGCTCGCACTTGGAGTCTCCAGCGTTCCGAAATGAAGTGCGGCGGCTTGCCTCCTTAGAGTGGCTACACAGGACCTTTGCCTAGTTTATCCGTCACCGGCCCGTCATCTAACCCATTCTGCATGCTTGTCTGCCCCGTGCACAAGCCACATAACCCAATAAAACGACCTTTTCGTTGTGTGTTCAGCAAGCTCGGATTCCCTATTCCTTCACCCCCGATTGCGGTTGCACTACCTTTCTACAGGCCTTGACTGCTTGACTGGACTCTGCCGCTTACTTTCGACGCGCGTGTGATACTAGGTGAGCGGTCGGTGGACTTGATCACCAACGAGTAGAGCTGCCAGTGAGAGATGTTTATTGTTAGATCTGAATTGGATCCTCACTTGTTACACAATGCGTATTTACAAGACATAGCTGCATTGGAACCACTGATCTCGGCCGTGGACGACATCTGATGGGCCATCGACTTTAAAGCCTGCCCGCTTATAAAGTCCCAGGTTGCGTTCTTTGGAGATCAACAACACACGCTTAATGGGGAACTGGTCTTTCCTCAGGCCCTGACGTGCCACACGGAGGCGAGCGAGGTACTGCTCAAGCATGAGTGAGGCTATGCCCATCTTCTGGAATCGAGTATCTACGCATACAGAGTGAATACATAGGGTCTCACCTGCAGGATCATGCTGAGTCATGGTGTCATGCTCGAGCGTTTCGCCGCGGCTTGCCGTCGAGCAAACGTAACCGATAACCTGGACTGACGGCTCGCTCGACGAATTGTCGGTTGACGACGTGGGTCGCAGCACCAAAAGCTTGTTGATATCGGCTTCTGCGACGAGGAAATAGTCAGCAGCCTCCCTTTGACGCATTTCCATGGTCTTTCGGAGAGCCGCTTCGTCACTGGGGTATCCGGCCTGTTCGATCTCGTTGACACGGGGCACATCAGATGCACGAACTCTCCGGAACTTGATAATTGATTCGATCTGGCGAAGGAATTCGGTTGTATCCCGTCCCTCGCCACTTGCAAGCGGATTACGCCATCCATAACTCAGGTTTGAGAATGTTGCTGTGAGACATGCATCATCTGAAGCACCACCATGGGCACCCAGAGCGACAAAGGGTAAGCCAGACGCATGACCCGCTTCTCCATCTGCTTCCGCATCGATGTCGAAGTATTCACCTTCGAATCTTCCTATTACGTCAGGTTGGCTCGTAGTGCTTCTAAGGTCTGAACCCAGCGGTGGTTCCAACATAGCCGTCAGCGTGCCAGTGCAATCCACGTCGAGCCGCATGCGAACCGAGGCTGTCTCTGCGTCCTTATTGATGAACTTCTCGTCTAGCACAATCTTTTCCATCTTCTTGACGCTGTTATCGCGTATTAGGGCGAAAACAACTTTAACCACGCCCTTGAGGTACTCAAGGACCACCTTCACCCAATTACTATCATTCAGATAGATAAAAACACCTGCCTGCTCTCCATAATTCGAGAATTTTGTGCACATGATATCCACGGCAACGCACCAGGTACGTGAAGGCTTTCCGAACGACACCAGAGCAGAGTTGTCTTGCTGTACGGCGAAGGGGTCGATCTCCGGGAGTTCGTTGATACCACAGGCGACTTCGGGGTTGACTGTTTGATTCAGACGAGAAAACGCAAAGCAAGCTGCATCCGGGTGCTGGTCGAAAACGACAATGTTACGAGCAGGTGCTGATGGCGAGCCTGGCCAAATGCTTCCTGGCATTGCCCGCAACTTGAGCACTGTTCCCTTCGCCTCATCCTCGCTCTTATTGTCTCCCTCAGTCTCGGACACAGGAGGATAGTCCTTGTCCTGGCGAATCACAGTAAACCAGGCGTTCCCCAGGCTGCGGAAGGGCACAGGTTCATATTGTACATCTGGTCTAGTCGCTGTTCCGGTGCTGCCGTCTTCAGTTGTCGCCATCCTCGTCCGTGTCGCAGTGCGTCGATCACGAATCAGTCAGTGAGTTACGATCGGTTTGTTCTAGACATTCATATAGTTGAAATGAGTTAGGTTGCGGAGCAGATGATTAGTGAAAAATTGACTTGGTTGCGTCTTGGACACCCCCGACATGTGTCACTCTGCCGCACCAGTGCCTCAGCCCGCACACTCACTGGCAGTTGGAGACACGACTCTCCAACTATTTCCAAGAGTGGGTCAAACTTTCACACCGCGCGCGTGCGGCATAACCAAACTGCCCATGTAACTCGATCTCCTCCGAAGCATGCGATTTCAGCGGTGCATATCGCAACGCACTTCCCAGGACTCACATTTTGACGGACATTATTGAATGGATACAACCTTGGTCCAATTGGAGCCAAATCGCAACATGTTGCGACTTTGCGGTTGATGGCAGCGCCCGTTCCAGTTCGAAGGGACTGACAATTTTGCTGACTTTGGCGTGACGAATGGCAGCATACTCGACTAGGATCTTCGCCTTATCGTGGCTCAATATATATCTCCAGGCATTTGCTATCGAAAACACTAGCCAGCATTGCGCCGGGGGTGGGAACTGTGCCCTAGACGTCATTAAGTCTTCGCGACCCGTAGTCATCATCGTTTCTGAATGGAGATAGTGGGTCACTTGATGCGTCCACTCATCCCCCACTGAAATGCTACATGGAGCTGGATCCCCTGCGACATCGATAACTCTCTCATACTCCACGAAAACTCTCCTATACCCCTTTGTGCTCATCGCATCCAACACAAATGCTCCGAAAACTTGGCACTGGAATCTTTAAGCCGGACTTGCCTGAGCTTGTGCTGTCAACAACAACAACAACAACAACAACAACAACAACAACAGCAACAACACCCCAGACGTGGCTCGACAATGTACAGTGCTTTCTACGAGGACAGCAACCAGATCACCACCCGGAAGATTGCCACGCTAGCCTCAGGGTTCCTCTTCTCGGCCGCGTGGTGGTTCATTATCGACGCAGCAGTGTATGGCGATCATGCAGGCTATTCTAAGAAGGTGAGTCGAGTCGGTTGGGGTACACAGCCCTTCATTGGATAGGTTGGTTGCGAATGCCTGCCCAAGTAATCGCTTTTCTTATTCTCATCGTGCCTCAATTCCCTCCTCATTTCTGTAGATCAATGGAGCATTCGTCGTTCCATGCATCGTCGCTAGCATTGCTCTCTTCATGATGAACTGTTTCGCATGGCAAGACTTTATGGGCGGTCATTATTCCGATAGTGCAAAGACCCGCGCCCGATTCTGCATGTTTACGAGCTTAGTTCTTCTCTTTGGATGCATCTTCGGTGCAATTTGGATCGTGGTCGTGTTCTCACAGACGAAGGGTGCCCACATGTGGCCCAGCATTGCGGTCCTTCTAAATGTCATCTTCGTGACCATGGCCTCCGGCATATTGCGGGCGGCTAACGCAGCGTAAAAACATATGAGATTTCCAAGTCAATCCAAGACACCCGCTGCGGAGCGAAGAGATAATCCCTTACCCAAAACTTAACCCAAAGCTTCGTATAAAACAACCAAACGAAAATAAACTAACTCATGTATGCGAAGAAACAAAACGAAGTGAGACTCAAGAATCAGCCATGATTGACAAATGATGAGACTGTGCACACTAGATATCTCATGCTGCAGTACTATAAACGAGGGTGCAAAGACGAATGGATACGTATTAAAATAGCACAGAGAAATGCAAACTCAGAGCTAAGTAGAACAATGAAGTCACCATCTACTGAATCAAACAAACAAGGGTCCTGGGACATTGTGCGCCGGAAATGATCAAGTCAAGGCAGAATGATGTCAACCAAGGTATACAAGGCAATTGTTAGGTGAGATGAGAAGAGATCATGGCAGAAGGGGTTATCATTTGTGTTGCTGGTAGGATATGGGTGGTTGTGCAAGTTCTTGAGGATGCTATTAACACACTTAGCGGGTGGGTAGAGGGACAGACTCCACACCATGCAGATCGTTGATCGCCTTGACGAAAGCTCGGTACCGAAGTTCCGATTCGGAGCCCAAGTCACAACCACCTTCACATTGACAGGTTCCTCCATATTCTGCTGGTAGAGCATCTGGATCGATGAACTCCAAAAGCAGCTCTTTGGCTTCCTTTGACGACGCTACCTTGATTTTCTTTCTTGTACGTTCGTGCAAGAGACCTGAAAATGCACGCCAAAGCATGTTGAACCAGCCTGGGGCGTTGATAATGAGGATTCGCTTCGTGCGTACGGGACTGTGCTCTTGCAGAAGCTTTGACACTCGCTTAATAAAGGCGTTTGCCTCTCCGCTGACGACACCAAAGCCCAGATCTTTGAGATCTAAAATAGAAGTCAAGAGTCCCATAGGATGGGAGTCCAGTAGCTTCCATTGGAACTCAGTAGCATGCCAGTAATGCATGATCAGATCCTCCTCAGTGATCCCTCGCTGGCGCATTTTGTCCAAGTCTAGCAGTGCGGGTCGTTCGTAGTACACCATAGTGCCATCCTTCGCATACTTGTGGAGGAAGTGACCGCTCATCGATCGAACTTCGTTGAACCGTGGGTACGGCTTCAACAAAATAAGGTCAACATAAAGAGGTGGTGACATGCGCCATCGCTTGGTGTCAACCCAGCGCTCCCTGGCAAACTTCTCATTACCAGGTTCTGCCAGCCGATATCTTTCAGGAAAATCGGCAGTGGCCTTGGCGAGCTGGCGAAGTGTCATTCTCGCGCCCGGTACGCACAGCTCTCCACCAGGTCCCATTAACTGCTCTGCACGCTGCTTAAACGCAGCGAATAGTTCATCATACTTCTTCTGCCTCACAATATTAATCAGTGTGTGCGCATTGTGATAGAAGTGGTGATAGCTATACGGTAGTCGCGGGTCGGAGCTCGCGGGAGGGAAAATAGGGTCGTTGATGCGAGGCTGTTCAGCAGATGAGAAATACGGCGATTCTCGCAGACGTTCAACTCGTATTTCGAAGATGGGGAGCCAAGGCTCTGTTACAGTTGGGCCTGGGAATATAGGTTGGGTCAGGGTTCGCGCAGGGAGTTGCAAAGCATTGGGGCGGCCTGGGATGGGCGTCGATGCTACTCGTCGCCTTGTACTTGCCAGCTCGTCCGTGAGTTCCGTAACACGATTTTGTAGCTCTTCGTTATCAAGCTTCATGTTTGTCAAATCGAAATCTAAGCGCTCAACCGCGCTGGCACCACGGATGCATCCAAAGCACCAACCTGCCACAGCTGCAAAGAATAATGCACCCATTGTGAACACTATCTGCCCGGGGAGATTGAACCGACCGGAAAACGCTACAGAGGCCAATAACACTGAGACAGACGCGCTCGCAATGGCAGACTTGCGCAACTGTTCGATTGGAGGATACGGCTGGGTCGCAAAACTCTGATAGCGAGGGAAAAAGCTCTGTAACCGTTCTCGAATCGCAGGGAGTCGTCTAACGTGTGGTTCGGCAACCGGTTCGCCTGCAATAGCTTGTAAATTGTCGCTGCTATCACAACTGTTGCTCGGGGCTGCGGTCAAGGGGGTACAACTGCCTTGTGATGAGCTTGAGGCCGACAACTGACCAGATTTTGAAATTTGCAGCGACAGCTCCGCAGCTGGCGGGGCAGGCGATGCTGGAAAAGCAGATACCGGCGCCGGTGAGGGTGCTGTGGACCACAAGATTGAAGCTGATGGTGCAGCAGTCGAAGGGGGCAGTAGCGGCGTCGCTGGATTGAGGGCGCTTTGCGGAGGCGCAAGTAAAGTTGATCCCTGCGATGGAGGTGGAATAAATCCTGATGCACTGCTCGTAGCGTTCCAGCCGGCCGTTCCGTCGGAGGAGGATACCTTGTACTCGTAGTGGGGAGAGGTCTGAATCCGTCGCGGTGGCTGAGCTGGGGATGGTGGAGACAACATGGTGCCACTTGCACTAAGGTTGTGTGATGGCCTACGCTGAGCGGGGGAGCTATAGCCAGGGCCTAGCCTTGGAGAGGCCGCGGGAAGGGCAAGTGTCGTGGAGTACATTGATTGAGACTCGACCTCGTCCACCATCTTCGCTTCTACCCAAGGTGATTCCGGGATTCTTTCCAACAGATCTGCGTCTGGATCAAGGTATTCATTGGCCTGGTACAGCAACTCATCTGCATTCTCAATGAGACCATCAGAGTTTGTCGCCACACACTCAACGACGAACCGCACAGGTTCGCCCTTGCCATCGCAGACCAAAAAGCCTCCGACGGCTTCTTCCTTCACATCCTCAGGTGGGGGCGGAGACGGAGTTTTGCCGTGGATCGTTGTGCGGGTCGTGGCAGCTTTGTAGGGACGGAAAAGGGTGATTTGCTCGGAATACCACCTCGAGTTGAGCTCCGACTTAAGGTAGACGATGTCGCCATCAAGCACAAGCCCGTAGTTGGGATCATTCGGGTCCGAAAACTCAGTAGCTCGGGGTACGGCCCGTTGAAACGAAATGGGAATTGCTCCGGGTTCCTTTAACGGCTTCTTTGTGATGTACCCTGTAATCCCACCCGTCTTGTAGTTCCAGACACCACCGCTGGGAGTGGCGAGATAGACAGGTACATCGTATCGGACCACAGGCTGACCGATCAAATCGCCTGATGGCAATACATAGTACTCATCTGGTTCGTCCTTTGCATCATAGCTGTAGGGAGGCACCGACAAACAGATACCGTGCGACCGGATCGCACGCCCACAAGTGCCAACGTACCTTGGTTCGGCGTAGGTTTGTGACTCATTTTCGGAGTATACTCGAAGCTTGACCGACGTACGGTTGTACAGAATCGTCTTGCGTTCGGCCATTCTACGCCTTGGGATCGGCCTGGCCCCGCGGCAAGGCGTGCCCCACGGTGAATACGTCCTCTGAAATGCCAGTTTGTACTCGAGTCGGATAGGGTTTTTGCCGTTTCGAGTCTAGTTGCGAGGTGGATGGCTCAGTCTACGCGGTCCAAGCCGCACGACGCGATCAAGACACGCGTCAGGTATCCAATCCACTGGTTCGCAGAGTCACTGCACTCCTGCAACGTGCACTACACGACCCGAAAGATTAGGATTTCAATACTGGATTTTTCCTTGCACCGAATCCGGGTGGATGAGGTCTCTCATTGTCGGGAACTGGCGACAAGAGCATTCTGGGAATTGTTCTCCCCTGCGTCTCACACAGCGAGTCTGTCATGAAGGGAAGAGAATATTACTTACCATGTGCTGTGGGACAATGTTGCTGCTTAGAAGGGTCCAGAGGCCCCGATGTGACATTAACTTAATTGGCGACTCGCTCACTTCTGCGAATTCCAGGTCTCACTGGATTCGACGCGACGCGGTCATAGGTGTTCTGGACTGGAGTGCAAACACACCTCGCTGTGAGCAGTGCAGTGTGTGGGCGACGATTCTTCGCAAACCCCTGTCGTTTTGGTCCTGCACAATTATCCATTTCCTAGCTGTCATGCATACGGATGCTTCCTTCGCTGACGTAGTTGATGACGAATGCGGTCAACGCACTGCTCTTAGTCATGTGTTCGCGCGCCAAGCCGATGTTTCGTTAGTTAAAAGCGCAGTGTGTTCGATAGTATCGATGTGAGCAGCCTTCTTTTATGTGCCGGAAGGAGTTTCGCACGGAACGACCTGTCTATCTCCAAGTTCTCAAAGTCTGAACCATGTAAACTCAATGTGATCGGCACCCTATCCAGCTGAAACGCCAATAAGGCACCCATGCCTCTTTCGCATGCGCATCTACTCAGCACCTACGCCCCACTCCGTACATAAAATCATTTCCAGGTCCTGCTCTGAGCTGGGTATGCAGTCATGTTTATCGTCCAAGCATTCCGGACCGTTGGGAGACTCCATCCACCCGGTTTTGTAAACTCGCGAGCAAAAACTACAAGTTTAGGTGTGTTGCTTGGCGGTACAGGGTGAGCGTCGCAGTAAGAAAACCTGCATGCGTGTGTATTCCTACTTGAGAGAGAGGATTTTTGGTGAACCTGCACGAAGCCACAAGAAACCCGCCCCGATTCTCATCCTCATTCGGGGCCCTGTTCAGGGTCCTGATAGGCGGTGTGGAGCGTGAGGGATCCGTGCCGAGAATGCCATATGACTCATTGCTCCAGCACTACTGCTTGTTTACAACCCCTATCTAGTCTGCTGCTACGTTCGCGCACTCGACCACCCTCGAAAGTGACCTCCGGGAAGCTCGTCTGAATCAATGACGACCAGGCTCGAAGAGTCGCCTGGGTCTCATGACGCGCCCGAGAATCAGCAGCAGCGCGAGCATGATGCTATTGATCGGCAGCACCATAGTCCACACATGACGATAGACCCACATGCGGTACCGACATCCGGACCTCAGTCAGCCCATCGTTCTCCCTCCAATCAGGACGACCCAGCTTGGCGACAACTTAAAGCCCTTGCTGGCGCAGGGCAGATCTCCAGGGAGAGAGAGCCACGACTAGGTGAGACCGTGACTAGACTTGGAAGCAGCCACGGCAGGGGCAGAACTGTGCACTTACCTTCAGGACGAGGATCCCATCCGATGCCTTCACCTGCACTCATCGCGATTGCGGAGGATGTGCTGCGGTCGCCCACCCGCACCCCTGCCGCAGTACGGGAGCTATGTGAAGCCGTGACTGCACCATCACCTCACCCCCGGCTTCTCGCGATGTGCAAGCAGCACATGCTTCAGGTTTCCGCTCGAGAGACGCTCAGGGTTGAAAGCAGTCCGCTACAAGCGTCGATAGACGATGCAACTGAATCCACAACAGCAGCGACGACTACCGCAGCATCGTCGAGTCCAAGACAAGCAGAATCACCTTCCGAAGCAGCAGGAGGTAGTGAGAGCAGTATATCTCTCATCAACTCGAGTTTGACCGCCCCAGTCAGTTCTGGTATCATCGAAACTCTGTTCACACGACTGTTGATGAATGAGCTCAAATTGCTCACACCCGTCGAAGAGATGCGTTTGCGTCGCTTTGCTCCGTCTACTCCTCCGCCCCATCAACCTGCTGCGTCGGCATCCTCGCATAATAGCATCCCGGAGTGGCTTCTCAGTGCGAAGTCAAAGGCAAACGGCAAGCGAGTGGAAGTATGCACGGCGAATGCACCATTTATCTTGCCCATACTCTTTCGGGTGATTCATACTTTATCTCTTGCTGATCAACAGAAGCTAATCATAGGGCCTCTAGCCTCGCTGGCAATGGGATCTTACCGTAATTGCGTCGTACTAGCGCGGGAAAAGCTAGGGGAACTCATCTTGCCATATTGCGAGACTTTAATCTTCAGTGCACTCCGGTACAAGCTGATGTTTCATCTGGTCGTTCAGTATCGGGCGCAGAACCCTTTGCGATCCCCTGGCTCGCCTTCTTTGAGTGGGATTACCCACAAAATTCGGCAACTACACGTCCTAATCGAACTATCCTCACGAATTTTGGCTCAGACACTGGCCCATATTACTACGACTCCCCACGTGAAATCTATCCTTGGCACGATTGCGCGCATCCTTCGCTTTCAGCCACATGCACATGAGCTCGCTGTGTTGTGGGTTACTGTGGGAGCATCTTCGGTTAACGCGGCTTCTGACCTGCCATCGCAGTCGGCCGGATCGCTGATGGCTGCGAAGGCGTCGATTGCACGAGGAGAAGGGTACTTTCTACCTCCAACCCTGTTAGCACGACTTCGAAATGACCTTGCGGCACCGCTAATCAACGCTTTAGCTCACTCGGTTCGTCATCCGGTCCCGTCTCATTACATTGACTTCAACGGAAGCGATCAAGCCACCCTTATTTTACCGTCGCTTCGATCATTTCCGTCGACTGGCTACGCTTTCTCCATGTGGGCTCGATTCGAGTCATTTGGCTTCATCAGTGGGCTTGTAAACGACCCTAACCTGAATCCAACGGATCGTCGATGTGAGGTTTCACTTCCATGTCTCTTCCGACTAGCAAGCTCAGGAGATGCCGCTTGTGGAGTTGAGCTTTACATTCGTCAGAACCCCTCACAAGCCCAACTGTTTGCCAACGCTGCGCTGGGGGTTAATCACCAGGCCCTACGTCGACCCCTATTAGCAACGAGTTCAGGTAAGCTTGTGCCACCGCCACCGCCGCCTCCGCCTCCTCAACCAGGTATTCAAGGTCTCATCCGACCCGTGCTAACACCGACAAGTGCTCAGGCTTCCCCAACATCACCTTCTGAAACAGTTCAGCCAAAGCGGAGCATATTTTCGATCTTTAATCGCTCATCGGGCAAGCCCTACAACCAGCCGCCCGCTGTTAATACGAACGCTGACGCCGATGCTGCCTCCTCGTCTTCTCGAGCACCGTTTGCGCCACATATCGCGCTACCCAATTCACTACCATCCACACCTACAGGGGCTCAACCGTCTCCTGCGAGCGCAGCCAGCACCGCATCGCCTGCGGTGAGCCTGCAGGATGAAGGTGTGCAGCCTCAGGAGCCGATCAATAAGCTGCCTCCACCCTTCAACAACCCATTAGATCTTGAACTGGTGTACCAGATTCGCTTTGATAAATCGACAATGGTTCAATACGTAGTATCGCTTGACAAGTCCAGTCTACAGCTATACACATGGCACCATATCTGTATCTCGCACTCCGCACCTGGGTTCACCTTTACCGGTCATGGGCACGGCAATCTCATTTTGTATGTGGATGGTAAGCCAATCCCACCAAAGTCGATTACTTTATTACCAGCAGCGGGTAGTGAAAGCGCCTTAGGTAGTGACTTTGGTACAACTGTTCCTGGATCGGCTTCATCTTCGTCCAGTAACGTGTTTGTTAACGCATTTTCTACGTTATTTGGGAAATCAACTTCCAGCGGGACGACCCCCAACGCCGCTACTGCTCCATCTAACACCTATTCTTCTTCATCCCAATCTCAGCAAGTTGATAAAAAACTTTGGGACGCCCAACCGACGCAACCAGACGGTGGTAGTGATGACGATGAGTATGGTACAGTGAAACACTCTCGAAGCGAGAATAACCTGGGACTAGGCGTGGATTACGCGACCCAAGGCTGGAAGGTCCGTTATCCTATCCACAACATCCCTCTTACAGCATGCTCACTCGGTGGTAGTCTTGTTCCGTACTCAGCCCTGGTGAGCGTTTCAGGCGCTAGCGGGTTTGGACAGACTTCTCCAACTCGTGGAAAACCTCCTCAGACGCTGCCACACGCTAGCGCCACAAATGCACAGCTGCTCACCAGAAGCGTCAGACCGATTTCGCCTACGACCGCGTTATACGGTCAGATTGGACCATTCTTCCTGTTTCGAACTCATCTTACTGCGTCTCAGGTGCTCGCGCTGGCTCTTCTGGGTCCCTCTTTTGTGTGGCCTTCGGAGTTGCTTCCGTCGCAATCTCACCTCTTCACATCCGTGCAAACCATCGATCCAGATAGCAAGTCCATTGAGGATCATTTGAGTTATCTGCGCACTTCACCTATGGCAGAAGGCACCAAGTCACAAGTGAATGGCACGGCCGCTGAAATCTCGCTACCGCCTTCGTTCGTTTCAGCCTTCGCTCAGCCTCGATCTGTGTTGGAAGAAATACTTGGATTGTCGCCTCACTTATTCATGGGCATCAATTCGATTATGTACTTTGCACCAGGCGCTCCAGTGCAGTCTCTGCATAATGTAGTATCGTCTGCAGCACCCTTGCTCTCCGGGCAGAGCCATAATGAAAGTGGCTGGCTCAAGGCAAGCGGCTACTTATTGGCGAAGGTGACCAATAGTCGCACTTTCAGGTTCTGCAATCACTTCAGAGCCATAGATGCGCTCCCTGCACTGTCGCATGTTAAGGCGGTCCTTCCATTGTTTGCGCATTTCGCGTTGATTCCACCCACTCCGGCGTTCGGACCCAATGCTATTCCAGATCCAACCACGGCACATGTGAAGGCAACTGGTAGTATGCCCTGTGTTGAGGTAGCGGCGTTCGAGCCCGCCACACTACGACTACTTGCGGCAATCATGACCACAGCAGCGGGGCGGGAGTCATATCGTATGCTAGGTGGAGCTGCGGCCTGGGCAATCCTAATGGAACAGGTGCATCCTTGGGCAATCGGCCCCGAATTCGTGGAAGCTCTCAATGAAGTTGTGACGTGTCTGCTAGCACAGTCGACCGACACTGCACACCTGGCATCGTTCCTGTGGGACATCCTATTGTCTCCACGAATTCTGCCCTTCCTGCCGTCAGCAGACATCGATGTGCTCTGGCTCGGGTTGGTCGAACGGATCGTTTCGGCTTGTCCCGGGCTAATATACGGTCTGGACGCGTTCCGAGCCCTGATTGACCGTGTTCGAGCATTAAGCGCTACTCCTGTGCCGCCTACTTCTTTATCTGGCAGGACTTTGCGTTCCATGAGCGCCATGGCTGCAGCAGCGGTTACAGCGGCCGCTGCATCGGCTGTGGCCTCTGCGGCAGGAGCTGTAGACGACACGGGAGAGGATCCAGATATTGCTGCGATCGAGGCCACACAGCTCTCAGCTTCCGAGCTTAAGTCTCAACTCACTGGGATACCTTCAGTGGAGGAGTGGTGGAGCTACCTAAGGGCGTATTCTCGTCACGCACGACGACCTGAGAGCTTCCTGGGCGACTTTGTAATTGGGGGAGCAGCTCGGCCCAACGGCAGCGGCACTGCAGGTGCCGGCGTTGCTAAGCCTGCTTCACTCCCCTCATCCGGAGCCGCTTATAATGCCAGTGTTGCGTCTGCGCTATTCCGTTCTCCAACGGCATCATCTAGTGCCATGACCCCATCTGATGCATCTCAACCACAAGGAGTTTCCACCAATGCGTCCGGGCTAGCTTCTTCCATGCACCCCATCTCACCAGTGGTTCCCGATGTTTGCACGACCCTGCTCCCTTTAATGGCCTCTGATTTCCACCATACTCTCGACGGTCCCTTCCATCTGACACATCCAGTTACGTTCCCTTCGCAACACACTGGTTCAGCGAGTGCAGCTGACGTCAAGCACTGTTCGGACGATGATAGCGTAGGATCCAAGTGGAGGAGGGTAGCCCTTGCGCCGTTACCTTCTTTCCCACGACCGGGACATGTCAAATCCACGGTCGCATTAGTTATGCGTCGCGCCTCGCCTCGTCGGCTCGCACGAATAAGGGAATATTTGCTCCATCTTGCCAAATGTGTCTTCTTCCCTTATACTCCGACAACACCCGCAGGATTTTTCCTTTCGTCGACGAATCACTCGCCTGAGGATAACGAGTTGCCTCAGCCAACGATCGTCATGCCCTCCATGCCCATGGCCGCTCTTTATGCAAAGCCACACTTGGCCGATTTACACGAACCGATTGAGCGTAGATTCATTCCAGGCGCGCTGCACGTTGCGCGCGCATCTTTTCTAGGCTTATTGCCTCCTCGCATCGTCAATCGAGGGGCTCATGATCCTTCAAATGGGTATTTCTCTCCAAATGACATCATTCTGTCTTATGATGGAATTCCTCGCAGCCTATATGCTCACGCCTTACTAATCCAGCTTGAACAAAATGGCCAGACTCCTGCAAACTTCATTCGGCAGCATGGACTCGCGTATATCCAAGCCATTGTCCAGGTCCTAGCAGAGAGTTCAGATGAAGTTTTCCTTGAGGAGATGCTTGAGTTACTCCTTTGGCTAACAGAGCACGCCCCTGCGGCCGTTCTATCCCATCTATCATTGGTAGTCCAGCATATCCATTCTGCCCTCGATCCCAAGGGTGCAAAGCAAAAGACTGGTGCGGCTGCCGCAGCTGCTGCTGTGGGTGCTGCAATTTCGGCACTGCCCACCTTACTAACCGGTGCCGAACGCGAGAAGAGCAAAGGCGCCCTGTGGACTACATTTGCGTCGGTAGTCGCACAACGCTCACACAAGTGGGAGCTCCATGGCATTTCCGATGGTTCTGTGACCGACGAAGGCGATGTGACGATGCTGCGACGGCATAGTCGTAACCTAAGCTCTATGAATCGGTCAGGGTTCGGACATGAACTTAATCCTCAGGCATCACGCCCCAAAGTCGATCCGGAATCCGCCGCGGCTGGCGCGGCTGCAACTAACTCGCTGGTCGAAGTGATCGCTAAGGGCATGCAAACATTCCTTCTATCCTGTCCGCTTTCACCTTTGCTGGATACACTGCTTTCATCCGCTCCTCGTGTTCGCAGCGCTGCCATGCGAGTTATTGGCGCGATTATTCGAGGCACTCAGCAAACGCCACGTGTTGATACGGTCACCTCTGGAGTTCCTTCTCAAGATGGGCCTGATCCTGAGGCATGGAGAGATGCTCGGGCGAGTACGACTGTTGGTGTCGAGCCCTCGGACATCAAGATTGACCTTTCCAAGTTATTTGCCGTCATTCATTTGATTCTTCGTCATCACGGTAAAATCGTGCAGCCAAGAACGAAGGATGCAAGTGCAAGCCATAGGCGCTCAAATTCAACGATAAACTATCAGACTGCCCACGATAGCCCCTCATCTGTGATGGATTTCCCTATCTACGAAGCCATGCTTGCAGTGACGTTAGGGCGTCCCGCACCCCGCTCGCCGCCTCATCCACATAAGGCACAACCATCACGACTGCTCGAGTATCTCACGGCGAAGGGGGTCAATCTTACAACGTTCCCAGCCGCCGACCAGCTGCAAAGCATGTGTGAGCGTCTCAGCAAGTTCTCGGCGTACCTTTCACGATGTTCTTCGTCGCCCGTTCAACCATTTGCGCAAGTGCACCGAATATACTCAATTCCTGATGGTGCAGACCCCGACTTGGGCCTTGATACATACCATAGTGATGCGTTCCTCTCCAATCCTAATGGGGAATCGCCATTCTTGCGGGTGTTGGACCCAGAGGAAGCGGGTGATATTCTCCATCCTGAGCCACTGTCTACCGTTTTCCAGCTACTTGCCGAGTTCGGTGGCTCGGCTGTGGGCCATCTGGGAGGGCAATCAAAGGAGCGCAATGGCAGTCTATCAGGTCGAAGGTCATTGGGTACTAGTGTTCTTTCGTCGCCTTCTGTTATGACTCCTATTACTTCGGAGGTTTTGCAACAGCGCGTTCTCCAGGATGTTACGCTGCTAACCTCTGATTTGTGCTCAGAACGCAATGTGAGCCAAATTGTAAGGCTTCATGGGTGGCACTGGTGGCTACTAGACATCGTTCTCGATGTCGCAGCCTATCGAAGGCAAGCAGCGGATCTAGTTCGTGCAATGGCCTTGCATCCCTTGGTTCCACGAGAGATGTACGTGGCACTCATGCAGGTCCGCAACGAAAGTGAAACCAAATCTGTTTCATCGATTGCGGCCGATTCTAAGCAAACTCCGACTCAATCGCAGGCCGAAGCCTCAAAGGCGAGCGTGTCGAGTGCCAGCCAAACGGCTTCGACCGTATCTGATTTTGCGCTCAAGTTACTTTCTCATATTATCACATCATCTCTGCTGCGATCTAAGGACGGATGGAAGCTCTTTCAGCGCGTCTTTGAGGGCGCACTTGGCACATCCGCCGCTGCATCAAAGGCCGTTGCCAAGTCACTGGGAAGTGCAGTCTATCTCTATCGTTGCCAAGGCACGGAGACCTTAGCGAGTGCCGAAGCTGGCTGTAGAGAGCAGGCAGTGCTGTCGTCTGGAATGCCAGCCGCATGGATATCCGGCCCCGCCGTCTTGCCTCTCCTCCATCAAGTCCTACTGCGTGTCGTGCAGGCCTTATCACTAATGAAGTCAGAGATCCGTAGCCTTTCGCATTCAGCATCTGCTGGGAGTCAGGCTACCCTGGAGAAGCGTCAAGCGCAGCTCAAGTTGCTTCAGCACAACTTGGAGCACGTCGTTACCTTGTCTCAGGCCATATTGCAGGCGAGAATGCGGGCGCACACGCGACCCAAATTAACAGGGGCACCATTTGAGCCAGTCGTTGATCTTGTTACTGCTCCACCTAAAACTGCTTTCGCCAGTTCCGTTGCCCCCGAGTGTGCTCCAGTTATTGCACCCGGGCTTTCAGTCACCACCCTGCGAACTCGACACGCGAGCAAGATCAACAAGCTCAGATCGCTTCTAAGAGCACCCCCGACGGCGCACCAAATCAAAGACATGAACGTCGAGAAAACTAGTGCTCCGGAACAGAAAGCGGATGCTGAACAAACTAAGATGCAGGACACTGGGCTATCGCCTCCAGACCCAGCTTCTGCCGTCTACACTGAGTTCGAAGCCGTGTCTGCATGCGCTGGTCTTGGACTGCTTGCCGCACCCGATTCTCCAGCTCATTTACTCTCGTCGCCGCAGGAGCTCGGCTTAACCGTCCCTATAATGTCGATGATTCTGGATATTCAGGACACAGTATGGTCAACTACAACACTCTTCAAGAACGCCGCGCGTGCCGCAAGATCCAATGCGATTTCATCCCTTGTAGGCAGTGCACCAGGAAATGTTGCTGTTGGGACCACCATCGCATCGGCCGCGGCAGCTGCTATCGCGAGTCAGAACAATGGTAGTTTAAAGCTGACAAACTCCACTGATGTCACTCCACTTGTCGCGGCAACAACAGCGACAACTGTGGCGACAACCCGTTTGTTAGGGCTGCCCGATAGCACGCTAGTTTCCCATAGTATAGAGTTCCCTATTGAAAATGCTATCGAAGACGATGGAACGGACCCATTTGCGGGCAAGGTACTCGACGAGCTCCGTGGGACACTCACTACTGATTCAAGCAACCCAAGCTCGGGTCAAAGCAACCCCACTGGAAGACCCGCGTTCTTCTCGAAACTCGGACTTGTTTCCGCGATGCGCCGACTTGTCGAACACCTCTCAGGACGAAAACACATCACGGACTATGCGCTTTCAGTGTCGGGCTACATAATTGAGCGTGATCCGTTAACCTTGTTGTCGATCATGGAAACTGCGACGTCGGGCGAGTTGCGAGTTGTTCCAGCACGCAACAATTTGCACCAGATGGTCCTCATTCCACTCCTACCCCCTTCGCATCCAGGATTTCCACCTCGTCCCAGAGCTGAGATGCTGGCCTTTGCGAAGGCTGGCATCGCACCACTAGCGATCAAAGCCGGCGCTGTACAAGCGATCTACACATATTCTATGGATGACAACGCTGATGAAGGATCAGGAGCAGCATCGAATGCTGGTACGGTTTCGACTCGCGCAAATAAGTTCAGTGCCTTTACAGGCAACACCGTTGCGAGCTCGATTGCTTCCATTTCTGCGTTCGCACCATTTTACGACGCGAGTGTCAACGACAAGATGCGCCGTGTTGCGGAGGCTGCAGCAACTGCTTATCGAAGAGCAGTTGCAGCTCCAGTGGACGAGCCATGCGGACCTACTAAAGGTGTTCCAACCAGAAAGTTACACGGATTAAAGCAAAAACCCGTCTTACCCGTCCCTCAGGGACGCTCTGAAGGAGGTGCGGTGCCGCCTCCTCCACCACCTCGTCCCTTTAACGACCAAACTCCGAAGCCCCCATCGCCGCCACCTCCGCCACCTCCGCCTACGCCTCCTCCCCTCAGCACGTATATCGGTGCTCATCCTCCAGAACTGCCCAATCCCGAAGCATCCGTACTTGTGATGAGGCCGCTTTCCACACAAGAGCGTGCAGCAGCAGCGGTCCGCAGTTTATACCATCTAACCTTGGCTCTTGCAGATGGGTGTTTAGAGCAGTTTGCAGATATTGTCTCATCGCGTCCGGGCTTACCGGGCACACCTGCGACTCCTGGTCTAGGTCTCACGTCTCTGTGTGCTGTTGTCTTCGGATCAGCGCCCGCTCCGTTTGTGCTCCCGCTTACCGAAACCGAAAAGCGCAGGCTCGATCAAGAGCACTTCCACACTCAACAGCAAAATCCAACAACCCGACCACGTCGTGCATCCAGCGGAGCAGGGGCATCCGATGTTGGCTTCGGCATCCCTTCGGCTGATGCAGGGCTTCAGCACTGGTTATCCCTCTGCGAACGATTATCCGCGTACGTTTTGCTCGCGATCGAGGGAGAGCCGTTAAGTTCCCGACTCGACCTCCTACCTGCGTTGTATGGCATTCTGGGCCATGCCATGCTGTTGCTCGAGCGACTCGCAGTATGGGAATGGTGGTTGAGCCCCATGGTGCAGAGCTCTTCCATGGCCGATGATCCACGAGCTGATCTGTATCTGTCAGCCCAGACAACACCTAATCCGTCTCAGCTGGGAATGATTCTGCCAGTCCTTTCTGTCGCAGATTCACATGTGAGTTTGTGCTTGCGTAGGCTCATTGCATCCATGAGAGGACCAATTTTACGCCTGTTCTCAGTTGCCCACCGAGCTGTTGATCTGACCCTAGGAACACTCCCATCTAATCTGTTGAACGCTTTATTAGATGCACCGGTCGCTCGTTATCGAAATTCAGCGGAGTCCGACACAACGGCATCCGTATCGAATGCTCCGACTCCGAGCAACGGTGAGAGCCCTTCGAATGTTGTGATGGAGTTATCCAATAACGTGATCAAGGTATCCAACTCGTTTGAGATGCCGAGATGGTTCTCGCCGATTCCTGCGTTGCCCCCAATTCCTCAAGGACGAGCGCTGACAACACTCTTTAGTACACCGCTCACTCTATCACTTTCCGATGTAGGTGCTGCCTCCGTTCCTGCTACGTCAACAGGCACCAGTCAGTCAAGCTCCAGTACAGGTGGGGTTGATAAGGGAATCGACACTGAAACACAGAATCAGGGACTGTCTTCTTTACTTGCCAGCCTTCCAGACACGCTGACCGAGTTGCCAGCTGTGGACACCCCTTCGGTTAAGGATCTATCGCTTGCCTTCGCAAACGCCGGCTCTCAATCAACGTGTCACGACAGCCAACTTGTAAACCGCGCTGCAGACTTGCTGCACATGCGCGCATCATGGACAGCTTTCTTGCATAACATTGTCAGTGCGCTCAGCGCGCCAGTGCGTTTCGGACCACCTAGTAACTCATCAGAGGCTATTTCGTCGGCCGCTCTTCGGGCAGCTTCTGCCGCAACGTCTTCTACCGCTTCTGCGGTAGCAGCCATGACTTTTGGTGGCAACTCCGCACCCACAATCTCAACTGTGATCTCGGGCATACCAGTGCGGCCTTCTCCAATTGCGGTCCTCACAGCTTATTTGGCAGCCGAGCGACAGAAGTCTATGGGACGCGTGCTTGCCAGCGCAGTAAGCGCCGATATGCAACCGTCTGAGGCTTACGTATCCCTATTAGCGTTTTCGATCCCTCCCATATTCGCCCTTGATGCAGGGGTGGGTCGAGGCATGCCATCGTTGCTTAGTACAACAGACCCCAAATCTGCGATACTGCCCAATCTCCCGCTAGATTCTGTAGCAGCTCCTCTCAGTCATGTTCCTCCGTTTATTGTTGCTGGCGAGCTGCAGGCTCAGCCAACGTGGACCAATTTTGCTGCTGCACAGATGGCCTTGTCCGGGACCATCAGCCTGAATGCTACAGCCGATTCCGCGGCTGCTGGCTCATCAGCAGGCGGAAGTGCTGCAGGAGGCACAGGATCCTATACAGGTGGGCACCCTGGGTTACCGATGGCCGTGAGCTATGCGGCTGCGTGTGCTCCGCTTATTGATCCATTTGGCGCAAATCCTGCGAGTACCGTATCTCAGGGCCCAGTTGTCATCCTGAATCCCCGTGATCTCCTTATTGCATTGGGACCGCAACTTGACCTCTCAGCCGCACCCGCCCATGCATGGATACGCAAGCTAGTCTCTGTCCTTGCGGATGATTCCAAGCAAGATCGTGCGCCGGGCACCACTGCGCTCTTATCAGATCTAGCGCTGCGTTCTCACGTCAAGCCTCTACTGAGGTCTCAATGTGATTTTACCGCTGACTGTGAGGCTGACCGACGCAGCTGGATGCGCGCAAGCATATCCCGCGATCGAGCTCATCTCCACTCAATGCTCAGCGAGCTAGTTCAAGAGCTGACTCACCCTCATTTCGATCGTTCTCCATGGAGTCCAGCTTTTAAGCTGTATCCCCTTCCACGTGCATATTTCTCGGAAGAGGGCTACGCAAGATCGGCTGTGGCTACGACGACAATTATGAATGTTAAGTATCCATCGCTCGTGTTCCATCCTGCGACAGTTGTCGCCCTGCGTGGCGCTCAATTAGACCTCTTGAATCGTCAGTCATCTAGCGCTTCGACATCCGCAAACAAAAGAAAAAGAAAGGACGTCGCAGTTAGCATTAGTGGAGGAGAGAAATCTGTGCAGGCCGATGAGGAAAGTGAACCTGGGCAAACCTTGAGTCGTTCCGCATCAGGAGCCCTGTCATCATTTGCCACAAATCAAGCGAACAGCGTCAGAAATGCATCGCAATCTCTTAGCACTGCCACGCCTCAAATCCAAATGACACTTAGTCAACAAGTAGTGAACGAGGTTGGAGCCCCTCTTCCGTACGAAGTTACAGATTCTATATCGTCTCACGTCCTCTTCAATGCTTCAGTTGATACAGCAACCGGGTCGTTTGGTGCCCAATGGGATCAGACTGGAGGGGAAGATGTTGTTCCAACGGGGGCGATCGAGTCCGTGCTCATCGAAGGACTTGATCCGGCAGCCATCTCAGCAATGGCTGTAGCAACTCGATTGGGACTCCCCATCGCCGCAGTGGAACCAATCACATCGCTCCCGACTTACCTTCCGTCTACAACTACAGCGCACGTTGACACGCTCTCCAGTCAGACCACATCGTCAGATTTCGATTCGATTGCGCCTTCTGAGGTCGTGGCAACAACACGTTCGCGATCTAATTCACGAGCATCATACGCGGCTTCAGACCAGGAAAGCGTCGCATCAACTGGCATGGTGGTTCAGAGTGGCAAGTCTTATCGTGGCGCGGACGGTAATATCGTGAGTACTTCTGTCAAACCGACTGCCACCCAGGCAGCAGGAGGCACAACCGCGCTGATTGTTTTCGTACCAAGTCATGAAAGCGCGACTACCTCGACAAAATCGACCACCGTTCGCACGGCTTCGTCAGGTGAGCCGTCTGATCAGTGGATCGCGCTTTTAACAAGCACCTCACCAGATTCTACGGCCGAAGCTTCGCACTCACCAAATTTTTCATCACAGCCGCCTTCTCCCCATGCTCCGGCGGATATTCCACTGTCCGCAATCAGTGGAAAGGCAGCTCTTTCACGCGACACAGCATCTCCACCTGCAACACCCGACAGCTGTTCTCCGCTTCCGTCCCGTCCTCAATCCCCTACATCTTCATCATCAGTTTCGTCTCTTCCAGTCAGCCAGACAGGCGCGAATAAGAAACAATTGACGGCTGGATATCAGGGCCGCAGCGCTCCTGAGCTTGTCCCACTTGAACTTATCACTCTAGATGGACTAGCGACTGATTTGCGCGGTTTCAACCGTTGGGGTGGGCTTGAGCGTCCACTTATCGAGCCTTCGGCCTTCTACATGCTGGGTGGAAGCGAAAGCTCTACGCGAGCTGCCACATCTTTACCTCTTAACATGAGCGGCAGCGCACATTCTAACGCAGCATACGACCTAGCCGAGACCAGAGGTAAGGCGCTTAGCCAGAAACGTGGAATCATTGGCGCAGGTACAGCAAAGGTGATTGACGTTGATGGAGCGCTTGAGGCGGCTGCCGAAGCAGCTAAACAGGCCATGGCTTCGATGGCCGCAGCCATGGCAGCCACGACCACCACACAAGAGACAAACCAAGGTGCTGACTCTGCTTTGCAACTGACGTCCGATGATCTCCTTGATGAGTACGACGCTGAGGGAGGAGAAGCTGACTTTGATACCTCATTCCAGTCCGAAGAAGAAGGAGATGAGATTGACGGCGACCACCTCCACGCCTTTGAACCAAGCGTCGATGACACGGAGGCCGATGTTCTGGCAGCGACCTCTGCTGCCGCGGAAGAAGTAGCGGATGCAGCAGAGGAGCCAGCGACGGGTGATGACATGAAACTTGAAGGAACCACAAGTTCTTCTGCTACCGAGACCGAGACCACCATTGGCACTGGTAGCGGCTCGTCTAGCGTGGCGCGAGAAGGTAAGGCCTCCGCTGCAGTCCCTGCAGTGGCAGTTACCAAATTGCAGAAGGACAAGTCCGATGACTGGGATGTTATTGATGAAGCCGAGGTCGCAGGCGCCATGGGTGCGCTTCCAGGATTCAATCGAGACACTAACTCTGTGAGAGAGAGCGTTGTTGCCGCCGCGACCTGTCTCCTCGTTCAGTTAGAAGAGCTGCCCGGTCGAGTCGAACTGACGGAGTCAAGCCTCTACTTCGAACCCACAAGTATGTCAGTCGCGGGGGGATTCCATGAACGAGACCAGAGCGTGTCAGGAGGAACCCCTCGAGGAGAGGAGTGGGTTGACAGCAGGACTAGTAGCGTTGCCGTTGTGGGAGGCGTCGCAACGGCACTAGGAGGCAAGGAATGGAAACTGGCTGATGTGTGGGCAGTGCATTTGCGCCGCCATTTATTGCGACCATTGGCACTTGAGCTTTTTTTCCGCGATTGTTCTTCAGCTTTCCTCGCCTTCGACTCAAGGGCTGAGCGCGATGCGTTCTTGAAGAAGCTTCTGCGATACATTCCGAGCGCACAGAATCGGCAGCAAAAAGCCATATTTGAGTCAAGCGATTCCGCAGCCTTAGCGACTGCGCTGATTGCAGCAACGCCTCTCCCTCAGCGTAATCGCATTCAGACGCCCGTACTCAACTCTACCTTTGCCTACCGGCTGACTAAATGGAGTCTCCTTAGCACGTTTGGTACCATTATGTCACCTGCGGAAGTCCTCCAGTCCTCGGGTTTAATCACGAAGTGGGTTCAGCGTGAGATCTCGAATTTTGAATATCTTATGCATCTCAACACTTTGGCGGGTCGAACTTTCAACGATCTTGCACAGTATCCTATCTTCCCATGGGTACTTGCTGATTATACGTCAGAGACCATAGACCTGAATGATCCGCGGGTATACAGAGATTTGAGTAAACCTATGGGAGCCCTCAATCCAGATCGACTTGAACAGGTCTTGAATCGTTTTGAAATGCTCTCTGAAGGGGATATTCCTCCCTTCCACTACGGTACGCATTATTCAAATGCTGCTACCGTCATTTATTTCCTTATTCGACTGGAACCCTTCACGTCGAGAGCAATTGCACTCCAAAGCGGTCGCTTTGATCACCCTGACCGCTTATTCCATGACGTTGCGGCTTCATGGTACGGCGCCCTGCACAATATGGCCGACGTGAAGGAGCTGATTCCTGAATGGTTCTTCCTGCCAGACATGTTTAGAAACAACTCACGTCTCGACTTAGGCCGACGCCAAGGTAGCAAGGTGCGAGTAGATGATGTGATTCTACCTCCTTGGGCAAAGGGCTCACCCGAAGAGTTCGTTCGCATCCATCGAGCTGCGTTGGAGAGTGAGTACGTATCTGCCAACTTACACAGATGGATCGATCTGATCTTCGGCTATAAACAGCGAGGAGAGCCTGCGAAGGAAGCACATAACCTTTTCTTCCACTTGACGTATGAGGGCGCCATAGACATCGAAGCTATTACCGATCCTGTCGACAGAGAGGGAGTTTTAGCTCAGATTCGGCACTTTGGCCAAACCCCATCCCAACTCTTGAAGACTCCACACCCTCCGCGATCTGGCGCGCCTTGCGCTTCATTAGCGTCGACAATTCAGAGTCTTGCATCACCAATCGCACAACCAGCGACCGCAAGCGCAGTTGCAGCAAAGGTCTCACTTTCAATTGCGGAAGGAAGCAGCAGTAGCGCAGCACGGACGGCGCGCAGAAGGTCGGCACCAAGTTTTGCAGCCGGATCAACTGTACGCAGTGAAACTTCAGTGCTTGTAGATCCCTATGCGACCCCTGATGATGCCGCAAAAACCTTTGGTCTGGATTCTGCCATTTCAATGACAGCATCGCCATCTGCTACAGCCGCCGTAGTAGGCGCACTTGTTGACGAAAGCAACGCTGCTGCAGCTGCAGCTACTGCCACGTTGCTAACCCCACACGCTCCGGCAATCGGCTATTTGCCGCTTCCTGCTGCTGCAGCCGCTGCGACCCTACAAAACACCGCAGCGATTGCTGCAGCCATGGCTGCCGAAATTGCCGCGGCAACATCTAATAACGCTCCATCCTCCCAGGTTTCCCAACCTGAAACCAATGCACCGCTTAAACCTTCGATCCAAAGCCTGGCGAACGTAGCTCAATCCCAGACGTCTCAGTCCTCCAGCAGCGCTAGCGCTCCATATACACTAGCTCCCGACGCATATGTCCTGGAGAAGCCCGCCCAGATGACGCATATTTCCGATAAGGTGATTGCTGTGGGCGGTGAATTAGGGAGCGTTTCAGACATGTCTGCCAAGGGAATGACCGTCGTGCGATCCGAAATTGCAATCCCGTACTGCACCACATTGGATGAGATCCCAACATCCAGTATTATCCCCACACCACCCTCAAAGGGCAAGGATGGGAGTCGGCAACAGGCCGATGCTTCACAGGTTGACGCTCTGGCACCTTCGTTAGAACGTGGCGATAGCGACTTTGTGGCCATCGAGACGACTACCTATGTTGCAGTTACGACGGATCCTTCCAACGTTATGAACTCACAAGCCGTCGTTGTATCAACGAATACTTCAGCTGCGCCGCCATCTGCGGCAGCAGCAGCAGCTTCGGCATACTTGGCGCATTATGAGCATGCTCAACTGAAGGCACACTTGGGTTCAGCTACAAACAACGTTGTCTTTAGGTTTGACAGTCTCATTGTCTTGCGTGCATTCGCAATGGCTGTGCTTGGACCTCGAGCCGTACTCCCGTCAAGCCGTTTGCCATTCCCAGTTCCGAGGATTGCATACAACGCCTTGGCTCCACCGCTTTCAACCGAAGCACCAGTTTCCTCATCGAGCTTACTGTCTCGTGGGGCCTTGATCAGCGAGCAGGGTCCGGTGCCGTACCGTTCTGGGACGGCATTACCGCTTGGATCTGGGTTAAGCAGTAGAACCAGAGAACCCCAATCAAATACTGATAAGGGAACCGGCATAGCAATTTCCACCGTAGATGCCACAACCAGCACACTCGACCACACGTCTCGCGCACGTGGAGCGTCGGCAACCGGCGCCGGTGCTCAATCCGCAACACAGCACCAAGCCGCAACGTTGACTAATGCCAGTACCGGAGTGACGCAAGCATCATCCTCCGGTTCGACAACCATGAAGCATTCGCCCAACCCTATCCTATTTATGACACTTTTGTGCCTTCCAGAAGCCACTGTTGCAAATCTTTTTCAGCGATCTAACTCGCATGTGCTTACTGTGACTCCAGGCACCGCATCGTCTGCATATTTCTTCAGTCCTCATGGGACCGCAGCAGCGCCACTCTCTGCCAACCGCATTCTTACGACACAGGTACTCACAATTACAGCTGATCAAACAGTGGGTCTTCATGCTTTTTCTTCGGCAGCAGATAAGAAGACCCCATTCCAATTCGCACCCGAAAAGAAAACTTCTAGAGAAGCTAGGCTTCTCTCCTTGGGCCAAGGTATTAAAACCGAGGAGTACTTTGGCCTCGCCCCTCCTGCGACCGGCACCATTCCCGCCGCAACGACTGCCTCATATTCTGCAGCGGTTTTATGTGGCTTGGAAGATGGTGTCTTCTCCGTTTCCCCAGTCATCTCGTCTGCGCTAAGTTTACAACCAAGTGGGAAGCCAGCTGAAAAGGATGCACAGGCGGGCAAGTACGATTTGGCTCTGACAACATTCCCATCGCTGCGGATGAGCGATATCTCCTCTCTTGGGGATTTAAGTCATACCTCCACCCTGCGTATTCCCATATGGCGATACGCTTCGGACCATATTTTGCCGTTCAAGGTAGCGCGACCTCTTCGTCAGCCCTCCTGGCAAATTCCTCCAAGGGGTATTAGCTTCGTTCCCCTCCCATCCTTGTCTGCTACTTCGGCATATCCTAGTCACTTGAGCCCTACAGTCCTGTCGAGCCTATCTGCTACAGGGTTGGACGCCGACAGGGTAGGGGCATCACCTGGCGCACTTCCAGATTGGGGATTGCCTGAGGTATTGGGCGCAAGTGCGTACGCTCTCAGTCCGTGTAAAGAGTACTTGTACTCTACAGGAAGTTGGGACCGAGCGGTTCATGTTACGCCTCTCAATCTATCCGCAAGTCAAGCTCGAAAGGTGCCTCCGATTCGTTTTGGTGCAGGCTACCACCGTGCTCCCACATCGGCCGTGGTGGTTTCTCAGGACGGCAGTGTGGTCGTCACGGGAGCGGCTGACGGGTCCATGTTTGTTTGGCAAGCGGCGGTGCCTCCCGCACTCGCGAACTCTACATCGTTTACTCCAGCGACACCTTTGGTTCCAGCCTTTCCTTCGTTGACAAAGCAAAGCCATCCACTGCTTGTGTCGGCTTCAACAAATGCTGCCCTTGAGCGACAGCGACTGGCTGCACACTTGTCAGAAGAGCCCGACGAAGTCGCTACCACATGGCCATCCGCAGCGGCATCGCTTGGGACGGCCTCGGTTCGTGCGATGCCAGCCGCTGCTGCTTTGGGAGCTTTCTCCAAGTTCTTGGTTTCGACCTCGCAACTGCTACCACCTCATATGGCGTTGCCTGCTGGAACGTTGCTTGCCGCATTCCGCGCACTTTGTCAGGGCCAAAGCGTGACTCATATCCTTACGCTTTGCGCGAAGGGCAAGCGTATTGCTACAAAGGAGCTAGACCAAGATCTGCTGATCCACCCTTTGGCCCTGGTTCAGGCTGCTAGCCGTGCGACAGCAATTAGCACTCTTACATCCATGACGCAGTCTGCGGCTGCGATTGCGGTTGCTGCGACTACGGCCGCTAATTCTGCAGCTGTCACCTTTGGTGGGCAGGGTATGGCTTCGAGTAGTACCGGAGCAAGCGTGTCTGCTTCGGGAACGGGTGGGTCGGCATCAACACAACCAGGTGTCGTTCTTTCTGCGACATCGCTTAATTTGGGTCTTGCGTCACTTGGCCAGGACCCGAGCACAACGTCTCTTGGCACAAGTGCGTTAAAGCTAGCCCAGTCTGCGGTATATAGTATGAGCTCAAGCCCCCGGACAGTAGAGACTACACTTGAAAATCTCGTGATGGGTGGGCCAGCTCCAGCAGCAACCCTGACGCCGCATGACGCCGCTGTCACCGCCCTGAGCTGTTCGGTGGATTTGGATTTGATTGTTTCCGGATCTCGTGATGGTACATGCATGATGCACACCCTAAGGACTGGGAAGTATGTTGCAACACTACGCCCCTGTTGGCCCGAGCCTCCAGTCCCAGCCCCGCGTCTGAAGGCTTGTATTGATCAGATTGTGCTCAGACAGCGTAAAATCGACTTGAAGTTGGCCACGATTGTAGGTGCAGGTGGAGATTCAAAGGCTGCAGCTGCGATCGATGCCGCAGCTGAGATGTTAAATGCCCAATGGGCGCATACTCCGACGAGTCGCCCTCGCTCACACACGGATGATCTGACTCGTGATGTCCATGACGTTGCGTTTGGTCCCACCGCATCCCTGTGCGATCCAGGGGTATTCACGACGTTTGGCACCGAGAACTACCTTGCATTTGAAACGTCGGAGACTTGCTCTGAGAAACAAAGGGCACCGTCTAGCGGTGCAACAGTCGTAACATCACAGCAGTGCTCGTCTAGTTGTGTCAGACCTGACGCATCATTCGATGCTAGCCCACAGGCAATACTTGAGGCTTCAACCGGTCTTGACTATGGCTACTCAGATGAGGACATGGGCCTCAAGGGTGAACCTGCTTCTCGAGCTGCCCAGCACCAAGCAACTGCAGCTGTTCCATTTGTCGTGCTCCCTCTCGATGCGGTAAGGAGATACGAGCATGCACGATCCACGCTGCGATCTGCAGCACTACCTTCTCCGGCAGTGGACTATGTCGCCTTTACGTGTATCTCTCCATCTCAGGCCCTTACTGTCGTCTGTTATCAGGTTCCTACCAGTTCAATCCCAAGGGAACTACTTCCTCTGCTCAGATTGCCATCGGAGGTAGCCGAGGAGACTGCCGTTTTCGCAGCATGTCAAGCGGCGGCATCGGCGCAAGCAAGGGCACTTAGTCTGATTGAGGCAGCTGAAGCTGCAGCGGAGGCAGTGGCAACGGCGGCGAGCAAGGGCACAGAGGAGGATGCGATGCAGGCGACCTCTGAAGCAGCGACTGCCCTTAAGGATGCCACAACTGCGTCGGCGATTGCGGCGTCTGCAGTCGCCTCAGCAAAGGAGGCTCACGCGAGTTTGCAACCCTTCTCACCTTTACCACATGTGTGCTCACTGCTCGTCACGTATTCTACTACTCGAGGGGTTCCCGTCTGTGCGGCGCTCTGCAGAGATCGTATCACCTCGCATTTGCTCACTCCGGATGGTGGCATGCTTGTCACGGGTAGCGTCTCGGGGGCACTTTATGTTCGCGATATCGGATCGCTCAAGATTTTTAACGCTGGTGATGCCCATCTTCCGGTTGAATCAGCGCGTCGTATTACTACAGGTGGCGCGATTACCTCGCTAGCACTGTCCCCGTGCGGTCGGTACCTCTTTGTGGGCGATGCTTCGGGGGAAATTCTTGTTTGTCGTTCAAGTTCAACACAAGATCCGGAGTAGGCCATTTTTGAAGGGCTTTAAGTCTGGGGGAAGACGCATAGCATTTTATTGCTACTGAATTTACTGTACACTATGTAACATTCTTCATTTGTTGACATGATCCAGGTGATCACATTTTCCATAAAACAAGTGTTGTACATTAGTAACTATGCCGGAGCGGAGTACTGATTTGGTGTCAAAGACAGAGAGACGGGCCAGAGGAATGAACAGTGACGTCGTGCGCTAGCGAGGGACCTGTAATGGATGAATCCGATCATTCGCCTGAGGCCCCAGGTGTGCGGGCAGCACGCCACCGTGATTGTCAAGGCACATCCCCAGACTACAAGTGAGGCAGCCGAATGACGGTAGTACATGGGATTCAGGCTCGAATTCGACGTGCTGCAAGGTTCGCACGCGATAATGTGTCCTCCAGTAAATGTAAAGGACAATGAGCGCTGCGACATTATAGAAAAACAAATTCATAATTGATAACGCCCACCAGCTCCAAGACTCCCGATGAAGCATGTACAGCGATTCTTGCCACGAAGCTAGGGACTTGACAAATCGATTGAACGGCCAGGGCACCACAAGGCAGCCCAGGAAATGAATCATGACATGACTACGTGTGAGGGAGATGTAGGCATAAGAGGAAGAGAGGAAGAAATATAGGAACATGTACAAAAATGTGGTTCTAAAGGGCGAAAACCAAACCTTCGAAATGGCAACTTGCAATCGATTAGACGTGTAGATCATCAGCATCTGATGGTATGTAAGGAAAAACGCCAGCTCTGACCATAGAGGGCGAGGGAATTCGAAGCCTGCGAATTGCAAGGCCGCCTCACTGTGTTCCCTAGGCATATTGCCTAGGGACGGTATGATTCGCGACATAAATACTGCACCTTGTTGATTTGCCCACCTCGGATAATCGAGAAAGGCAAGACACGCATCGTTTGGAGATACCTGTTGGGCGGGTTGGATGGCTGTATCGTGGTGTGCAGGCCTACACGCAATGGAATACAGCCAACTTTGCCCGCTAGTCCGGTTAGCATTTGGGCCGTAGATCCAGCCACATGTGGCATTCAGTGCGTGGTTTGCTACGGAGGATGGAAACGCCGATAGGGTGTGGATGTACGCAGGAAGCCCTGCGGTAAACATAGCCAGCAGCACGCACAGCAGGAAGAGTGGCAAGCTTCGCAGAACCAGATATCGGACGGCCCGATGCCGATCCTTCCATGTCACGCGCAATAGCTCAGCAAGTGACAAGGGCAATCGGAATGCTGGCTTAAAATTCGAACCGCATATCTCACAGGCCTTCGGTGCGTTCGGCCCCATACGCATCTCTCGAGCCTCCAAACACACGCGATGCATAAATGTGCCACATTTGCAGGGCCTGATCCAAATGGAGCTACCATGCTCACTTGAGGCGAGTTGTAGCTCGCGGTGCTGAGCAGAGGTTGAATAGACATCCAATTTGTTGCACAGCACGCACTGCCTAAGCTCAAGCATGGAGCGCGCAGGTCGCTTGCTGTTTGTGCTTGATGTGCTCGATGCAGGTCTCGATTTAGTCTGCATCATTGCAGGACTGGTACGGCAGGCCGAGGCAACCAATACATCTTTGACGGCTTGATGTTTGGACTGGATGATGCATGCGTGCTGCCAACGCTTGGCATGTGCACTTCGGAGTACAAGTCGCTTAGTTGCGTTTTTACGCAGGTAATTTCGCGCAGATCCACCAGTTGACAGCGACGCAGGCTTACTTTCGCATTGAGTAGCCATTGGGACGGAAGGGCATGTGGCTGGAACTCCGGCTACGAACTGTTGCAGAGCTCCGTCCGCCGTTTCGCGAGAATATACTCCGCTTCTTCGTCTCCGACTGATATGTGAAGAGCCATCGGTAGGGACGTCGCTTTGGAGAGAGCTTTGAATGGAAGAATGAGTAGCATCGGACTCCTCATATGAGGTCCCTGGGGATGGTTTGTTCATTCGTGGCTCATCTTTGATCACATCGATAGCTGTGGTGATCAAATGTTGTCGCGAAACTGAGGCGATTTCTGCTGTTGGACCTGGCACGGACTTTACGGTTGAGGCCTCAGTCTTACTTTCACTTATTAGCCGTACAAGGCCATGTGTGCATGCTGCGTTCCGAATCGCATGTTCACCATATTGGTAGCTTGACCGCGCAATCTCAAGGTTCTCCGTCATCGCTGCGGACGCCTCGAGACGGTCACTTGCATTTGCAACCTCAGTATGGTCATCATCATCATCATCGTCATCGTCGTCAGAATTAAAGTCAGCGTCACTTGATGAGTTACTTTCGCTCTCTGATGTCGCAGTGTCTTCACCATCGACGTAGCCATCCTCAGTGGCGCCTTTTCCCTTGCAGTCAACATCCTGTTCTTGAGAGACATCTCGACAACCCAATTGTGTCGCCACGAAGTGACATGATTCGATACAGGCACTGATCACATTAATTAGTAAGGGACCTCCGCGGATCGCTGTGCTTCCTTTACCACTCTTCTTCTGCTTTTGGAGCTTTCTGCGGGACGAAGGCTGAGAGTAAAACGTATAATTCAGTCCACTGTACCTGTTCGAGAACGATTCGGGTGATGCTGCTGATCTTTGGCGTTCTTCGTGATCCATGTTTGCGGCTTCCATGGAATCGGTACTCAGGGACGATTGGGTAAACGTGGACGCTGTGATTAGCGATCCAGGATTGATCTGGAATAGCACCAACTTTACCGAGCGCAGCATCGTGCCAAGAGAGCACTTTTCACTGCAGGTGCATGTATGGCATGCATGTGGATCTGCAGTACGTGTGCAAAGCTTGCAAGGGCTCGAGGTGCCTTGGATGCATGTATGACAAGTACATACTCGTGACTCAGCATTTGCATCATCATCACAGGGCAGATAGCAGTTGGAGCAAACCGGCCGATTTGATGAGGTGGAAGTGACCCGTTTCAGGGGTGTCAGGGTTGTGACGGTGGGAGGAGTAAAACCGAACTCAACAAAATCAATGAGACTCGATCCAGTACCACAAAAGGAATGACACAACCGAGGCACTGTGCGCGATACGCGTGTTGTGAAGTCGATTCTGTTTCCAAACAGCGGTGCCCAGTGGGTAAGGAAGTAGAACTGCCAGAACTGTTCACCCATTGCCAAATAGCACATACGGCATGTCGCACTGAGCGCAAGCAGTGTGGGTACGTCGCAGTAGGTGCAGATCTTCCAGAAGACTTCCGTCGGGAGGTCTCCTAAGTCGAGATGCGCAGGGTAGTACTCAGGCTGTGCAAGACGCGAGGCTTCTTCTCGGCTGCGCTTCAGCGTCTCAGATTCACTCATGTGATCAGCAGTACTAGGGTGTGAATTCGCTCTCATGGTAAGTTGCGCTATCTTGTGCTCGGCCATAACATCATGACTGGAAGTGGGTGTAGTAGTGGAACTTGCATTACTCAGCAAAGTGGTGTCTGTCGCATTGTCTTTGTGAACAGCACTCGTGTGCAGAGGTCCCTTCGGTCGGGGCCCTGCGGGCGGAGGTAGAATGGGAACAACACTATTTGTGCTCGCTCTCCGGCCCGTATTCTTAGAGTCTTCGCGATCGAGGGATCCAGGCGAGATGCCCTTAGGTTCATCTTGATCCAAAGTCACGCTGGGGGATTCGCCTACGAGACCTTCCAGGTAGTTTCGAAGATGAGGCGATGTATCGAGGGTGGGATACAGCTGTCCAAGTCGGGTTGGGTATCCGTATCGAGACCAAGTCGGCAACCCGTGACTCACCGCGCCACCTGACTCGGCCGAGGAATCGTGTGATCTCGACACCTGGCCCTTTCCTGAATTGGAGTCGCTCTGGAGCGGACCTCGAGTTCCCGCGGTGTGACGCCGCCATAAAACGTATTTGTACTCCTCGCGCTGTGCGCCTGTCGCGTCGTCGTCAAAATCAAGGCTGGGACGAGGCGGGCGAGCTCGCGCGCCGGCAGTGGACAGATAGGACATTCAGGTGTGAGCGTGAATGCACACCTCAAACACGCCGACGTATAGGTGCTGGGCCGCCGTGCGGGTTGAAACGTGGCGCCAGTCAGCCGATGCTTCGAATGCTGTGCGTGGATCTTTTACAGCACTCGTGCCCCGACCAGTACACACACTCTCAGAAGTCAAAACTTGCTGGTTTTGGGATTGCTTCAGTGTTCTTGAGAGCGGTACTTCCTGATCTGGAATGGTTGCTCGTCTAAAACCACCGAAAATAAGCCTAGCTAGGCTAGTCCAGTATGTATCCTGAGTTTCAGATTTTTCTCAAACTCCTCTCCCTACCATCCGGGTATCCCTCCAGCTCTCTACAGTCCTGGCTTCGAGCTGAGATTCGCGTGTATTCCGGCACCCCTGGTTCTGGAAATGGACAGAAGGGGTCGTTTCTGGGCACACGCCGACGGGCCGTTTGGGACTGTCTTTCACGCCACGGAGCGAGTGGTTGGCACTGATGACCCTGTAGAGTGACGCGCAGACTTGTGGTCTATTGGGATAATTTTCATCCCTTGCGCTCGCTCTCTCGCTGTGACGCGAATCGGGCGTCCACGTGACCCATTTTCCGAAAACTTCTTTCCGAGTGCGGTTTCTATCACGTTTTCGGATGTGCGCGCGGAGATGTAACCACAATATCGCGTGCTACTCAAGCGGACAACTGTGAAACTCACAATCAACCCCAACTGACCTCTGCGCCCTACCGTGATCCAGTTCTAGTCCCCATGCAAAAGCTCGTCTTTGCTCTCATTGCCTTCATTGCTCTCCTTGCAGCGGCCTCGGCCTCCGTCAACATCCCCTACACTGACTGCGGTGGGTACGTACGAAGCACAGGTGAGACGCTGAATCTTCCCCCACACTGATTTGTGTACTGTCCCCCGGCTTGACCTTGAACCGAAACGACCTGACTCACGTCCGCTCACTTTCGACCAACCTTCCTGTCTCACTTCCAGTTCGAATGCTATCTACAAGATCAAGTCCTTGACCGGTGACTACTGGCCCCCTGTCAAGGGTCAGTCCTTCACCATGCTGAGCAACTTCGATGCTACCAAGGAGGTCACCGGCGGTACCTACAAGATCCAGACCTTCCTCAGCGGCATCAGCGTCGACACCCAGACCGGCGACTTCTGCACTTTCGGTGACGTTAAGTGCCCGCTCTCGACTGGCAACATCTACATCAACAACACCGGCATCTTCCCCGCTTCGGCTCCTTCTGGTAGCTACAAGGTCAAGACCCTCATCCAGGACAGGAGCTACAACACCGTCTTCTGCTACTCTGTCGAGTTCAAGATCTAAGTGAGTTTGCAAGAACTTGGATAGATTGACTGGTCTGGCGTAGACCCAGGCCTAGGGTTGATACGCTCCTCTAAGTCCACTGCGTCATACTGCGTCAATAGGCAACTTAGCTCTGGTTAAATAAACAGCGCCTTGTTTTTCCATCCACATATTCCCTCGGAACGTCTTTTTTTCATGTCCAAGCATTGACTGCCGTCCAGCGCCCCGTTCTCCGGGGGATGGTATGCTGCGAACGGGCGAGCATGCGTAGAGTATTGGCCAGGTGCCTGCCTACGTGTGGGGTACTGGGCAGGCCCGCTCTCGCCGGCGGGCCGTCTCTAGGCCACCGCAAGCGCCCGCGTGCTGACTCAGCAAGCCGAGATTTTGGCGGATTGGGTCCGTGATCAGTGCTGACATAGTAGTTGGAAGTGGTAACATGTGTCGCTGTTATCATTTAGATCCAGTGTGTTATGGTGCAGTGTGAAGTGTTATCTTATAAAAATGTATTATAAATTGTATCCTACCCGCATCACGCGAGATAATCCAATGTGATCATCGCGCTGGATGGATTTTTTCTCCATCTATCAAAATCATCCCCGCTTAGCGTGTGCATCCAAGCGAGGGATATGAAATGATATGCGTTGCCGAGCTGCTTCCATGCCATTGCGCCTACTCACCGTGCCCGCACCGACCCCCCACACCTCCTGCTCTTACAATCCGCACCGCACCACCTTCACAACAGACCCGAGAGAGCTCACGAGCAGTCACACCGGCCGATCATCACCATCCAGCTGATTGATTGACCGAGTGCGATCATCCCGATCATCCATTCATCGCACTGGACTTGCGTGCTTGCTTGGCTAGCCTGACCTTTGATACGTGGCTTGCTTTTGTTTGGAACGAAAGAAGAGGCCAGCCAGTACTATTCAATTCAATTCAATTCAATTCAATTCAATTCAATTCAAGTCAAGTCAAGTCAAGTCAAGTCAAGTCAAGTGAAACGAAGTGAAGTGAAGTGAAGTGAAGTGAAACGAGGTTCCACATGACGTGGCCTGAGACTGCAAATGGCCCTAGCCACGCCCGGGCGTTACAACACACATCATCACTTTCCTTCAGTCTCGGACGGACCTTCACACTGAGTCGCAAACTCATCGTCTATGCCATCCTGTGCATCACGCTCTTCGCAGTGATTGTCCATGCTGGCAAGGACTACTACCAGATCCTGGGTGTTTCCCGCAACGCAGATGAGCGAGCACTGAAGAAGGCTTATCGAAAGCTGAGCATGAAGTACCACCCTGATCGCAACAAGGACCCCAAGGCGAAGGACAAGTTCATCGAAATCAGCACGGCGTATGAAGCACTTAGCGACCCCAAGAAGCGTGAAATCTATGACAAGTTCGGTGAGGAGGGTCTCAAGCAACAAGAACAAGGGGGTGGTGGTCCAGGCGGTCCGCATATGAACCCGATGGACTTCTTTACCCAGTTCTTCGGTGGTAATATCTTCACGGGAAGCAACATGCATGGCGGCGGACATCACCACTTCTTCCATGGTGGACATGGTGGGCACCAACGTATGCGCCATCAGCACAACAGTGGAGGTCCTCTGTACGGACCCGGCGACAACGTCGAGGATCTTAATGAGAGGAACTGGCCTTTTCCGGACAATCCTCGCGATGAGACTGCGCAACAGAAAGATGAGATTTGGCTCATCGAGTTCTATGCACCCTGGTGTGGACATTGCCGACGATTGGCGCCCGAATGGAAGGCCGCAGCACGCGAACTGAAGGACCAGGTTCGTATGGGTGCTGTCGATTGCGAACGCCACGGCCGTCTTTGCAACCGATTCGGTGTGAATGGATACCCCACGATCAAGGTCTTCCCCTATCGAGATCACTACAACCCATACGAGGCGAACCTTCCTGAGCGCACAGCCAAGAAGATCGTGGAGTACGCCTTGGATCAGATCCCAATGCTCGTCACAATAGTCGAAACTCCAGACGCCGTACGAGAGTTCGTGAAGAAGATGCCTTTGCCAGTCGTTCTATTTATTAATGGACCGGGCAAGCGACCGATTGTCTCCGGCCGACTCAAAACCCTGGCTAAGATCTATCGTCAAGATTACAGATTCGTAGCGATCGAGTTCAAGTCTATGGAAACACACGGTTCACTGTTGCGTGAGTATGGTTTCATTCCCGACACCGGAAGCCCTACTGCAACGTTTAGTAACTTCCCAGCCATGGCCGTCCGTGCTGGTGACGAGATTATTCGTCCTAAGGGCCGACTTGGCTTGGGAGAAATCAACAAGTTCCTGAGTCAAACAAAGTCTAAGCTCAAGAGCCCAATTAAGCCCCCCGCATCTATTGTTAAGCCGCTTGCGACGGCTGCTGAGTTTACGGGCTTGAAGCAGAATCCTGCTCCAGCAGCAGGCCACGCAGTCTTCGCAGTCTGCGGTTCCATTGCCACAGAGCTCGAGAAACTGGTCAAAGATGCCACGCCGGTCGCAGCCGACGCCAAGTCCCCGCAGCGTCGCCTTGCGGAAGCGATTGCCAACTCAGGCTATTCTCTCCGATATCGATGGCCAGTCAACCTTTCCTTGGGCAATTCCTGGTTCATTGATGTGTCTAACCAAAATCAATGGTCGAAGCTGAAGGAGACCTTCCCTTCGCTCTTCACAAGTGACAACTCTACAACAAGCGGTGAGGACGACGACCTTTTGAGGGATTTGTCTCAGCTCCAGGCTATGTGTGAGAATGCGACCGGTGCCAAGCCCTTCGTCGGTGCACCTATTGCAATCGTTCCTAAGACGGGTCGAGTTGCCCTTGTGCGCTCGCCTGTTTGGGGCAAGAACTCGTTGGTGGTTCGCAAGTGGTGGGAGGGCAAACTTGAAGATTCGATCAAGTCTACTCTCGAAGCGCTCCTGAATCCGGCGAAGCCACCCAAGGCATCAGCCACGTTCATCGTCAAGGATGAGTTGTAAGGAGAGCATGAACACACTGCCAATCGTTGCTCGCTTTGGCTGTTCAGATGTAATTTAACATAGCTGTAGAAACCCCCACTCGATACATAAGGCACAATACTACACTAACTGTGTAATAAAGACACTTAAAGTGTTAAAGAAAGTTTATGGGTTAGCCCGCGTGAGGGCCAGGCAGAACTTACAACAAATAGCACAGATTCTGATACAATTACAGGATTCCATACGAACTCTCCTCAATCGATCGTACACCTATTTTAGAGCTGCGACTTGGTCGTGGCCAAGCGCTCGATAATTGTGGCATTTGCCATACCACCACCTTCGCACATAGTCAACAAACCATATCGGCCACCTCGCTGCTCGAGCGCATTGAGAAGTGTAGCCATGAGCTTCACACCCGTGGCACCAAGGGGATGTCCAAGCGCGATGGCACCACCATGCACGTTAACCTTACTGTGAGGAATCTTAAGTGCCTTCATCATGGCGAGGGGCACGCTGGCGAAGGCCTCGTTGATCTCGTAGAGATCAATATCCTCGGGCTTGAGATTGACTTGCTCGAGGGCCTTCTTGCTGGCAGGAATAATAGCACGCAACATGACGACGGGGTCATCACCAGCGAGCGCAAGCGACACGATCCGGGCGCGAGGCTTGAGGCCAGTCTTACGGAGACCCTCTTCATTCATGATCAAGCAAGCGGAGGCACCATCGGTGACCTGACTCGCGACAGCGGCTGTGATGACACCTTCAGGGTCGAGGGTCTTGAGCTTGGCCATGGCAGCGAGGCTAATATCACGGCGAATACCCGCGTCCTCAGAAACAAGAACCTCGGCACCTGTCTTGGGGTCCTTGCCCTTCACGGGGATGATCTCATTCTTGAACTTACCTGAGTCGGTAGCAGCGGCGGCGCGCTTGTGGGATTCGAGTGCGAATTCTTCCATCTCCTTGCGAGATGTCTTGAACTCCTGGGCGACTAGCTCAGCACCCTTGAACTGGGAGAAAGTGGGCTGGTCGGCCTCAGAGGGATACTTCTTCATGTGGATATCGCTCATGGGTTGGCCATGACCCTCCTTCATGCCGGCAACGGCGTTGGCACCGAGAGGAACAAGCGACATGATCTCAACACCACCCGCGATGACAATGTCCTGAGTGCCGGACATGACTGCCTGTGCAGCGAAGTGGATGGCCTGCTGGGAGGAACCGCACTGGCGGTCGACAGTGGTGGCGGGCACGCTGATAGGAAGGTTGGATGCGAGGACTGCACCACGAGCAACGTTCGCTGCCTGAGCACCGACTTGAGAGACACAGCCAAAGATGACATCATCGACAAGCTTACCGTCGAGTTTGTTGCGTTCAATGAGGGCGTTAATGACCTGGGCGCCAAGATCAGCGGGGTGCCACTGGGAGAGAGTGCCGTTTCGTCGGCCACCGGGGGTACGAACCACGTCAACAATGTAGGCGGTGCGGATCATTGCAGGATGAATAGGGCTAGTCTAGTCTATAGAGTAGATAAGATAAGATAAGATAAGATAAGTTTTGTTGGTAAAATGGGTGGGTAAGTATCGTCAGACGAGCACTGTCATATGGCCTGATCCCTCGTGACGCGCATGACACGACTCGTGACGACGCGTCATGCTCCCAAACGAAACCCCTAGGTCATCACATTGACCCTGATCCGCCCATCTCACCACGAAAGCGAGTAGGATCTGACGCCGGGGCGGATCATCACGTCATCAAGAACACAATCTGCGCACGCCTGTGCAGCAGATCGCACATTGACCCTGGTGACCACACTGCCCCCAACGAATGACGTCTTCGCTGAGTGTTGACTTCAGATATTTCGTTTTGGGTGTAGTTTTGCTGGGTTCACGTCAGGATCCCGGCGAGGATCACTCGATCAGTATGAGCCCACTGGTCTTTTACACGGCTTTCAAGTTTTGCTATGCCACGACGCCACGGTCGGGCCGGGATATAATCCATCCAAACATCGCACATGTTGTGCTGAAACCGTCTTGGGGGCCAGAGCAGGTTAAACCGGGGTGCAAAACGGCGGGCCTTGGGGAACACAGCAGCGGGAAGCAGTGGTCCGAAAATTCCCAAAGTTTACGAGGACATAGATGGGCATACATGCGTCTCTTTCCGCCTGGTGCATCGAGCCAAGCGTGCGTGTACAGCGCGCGCCGCATTTCCTCGCTCACCGGTTAAACCGGTCCAATCCCACGGTTAAACTCGGTTAAACCACAGGGTTGATGAGTAACGGGGAATATCACGTTCTCGTTCTTGAAAAGCGGGGTAGGGGTGTAGGGTTGCGGGAGCAAATCGTATGGATTGATAGTAGACATCCTCCGCGGTGTATTTCATGCGACAAATTCCGTACACGAACATGGTATCACCACACACACCTCGGCCATCACATGTCCCAGTCTTGATGCCCCCCCCCCCCCCCCCCCCCCCCCCCCCTCTCCCCCTCCCCCCCTCTCTCTCTCTCTCTCTCTCTCTCTCTCTCTCTCTCTCTCTCTCTCTCTCTCTCTAT
>Ga0180217_1000834_pt1 | contig 40480 bp, 33 predicted proteins | sample eDN3rd37CBELigOP_FD_128521 | JGI IMG/M metagenome (GOLD analysis project Ga0180217, IMG submission 128521) | Enriched Organic Plus compost microbial communities from Emeryville, California, USA - eDNA 3rd pass 37_C BE-Lig OP (version 2) (version 2) ...
CACTCACGGGCCGTCGCCGCGCGCCTCTTCCCCCGGTGGGCCGGTGGCACGGGTCCATGATGCTTTCATGGCGTCGTCGTACGGGAGCATCATGACTCCGAACATGGATGACGCCGCGACGCTCCGCGGCAGGGCGGGGCGCACGGGCTTGTGGGGCACGCCCATCGCGCGGGCGGTCGCGAGCCGGCACAGAAGGCGGGTGATGGGCGCCGCCGCGCGGATCGCGGCGGCGCAGGTGATCGGGAGTTTCGCGGGGGGCGGGGCGGAGCGGCTGGCGTACAACCTCGCGGTCGGGCTCGGGGCGGCGGGGGCGCGGTCGTACGCGATCGCGCTGCGCCGGGCGGGATTGTCGGAGCCTCCGCCGCCGGGCGTGGAGGTGGTGGAACTGTGGGCGACGCCGCGGGACCGGCGGTCGGTGCTGCGTGGGATGGCACAGTTGCGGCGGCTGGTGGCCGCGGAGCGGATCAACGTCGTGCACGTACACGGGCTGGCGTCGCTGCCGCTGTGCGCGCTGGCGCTGATGGGGCTGCGGCCGCGGCCGCGGCTGCTGTTCACGTGGCACGGGGCGGAGGGGGTGCTGCGCGGGCCGCGGCGGGAGCCGCTGCTGCGGTGGGCGCTGTCGCGGTGCGACCGGGTGTACGCGCCGTCGCGGGCGATCGCGGAGGAGTTGACGCAGCGGGCGCGCGTGCGGCGGCCGGCGACGGTCTTCCGCAACGGCGTGGAGGACCCGGGGCCGGCGGCGGCGCAGCGCGGATCGGCATGGAACGATGAGCCGCTGATCGTGTGGGCGGCGCGGGTGGTGCCGACGAAGGACCCGCAGACGCTGCTGCGGGCGCTGGGGAGGCTGCGGCGGGAGGGGCTGCGCTTCCGCGCGGTGCTGGCGGGGTCGGCGCCGGTGCGGATGCAGTGGTACGCGGACCGGACGCGGGAGATGGTGGAGGAGTTGGGGCTGTCGGGCGTGGTGGAGATGCCGGGGTGGGTGCGGGACACGGCGGGGCTGTTCCGCTCGGGGTCGATCGCGGTGCAGAGTTCGGTGACGGAGGGGCTGAGCCTGTCGCTGCTGGAGCAGATGATGGCGGGGCTGGCGGTGGTCGCCACGGATGTGGGTGACACGGCCGAGGCGGTGATCGACGGGCGGACGGGGCTGCTGGTCCCGCACTCGGACGAGGGCGCGTTGACCGATGCCCTCCGCCGCGTGGTGGCGGACGCGGGGCTGCGGGCGAGGCTGGGGGAAGCGGCGCGGGAGCACGCGCTGCGCGAGTTCTCGATCGCGCGGATGGCGGAGCGGGCGGTGGAGGAGTACGTCGAGGTGCTGACGGAGGCGGCGCGTTAGGCGGGGCGGCGGCGTGAGGGCTTGCGCCAGCCGCCGTGGCTGGTGCGCGGCGACGGGGCCGCGGTGCGCTGCTGCGCGTGGTGGCTTCCGCCGGCGGCGGCGTGAGCCGGGGCCGGCGCCGCGGGTTGCGCGTGGCCGCCGCCGCGGCGGGCGCGGCGCTGGTGATGCTGCGGGCCCGCGGCACGATGAGCCGCGCCGGCGCGCGCCGGTTCGGCGGCGACGGCGGGGACCTCGACCGGGCGGCGGCGCTTGACCTCGCCGACGGGGAGGCGGACCTCGATCTTGCGGCCGGTGAGGCGCTCGATGTCGCGGAGCAGGGGGCGCTCGTCGTGGTCGCAGAAGGAGATGGCGACGCCGGCCGCGCCCGCGCGGCCGGTGCGGCCGATGCGGTGCACGTAGGCCTCGGGCTCAACGGGGAGGTCGAAGTTCACGACGTGGGTGATGTCGTCCACGTCGAGGCCGCGGGCGGCGACGTCGGTGGCGACCAGGACGCGGGCCTTGCCGACGCTGAAGCGGCCCAGGGCGCGCTGGCGCTGGTTCTGCGACTTGTTGCCGTGGATGGTCTCGGCGCTGATGCCGGCCTGCATGAGCCTGCGGCCGACCTTGTCGGCGCCGTGCTTGGTGCGGGTGAAGACGATGACCTTGGCGGCGGCGTGCTCCTCGATGAGGTGCTCGAGGAGGTCCTGCTTGGACTTGCGGTCCACCATGTAAACGGCCTGATCGATCTTCGGGGCCGCGGAGGAGACGGGGTCAACGGCGACCTTCACGGGGTCGCGCAGGAGCGAGTGGGCGAGTTTGACGATCGTCGCGGGCATCGTCGCGGAGAAGAGGAGCGTCTGGCGCTGGCCCGCTGGCGGGAGCACCGAGGCGATGCGGCGGATGGGATCGATGAAGCCCATGTCGAGCATGCGGTCGGCCTCGTCGAGGACGAAGACCTCGATCCTGGAGAGATCGACGAGGCGCTGGTCCATGAGGTCCAGCAACCGGCCGGGGGTGGCGACGATGATGTCCACGCCGCGGCGGAGGGCCTTCTCCTGGTGGATCTGGCTGACGCCGCCGAAGATGGCGGCGACATCGAGGCAGAGTTCGCGGCCGTAAGCGCCGAAGGAGTCGGCGATCTGAAGAGCGAGTTCGCGCGTCGGGGAGAGGACCAGCGCGCGGGGGCGGCGCGGGCCGCGGTGGGACTTGTCGGGCGCGGCGGCGGAGAGCCGCTGGAGGATCGGGAGGGCGAAGGCGGCGGTCTTGCCGGTGCCGGTCTGGGCGCAGCCGAGGACATCGCGGCCGTCGAGAGCCGGGGGGATGGCCTGGCGCTGAATGGGCGTGGGGGTTGAGTACCCCTCCTGCTCGATGGCGCGCAGGATGGGCTGGGAAAGACGAAGGTCTGTGAACTGCATGTGCCGGAGGTTCTCCGAAGGGCGGATCAGGCCGTTCTGGTGGGTGAGTAGCGGCCCTCCCCCCCCCCAACCCCCACCCCTGCACGGCGCACGTTGCGCTCGCGAGTCGGGGTTGGGCCGCTGCCAGCAGGCACCCGGAACGACCGTCTGGGAACTACCGGCGATCGGAAGATCGTAGGAGGGGTGTGAGGCCGGGGCGCGATGGGCGTCCAAATTCATGGGTGAGAGCGTGGCGGGCCTGTCTGGAAGGGCCACCGGCGCTCGACGTGGCGGTACATCCGGCATAACAGGAGGAACGCGCATGCGGGCCATCGTGAGCGTCGCGGCGGTGGTGACGGTCGGGCTGATCGCCGGAGGGGCGGTGGCCGAGCCGCCGCGGGTGGTGTCGATGACGCCGGAGTTCGGAGAGATGGCGGTTGACCCGGCGCTGGGGGAGATCCGCATCGAGTTCGACCAGGACATGAACCCCGGCGGGCGGTCGATCTGCGGCGGGGGGCCGACGTTCCCGGAGATCGCGGGAGAGGTCCGGTGGGAGTCGGCGCGGGTGCTGGTGGTGCCGGTGACACTCGAGCCATCGCACAGATATGAACTGAGCATCAACTGCCCCGCGGCGCGGGGATTCCGCAGCGCGAAGGGGGAGACGGCGCGGATCACGCCGCTGGTGTTCACGACGGCGGCGGACTCGGCCTCGGCGGAGACGATGGCGCTGACGGCGGAGCAGAACCGGGCGGCGGTGGATGCGCTGCGGTCGGCGCTGCTGGAGCGGTACTCGCACCGGGATGTGCGGGCGGTGGACTGGGAGGCGGAACTGGCGAAGGCGGCGGAGCGGCTGGAGGCAGCCAAAGCGCCCGGGGCGTTCGCGCGCGTGGCGGCGGAGGTGCTGGCGGAAGCGCGGGACGTGCACGTGTCGGTGGCGGTTGGCGGGGTGACCGGGGCGCGCATGGCGACGTTTGCGCCGATGCAGGCGCCGAACTGCGATGTGCGGACGCTGGCGCGGCTCGTGCCGGGGTGGACGTGGCGGGGGGGCGTCGTGGCCACGGGCGTGTTCGAGGACGGCGTGGCGTACCTCATGATCGCCGCGTGGCCGGGGGACCGCAGCGAAGTGGAGCCGGCGCTGGCGTTCATCCGCGAGCACCGCGATGCGCCGGGGATGATCGTGGACGTGCGGCCCAACGGGGGCGGGGATGAGTTGACGGCGCAAGCGGTGGCGTCGCTGTTCGTCGATGAGGGGGCGGTGTATTCGCGGAACCGGTACCGCGATCCGGGTGCGCCGGAAGGGTGGGGGCCGATGCTGGACCGGGTGATCGAGCCGGCGGAGGAGGGGGAGCGCTACGGCGGGCCGGTGGCGGTGCTGATCGGGCCGTCGTGCATGAGCAGCAACGAGTCGTTCATCCTGATGATGCGGACCTCGCCGCGGGTGACGCTCGTGGGGGAGCACACGTACGGGAGTTCGGGCAACCCCAAACCTGTGGACCTGGGGAACGGGGTGACGGTGCTGCTGCCGTCGTGGCAGGACTTCCGGCCCGATGGGGTGGCGCTGGAGGGGGTGGGCGTAACGCCGGATATCGGGGTGCGGGTGCGGCCGGATGAGTTGGCGGCGTCGGACCCGGTGCTGGAGGCGGGGTTGCGGGCGGTGAGGAAGCGGGGCCGGTAGCGGTTCATCCGGCGCTCATCGGCGTAGGGCAGTCTGGGGCGGGCCCGGGCCGGCCGGACCGGGCCGAGCCGGGGGACGTGTCCATGAGCAGACTGATCCGGGGCGGGCTCGCCGGGCTGGCGGCGTGGAAATGGGGCGGGGGGATCATCGGGATGATCGTGGTGTTTCTGATTGTGTATTGGGTGTTGGGGTATCTGTTCTGAGGAGGAAGGAGACAGGAAAGAGGAAACAAGGAGAGCGGTCATAGGATCGCTGCGTGGTGCGTTTTCTGAGCATCGTGCTGGCGGTTCTGGTGGGCCTCGTCGTGGGGGCGGGGTGCGATCGGAGCGCGCCGGTGGCGGCGGTTGGGGCAGGAGCGGAGGGGACGGGCGGGGGAGACGAGGCGCGGGCGCGGGTTGTCGTGCTGTCGCCGGGGCTGGCGGTGACGATGCGGGACCTGGGGCTCGGGGAGTTGCTCGTCGGGCGGCACGGGTTTGATGCGTGGAGCGACCCGGGGCTGCCGGTGTGCGGGGACCAGAGCGGGATCGACTACGAGCGGCTGCTGGCGGTTCGGCCGACGCACATTCTCGTGCAGTGGGGGCAGCGGGAACTGCCGGCGCGGCTGACGGAGATGGCGGGGCGGCACGGGTGGGAGGTGCGGTCGATGAACCCGCTGTCGCTGGAGGAGGTGCGCAGCGCGGCGGCGGACCTGGTGGCGATGTTCGGCGCGGGAGAGGAAGGGGAAGAGGCGCTGGCGGCGTTCGACGGGGCGCTGCGGCGGCGCGAGGGGGTTGATCTCTCGCGGGCGGGGCGGGTGATGCTGCTGGACGCGGTGAGCCCGCCGGGGGTGATCGGGCCGGGGTCGTACCACGATGATGTGCTGCGTCGGATCGGGGGGACGCCGGCGGTCACGCAGGGCGCGGCGTACATCGTGATGGACGCGGAGGACGTGCTGGCGCTGCGGCCGGATGCGATCGTGGTGCTGCTGCCGCGGACGCCGCGGTCGGGGGGGGCGGGGGAGGCGGGACCCGGGGGGGCATCGCGGACGGGGGTGCTGCCGCGGGAGGAGTGGGCGTCGGTGCTGGGGGCGCTGGCGCGGCTGAACATCCCGGCGGTGACGCGGGGGCGGGTGGCGCTGATCGACGATCCGGAGTGTCTGCTGCCGGCGACGAGCCTGGGGCGCTTCGCGGAGGACCTGGCGCGGATCCTGGAGGGGTGGGCGATGGAGGAGGAGGCGGCGGGGGAGCCGCGCGGCGCGGGCGCGGCGGGGCGCTCCTCGCCGTGAGGCGCCGGCTTTGTGAGTTCTGAGGCCGGTCCTACGATCCGCCCCATGTCCTCCGCGTCTGCATCCAACCCCGCTGCTGCCGGTGATTCCTTCGACCCTGTGGCCATTCTCGCCGAGCGGTTCCGCGCGGCGATTGTCGCGGCGTTCCCGCAGGTCGGGGCGGAGGTGGACCCGCTGATCGCGGCCAGCCGCAACCCGCAGTTCGGGGACTTCCAGTCGAACGCGGCGATGGGGCTGGGCAAGGCGCTGGGGATGCCGCCGCGGGAGGTGGCCAAGGGGATCGTGGCAAGAGTGGACCTTGGGGACCTCGCGGAGCCGGTGACGGAGGCGTCGATCGCGGGGCCGGGGTTCATCAACGTGCGGCTGCGGCCGGAGGCGCTGGCGGGGCTGCTGATGCGGATGGAGCGCGGGGAGTTGGGGCTGCCGCGGAAGAAGGAAGGGGAGGCGGGGACGGTGGTGGTGGACCTGGGCGGGGTGAACCTCGCGAAGCAGATGCACGTGGGGCACCTGCGGTCGATCATCATCGGCGATGCGCTGGCGCGGACGCTGGAGCGGCTGGGGTACAAGGTGATCCGGCAGAACCACGTGGGGGACTGGGGGCTGCCGATCGCTATGGTGACGCACAAACTCATGGAGGAGGAGGCGGCGGGGCGGGCGTCGGGGCAGTTGAGCCTGGACGATCTGGAGCGGCTGTACCGTAAGGCGCAGGCGGAGTGCGCCGCGGATACTCGCGGGCTGGCGGCGGCGCGGAAGTGGTGGGGGCACCCGAAACTGGTGGCGGAACTGGAGGAGCAGGTCGCGGGGGCGGAGGAGTCGCTGGCGGAGGCGAAGGCGACGCTGCTGGCGCTCCAGACGGGGGATGCGAAGACGGTCGCGGTGTGGAAGCGGATCTCGGACATCACGATGGCCGAGTGCCTGGCGACGTGCGAGCGGCTGCACGCGAACATCACGGAGGAGCACTCGGCGGGGGAGTCGAGTTACGCCGCGGAGTTGCCGGAACTGGTGGAGGATTTGCTGCGGCGCGGGGTGGCGGAGATCGACGACGGGGCGGTGGTGGTGCGCGTGGAGGGGATCGAGGAGCCGTGCCTGATCCGGCGGAGCGAGCGGAGCGGGGGCGGGTACCTGTACGCGACGACGGACCTGGCGGCGATTCGGCGGCGGGCGCGGGTGTTCGGGGCCCGGCGCGTGGTGTACTGCGTGGATGCGCGGCAGAGTCTGCACTTCCGGCAGGTCTTCGGGGCGGCGGCGAAGGCGGGATACGACCGCATTCCCACCCCCGAGCGGCTGGGCGACCTGCGGATCACCGACGCCGACTACTCGCGGCCGCAGGCGTCGCTGGAGCACGCGGCGTTCGGGATGGTGCTGGGGGAGGACGGGCGGCCGTACAAGACGCGGTCGGGGGAGAACGTGAAACTCTCGGCGCTGATCGACGAGGCCGTGGAGCGGGCCGAGCGGGCGGTCGCGGAGCGGAACCCGGATCTGGGTGAGGCGGAGCGGCGGGCGGTCGCGGAGGCGATCGGCGTCGCGGCGATCAAGTACGCGGATCTGTCGAACGACCGGGCGCGGGATTACGTGTTCAGTTTCGACCGGATGCTGGCGTTTGAGGGGAACACGGGGCCGTATCTGCTGTACGCGCTGGTGCGGATCCGGAGCATCTTCCGGACGGCGGCGGAGCGGCTGGGGGCGGAGGCGGTGGCGGAGCGGACGCTGGATGAGGCGGAGATCCGCATCGGGGCGCCGGAGGAGAAGGCGCTGGCGCTGACGCTGCTGCGGTACCCGGGGGCGGTGCGGTCGGTGGCGGCGGCGCTGGAGCCGCACCGGCTGTGCCAGTACCTGTACGACCTGGCGGGGGCGTTCAGCGCGTTCTTCACGAACTGCCACGTGGTCGGCGCGCCGGATGAGGCGACGCGGGCAAGCCGGCTGCGGCTGTGCCGGCTGACCGAGCGGGTGCTGGCCGAGGGGCTGACCCTGCTGGGGATCAGGCTGCTGGAGCGGATGTAAAGCAGCCGCAGATGCACACGGATCAACACGGATAAGACATCAGAGAAGAGCAGTGGCTGCGCCAGCCGTCTCCTCCTGATCTGTACTGATCCGCGTTGATCTGCGGCTCGGCGGCTTTGCCTCAGATTCGTGTTTATCTGCGTTGATCCGTGGCAGAAACGATAGCGGCCCGGTGCTGCGGCGGCGCGGCGGGGTCGGGGTCGGCCGAGCGGGCGATGAGGAGGGACATGCCCTCGGGGCCGAAGTAGCGGGGCTTGTCGGGGTCGGCGGTGTGCAGGGGGCGGGATGGGTCGAGGTTGACAAAGGCGGGGGCCGCGGCGGGCGCCGGGGGCGGGAGCGGCGAGGCCACAGCGCCGGAAGGGGTCAGGCCGGCGGTGTAGCGGACACCCATGATTGTGCCGAGCAGGAGGACGCCGGCGCCAAGGCTGTACATTCCCGTCGAGGACCGCATCCGCGCTTCCGGGTTCCCCCTCCCCTGCTCCCCCACTCCCTTTCTCCCATCCGGGCGGCCTGGTCTGGGGATGTCGCCGCGCGGGCCGGGGGCCGGTGCGCGCCTGTGAAATGTGCAATTCGGCGGGGCGGGATGGGGCCGCGGGGGCCGGGCGCGGGGGTCGGAGCGGGTGGGCTGGGCGTTACAGACGGCGCAAACGAAAAAACCGGCGGGCCCGAAGGCCCGCCGGTCGGTTGAGCAGAACCGCCCTCCCGCCCCCGCAGCGTCCTGTCCGGATCAGAACAGGAGCTGGAACTGCAGGCGGATGACGATCTCGTTGTCCTCGGAGGAGCCGGAGAGGCCCAGGCCGGTGCTGCTGAAGCCGGCGCCGAGTTCGTCGGTGGCCTCGAGAGCCCAGAGGAGGTCAACGGTCGCCTTGGCGGCGTGGCCGGCGTAGTACTGGTTCACGCCGAAGGTGATGAAGGGGTAGAAGTCCTCGTCGAGCATGCGCTCATCGTCGTCGAGGAAGAGGGCGTCGAAGCGGGCGAAGACCTCGGTCTCCGGGGCGAAGCGGTAGCCGCCCTGGACGACGAAGCCCCAGTCGAAGGGCTCGAAGTCGTCGCCGCCGAGGACGTTGAAGCTCTCCCAGCGGCCGATGATGGCGCCGAAGGCGTTCCAGCCGTCACCCTCGAGGCTGACGTCGCCGGTGAACTGGAAGGTCTGGCGGTCGAAGTCGTTGGCGTTGTTGGTGTTCGGGCCCTGCTGCCAGTGGGCGGCGACGCCGACCATCGCGGCGAAGTCATCGCCCTGGCGGCTGGTGAAGTCGGCGAAGCGACTCCAGGTGCCGGCGAACTTGTACTCGAAGCGGCCGGTGAAGGCGTAGTCGGCCTCGCCCATCACGCGGAAGCCGGCGTTGGTGCGGAGGGTCTGGTCGGTGAAGTCGGTGTTCTCGGAGTCAAGGCCGTCCGAGAAGGCGAGCTTCAGGTTCCAGTCCTCCTGCTCGTAGGCGAGCTCGATGCCCTGCGAACGGTCCTGGGTGAAGGCCTCGTTCACGACCGAGCGCTCGACGGCGAGCTGGCGGCTGGAGGAGACGAGCTCTTCACGCAGCAGCGGGAGCTTGAACTGACCCCAGCGGGCCTTCCAGCCGTTGCCGAAGTTGTAGCCGACCCAGGCCTCCTCGAGGAAGGCGGCGCCGCCGTCGCGGTCGAAGTTGGACAGGATGCGGAAGGTCCAGTCCTTGTTGATGACGTTGCCGGTGAAGTCGAGCTTCGTGCGGCGGGTCTGGAACCCGACGTCGAACTCGTCTTCGTTGACGGTGTCGTCCTCATCGTCGATGTTGATGAGGTAGCGGAACTGGATCTGGCCGCCGACGTTCAGGCGGAAGGAGCCATCCGGGGAGGCGATGAAGAACCGGCCGTCGTGACCGGCGGTGGCGCCGCCCTGGAGAAGGCTGGTGCGGCCCTGCGTGTCGGCCATGATCTCGGCGACGATCGCGCGGACCTCATCGTTGGACACGGCGGGCGCGGTCTGACCGAACGCGACGCCGGAGAGGCCGACGGCCGCGCCGGCCCACAGGAACAGACCCTTGGCTCGACTCATTCTGAGACTCCTTCAGTCGGCACCGGCGGGTTTGAGGCGCGTGTGTGTGTGCGCCGGCTCCGTCGTTGCCCTGCTCAACCCCGTCCGCGTGCTGCTCGCCTACGAGGCCGGGAGCGCGCGGGCGGTGTGACCCTCGTGCACGAAGGGCTGCGCCGGACACCCGGCCGCTCAGCCCGTTCGAACCTCCGTTCGTGTCGCCCGCCGGCCCGAACAGAACCGGTCGCGAATGCGTCGGGCAGTTTCCCCACCCCGCCCCCCGCTGCTGCCCCGCCCCGAGTGTTGTTCAGCCGCGGCCTCCCTGCCTGCGTCCCCCTTCACCGGCTGGCGCCGGGTGAGAGAGGACTGATCGTAACCACCGTACTTAGCGAACGCAAACTCACATGGGTGAATTCTCGGTCCATCGGCCGCCGTTACCGCACAAACGTGCGCTGTATGGTGATCTGTTAGGGATTGATAAAAAGTTCGGTGGCCCTGAGGCAGTTTCTGAACGGGGGGATAGGCTCGATGGCGGATGCGCCACCCGGGGTGATCCCCTGATCTGAGTGCCGCCGCGTTTTGGTTCGTAAATCGTTTTCGGACAAGAAGATGGGAACGCCAAAGCGGATCCTGATCGTTGAGGACGAGGCCGACCTGGCGGATCTGCTCGCGTACAACCTCGGCCGCGCGGGGCACGAGACGGTCGTGGCGCGGGATGGGCGCAGCGGACTGGCGAAGGTCCGAGAACTCCAACCGGACCTTATTGTCCTCGATGTGATGCTGCCGCACCTGTCCGGGCTGGAGGTGGCGCGCGAGATCCGGACGGACCCTCGCATCGCCCTGACGCCGATCATCATGCTCACAGCGCGGACGGCGGAGGCGGACCAGATCGGCGGGCTGGCCGCGGGGGCGGACGACTACATCGCCAAACCGTTCTCGATCAAGGTGCTGCTGGCGCGGATCGACGCGCTGCTGCGGCGGACGAAGGCGGGCGCGGGGGGAGCCGCGGAGGGGAGCGGGGACCGGGATGTGCTGTCGATGGGCGGGGTGGAGTTGGACCTGGCGACGCACGAGGCTCGCGCGGGGGGGACGCCGCTGAAACTGACGCTGACGGAGTTCCGGCTGCTGGCGGCGCTGATGCGGGCCGGGGGGAAGACGCTCTCCAGGTATGATCTGATGGAGCGGGTGATGGGGCCGGGGGTGATGGTGACGGCGCGGACGATCGACGTGCACGTCGCGTCGCTGCGGAAGAAGTTGGGGGCGGCGCTGGAGGGGGCGGGGGGGATGATCCGGACGGTGCGCGGGGTGGGGTACCGGATGACGGAGGAGGCGGGGGAGTTGGAGCCCGCGGCGGGGGACGAGGGCTGAGGGCGCTGCGGGCATGCGACACGGCGAGCAGGGCTGGCGCAGGTGGCTGACGCCGGGGGTTCGGTGCGCGCTGGCGCTGGGGACCGCGGCGCTGGCGGTGGCGGCGAGCCCGCTGCCGCTGTGGGCGCGGGTCGGGATCGCGGCGGTTGTCGCGGCGGCGGGGGTGATCGGCGCGGCAGCCGCGGATCGGGCGCGGCGGCGACGGATCGAGGCGCTGGAGGCGATGGCGCGCGGGCTGGCCGCGGGGGCCGGCGCTGAGGGAAGCGGCGTCGGGTGGCGCGATGCGGGCGATGAACTGGAAGGCGTGCGGCGGGCGCTGGAGGAGGCCGCGGAGCGAACCGCGCGGAATCTGAAGGAACTGGCGAAGAAGAGCCGCAACCTCGAGTCGCTGATCGACGCGATCGACGAGCCGGTGCTGGCGACAGACGACCGGGACGCGGTGCTGCTGTGCAACCGCGCGGCGGAAGAGTTGTTCGAGGCGCGGCCCGGAGGGCTGACGGGGCGACCGATCGCGTCGCTGCTGACGCAGGGGGAGGTGCTTGAGATGCACCGGGCCGCGCGGGGCGGGGAGGCGCGGCGGGGGCGGGTGCGGATGACGACGGCGGCGCAGGGGACGCGGGTGTTTCAGGTGTCGGCCGCGCCGGTGCCGGCGGCGTGGGGAGAGGGGGTGTTCGGGGCGGTGCTGCTGCTGCGCGATGTGACGGACTTGGACCGGGCGGTGCAGGTCAAGAGCGACTTTGTGGCCAACGCCTCGCACGAGTTGCGGACGCCGGTGGCGGCGATCCGCGCGGCGGTGGAGACGCTGACCGAGGGGCTCAAGGACGATCCGCCGATGCCGGCGGAGATGCGGGACCGGCTGCTGGGGATGGTGCGGTCGCACGCGGAGCGGCTGGAGGAAATGGTCCGGGACCTGCTGGACCTGTCGATGCTCGAAAGCCCGGACGTGCAGGTCAGCGTGGCGACGGTGGAGATGAAGAAGATGGAGGCGTCGCTGCGCGGGATGTTCGAGGAGGCATGCCGGGCGAAGGGGCTCGAACTTGTGTTCGAGATCGCGCCCGGAGCCGAGCGGGTGGAGACGGACCCGAGGCTGCTGCGGCTGATCCTGCGCAACCTGGTGGAGAACGCGGTGAAGTTCGCGTACGACCGGACAAGGGTGGTGGTCGCCGCGAGGCCTTCGGCGGAGCGGGAGGGGTGGGTGAGGTTCGAGGTGCGCGACCGGGGGATCGGGGTGCCGCTGCACCTGCGGGAGCGGGTCTTCGAGCGGTACTTTCAGGCCGACAGCGCGCGGAGCGGGCCGCGGCGGGGGACGGGGTTGGGGCTGGCGATCGTCAAGCACGCGGTGCGCGCGCTGGGGGGGGAGGTGGGGCTGGAGTCGGTGTATAAGGAAGGAACGACGGTGTGGGTGGAGGCGCCGGCGGGGAGGAGGGAGGCGGCTTAGTGCTTCGGTCTGGGAGCGTTGGTTGAACTCGGGAGGGGGGTGCCGTGTCGAGGAACCCTCCCCCCAGCCCCCTCCCTCAGGGAGGGGGGGTTGAGCACACAGAACTGATGATGCGGTGCGCGTGGTTCGGTGTCAGCGGATCGGCGCGAAGTCCACGCCGTGGAGGTCGGCGAGGCGGGCGGTGAAGGCGTTGAGCAGGATGCGCTCGCGGCGGGGGTCGCCGAAGCGGCCGATGGTGGCCTCGATCGTGAGGGGGATCGACTCGCCGGGGCCGTCGCAGGGGTGGGGGCGGGTGACGATGAGGGTGCCCGGCTCGCCGCTGACGGAGAGGAGGTCGTAGCGGCGGGTGCAGGGGTCGGGGGAGGTGGTTCGAAGGACGACCAGTTCGGTGCGCTGGGCCGCGACGTCGGCCGCGGCGTCGAGGTCGTTCCAGTCGGCGGTGAGGGTGGCCCGGCCGGGGGAGACCTGGCCCGCCTCGATCACGCCGGCCCCCTCCCCCCGCCAGGCACTGCCGCAGCCGGCGGGGAGGGTAATCAGAAGGATGACCAGAACGGGGGGGAGAGGGGAGGGAAGGGCCCGCCGGGCGTCATAACCCATCAACTCGGGCCCGAGCGTGTGCCGAAAGGGGGAAAAGGACTTCAGAAACCCCCGAACTCTTTGCGACCATAGAATCGGCTGCATGTGGGACAGCGTACCGGAGGTGGGGATGGGCTGGGGGTTGGGGGCGTGGTTCGGGGGGAGGGGAGGGGGCGGGGTGTACAATCGGGAGCCGACCCTTGGACCGGCGGCGGAGTTCGCGTCCGGGGCCGGCAGCGCGGCGGCGTGATCCCGTACCGCCTGCGAGACCGCACAGCGTGGATATCACGATCAGGGTTCCCCAAGGGGCTGAGCGGGTGACGATGCTCGGGCTGGGGGACCGGAATCTCAAGATGATCCGGGAGGCCCTGGGCGTGCGGATCACCGCGCGGGAGGGGGTGGTGAGGGTCACCGGGGAACGGGAGGCGGTGGTCGCCGCGCGGGGGGTCCTGGAGAAGTTGGAAGAGGCGGCGGAGCGGAACGAGCACCTGAGCCGCCAGCAGGTGCTGGAGTTGATCGGCCGCGCGGCCGCCGGCGACCTGGTGCGCCGGGAAACCGGGGGGAACGGGGCGGCCCGCGCAGGGGGGCGGCCGTGGGAAGACCGGCTGGAGGTGTACGCGGGGGGACAACTGGTGGCGCCGCGGACGCCGAACCAGCAGGCGTACTTGGACGCGATGCGGGACCACGATCTTGTGTTCGGGATCGGCCCGGCGGGGACGGGGAAGACGTACCTGGCGGTCGCCGCCGCGGTGCACATGCTCAAGACCGGGCAGGTCAAGAAGGTGATCCTGTGCCGGCCGGCGGTGGAGGCGGGGGAGAAACTCGGGTTCCTGCCCGGGGACCTTCAGGCGAAGGTAAACCCGTACCTGCGGCCGCTGTTTGATGCGCTGCACGACATGATGGACTTCCCCACGATCAAGCGGTTCATGATGAACGACGTGGTGGAGGTGATCCCGCTGGCGTACATGCGCGGGCGGACGCTGAACAACGCGGTGATCATCCTGGACGAGGCGCAGAACACGACCAAGGGCCAGATGCAGATGTTCCTGACCCGGATGGGGCACGGGTCGAAGATGATCGTGACGGGGGACACGACGCAGATCGACCTGCCGGAGCCGGCGACGAGCGGGCTGGTGGACGCGGCGCGGCGGCTGATTCGGGTCAAGGGGATCGCGTTCGTGACGCTGGACCAGCGGGACATCGTTCGGCACAACCTTGTGCAGAGGATCGTGGAGGCGTACGCCCCGCCGGCGCGGGAGAACCTGGAGCAGACGGCCGCCGCGGAGGAGGGGCCGGGGACGGAGGAGGAAGGGGCGTAGGGTCCGCCGCTCGCGGCGGGCCGCTCCGAGGCACCATGCCCAAGGAAGCGATCAAGGCGTCGTCGGGGGTGAGCATGCGGCGTGCGGAGTTGCGCCGGTCGCTGCCGCGCGGGCCGGGGCGGCTGGCGGCGCTGCGGAACGCGGAGACGGGGTGGGCGGCGGTGGTGTGGGGCGTGTTCGCGGTGGCGTGCTCGGTGCTGGCGATCTGGACGCGCGAGCAGCCGCTGGTGGCGGTGGGGCGGGTGATGAACACAACGGAGGTGGTGCGCGTCGGGTTCGAACTGGAGGACTTGGCGGCGACGGAGGAGGCGCGCAAAACCGTGCGGGCGCGGACGCCTCGCGTGTACGCGGCGGACTCGGCGGTGCTGGACGATATCCGGCACTCGATCGAGAACCTGCCGCGGACGGTGGCGGGGGCCGCGACGGCGGAGGGGGTGGCGGCGGAGATCCGCCGGCAGTTCGGGCTGACGGACTCGACGCTGCGGGAGGTGCAGCGGCACGCGCTGGACGGGGAGTCGTCGGGGCAGTGGCGGGAATGGACGGGGCGGCTGATGGAGCGGCTGGCGCTGCGGCCGCTGCTGGACGAGCAGACGTGGCAGCGTGAGTCGAACACGTCCAACCGCGAGATCGAGGTGATGCACGCGGGGCGGGCGACGCGGATCCCGGCCAACGACGCGCTGAACCTCCAGGCGAGCGAGCAGCGGGAGCGGGAGCAGTTGCGGCGGACGCTGGAGTCGCTGGCGCGCGAGGCGGGGTTCGCCGGGCCGCTGGCGGAGGTGATCGCGACTCGGCTGATGAGCGGGCGGCCGACGTACCGCTTCGACGAGACGACAACGGCGCAGCGGCAGGCCGAGGCGGCGTCGCGCGTGGAGCCGGTGGTGCGGCAGCGGACGCCGGGGCAGGTGATCTTCACGCGCGGAGAGGTGCTGACGCCCGAGGCGCTGGCGCTGTACCAGGCGGAACTGGAGCAGTTCCGCTCACGGGCGGAGCCGTGGCGGGTGTGGCTGGCGCGTGCGAGCGTGGCGGGGGCGGTGGCGGCAGTGACGCTGGCGCTGGCGGGGTACACGGGGCTGTTCGCGCCGCCGCTGCGGCGAAGCCCGGCGCGGGCGGCGGGGGTGGCGGCGCTGCTGGCGGGGACGCTGCTGCTGGCGTGCGTCGGGACGGCGTGGGCGCCGGGGCTGGCGACGCTGACGGCGGTGGCGCCGAGCGTGTTCGTGGCGGTGATCATGTGCATCGCGTACGACCAGCGGATCGCGCTGGCGCTGGCGGGACTGCACGCGCTGCTGGTGTGCACGGCGCTGAACCAGCCGCTGGGGATCTTCGCGCTGTCGATCACGGGGATCGGGACGGCGGTGTGGCTGCTGCGCGAGGTGCGCGACCGCGGATCGCTGATGCGGATGAGCGGCGGAGTCACGGCGGCGCTGGCGATCGGGACGGTCGTGGTAGCGCTGATCGACCGGCCGACCAACGCGCTGGCGGTGTGGCAACTGCTGCGCGACGCGGCGTGGGCGGGGGCCGGCGGGCTGCTGGTGGGGATGGTGACGGTGTTCATCCTGCCGACGGTGGAGAAGGCCTTCGGCGTGGTGACGAGCATGACGCTGATCGAACTGCGGGACCCGAAGCACCCGCTTCTGAGGCAGTTGCAGCAGCGCGCGCCGGGGACGTACAACCACTCGCTGAACGTGGCGAACCTGGCGGAGGCGGGGGCGGAGTCGATCGGCGCCAACGGGCTGCTGACGTACGTGGGGGCGCTGTACCACGACGTGGGGAAACTGAACAAACCGGACTACTTCGTGGAGAACCAGGTCCCGGGGGTCAACAAGCACGACCGGCTGAGCCCGGCGATGAGCCTGCTGGTGATCGTGGGGCACGTCAAAGACGGGGTGGAACTGGCGCGGGAGTTCAACTTGCCGACGGCGGTGCACCACTTCATCGAGGCGCACCACGGGACGACGCTGGTGGAGTACTTCTACCACCGGGCCAAGAAACTCGCGGCCGCGGCGGCGGCGGGCGGCGGCAACGGCTCCGGGAACGGCGCCGGCACGGGGAGCGGAGAGCCGGCCGCGGCGCCGCCGGCCCCGCCGGAGGAGATCGAGTACCGCTACCCGGGGCCCAAGCCGCGGACGAAGGAAGTCGCGATCGTGATGCTGTGCGACGCGGTGGAGTCGGCGGCGCGGTCGATGCAGTCGCCGACGCCGTCGCGGATCGAGGCGGTGGTGCGGGCGCTGGCGCAGAAGCGGCTGATGGACGGGCAGTTCGACGAGTGCGACCTGACGCTTCGGGAACTCAACACCGTGGTGGAGGCGGTAAGCAAGACGCTGGCGAGCATCTACCACGGCCGCGTGGCATACCCGGAGGGGGAGGGGCCCAAGACGGCGACGGTGCGGCTGGAGGAGGCGGACTTCGCGCCGCGGACGGCGGCGGGGGATGGGCCGCCTCCGAGCGCCGGCGCTCCTGCGCCGGGGACGGCGGCGGTGGGAACGGGGGTGCGGGTCGGGGGGTGAGGGAGTGGCGACCCGTTTGGCAATAGTTGGCAAAGCGCCTACTCGCGAAGTAGGATCGGGGTGGAGGTGGTCATGGCAGCGCGCAAGCCGACAACGATGAACATCTCGCTCCCGGCCTCGATGCGGAAGTATGTCCAGCAACGACTGGAGCGCGGGGGGTTTGGAAACGCGAGCGAGTACGTGCGGCACCTGATCCGGGAGGATCAGAAGCGGGAGGCTCAGGAACGGATCGAGGCAGCCCTTCTAGAGGGATTGAACTCGGGACCACCGATCCCGGTGGACGAGAAGTTCTGGGCGGAGCGGCGGGCAAAGCTCGAGAAGCTTGCGAAACGAGCGCGACGCGCCAAGGCTGGCTGACGTGGATCTTGATATCCGGCCGGAGGCGGTCGCGGACATCGACGCGCACGTGGCGTTCATCTTTGCGGACAGTGAGGCGGCGGCGCGTCGCTTTCTGCAGGCCGTTCACGCGACGTTCGCCCGGCTGATGGAGCATCCGCTGATCGGCCGACCCTGGCCCGCACAGCGCCGGCGGCTCGCGCGGCTCAGGAGCGTGCAGGTTTCCGGTTTCAGGAACTACTTGGTGTTCTACGAGGCAAGCCCGGACCGCATCACGATCGTCCGTGTGCTCCATGGCGCGATGGACCTGCCGGCCGCTCTCGGAAAGGACTGATCAGCCGGACACCTGGTGCACAGCCGCCGCTGACCGTGTTCGCGGAGCAGGGCGGGCGGCACTGTTCATTGCGCCTGGAGGGCGCTTGGGGCGAAGGATGGGAGCGTCGCCTCCGAGCCGCTCGCTGACGCTCGCGGTTCGGGGTCGCAGTCGGCGTCGGGGGTGTAGAACTCGTCGAGGACGGCGCGCCAGTCGGCGATGGAGGCCACGGCGATCATGCGCTGGCGGACTTCCTCGGCGCGGGGGTGATGGGCGGCGAAGCGGATGCCGAACTTGCGCATCATCCTGCCGGCGAGGTGTTCGCCGTTGAGGGAGGCGCTGATCGTGAAGTGGTCCTCGAGGACCCGGCGCTGCTCGGCGATCGTCGGGGGAAGAGGGGGCTGGCCGGCGAGCATCTGGCGGGCCTGGCGGAAGATCCAGGGGTTGCCGATGCAGCCGCGGGCGACGCTGACGGCGTGGACGCCGGTGTAGGCGAGCATGCGGAAGATGTCGGCGGCGGTCCAGATGTCGCCGGACCCGAAAATGAGTTTGTCGGGGTGGCGGGCGGTGAGGTCCTTCAGGAAGGGCCAGCGGCTGGGGCCGATGTACTTCTGCTCGACGGTGCGGGCGTGGACGGTCGTCCAGGCGTAGCCCAGTTCGTAGGCGGCGTTGAAGATGATCTCGAAGTTGCGCGCCATCTCGGGCGTGTCGTCGTAGGCGCGGCGGAGTTTGACGGTGCAGGGGATCTCGGGCGGGACGGCGGCGCGGACGGCGCGGAGGATCTCGATCGCGCCGTGGGGCTCGGCGAGCCAGTGGCCGCCGCGGGCCTTGGACTTGATCTTCTTGACGGGGCAGGCGAGGTTGACGTCGATGACGGCGAAGGTTCGGTAGGGAAGGGACGAAGGCACGGAGGCACGAAGGCACGAAGTGACGCTGCCCGATCGGGCGCCGGCGCCGTTGACTTGCCCTACGTGCCTTCGTGCCTCCGCGGCTTCGTGCCTTCGTCCCACCGTGCCTTCGTCCCTCTCCTCCCCGCAACTGGGGTGCTCCAGGTCGCTCACGTGGGTGGACCTGGGGAAGCCGCCGCGGCCGTAGGCCATCTCGCGGTACTCGCGGTCGGCGCGGGCGGCCTGTTCGATCATCTTCAGCGCGGCGGCGGCCATCTCGTCGGGGTCGGAGCCGATGATCTGGCCCGCGGTGGGGTGGTCCTCGTCGCCGCCGGGGATGTTGTCGCGGAGGCTCTCGAGATCGGCCTTGTCGAAGCCGCGGCCGCCGGCGAGCAGGGCGCGGTCGAGGAGCGCCTCGGTGACGCAGAAAGGGCACCCCTGGCGGCGGGCGACGATGCGCATCGCGGCGTCGGAGTAGCCGGCGAGACCGGCCTGGAAGAAGGGGCCGCCGGAGGCGCCCCACGCGGGGACCAGCGCGCCGATGCGCGCATCCAGACCCAGGCCGCCGGTGCGCCGACCGAGTTCGGCGGCGAAGGCGGCGGGGTCGATCTGCTCGGCGCCCGGGGCGATGGCCGGCGACGGCGGGGTGGCGTTGTTGCCGCGGACGGTCATCCGTGCGACTATAGGAACGTGCTACCCCCCCCACCCCCCTCATCCCCCAACCATCGCCGCTTCGGCTCCCGCTTCCCATCGACGCGAGTGCGAACGGCTATCGTGGCGCTTGCGGCCATCGGGGCGCTGTGTGCGGCGCACGGGTGCTCGACGGCGCCCAATCCGGAACTGGCCGGGCCGGCGTACCCATCGGCGCTGTGGCAGGGACGGACGCTGGACGTGCAGGTGTTCCGCGATGGACCGGAGATCCGGTTCACCAACACGACGCCGGAGCCCCTGGGGCCGGGGCGGCTGTGGCTCAACGCGTGGTACAGCCGCGAGATCCCGGCGATCGGGGTCGGGGAGAGCGTGACGTACCAACTCAAGGAGTTCCGGGACCAGTACGGGGCGCAGTTCCGCGGGGGCGGGTTCTTCGCGGCGCAGAACCCCGAGGCGCTGGTGCTGGCGCAGGTGGAGCCGGCGGAGACAGAATCGGGGGACGTAGAGTTGCTCGGGCTCATTGTCGTGGGTGGGGAGGCGGAGTAGGGGGCGCGATGGCGAGCATTCTCGTGGTCGGGCCGCACCCCGACGATCAGGAACTCGGGATGGGCGGCACGGTCGCGAAACTCGCGGCCCAGGGGCACCGCGTCACGCTGCTGGACATGACCAACGGGGAGCCGACGCCGCACGGGTCGGTGGAGATCCGGGCGAAGGAGGCGGAGGCGGCCGCGCGGCTCCTCTCGCCGCGGGACGGCTCGAACCCGGTGCGGCGGATCCTGCTGGGGGGAACGGGGCTGCCCAACCGGCAGGTGCAGCACACGCTCGAGGCGCGGCACATGGTGGCGGGAGTAATCCGGGCCGTGCAGGCGCAGATCGTGTTCGTGCCGTACCCGGAGGATGCGCACCCGGATCACCGGGCGGTGACGCGGATCGTGGAGGATGCGCGGTTCGACGCGAAACTGACGAAGGTGATCATGCCGGGGGACGAGGGGCAGCCGCCGATCTACCCCAAGTGGCTGTTCTACTACTTTGCCACGCACCTGCGGATCATCCGCGAGCCGAGTTTCCTGATCGACACGACGGGGTTTGAGGAGCAGAAGAAGGCGGCCATCCTGGCGTACCGGTCGCAGTTCGTGGTGAACCGGGCGAACATGTCGGTGGTGGACTGGGTGGCGTCGCTGGGGGTGTACATGGGGTCGCGGATCGGGACCGCCTCGGCGGAGGCGTTCTGGTCGCCGGAACCGGTGGGGTTGAGCGGGCTGGAGGGGCTGGTCTAAGAATCGCCCACCCCCTCCCCCACTACCCCGCGGCGGAGGGTCGGAATCGGAGAACACGAAGAGCGGCAGCACGGCCGTGCGGGACGCCCGGCCGCGGTACCCTGAGCGCGAGCGCATGAACCCGACGGCGGAACTCATCGAGCCGGAGATCATCGAACTGCTGCGCGCCGGCGCGTACAGCGAACTCCGCGCTGCGCTCAAGGGGATCCCGGCGGCGGACATCGCGGAACTGGTGACGGACCTGCCGGCGTCGGACGCGGCGGTGCTGTTCCGGTTCCTGCCGCGGGACGATGCGGGCGAGGTCTTCTCGTACCTCGACGGGGAGAAGCAGGAGGAACTGATCAAGCAGTTGGGGGAGGCGGCGGTGCGCGTGGTCGAGGGGATGGAGCCCGACGACCAGGTGCGGCTGCTGGATGAGTTGCCGCCGGAGGTGGCGCAGCGGCTGCTGGCGTCGCTGGGGCCGGAGGAGCGGCGGAACGTCCAGGTGATCCTGGGGTACCCGGAGGGGTCGGTCGGGCGTCTGATGACGCCGGACTACGTGCGCATCCGGCCGGAGTGGACGGTGCGGGAGGCGCTGGAGCACATCCGGCGGTACGGACGGGACGCGGAGACGATCAACGTCGTGTACGTGATCGACGAAGCGGGGCGGCTGGTGGACGAAGTGCGGCTGCGGACGCTGCTGCTGGCGGACTGGGACAAGCCGGTGGAGTCGCTGATGAGCCGCAGCCCGGTGTCGATCCGGGCGGACGAGGACCAGGAGGAGGCGGTGCGGGCGCTGACGCGCTACGACCGCGTCGCCCTGCCGGTGGTGGACAGCCGCGGCGTGCTCCTGGGGATCGTGACGCACGACGACATCGCGGACGTGGCGGAAGAGGAGGCGACGGAGGACATCCAGAAACTCGGCGGCGTGGAGGCGCTGGAAGAGCCGTACATGCAGGCGAGTTTCGGCGAGATGATCCGCAAGCGCGCCGTGTGGCTGTGCGTGCTGTTCGCCGGGCAGATGCTGACGGCGTCGGTGATGGAGGGGTTCAGCGGCCCGTTCCAGGACGTGAAGTTCCTGATGCTGCTGGTGCCGCTGATCATCTCGTCGGGGGGGAACTCCGGGTCGCAGGCGGCGAGCCTTCTGATCCGCGCGCTGGCGCTGCAGGAGGTGGACACGTCGGACTGGCTGAAGGTTCTCAAGAAGGAGTTGGCGATCGGGCTGACGCTCGGGCTGCTGCTGGGGGTGCTGGGGGCGCTGCGGATCGTGGCGTGGCAGTACCTGGGGTTGTGGGACTACGGGGACCAGTTCTGGCGCGTGGCGCTGATGGTCGCGCTGTCGCTGATCCTCATCGTGACGTGGGCGACGCTGATCGGCTCGCTGCTGCCGATCCTGCTGCGGTGGCTGGGGCTGGACCCGGCGACGAGCAGCACGCCGTTCATCGCGACGCTGATGGATGTGTCGGGGCTGCTGATCTACTTCGGGGTGGCGCTGCTGGTCCTGCGGGGGATGCTGGGGTGACGCCGCGCGTCGCACGGGCCCGCGAGGATACGGCGCGACGAGAGGCAAGCGGGCAACGCTTCGATGAAAAAGCCCCCGGGACGACCCGGGGGCTTCGATCATACACGCTTGTGTGTTTCTGATCAGACGCCGCTGAGGACCATCCGCTGCCGCGGGGTCGCGGCGGGGCGGGCGGGTTCGGCGGGGGCGGCCTGCGGGATGCCGCTGGTCTCGGTGAAGTTCTCGCCGAAGCGGAAGAGGCGGAAGGAGTTGCCGATCACGAAAACGTCGCCGATGACGTGGTAGAAGCCGGCGACGAGGATGGCGCCGGCGCCGAAGACGGCCTCCAGGCCGCCGGTGGCGGCCAGCGCCAGGCCGACGATCGCGATGACGATCGAGATGGCGATGTTCTGCACGACGATGCCCCGCGTGCGCCGGCCCAGTTCGATGAGGAACGGGATGCGGGAGAGGTCGTCGTTCATGAGGGCGACGCCGGCGGAGTTGGCCGCGATGTCGCTGCCGCCCAGGCCCATGGCGACGCCGACGTCGGCCTCGGCGAGCGAGGGGCCGTCGTTGATGCCGTCGCCGACCATCATGACGCGGCGCTGGGCGCGCTCGAGTTCCTGGATGAGTGCGTGCTTCTCCTCGGGGTGGCACTCGGCCTCGACGGCGTCCACGCCCAGGGCGCGGCCGACGCGCTCGGCGACGCTCATGCGGTCGCCGGTGAACATGACGACGCGGCGGACGCCCAGTTCGCGGAGGCGCTCGATGACGGCCTTGGCGTTGAAGCGGATGCGGTCCTCAAGGCCGACGACGCCGAGGTAGCGGCCGTCGCGGACGACGTGCACGCCGGTCATCCCCTCGATGCGGGGCTCGACGGCCTTCATCTGCTCGGCCAGGTTCGGGAAGATCTCGCGGATCCAACTGGCGCGGCCGACGTGGAGTTCGCCCATGCTGGTGCGGGCGCGGATGCCGCGGCCGTGGACTTCCTCGAAGTCGCCGCCGCCGCTGCCGTCGGGCTTGATGCGGGCGGCCTCGGCGGTCTGGAGGATGGACTTAGCGAGGGGGTGGTTGGAGTGCTGCTCGCCGTTGGCGGCGGCCATGAGCAGTTCGGCGCCCTCGACGCCCTCGGCGGGGACCAGGCGGCTGACGGCGAAGCGGCCGGTCGTGAGCGTGCCGGTCTTGTCGAGCACGACGGTGTCGATGCCGGCGGCGGCCTCGAGGTAGTTGGTGCGCTTGATGAGGATGCCCAGGCGGGCGGCGGAGGCGAAGGCGGCGACCATCGCCATCGGGCTGGAGAGCAGCAGAGCCGACGGGCAGGCGACCACGAGGACCGTGATCGCGATGTTCATGTCGCGCGTCAGGAACCAGACGACGAAGGCGACGATAAGCGTGACGGGGACGAAGAAGCGGGCGACCTGCTCGATGATGAGTTGGCGCGGGCTCTTGGACTGCTCCGCCTCGCGGATGAGTTGGGTGACCTTGCCGATCGTCGTGTCGGAGCCGACCTGCGTGACGCGGAGGTCGATCACGCCGGAGAGGTTCGTGGTGCCGGCGTAGACGGGCTCGCCGGGCTGGACCTCGTGCGGCGCGGCTTCGCCGGTGAGGGAGGCCTGGTTGATCGTCGAAACACCGGTGACGACGACGCCGTCAACCGGGAGGTTCTCGCCGGGGCGGACGCGGACGATGTCGCCGACCTTCACGGCGGTGAGGGCGACCTCGGACTCCTGGCCGTTGGTGACGACGCGGGCGGTGTCGGGGGTGAGGCCGACGAGTTCCTCGATGGCCCGCTGGGCGCCCCAGGCGCGCTGGCGGACGAAGGAGTCGGCGACCAGGAGGATGAAGGCCAGGGCACCGGCGACGACGAACTGGCCGGTGGCGATGGCGGCGAGGATGGCGAGGGAGGTCAGGGAGGAGGTGGAGGCGTAGCCGCGGCGGACTTCGCCGTAAGCGGCGTAGAAGAGGGGCGAGCCCAGGAGAAGGGCGCCCAGGAGGGCGGGGAACTGCGCGATCTGCTCCGGGATGCTCTGGGGGAAGAGCCAGCGGGCGATGACCGTCGCGACGACGAGGACGCCGCCGACGAGGTACAGGAGCATGTAGCGCTCGAGTTCGATGTTGTGGTGGGAGCAGCACTCCATGCCGCCGCCGGTGCCGGGAGTGTGGCCGTGGGCGTGGGAGTGGTCGTGCTTGTGGGCGTGGCCGTCGTGCGTGTGCGGCGCTGGGGCGGTGACGGTGGACATTGCAGCGGAACTCCGCGTGGCCTTCCCCCCGTTTCCCCCGGCCCCGTCCGACAGATCGATCGAGCGGGCCCCTCTGTCTGCCGGCCGCGAGAACGGCGGCCGAGCGCTGCGCCCCCTCCCTGCTTCCCCCGCCCGGCAGAGGGTGGGGCAGATGGTAGCCACGGCCAATGGAAACCGGCGCTAGGTGTACGTGGCGTGGGAGGGGTTGGTTCGCCCCCCTCCCCTCCCCCCCCCACTGCCCGGGCTCAGGCGGGGGCCACGGGAGGGGGCGGCGTGCTGGTACCCTCCGGCATATGGCAAGCAAGGCACGGATCGTGGGCGGGGGGCGGGGGCGAGCCGCTGGCGGCGACAAGGTGGCCATCCTCGGGGTCGGGCAGATGGGGTTGGTCTGCGCCGGGATTCTGGCCGGGGTCGGGAGCGAGGGTGAGGGGAGAGGGGGGACGGGGGCGGCGGGCCCCGAGGTCGTGATGTGGGGGCACAGCGCCGACGAGGTCGGGGCGCTGGCGCAGACGCGGCGGAGCCCGCGGCTGCCGGGGTTCGTGCTCCCGGACAGCGTGCGCGTGACGGCGTCGGGAGAGGAGGCGCTGGCGGGGGCGCGGATGATCGTCACGGCGGTGCCGGTGCAGTTCACGCGGTCGGTGTGGGAGACCCTGCGGGCGGAGACGCCAAAGGGGGCGGCGGTCGTGTCGGTCTCCAAGGGGATCGAGAACGGGACGCTGCTGCGGCCGCTTCAGGTGGTGGCCGATGCCCTGGGGGAGCGGATGGGGGAAGACCGGCCGATGGGCGTGCTGTCGGGGCCGACGATCGCGGCGGAACTGGCGCGGTGCCTGCCGGCGACGATGATCGCCGCGAGCGAAGACCCGGACCTGGAGTTGCGGCTCCAGCGGCTGTTCACGACGAGTTGGCTGCGGATCTACACGAGTGAGGACGTCGTGGGCGTGGAGGTCGCGGGGGCGGTGAAGAACGTGATCGCGATCGCGGCGGGGATCCTCGACGGGCTGAGCGCCGGGTTCAATGCCAAGAGTGCCCTGCTGGCCCGCGGCCTGGCGGAGATCGCGCGGCTGGGGGTGGCGATGGGGGCGCGGGCCGAGACGTTCTTCGGCATCGCGGGCGTCGGCGACCTGGCGACCAGTTGCTTCAGCCCCGAAGGGCGCAACCGCTCGTGCGGCGAGGCGCTGGGCAAGGGCGAACCGCTGGAGACCTACCTCAAGCGCACGACGAGCGTCGTCGAGGGCGTGGCGACGACGCGGTCGGTGGTGGACCTGGCGCGCAAACTTGGCGTGGAGATGCCGATCGCGGAGGCGGTGCACGCGGTGCTGTTCGAGGGGATGGACCCGATCGAGGGGATCGGGCGGCTGATGAGCCGGGAACTCAAGAGGGAGGTTGTGGGATAAGCGACGAGCGAAGCCATACCGAGCCGCTGCGGGGGAGGGAAGTTCGCGGCGGAAGCGGATGGCTGCACGGTGTGCCCGGAGTGCGGGGCGGCGTGGCGGATGCCGGCGGGGTAGGTCGCCGAAATCTGCAGTTCTTGCGCGTTCCCCGTCGATGTGAGAACCGGCGCCGTCGTCGCCGCCCGTCCGGATTCCGGACAGGTCGGGTCCGCGGCGTTGTCCGTCGTGACGTCGCCCTGGTTGCTTGTGTTCCGCCGCCGCCGGGTCTTTCCGCGCGGGGCCATGGATGCCCCGACCGTGATCGCCGAAGAGATCGCCAGAATCCTCGCCGCGTTTGTCGCCCGCAACATCCTGTCGATCGCCACGGGGATGGCCTTTGCGGCCGCCGCGATCAAGGTGGTCGTGCCGCTGGCGAGTGTGGTGCTGGCGGGGTTGCTGGCCGGGCGGGCGATCGAGCCGTTCCACCGCCGGGCCGTGCTGAGGGCGATGCTCGCCGAGGGGCTGTGCCCGGGGTGCTCGTACGACCTGCTCTCGACGGAGCCGGAGGATGGGCGGGCGGTGTGCCCGGAGTGCGGGGCGGGGTGGCAGTTGCCGGTGCGGGGGCGGGTGGAGGCTGGGGCGGTGGGCGCCTGAGGCCGGTCGCGGGGGGCGGAGGGAAGGGAAACAGGACGAGCAGTTGCGGAACGCTCCGCTCCCCGGCGTGAGGGCTAAGGTCCGCCATGCGGCTTGTCTTCCTCGGGACCGGGACCAGCGCGGGGGTACCGGCGATCGCGTGCGACTGCGCGGTCTGCCGCAGCGATGACCCGCGCGACAAGCGGCTGCGGGCCGGGGCGGCGGTGCTGTTCACGGATGCGTCCGGGCAGGAGCGCGTGGTGCTGATCGACGCGACGCCGGACCTGCGGCAGCAGGCGCTGCGGGCGGGGCTGAGGCGGTGCGACGCGGTCGTCTTCACGCACAACCACGTGGATCACACCTTCGGGCTGGACGAACTGCGCCGGTTCAACGTGGTGCAGAACGCGCCGATCGACATCTACGCCGAGGCGCACACGATGGGGCACCTGCGCCGGGTGTACCAGCACATCTTCGACAAGGAGTTGAACGTCCAGCCGAGTTTCGTCGCGACGCTGATCCCGCACATCATCGACGAGCACCGGCCGCTGGACCTCTTCGGCGTGTGGTTCACGCCGATCCGGCTGCTGCACGGGCGGCTGCCGATCCTGGGGTTCCGCATCGAGCCGGCCCGCGCGGGGGACGGGAGCCTGTACGGGCGGCCGCTGAGCGCGGGGGCGGGTGGAGACGGGGGAGAGGGGGCGTTCCCGCTGGCGTACTGCACGGACGTGTCGGCGATCCCGCCGGAGTCGTGGGCCAAACTCCACGGGCTGCGGACGCTGGTGCTCGACGGCCTGCGCCACCGCCGGCACCCGACGCACTTCACGCTCCAGGAGGCGGTGAGCGTCGCGGAGCGCGTGCGCCCCGCGCGGACGTACTTCACGCACATGGCGCACGACCTGCCGCACGCGGAGACGAACGCGTCGCTGCCGGAGGGGATGGAACTGGCGTACGACGGGCTTGTGCTCAAATAGCCGGGGCTGGCCGCCAATCGGAGCAGAGAGAACGAACCACAGATGAACGCAGATGAACACGGATCAGAAAGGTTAGGGAGATTGGCTCGCGCCAAGCCCCTCCTCTCTCATCCGTGTTGATCTGCGTTTATCTGCGGCTCCTGTCTCTTGCCCGAATCTGTGCCGATGTGCGGCCCAGAGCCCGCGGCGGATCAGTGGCTCGCGGTCGGAGCCTCGGGCGTGGAGGACGGGGCCGGCTCGTTGCCGACCGGACGAACGATAACCGAGACGATCGACTCGGGCTTGTAGTACTTCGCGAAGGTTTCGCGGATCGCCTCGGCGGTTTCGTTCTGGTACGCCTCGGGTGCGGCGACGATGTCGTCGAGGCTGACGCCGCGGTAGGTGAGCGTCGCGAGGCGCGACGTCCAGAAGCCGGGCTCCTTCATCTGCTCGTCGAAGGTGTTGGCGGCCTGCTTCTTGGCGACCTCGAGTTCTTCGGCCGTGGGACCCTCGGCGGCGAAGGTCTCGTACATCTCTTCGATGGTCGCCAGCAGGCGCTCGACCTTGGCGGGGTCGGTGGGAGCGCTCGCGAAGAAGAGGCCGAATCCGGGCAGGGCCGGCGCCGGCTGCGAGGCGGCGCTGATGCTGTAGACGAGCCTCTCCTGCTCGCGGATGCGCTGGATCATGCGGCTGGAGACGATCCGCGCGGCGAGCCCCATGCGCCGGCTGTCGGCGATGTTGTCGGCGTCGGGGCCGAAGAAGCCGGCCAGAACGAAGGCGGTCGGCGTCTGCGTGGCGACCTCGGCGTCGCGCGCCAGCGGGCCGGTTTCGGGGCCGGCCGGACGGAGGTCGTCGAGCGTTGCGTCGCTGATGCGCTCGCGCGGCGGGAGCGAGCCGAGATACGTGCGGGCCAGTTCGACGGCTCGCTCACGCGAGATGTCGCCGACGATGGCGACCTCGATCGGCGCCGTGGCGATGACGCGGTCGAGCCGGGCCTGGGCCTGCTCGAGGGTGATGCGCTCGACCTGCGACGCGGTCAGCGGGCGGGTGCGAACCTCGCCGCGGGGGAAGATCGTGTCGGGGAAGTGGAAGGCGAAGGCCGCGCGGGGGTCTTTCTCGCGGGCCTCGATGGCGCGGAGTTGGCGCTCCTTCCACTGCTCGAGCGCGGAGGCCTCGATCCGCGGGTCGGTGAGCAGGAGGTAGGCCAGTTGCATGCCGGCCTCAAGGTCGGTGGCGCTGCCCGAGACGGTGAGCCTCATGTCGTCCAGGTCGCCCGACCCGCCGACGCTCACCTTCTTGCCGACCATGAGATCGCGGATGTCGGTGGACGAGAGGGTGCTGGTGGCGGGCTGGTCCCAGGCAAGGCCCGCGGCCTGGGAGACGCCGCGGTCGGCGGCGGTCTCGCGCAGCGAGCCGTCGGCGAGGGTGATGGTGACGGTCACCTGGCCCTCGCGGTAGTCCATGAAGCGGTGGTGGACGCGCACGCCGTTGGAGAGCCAGCCGGACCAGACGGCGCTGGCCTGGTGCTCGGCCTGCTCGGCGACGTCGCCGGGGGTCGGGGTCTTCTCCAGCAGCGCGGAAGCGCGACGGGCCGCGGCTTCCTTCTCAGGCCTGGCGGCGATGGCGGCAAGGCCGTGGCTGAGCAGGTCGGCCTCGGCGGGGACTTCGGCGCTGGAGGGGATCTCGAGAACGAAGACCGCGGCGGAGGGGTCGTACAACTCGGCGAAGCGGGCGGAGACCTCCTCGGCGGTGATCGTCGGGAGGAGTCTGCGGTAGAGGTCCAGGGTCTGCGTCGGGGACATTACCGGCTCGCCGCTGGCGACCGTCAACGTGATCTGGCGGAGCAGGAACGACGCGGGGATCGTCTTCTCCATCTCGACGAAGCGTTCGGCGGAGGCGAGGAGCATCGTCTTGACGTCCTCGATCTCGTGCTCCTCGAAGCCGTGGAGGCGGGCGCGCTGGACGTCGGCCGCCAGTTCGGTCAGCATGTCGCGCCAGCGCTCGGGCTTGCCGTCGGCGGAGACCTGCGTGAAACGGGCGACGTTGAACAGGTTCTGCGTCGAGGCGCCGGCGCCGAGGTAGGACGTGCCGCCCCGGTTCACCTTGGCCTCGATGCGGCGGTTGAGGGCCATGGAGCCGATCGTTTCGACGATCTCGGCGCGGGCGAGTTCGACCGTCGTGACGGGGGGCGACGGCGGGGTGATGCGGCCGATGGTGATGTCGGCGCTGGTGAGTTCGGGGTCGCTGACCACGATCGCGCTGTGACCCTCCGTGGGAGCGACGCGGGCGTCCTGATCGACCGGGACGGGCGTGCGCTCGCCGAAGCCGAAGTGCTCGCGGACGCGGGCGACGGCCTGCTCCGGCTCCATGTCGGCGACAACCACGAGCGTCATGTTCGAGGGGACGTACCAGCGCGTGTAGTAGTCGCGGAAGTCGTCCTGATCGACGCCGAGGATCGTCTCCTCGACGCCGATGGGGAGGCGCTCGCCGATGAGCGAGCCGGGGATCAGCCGCGCGATGACCTGGTCCTGCACGCGCTGGCGGCCGCTCATGCGCGAGCGCCGCTCCTCGAGGATGACCTGGCGCTCGTTCTCGATCTCGTCGGGCAGGAGCAGCAGGCGCCCGGCAACGTCGGACATGAACAGCAGGGCCTTGTCGAGCGTCTCGGGCTTGTTGTCGGGCATCGCGAGTTGATAGACCGTCTGGTCGAAACTCGTGAAGGCGTTCTGGTGCTGGCCGAAGCGAAGGCCCATGGACTCGAAGAACGTGATCACGCTCCCGGGGGGGAAGTTCTCCGAGCCGTTGAAGGCCATGTGCTCGAGGTAGTGGGCGATGCCGCGCTGCTCGTCGGTCTCGTTGAGCGAGCCGGTGGAGACGTGCAGCCACACCGCCGCGCGGCCGGGCGGGTTGCCGTGCTGCATCACGATGTACTTCAGACCGTTGTCGAGTTCGCCGGTGACCAGGCGCGGGTCGGTCGGCAGGGGCTCGGCGCGGACGAAGGAAACGACGGCAAGAACGGCGGCGGCCGCGGCGAACCAGGTACGACGCATGGCGGGCTCCGTACGCCCCCCGGCCTTTGGCGAAGGGCGATGGTAGCCGAGCGGCGAATGAGACGCCGCAAAGACGCCTTGTGGACGGGTTCGGGAACGAAACGACATACGCGCATAGCCACCCCACGGCTGTGTGGCAGGCGTGCGTGGGTCACGCGCGGGACGCGGGAGGAGCGTCCTCTGAGCCATCGAGGAAGATCTCCTCGATCCGCAGGCCGAAGAGCCGGGCGATCCTGAATGCGAGCGGCAGGCTCGGGTCGTACTTGCCGGTCTCGATGGCGTTGACGGTCTGGCGCGAGACGCCCAAGCGCTCGGCGAGGTCAGCCTGCGACCAGTCGCGCTGGGCCCGGAGTTCGCGGAGGCGGTTGGTCACGCGTACCTCCTGCGGGCCAGCGCCACACCGGCGAAGTAGAAAACGGGGAGAAGGGCCCACATGTGGCGGTCGCTCAGCCGGGCCCTGGCCGGGATGGCCGCGACCTCCACAGCCACCCGGGCTCCCAGGTACAGGACGACCAGCGCGATGGCCCCGAGGACGGGGAGGCGGTCGAGGAGGGGCCGGGCGTGCATGGTGGGCCTCCTGTGTCAAGGGTCCTTGACTGTCAAGGTTGCTTGACAATACATCGCTTCGGGCATCTGTCAAGGATGCTTGACATTTTCTTGGCCGGCGGGCACCGACCCCGGGGGACCGGAGAGCGTCATCGCCCCATCCGGCGTCTACACTCCCCGTCCCATGGGCAAGACCCGCGAGATCAAGAAGCGCATCAAGGCCGTCGGGAACATCCGCCGCATCACCAAGACGATGCAGATGATCGCGACGAGCAAGTTCGCCCGCGCCCAGCAGCGCGCGGTGGCGACCAAGCCGTACACCGAGGGCGTCTTCGAGTTGGTCCGCCAACTCGGGGCGACCGCCGGGAACGTGTCGCACCCGCTGATGGCCGGGGTCGGCAAGGCGGCCGAGGGCAAGCCGGAACTGACGCTGATCATCACATCGGACCGCGGGCTGTGCGGGCCGTACAACGGCTCGATCCTGCGGACGGCGATGGCCCACTTCCGCGAGCACCCGGAGGCCAAGAACGGCATCATCGAGGTCTCGGGGCGCAAGGGGGCGTCGTTCCTGCGCTTCGCGGGCGTGAACGTGGCGCAGCAGCACCAGATCGGCGACAAGCCGACGTATGAGATGATCGAGCGGCTGGCGCAGGACCTGATGGACCGGTTCATGGCCGGCGAGGTCTCGGCCGTGCGGGTCGTCTTCATGCGGTACATCAGCGCCGGGCGCCAGCGCCCGGAGGTGATGCAGTTGCTGCCGCTCAAGCCTCCGCCGGCGAAGGAAGGGGCCGAGGAGAAGAAGGCGGGCGGCGTGGAGTACGAGTTCTCGCCCCCGGCGAACGAACTGCTGGCCGACCTGCTCCCCGCGGCGGTCAAGAGCATGCTCTTCCAGGTCTTCAACGACGCGATCGTCTCCGAGCACGTCGCCCGCATGGTGGCGATGAAGTCCGCGACGGACAACGCCGCCAAGATGGGCAAGCGGCTGACGCGCGACTTCAACCGCGCCCGCCAGGCCCAGATCACGACGGAACTGACGGAGATCATCTCCGGCGCCGCGGCGCTGGGTTGAGCGGCCGCCGAGAGGCCGCAGATCAACGCAGTTTGACGCTGATAAGAGAGCCACGGGTTCACACAGATCAACACGGATAAGAGGGATTGGATCAGAGCAGATCCAATCCCTCTTTTCTTATCTGCGTGATCTGCGTTGATCTGCGGCCAAATCCGCTTGCCAGATCCGTGTGATCTGTGTTTATCTGTCGCCACCCTGCCCCGCCCCCGCATCCTCGCCGGTTTCGGCCTCCCGGTCGGGCCCGGGGTCCACGATGAGGCGGACGCGGCGGGTGGGGGTTGCGTAGCGGCAGAGGGCCTCGGCGACGTCCTCGCGCGTGAAGGACGCGATCATCTGCGGGCCGGCGGCGACGTCGTCCGGCGTGTACGCGCCGCGGTAATCCATCCGCGAGAGTTGAGCGGCCCAGTACGACGGGCTGCTGAGTCGCCGCCGCAGGTCGGCGGCCATCTCGTCGCGGGCGCGACGGAACTCGTCGGGCGTGGGGCCGCGGGCCGCGAGGTCCTCGGTGATCGCCGCGGCAAGGTCCGCCGCGGCCTCGGCCCGCTCGGGGGCGACGGCGACGGTGGTAATGACCAGCCCCGCCTCGCCGGCGATCACGCCGCCGGGCTGGGCGACGGTGAGCACATCGTCGATCCCCGCCCAGCCGCGCTCGCGGACCTCGGTCGTCATGCGCTCATCGAGCGCCAGAGCCGCGAGGCGGAGGAGCCGGTGGTCGCGGAGGTTGAAGTCGTCCAGCGCGCGGAAACCCGCGCCAGCGCACGCCCGGTTCCCCTTGACCGGCAGACGCGAGCGCACCGCCAGCGGCCCCTCGGGAAGCGGCTCGCGCCGGCGCAGGTCGGCGAACGTGCCGGGGCCGATGCGCTCTCGCGGCGGCAGCGTCGCCAGCGAACGCTCCGCGGCCCGCAGCGCATCGGCGAGCGCAACGTCGCCGGTGATGGCGATCTCCAGCGGGTTGGCCCTCGACCCGTGCTCCGGCGCGCCGAGCATGCGCCCGAGCCAGGCGCGGACATCTTCGAGACGGATGGACCGTGCTTCGGAAGCGGGGATGGGGCGGAAACGCACCTCGCCCGGCGGGTGCATCGCGCCCGAGAGGGCGCGGGCCACGGCCCAGCCGGGCTCGCCCTCGTCGTCGCGGGCGCGCTGCGCGTACCACCTGGCCCACTGGTCGAGCGTGTTCTGCGAGACGCGGGCGTCGGCGAGCATGCGGCCCAGCAGGCGCACCGCGGCGTCGAGTTCGCTCGCGGGGGACTCGATGCGGAGAAGAACGGCGTCCTCGGTCGAGTAGGCGAGCGGCGTGATGCGGCGCTCGCGGAGGCTTGCGGCCTCCGGGCCTTCGCGGACCTCGGCGGCCCAGGTCCAGGCCGCCGCGGCGGTGAGCCCGCGCGTCGCCTGCGTCTCCTCGATCTCGCCGCCGGCGAGCGAGGCCAAGATGAGGATCCGCGGCTCGGCACCGGTGTCCTTGGAATGCAGCGGCCCGCTCATGCGGAGGTGGTGCAGGCGGATGCCGTTGGCGAGCCACGCGGAGACGACGCCGCTGGAGCGGTGCGCGGTCAGTTCGACGATGCCGGAGGAGAGGGGGTGGGCGATGGGATCAGGCTGCGAGACCGTCTGGAGCGACTGCGCAGCGGCCATGCCCGCCGCCGCGAGCAGCACGCCGATGTACAGCACACGTCCCGCGCACCGACGGTTCACACAACCTCCAGGCGCCACCCGTGCCCTTCCCATCCCGCCATGACCGGCGGGCCATCGGCAGACCACCCGATGCCCCCGTGAGAACCCCGTTGTTGTATGCCCGTCGGGGCGGCGGGTTGCCGGTTGGATGGATCACGGTTCAATCGTCGAGGCCGAAGATCGTGCACGCCCGGCCGGTGCAGTCGTCGGCGCGGGGGAAGCGGCCGGCGAGCATGCCGTCGATCGCGGCGTCGATCCGCTCGCGGACGCGCTGCTCGTCGATGTCGGCCAGGTCGATGGAGCCTCGCTCGCCGGTGGAGAGACACCAGAACTCGGCGCGGCCGCGGAGGGGCTCGGAGGGGTCGCCGCCGCCAAGGAGGGCCCGCGCGGCCATGGCGTAGATGCCCAGTTGCAGGTCGTCGGGCTTGGGCTCCAGGAGCCGGCGCGAGGGCTGGCCGGTCTTGTAGTCGATGATGCGGATGCTGCCGTCGGGGAGTTGGTCCACGCGGTCGATGCGGGCGTGGACGTCGTGCGTCTGGCCGTTGCGCTCGTACTGGAAGCCGGCCCAGACTTCGATCTCGAGAATGTTGGCGGTGGGGTCGTGGAGACGCTCGTAGAAGAGGGCGAGTTGGGCGGCGAGGCGGTCGCGTTCGGCGCGCTCGAGCGGACGCGAACGGGGCCAGACCTCGTCGAGTTGCTCCAGGCCGAGGCGCACGAGTTCCTGCGCCGTGGGGTGCGGCCTGCCGAAGGCATCGGCGTCGCGCACGAGACGGTAGAAGCGCTCCAGCGCGGCGTGCGCGGCCTGACCGACGAGCATCATCGGGCCGGGGTCCTCTTCCAGGCCCAGCGTCTGCGCGAGGTAGAAGCAGCGCGGGCAACGCTCGTAGGCGGCGACGGCGGAGTAACTCAGTTTCAGGGGCGGTCGCAGCGGGCGGAGGACCTGGACCGAGTCGGGCGCCGCGCCGCCGGCGAGCCGCGCGGCGACGGCCGCGGCGGCCTCGGCAACGGGTGAATCCGGCGCCAGCGCCCACGCGGGGACCGTGCCGGTGCGCTCGACGTGCGCCGCCAGCGCCAGGCGCGCGGCGGTTTCGCCCATCTCGCCCGCCAGGGCATAGACCTCGGGAGCGCCGAGGCCGCCGAGTTGGGCCCGCAACGTCAGTGAGCCAATGCGGGCCCGGGCCTCGCGGCGAAGGCGGTGACCGAAGAGGCGGCGTGGGTCCTGGGCGGCCGCGGGGGGCGGCGGCCCGTCGCCGTCGTGAACCTCCGGGACCGGAACCGCGCCGGCCGCGGTGGCGAGGATCTCGTCGCCGCTGCGCACGTTGACCAGCCCGGTCTCGTCCTGCGTGAGTTCGATGAAGTAGTCGGTCGCGGCGCCACGGGTGCGCTTGCGCTTGGCCAGCAGCACCAGGCGTCTGCGCGCGCGGGTGCAGGCGACATAGAAGAGCCGGCGCTCCTCGTCCTCGCGCGCGGAGTGCTCGTCCTCATCCATCTCCGGCGCGGCGATGGCCTTGGCTCGCAGTTCGCGCGGGAGCGGGTCCTCGTCCTCCTTCTGCTTCCTGAACGGAAAGCCGCCCGGCCGCACGCGCGGGATGAAAACGACGTCGAACTCCAGGCCCTTGGCCTTGTGAGCCGTGAGCACGGTGACGGCGTCGGTCTCGTCGTCGTCCTCGAAGGCGGCGCCGTCGCCCTCGATGCGATCCTCGTCGTCGGCGCAGAGGGACCGCTGGTCGTTCTCGTCGAGGTCCTGGTAGTAGGACCAGAACTCCGCGAGCCCGCCGGGGGGATCGAGACGGTCGATACGCGACTGGCTGAAGCGCAGGAAGGCGACGAGGGCGGCGACGCGGCGGGCCCGCTCGCGGCTCTCCTCGTCCGCCGCCTCCTGGACCCCCGCGTCGGCTGCGCCCGCCCCGCCGAGCCCGGCGTCCACGAGGCCGACGATCTCGATGATCCGGCGGATGACGGTGTGCGCCGGCTCGCGCACCATGAGGGCGGAGAGTTCGGCGTGGAGTTGGAAGAAGGCGTGCAAGCCCGCGGGGGCATCGGGCGCGGGGAGGATGCGCCGACGCAGCCACGCGATGAACGGCTCGCCCTCGTCGTGCGCCCCGTTCCCGTCGCCGTCGGCGGAGCGTGCCTGACGCGCGGCGACCTCGGCCCGGTGCGCGAGCACCCATTCCCCCACCTGCACCGCCGGCACGCCCAGCGGCGGGCGGGCCAGCACGCGCTGCACCGCCCAGCGTGCCCGCGGGTCCACCAGCAGTTCGATCCACGCCTTGAGATCGCGCACCACTTCGTGCGACCCGGCGTCCAGGGCGCGGAGGTACCGCACCGGGATGCCGTCGAGTTCGAGTTGCCCGCCGACGCGGTCCACGTCGGCGTTGCTGCGGGCGATGACGGCATACTGCCGCCACGGGCGCGTCGGGTTTTCCTCCCTGTCGGCCCGGATCATCGCGGCGATCACCGCGCCGCACGCTCCATCGTCGTCGAGCACGACACCCTCGGGCAGCGCTGCGCCGACCGACTGCTTCTGGGTCGCCGCGCGGACGTGCTTGTCGGGCGCGAAGCGCCGGCCCGCGCGGCCGATGATGGCATTGGCCGTGCGGAGAACGTGCTCGCTGCTGCGGTAGTTGAGCGAGAGTTCGACCGTCGCGCAGCCGGGCCAGAGACGCTCGAAGTGGGCGAAGGCCCGCTCGGTGGCGCCGCGGAAGGCGTAGATCGCCTGGTCGTCATCGCCGACGACGCAGAGGTCCGGTCCCGCGCCCCCGGCGCGGGGCGGCGCGAGCAGGCGAAGCAGTTCGATCTGCGCCCCGTTGACGTCCTGGAACTCGTCCACGACGATGTGCCGGTACTCATCGCGGCAAAGGGCCGCGATATCGCGGTGCTCGCGCAGCAGGCGGATCGGCAGCGTCAGCAGGTCGTCGAAGGTGAGCCACCCGCGCTTGCGGCAGGCCCGCTCGAAAGCCGCGTACCCGCGGGCGCGGTCGAGGAACATCGCCGCCCGCAGTCGCTCCGCCGCCAGGGCGTCGGCGTCGAGCCCCGCGTCGTTGCGCTCGCACGCGGCGGTCCACCGGTCGGCGTAGGCGAGGCACTCCTCGGGGAAGATCGCGCGGTTGCGGCAGTCGCAGATGAACCGCTCCAGCGCCGGGGCCTCGACCGTCCGCCCCCGCGCAGCGCTCTGGGGAAAAAGGCGGCCCTCGAAGATGACCTCCTCCAGCAGCCGCTTGCGCTGCGCCGAGTCGATCAACATCCACCGCCGGCGCAGCCCCAGCACGTCGCCGAAGCGGCGCAGCAGCAGGCGCCCGAAACCGTGGAACGTGTGCGCGTTGACCCGCTCGGCCGTCGCGGGCCCGACGAGGGACGCCAGGCGGCCCCGCATCTCCTCGGCGGCCTTCACGGTGAACGTCAGCGCGACGATCGACTCGGGACGGACGCCGTCGGCCTCGATGAGGCGGGCCACGCGGTGCGTGATGACGCGGGTCTTGCCCGTTCCCGGCCCGGCGAGGACCACCAGTGGTCCCTCCCCCCCACTGCCCCCACCCATGCCGTGCTCGACCGCCCGGCGCTGCTCATCGTTCAGGTCGGCCGCCCAGCGGGGCACGGGGGAGTCGTTCACGCCGTCGGGCATCGGCGGAGTTTACGCGTCCGGGGATGGGCCCGAGTCGGGGCCGGGGCCGTCCGCCGCGGCGGCGTCCTCGCGCCGGCGCATGTAGAAGTGCAGCGCCGTGTGGCGGTAGACGTGGGTCTCCGGCCCGATGGCGTTGGGGAGTTTCAGGTCCACCATGTGCCGCGCGACGGGCCCCTGCCCGGATGGGCCTTCCTCGCCGTCGGCGGGGCCAACGTCGTCCCAGTCTTCGAGTTCCTCGATGATCTCGTCCCCCTCGTCGTCGAGGTCAACGCCGGCACGCAGGTGTTCGACGCGACCGCGCCGGCCGCGGCCGGGACGCTCGGTCCCCCGGCGCTCGGCTCGTGCCCGTTCTTCCGCTTCGGCCGCGGCGACGGCCGGGTCATCGGGGTGGCGGAAGGGCCAGGGCGTGCGCAGGACCGCGAAGCCGTGATCGGAGAGGAAGTCCACCAGGCGCGAGAACTGAGCCCGCACGCGGTCCCACCCGCCGCCGGGCGTGGCATCGAGCACGAGGGGGTACGGCGGGTCGAAGAAGATCAGGTCCACCGGGCGTGGGCAGCGGGCCAGCACGGCCATGCCCAGCGCGTCGCCCGTGACGACCTCGGCGCGGTCCTCGCACCCGAGCATCTGGACATTGCGGCGGAGCGTCTCGGCGACGCGCTTGTCGCGTTCGATGAAGACGCACCGGGCGGCGCCGCGGCTGAGGGCCTCCAGACCGATCGCGCCGGTGCCCGCAAAAGCGTCGAGCACCGCGGCGCCCTCGACGTTGCCGCGGAGGATGCCAAAGAGCGACTCCTTCACGCGGTCGGGGATCGGACGCGTCGAAGCGCCCTCCGGGGGCGAGAGGAGTTTGCGGCGTCGGAACTCGCCGGCGATGATTCGCATGGCGGCGCAAGCGTACGCGCGGGAGTGGCGTCGGATCGGCTCGGCCGGGCTCAGGCGCTGACGGCCCGGCGCCACGCCGGACGAACCACCGGCTCCTCCGGCGCGACCGCGCCGATGCGGTAGCGGAGCACCGGCGGCGCCGAGAGGCCGGAGACGACCTCCCACAAGGCCCGCTCCCGGCCTTCGCAGGCCCAGGTCTGGAACTGCCCGCGCGGGTCCTCGGCATAGGCGTCCAGCGCGGGGGGACCGATGAAGACGCCGCGGTGGATCAGCAGCAGGTCCTCGCTGGCGTACTCGGCTTCGGCGGCGACGCCCGCGATGGCGTCCACGAGTTGGCCGAAGAGGCGGTGGTTGCTGCGGAGCATCACGCCGGCGTCCTGCCAGACGTAGTAGCGCACTTTTGTGGTCGGGTGGCCGGGAAGGATGCGGCGCTGGCGCAGGGTCTCGACGACTCCGGCGGGGCCATGCACCGTGCGTGCCATCGCCGCGCCGGGGCCGATGATCCGCTCGATCTGCGTGCAGAACGAGTCGAGGTCGGTGATGTGCTGGCCGTGGAGGAACCAGACCTCCGAGTCGGTCAGGCCACGGAGGTACGCGGCGAGTTGGACGCCGAAGAGCAGCCGGTCGCGCTCCACGGGCGACCATGCGACCAGGTGGTGTTCTTCGAGTAACTGCGCGACGTCCACCTGCCAGGCGTACAGGTCCGCGTGCGCGAGGCCAGTGCTTGCGGCGGCCATGGGCAGACCCTCGTCTCGCCCCCGCACTGGGGAGGGCGACGAACCGACCGGCCGACGGTCCGCGACCGCAGCGGGCGGCGCCTCTCGCCCGGCAATGCAGCGGAAGTATGCCTCATGTTCCGGCCCCCTGCCAGTCCGCCGGGGCCGGTGCGGAAAGATCACTCGCGCTTGAGTACCGTCTCGCGCATGCCGCTCATGGCGTCGTAGGCGATCTCGACCGCCACGCGACGGACCGCGGTCCCGGCCGGGGTCACGATCCGGACGGGGGTGGCGGCCAGGCCGGCGGCGTCGAGCGCCCGCGGCTCAACGACCACGCGGCCCCGCAGCAGGTGCACGACGATCTCGGAGCGGCCCGACGTGATGCGCCGCTCCAGGCGGGCGCGGCTGAGGCGACCGAAACGCAGCGCGGTCTGGTTGTCCACGTCGAGCGCGACCACGCCGGCCAGACCGGTGCGAAGTTCGATGCGGCCGTCGAGCGAAGCGCCCGCTTCGATCGTCCCCCACTCAGCCTCCTCGTCGACGGGAGCGGTGACCGCTCGCCATTGAACCTGCGTGGGCGGGCCGGCAACCTCGAGCACGGATGCGTGGACCGGGTCGGCGGGGTCCTGCGCGGCGACAGGGACCGTCGTGGACGGCGTGGCCGCCGGGGTCGATGCCGTCGAAGTCGCGGGCGAAGGGGGCGCCGGGGGCGTGGGGGCCGGCGCACTGGTGGGCTGCGCCGCGGGCTCGCTCTCGGGCGCAGCGGGATCGGTGGATGCAGGCTCGCCGGGAACGATCTGACCGGGGCGGGGCCGCTTGGCCATCTCCTCAAGGTCGATGACGGGACGGCGGACGGGCCGCTTGTTGCGCGGGATCGGCGGATCGCTCTGCTGCTGCGCCACGGCCGCGGGAGCGCCGGCGAGCAGCGCTGCGGCGCCCATCGCGAGCGCCGTCGGCAGGATCCCCCGCCCCCCCCATCGCTTGCCGCGGGCAGCATCCCGCGCGCTGGAATCGGATCGGCCCATGCAAGTCCCTTCGCGTTAGTTCCGCTTCTTCCCCAGCGGCTTGCCGCTCACCCAAGGCCGTGGCGTCGGCGCGGCGGGCTTGGGCTGCTGAGGCTCCTCGGCCGCCGGCTTGGGAGCCGGGGGCGGGTCCTTCGCGGCTGTGGGCGGCGCGGCGGGGGGCGGTGGATCGTTCGGAAGGTCGGGGAGCGGCTCGCCCATCGCGCGGGGCGAAGCGGCCGCCGGACGCGCGGGCTGCTGCGCTGCGGGCGCCGGGGCCGCGTCCGCGCGGGCCGCCTGAGCCTCGAGGTCCACCGCGGGCGGGCGCGTGGGCAGCGGGCGATGCATGGCGGCGGCCTGGTCCCGCTGGAGCCAGTCGTACGAGCGGCCCAGCAGCGCCAGGAACTGGCGGCCGGAGATCCCCTGATGCGCCGTCAGCCCCTCGGGGAGAACGCCCGCCTGGCTGAGCGAGGCGACTCCCGCCTGCGGCGACGAGCCGTCCAGCCCCATCACGCGGGCCATGATCTGCGACACTTCACCGACGGTCGCGGCCTCATGCGGGGGGCGGCTGAACGAGCGGTCCACCCACCCCTGCTCACGCGCCAGGGCGATGCGCTGTGCGAAGGTCGGCGCGCTGGCGCCGCGGCCGAAGAGCAGCGCGGCGTGGAGCACGTCGTCGTGCGCGACGATCTCGCGCGACTCCACCTCGTCGTAGAACTCCAGTTGCTGCGCGGCGGCGCCGGGGCCCCAACTGTACATGTCGGCGGCCGTGACCTTGACGCTCGGGCGGGACGTCGCGGCGGGCGCGGCCTCGGCGCGGGGGACCGACGCCGTCGCGTCCTCGCGCGGGGCGATCGCCGCGTGCGTCATGCTCTGGCACCCCCCCATCCCCCCCCCAACCCCAGCCGCCACCACCCCGATCGCCACGGC
>Ga0180217_1000837_pt1 | contig 40390 bp, 61 predicted proteins | sample eDN3rd37CBELigOP_FD_128521 | JGI IMG/M metagenome (GOLD analysis project Ga0180217, IMG submission 128521) | Enriched Organic Plus compost microbial communities from Emeryville, California, USA - eDNA 3rd pass 37_C BE-Lig OP (version 2) (version 2) ...
GATCCCGTAGAACTTCGTCGGGTGAATGCCGGCCGCGCCCATCACCGCGATCTGCCGGGTGAACGTCGACTTTCCGCCGCCTTCGATGCCGGTGAGCATCAGCCGGTCCCGACGCTCGAGGAGCTCCGGGATCACCCAGTCGTACGCGTCCTCCGACTCCGGCACGTCGAGGACGTCCCTCAACCACCGAACCGGCTCCTCAGTGCCGCCACCGATCGACCCGATCGTGTGAAGCTTCTCGATCGCGCGCTGCAACGCGATCCCGACGTCGCCGTCCGGCGCCTGCAGCTCCCGCCCGACGCGCGCCATGAGTCGACGGATCGACGCGGCCCGCACCATCCGCGCGTGATGCGCACCGATCCCCGGGTCGCGAGCGTCGCCCGACCACCGCGCGAGATCCCGAAGGTCGATCGTGCCGATGTTCCACCGCGAGAGGAGGTCGGAGATCGAGAGATAGTCGACCGGTCGCCCCTCGGCGTGCTCGTCGCAGACGCCGCGGAAGATCGCGCCGAGGCGCGGGTCGTTGAAGTCGCCGCCGGCGACCTCGTGCATCAGCTCCGGGATCGCGTGCGGGAACGCCATAGCGGTTCCCACGACGGACTGCTCGAGCAGCGCGAGCGGGTCCGGCGCGGTCGGCGTGTACGGGTCATCCGGCGGGACGTCGACGATGCTCATGCCGTCGCCTCCCAGTCGCCGAACATGGTCGGTTGCAGCGGCTTCGTGATCCGCGCCTCGATCAGCGGGAGATAGTCCGCCTCCCGTTCGATGCCGATGACCTCGAACCCTTCGATGAGCGCGGCCTCGAGGGTGGTCCCTGACCCGGCGAACGGGTCGAGGATGATCCCGTTCGGCGGCGTCACGAGACGCACGAGCCACCGCATCAGGTCGAGAGGCTTCACCGTCGGGTGCTGCACCTCGCCGGCCTTCGGGCGCTCCACGGTCGGTGCTTTCGCCTCGTACCGGAACGTCGGGAAGTACCGGCCCTCCGCACCGAGCTCCGCGGCCTGCGACTCGTCGAGGACGACGTTCGACGGCCAGCGGCCGGACGGTTGCTCGAACTCACCATGCGCGGTCGCACCCGGCCGGTTCATGCCGGACGGGTTCAGCGACCCGGAGACGCCTCGACCTCCCGATGCTGCGTACGCTCCACCGTTGAGGTCGTCGTCCGTGGCGACCCGCGTCCCGTCGATATTGAGTGCCCCGGTGCCGTGCTCGAGGACGTTCGCCGCGACCGTCCCCGTGAGCGGCTTCCGTGCGACGACGATCGGCTCGAACGCCGGCTTGAGCGCGGTGCCCCAGCCCTCCCACTCGCGCGCGGCCGGGTTCTTCGACCCGCCGCGCCGCAGCCCGTCACGGGACGTTAGCGCGTAGTTCGTCCGGTTCTCCCACTCCGTCACCGTGCCGACGACCTCACGATCGGCCCACGCCTCGCCCGGCTCACCCTTGCGCATGTTCAGCCGGTACACCTCGGCGTCGAGCTCGTCTCCGAAGCCGAGCAGTGCGCGAAGCGCGTCCCACTGCTCGAGCGTCGGGAGCGACGGCTGCGAGTCCGTGTCGCGTGCAGCCCAGTGCTCAACCATCCGCGGGTGAAACCCGAACGAATCAGCAATCGCCCGGATCGTGACTGTCGGATGCTCCTCGATGCGAGCGCGAAGCCACCGGCAGACCACCCGCACGTCGGCGACGTCGTCACGAACTTTGTCGATCGCTTTCGCCACGTCGAGGGACTTCGGGAACCCGGACCCGTAGAGCCACGCGATCGAGTCGCGGATCTCGAACCCGGCGTCCTCGATCCCGGCGGCGAGCCGGTGCCACGTGCGGGACCCGCCGAACGCGAGCAGATGCCCGCCCGGCTTCAACACCCGCAGGCACTCCGCCGCCCACGTCTCGACCCAGCGCTCGAACGCCAGCCCGTCATGCTCGGAGTAGCCGCGCGAGTGCGTGCCACCGTACGCGAACGCTCCGCGCTGCTCGCGTCCCGTTGCGAGTTGTCCGAGCATCTTCGCGTCGTCCCAGTCCTTGCCCATGAACGCGAGCCCGTACGGCGGGTCCGTCACGACCGCGTGAACCGACGCGTCCGGCATGTCCCGCATCACTTCGATGCAGTCCCCGTGGTGGACGGTGACTCCCGGCCCCTCGAAATAGACGCTCATGGCATCGCCTCGCACATGCACTCGCCGTTCACGGACCGCTCCGTGAAGCACGTCGGGCAGACCTCACGGGTGATGTCGAACTTCGCCGGCGGGCACGACTCGTGCTGCCACCACGGCTTGAACTCACCGTCGTCGGGGTCGCTCGGCTCGATCAGATCGCCGACACGGATCGTCGACCCGCACCCCGCGCACATCGACTCGTACTCCGCGGGGAAGCTCACGACGTCACCGCCCGACGTCGCGGCATCGTCGCCAGACGCGCCCGCACCCGCAGCGCCTCCACATCCGGCGGCAACGGGTTCCCGTAGTCGTCCTCCGGCAGCTCCGCCGCATCGAGGATCCGACCCACGTTCCGCCGCACATCCGCCGGCTTGATCCACCCCGGATTCTCCCGGTCGTGCAGATCCACCGCAGCCTTCGCCAGCTCGAGATCGAGGTCATCGACCAGCGGATGCCACCGCAGCACCGTCGCCTCGTCGACCGTGCGACCGTCGAGGACCGAGATGTACGTCAGCAGCTCGGTCGTCTCGCCGATGTTCACCGCGCCACCCCTTCCTGCCCGTACCGGGCTTCCAACTCCTGCGCGAGCGACAACCCAGCCCGCACCCGCTCGTTCGGCGACGGACGCCCACCACGCGGCGACGACGGCGGCTCCGGCGCCGGATCCGTCCACCGGTCCTGGTTCAGCCACGTCGCCCCATACGGCACGAACTGACGCTCCGGACGGAACGGAGACGACGCGTACGCCTTCGCCGCCTCGAAGATCACCACCGGATCAGCACGACGGATCGCACGCCCCCACGCCGCCTCCGCAGCCTTCCGGCTGTCCTTCCTCGGCCACACCGCCCAGAACTCCGCGAACGTCGGCCCGACCGGTTCGATCTCGCGCGCGGGAAATATCCCTTGGTCTTCTTCCAGATGGTCTTCTGACTGGATGTTCTTCTTTGTGGCGGATTCACCGGATCCGGTAAAACCGGACACGGTGAACCCGGACACGGTCGACTCCTCACCGTGTCCGGAAAATCCGGACGCGGTGCTCGGCGGGTCACACAGCTCGTACTCGATCTCCGCGAAACGACCCCCGCTGCGCGACTGCACCCGCCGCACATACCCGTGCGTCACGAGCTCGTTCAGCGCCGACTGAATCGCGTCCTTCCCCTCCTTGCCCGCCTTCGCGAGCGACCGGATCGTGACATGCCACCCCACCCGGTGCGACATCACCTCGAGCAGCAGACCCCGCGCACGACGCGACAGCCGCGCATCCCGCGCCCACTCGTTCGGGACCGCCGTGAAGTGCTCGTCGATCGCGAGCTTCCCGCGCGTGATACCCATCAGCTCGGCATCCCTTCATCCACCTCGAGCGCGCGACCGGACTCGGCGAACAGCCACCACCGGCCCGCGACATCCCGCACCCGCACCGTCGCCGGCGGGTGCAGCTCGATAGGCGCCGACGTCGGGATCAGCCACCCCGCCTCGATCGCCTCCTCACGGTTCTGCTCGACCCACTCGTGACACGACCCCGGCGTCGTCGCGTGACCGCAGAGGATCCCGCAGTTCGCGATCGACGACACCCGCGGGTCGGACGTGCCGCCCATCCCGCGCGGCCGCCGATGATGCGCCGACCAGTCGAACCCGCGACGCTCCCACGCGAGCGGACGCCGGCACCGTTCGCACCGGCCCTGCGCGCGGTCGAAGAACGCCCGCTTCACGGTCGCCGGGGTGAAGTCACCTGCGCCCACGACGCACCCGCTTCGCGACGTTCACGACCAGGACACCGAACACGACGAGCAGCAGCCCGAGGCCGGCGAGCGGCAGAGTCAGCCCGTCCGCCCCGGTCACCGCGAGCTCGTCGACGACGGGCACGTGCGTGCTCGTGTGCGTCTCCGGGAACTCCGGCGTCCCGATCGTCGTCGGCCCCTCCGGGACCACCGTCTCTGCAGGCGTCGGCTCGAGGGTCGGCGTCGCGGTCGGCTCCGGGGTCGGGGACGGCTGCAGGGTCGGCATCGGTGCCGTCGGCTCCGGGGTCGGTTCGACCGTGACCGACGCGGTCGGCTCCGGGGTCGGGTAGTACTTCGTCATGATGTCCTCCTGGATCCGGCAAGCGAATAGGTGATCTCGACCTGCTTGCTCTGCGTCTGAACGGCCGACTTCACGAGCTCGGTCAGCTCGGCGACCGACTTCGCGTAGGTGAAGGCGATCTCCGCGTCCTCCGCGGCATCGGCCTCCGCCTCGACCGCGAGCTCGATCTCGGCCTTCCTGATGTCCGCGGCCTTCCCGGTCGCGGTCTGTGTCGCACGGGCGGTCGCCTTCGCGAGCGCGCGGCGCGCGGCCCGCCGCGTCCGGTCCGCTTCACGCAGCACCGCCACGTTCTGCCCAGCCACGTACTGCACGAGCTCGAGGTCATGGATGATCGAGTCGGGGGTCTTCACCGCACCGTCGTCCGGGAGCGGCTTCGACAGCCGCTTCCGGAGCCGTTCGGCCCACTCCTCGATCTGAGCGGGCGACTCGACCGGGCGACCGTTGTCGTCGTCGAGCTGCGGTGCCTCGGTCATCGGTCGAACGCCCCCGCCGAGACGACCTGCACCGTCTCCCCCGGATCCCGCTCGATCGTGAGCTCGCCGCCCGCCGCGGTCCGCGTGAAGATGTGCACCACCCCCAGCACGACCAGCCGCATGTACACGGTCACCGGCACGCCCTCGACGACGATCCCGTCGCCCGGCTGAACGAACTCCGCCGGCACCGGCCCGGGCACCTGATGCTTCCCCGCCGGCGTCCGGCGCCAGTCGATCCCGAGGATCGCGCCGTGCTCGTCACGGACCAGCGGGGCGCTCACGACGTCGCCTCCGGCCACACGCGGCTGCCTGCGGTGATCGCGGACGCGTCCCGGCCGAACCAGCCCCGCAGCGACGTAGCGAACTTCACGCCCCCGAACGTGCCGACGGTGTCCGCGCACACGACGGCGGGCATCTCGTCCCCGTCGACGGTGAGGAGCCAGACCTCGCCGACCTCAGCGTCGTGCCACGGCTTCGGCTCAGGGTGAGCATCGAAGTAGGCGCGAGCGGCACGAGCCCAGAGAGATTCCCACGGGTGATCGCGATTCTGGCCGTAATCCTCGGAGCGCGTGTAGACCATGCTGTCGCCGCTCGTCTCGCAGGTGATCCGCACGTCGTAGTCCGCGCACTCGGGCGCGATGTACACGACATAGTCGGGGTTCTCCGGCCACCGCCACCGCCCGAGCTCGTCGTCGCGCTCCTTCTGGAAGAACTCGCGCAACGCCACCCGCCCGCGGGGAGAGATCGAACTCCACGTCATGAACGGAACCAACGGCTGCGACGCAGGGTCGAGGATGCGCAGCCCCCAGTCCGGCGCGACCGACTCGATCCGGATCTCGTTCGATGCGATGTACTCGCTCACGACTCCTCACCGCCCGCCGCGGAGTCCGCTTCGATACGCGCCTCGCACGCCTCACAGATCCCCGCCTCGTCCTCGACCGCCGAGTCACCGCACACCGTGCACGGGAACAGACCGACCTCGTCCGCAGACTCCGCCGCCTCCGCCCCCACCGGCCCGTCTGACGCGACAGAAACGTCCTCGGCATACTTCGCACCCGGAATCGGATCACGCTGCGCAGAACGCGTCCCAGGCTGAAGCGTCGGCGACGCCGACCGCGAAGCACGAGGAGCCGACGACACAGGCTCAAGCGCCTGATCCATCTCCTCCTCCGTGTACAGCCCGGACAGCTCCATCGGGAACGCCTTCCGCAGCGCGAGCGCCTCCGCGACCTTCGCGATCATCACCTCCGGCATCCGCGCCCACATCGGCCCCGGCTCCACCCCGACCTTCTTCCGAGCCCCCTCCGGCCCCTCCCACTTGTCGACCATCACGACGTAGGACGAGTACCGGGCAACCGCGACCATCGGCTCCTCGAAGTCATGCCGCAGGACCGTCGCACGCGCCGCCGCCGGAGGCTCATCCGACAGCCACACGTCGACCCACGTGACACCGTCCGCCGTCCACTGGATCGGACGCTGCCCCGCGTAGTGCCGTGACCGTTCCGCCACGAGACGGAACCCGTCGATCGACACCTGGATGCCCCACTTGCCGCCACGCTCGATCGCGTAGATCTGCCGGGCGATCGGATCAAGGCCCGTGCGTCGGCAGTGCGCCAGGAACGCGACCACCGTCGACCGAGGCGCCGGGACCGGCTCCTTGCCCTTCTTCCGGATGACGAGCCCCGCCGCGTCGAGCAGCGCCTTCTGATCCTCCGACCACTGCGACGGGTCGCCCGTCGTCGGCAACTCGATCGCCTGCGGCCCCATCACCACTGTCGTGTCGCTCACAGCCACGCCTCCCCCGGCTTGAAGATCTCCCCGACGACGAGCGCGTCGAGCTCCGTCTCCCCGCGGGGACCGTCGAACAGGCGCGCCATCTGCACAGCCGTCAGGAACGCCTCCCACACCTGATCGCCGCGCTCCATCTCCGTGACGTGATACGCGCGCTCCTCGAGGTGGATCACCACGTGATCCGTGATCCCGAGCGAGCCCATCTCGACCTCGGACTCGTTCTCGTCGATGTAGAAGTCCGCGCGCCCATACGCCTCGAGCTGCAGCGCGTTGTCGCCGTACACGCTCTTCGCCGTCTTGATGTCCGCGAGGAACACCCGGCCCGGGAACAGCGGCGACGTGAACACGAGGTCGAACGTCCCCCCGTAAGGGACCTGAAGGTTGCAGATCGGGCGCTCGGTGACGACCGGCACCACCTGCCACTCGTTCAGGAAACGGACGTACTGGTCGACCTTCGCGACCACCTCGTCGGGGATCCCGTCGACCTTCTCGCCGTGCACCAGCCGCTCACCGAACGCGTGGACCGCCGTGCCCTTCACGGCCGCGGTGTTCCGCTTGCGTTCATGCGCCTTCGACACCGTCATGATGAAGTCGCTGTACCCGGCCGTCGCGAGCTCGTCGCGCTTCTCCCACGCGAGCTGCGCCGCCTCCGACGCCGCCCAGTTGATGAGTGCCGGCTTCGGCATCCCGAGGCTCAGCGCCTTCGTGACCGAGATGATCTTCTGACCGTCGAGGAGGTATCCGTGGTTACGGCCATAGTTCCGGCGGCGGAAACGGCCCGCGGAGATCCCCGCCAGGGTCGTCTGCGAACGCGTGCCCATCACTCACCGCCGCCGATCGCCTTGCGCGGTGCCGACTCAGCCACGACGAGCACCTCGCCGCCGATCTCGTACCCCGCGCCCCGCAGCGCCGCCTCGTGATCGAGGTCACCCTGGAACGAACCGTCGAGCTCGCCCCAGTCGACGACCTGCCCGTCCTCGTTCGCCGGGAAGATGTACGTCTCCGGGCCGCTGAACAGCGCGACCGTCGCCGACACGACCACGTGCGAGTGCACCGCCTCGACCTCGCCGTCCCAGTCCTTCTGCTCGATCGGCGGCGATACGTGGTACAGCTTCGCCGAACCCGTGAAGCCCGACAGGTCACGCACGAACGTCGCGATCTTCCGCTGCTCGCCCATCAGCCCTCCACCTCCGGCAGATCGAGCGCGTTCGCACCCGTCCGCGCCTTGTACTCCGCGTCACGCAGCTTCACCGCCGCGCCCGCCCGCTTCTCGTCGAACAGCGGCTCGATGTGCACGACCTCCGCGACCGGATACCGCTCGTCCGCGACCTCGTCATGCATCACCCGCGGCACCGCGTACGTCACGATCGCCGTGATCTGCGCACCCGTCCTCGCGGCCTCGATCAGCCGCTCCTCGTTGCCGAACATCCCATTCCGCTCGGCCTTCGGGACGCCGTTCTTAAACGACGTCGGCATCAGTTCCGTCATGCTCCTCATCCCTTTCTCATCCCTCGCAGTCGCGCGCGCGTTACGCGGCGGCCGCTATGTGATCCGGCCACGCGACCCGCGCGTGAGCGGCCTCCTGCTTCGCCGTGTACGGCATCCCCATGCCGAGGGCGCGCGCCCCAGCCGCAGCCAGCGCGACGGCATCGCCCACGTTGTGATCGGGCACGTGCGCGCCCGGAGCCAGCAGGGCGACCCCGTCGAGGACCGCCTGCTTCCGTTCCTTCTGCTTCGTCCCGCGCGGGAACCCGTGACCCACCGCGAGCACCTCGCGCGTCGCCGGCGGCACCAGCACCACCTCGCCCCGCGCGAGCAGCTGGTCGATGAGCATCCACCGCAGCCCCGCACGCTCGTCGGCGAGCGGCGTGAACTTCGCGCCCATCGCGGGACCCTCGACGACCGCGAGGTCGAACCGCATCGGCACGAGCGCGAGGATCTCGGTCAGCATCTGCCGCACCCGCATCCGCCGCGTCGCGACCGTGTCGACGTCAGGCTTCACCGCCCTCGCCCGCCACGTCTCCCACAGCGGTTCCACGCCGCCGCCCCACGTCACGAGCGCGCACCCGGTGATCGTCAGCGACGGGTCGACGCCGAGCACCCTCACCACGACACACCGACCAGCGCCCACACGAGGCCCGCCGCGTCGACCACGAACAGCACGACACCCGTGACCACCCAGCCGACCGGGAACGTCTCCTCACCCGGCTCGAACGGCTCGACCTCACCGACCGCGCGCGACGCACGCACCGGACGACGCGCCGTGAGCTTCGGCGCCCACACCCGCAGACGGTTCACGAGTCCACCGCCAGGAAGTCGAGGGCGACCTCGCGCCCGTCCATGTCGTCCTTGACGATGCACCGCAACCAATCAAGGCCCCACGGCTCCCGCGACACCTTCTCCCACGCGAGCGTGTACGTCGGCCACTGCGACCGGGCACGCTCGAGGTTCTCCTCGTCGCACGCCGACAGGAACCACAGCAGACGCTCGACCCAGTGCCCACCGTTCAGCCCGAGGTTCGTGTCACCGAAGTGCCACAGCACCTCCCGAGCGACCTTCACCGGCACGACCGGACGCAGGGCGCTCACCGCTCGATCCCCCGCGCCAGCCGGTCGAGCCGGTCAAGGTCATCCGGGGCGACGTCGTCACCGACCCAGAACGCCGCACGATGCGCCCCGATGAAGAACCCCCACCCGACGACGAGCGCCACACCCAGGAGCGCCAGCCCCCCGAACCGGTGGAACCCGAACAGGTCGATCAGGACGAACAGCACCCCGACCACGAACAGCAGCCACGCGATGAGCCCACGCATCACGCCACCTCCTCGAACTCGGCCTCGAGGTCGGCGTCGGATCGCGCCGCCTCCGTCTCGATACGGATCAGCGCGGCCGCGAACACCTCAGCGGCGGCACGGATCGCCTCGTCACGCGTCGGGCGGCGCATCACGCCACCGCCTCCGGCTCAGACGCAACAGCGCCGGCCACCGACGTAAGGTCCGCAGCGGACCACTTCAGAACGCGGCCGATGCGCAGCAGGTACTCGACCTTGAGGTGCTGCGGGTTCTCGAGCTGGAAGCGAAGCGTCGAGTCGTTGACGTTGATCTTCCGAGCGAGCCACCCGACCGTGCGATCGTCGGCCTTCAGGTCATCGAGGATCTTCTGAGCGAAGTCTCCCGGCGTCGGGAGTGGTTCCTGATTGGGCATGTTCCCAATCTAGAGGGGACTTTTCCCAATCACAAGTATTTTTTTCCCGGCGTGTTGCTCCTTAGTCCCAACCTGCCGGGAGGAAAAGACCGATGAGCCCCAATAGCATGGGAGGCGTGAACGACCTCCCGACCGACGAACAGATCCGCGAGGCGCTACTCGTCGCGATCAAACGCCGCTACTCCACCGGAGGGATCAAGGCGTTCGCAAACGACGCCGGCTTCCCATACGACCGGGTACGCGATCATCTGACCGGGCAGTCGAAGTGGACCGTCCGCGCGATGCTCGAGTACATGCAGGCGCTCGGTCTGTCGATGACCGACCTGATCACGCTGACAGGCGCTCTCGCCAAAGTAGAAGGCCCACCAGACTGACGCCGCGCCGCGTGCACGCCTCCCGCAGCTCGTCGAGCGTCGGGCACGGGAACCCGGGCCGCACCACCGGACACACCTCGCAGCACTGCGCCGCCGTGTCCGCTCCACAGATCAACCGACTGTCAAACATTCGTCATCTACTCCCCGACCCCAGTCGAGCGCCCTCGCTCGCATCAGGGGATGCCGACTAGGCAACCATGAAGATGAGACATTCCTAACCCTTCCCGCCCAAAAAGAGGAAGAACCTCCCTCCGGTATCGCCCTTCTCCGCCCGCACGCGCCCGACTAACGCGCTAACATCCCGCCAACCCCTAACTCACCGCACCACCCTCGGAAACGCGCCCGTGAACGCCACTCCTGCCGCCCGCACCCGACCGAAGCGCGCCGTCCTCTACCTGCGCCAGTCGACCTACCGGGAGGAGTCGATCAGCCTTGAGCTGCAGGAAGCCGCCGGCCGCGAGTACTGCGCCCGGCACGGGTACGACGTGATCGCCGTCGAAGCCGACCCGGGGATCTCCGGCCGCACCTGGAAGCGTCCCGCGGTGCAGCGGGTCATGGGGATGATCGAGTCCGGCGAGGCCGACGTCGTCGTCCTGTGGAAGTGGTCGCGCCTGTCCCGCAACCGGAAGGATTGGGCGCTCGCCATCGACCGGGCCGACATCGCCGGCGGCGCGATCGAGTCCGCGACCGAACCCATCGACACCGCCACAGCCTCCGGGCGGTTCGCGCGCGGGCTCATGACCGAGTACGCCGCGTTCCAATCCGAGCAGATCGGCGAGCAGTGGAAGGAAGCCCACGCCCGGCGCCGACGCCTCGGGCTGCCCGCCGAAGGTGGACCCCGCTACGGGTACGACAAACGCGATGGGTTCTACTACCCGAACCCCGACGAGGCACCCGTGCTAGCCGAGATGTACCGGCGATACCTGCGCGGCGAAGGGTTCACCCGCATCGTGAAGTGGCTCAACACGGCCGGGCACCCCACCCGATCCGGGATGCCGTGGTCGCGGACCGTGCTCACCCACATGCTCGACGCCGGGTTCGGCGCGGGGAAGATCATCCACCGGCAGACGAAGAACGGCAAGCGGGACTGGAACATCGCGAACGCGACATACCACCCCGGGCAGCACACGCCCGTGATCACCGAGGCCGAATGGGAGACGTACCTTGCCCGCCGCCGCGAACAGACCCCCGGCCCCCGCACCGTCGAACCGAAGTACATGCTCACCGGGCTGATCGTCTGCGACGACTGCGGCGCACCGATGCACGTCGGAAACGCCGGCCTGAAGGACTACAAGTGCTCGGGCGCGCAACAGCGCCGCGACCGGCCCGGCATGTACATGACCCGCGCGCTCGTCGAACAAGCCGTACGCGAATGGGTCGCCGAACTCGCGTCCGACGTCGACGCGGGCACATCCGCCGTCCTGAAGCAGCAGCGCCGGCAGGTCGTGCAACTCGACAACGTCGCCACCCTCGAGCGGCGCATCGAGGAAGTCACGCAGCGGATGGGGCGCATCACCCTCCGATGGTCGTCAGGGAAGATGCCCGACGCCGCGTACGACGCCGCGATCGCCCAGCTCGACGAAGACCTCACCGCGCTCCGTGCACGCCTCAAGCGCGCCGCGCCCGCCCCCGAGCCACCCGTGAACCCCGGCCCGCTCGCCGCGGACCTCACGGCCCGGTGGGACGAGCTCACCGTCCTCGAGCAGCGGAACCTTCTCCGCGCGCTCATCCATCAGGTGCGGATCCGGAAGCCCGTCCGACAGGGCACGGGAGTGTGGCGGGACCGGGTAATCATCATCCCGAGCTGGGAAGCACCTACTGTCGGTTAGCGGCATACGTCGTGCATCGTGTATCACAAACCGCTATCACGCCTCTGCACTTATATGAGCACGCACACCATCACCGAAGCGACCACGTGCGCCGAGTGCGACATCCCGATCGTCGACGTCGACGGTCACGCCCGATGGCACGCCGAGCTGCACACCGAAGCGTCCGGCCGCTCCCGCATCAACGCCCCCGCGCTCCTCGCCGCGACCGCCGGCCTGATCCTCGTCGGGATCCTGATCGGCATCCCCGCCATCCTCGCGTTCACCACCCGCTGAACGCCGAAAGCGCCCCGCGCCACCCAGCCGAAGCTGAGGGCGCGGGGCGCTTTCATGTGGGGACTAGACGACCGCGTCGACTTCCGGCCGTGAGGGGATGAGCTGCGACCCAGCCCCGAGGAACCATTCAAGGTTCGGGTTGATGTTGATCGTCACCGTCTGCTCCGGCGACGCCGACGAGCCCGCGATCGCAGTCACCCCGAGCACCACCGTCACCGGCACCGGTACCCGTTGCGGGCTCAGCGCCGACGGCGCCCGGAACTGCCGGGACGCACCCGAGCCGAGGAACGACACCGAACCCGCCGACGCCGGCGACACCGACACGACACGCCACGACCACGAGTCCGCCGGCCCGCCGCTGATCAGCGACGCCTCGACGGACACCATCGTCTCCGGCTCGACGTTGTTGATCGTCGGGATCGGGGCGACCGCGAGCGTGCTCGGACCGGACGCCTCGATCTTCAGGACCCGATGCTTCGGGCCGGTGACCAGCGGACCCGACGCCTTGACGTTCAGGACCCGGTGCCGCGGGAGCGTTGACGACTCCCCCGACGCCTTGATCTTCAGGACCCGGTGCCGCGGCGGCGTCGTCGCCTTGACCTTCAGGACGCGATGCCGAGGCATGACTCAGCTGCTCACCACGACCGGACGGACCCGGATGTCGCCCCAGTCGGAGATCGCGCCCGGGTTCGCCGCCGTCAGCTTCTGCGTGGTCGCGGACGTCGACTGCGAGATCGTCCACTCCTCACGCTGCGTCGACCCCTCCATCAGCCGCACCTTGATCGTGCCGCCCTCCGCCGTCTCGATGTGCCGGTAGTCGATCTCGAGGCCGGACCGCGGCTTCATCGGCCGCAGCCGGTACTCCTCCCACTGCTCGGACAGCGTGTAGTCCGGCGACTCCGTGTACGTGTCGTCGTCGGCGTCCGCGAGCGCGGCACCGTCCGTTTCCGCATCCCCGACCCGGATCCACGCGCTCACGGTCACCCCGTCCATCGGGAGCGGGTCGACGTCGTCGTCCGTGGGGACGCGCACCTCGACCGTGTCCGACGCTGTGCCGCCGTCGTTATCGGTGACCGTGCATCGGAGGATGTACAGCTCGCCCTCCGCCCCGGCGGTGAACGACGGGGTGAGCGTGTCCTCCCCGGTGAGCTCGGGCGCGTCCTCCGTGGGGAAGTCGAACGTCCACTCGACCTCCGCGATCGACCCGTCCGAGTCGTTCGCGGTCGCCGACAGGTTCACCGTCGCACCCGACGACACGTCCTGCTTCGCGCCGGCATCGACCGTCGGGAGCACGTTCGCGTCCGGGCCGATGAACGTCGTCGCGCCGTCGTTGTAGGCCAGCCCGTCGAGATAGAACGACGCCCACGAACCGAACGCGCCGATCCGGCCGACCTGCATGCGGCCGAAGTTCGAGGTCCCGAAGTTCTGCCCGGTGAGCGTCGCCGTGAGCCCGCTGATCGGCGTGTTCGAGTCGCCGACGTACCAGCTCATATCGCAGGTGCCCGTCGACGTGTTCCCGTTCGTCGCCTTGATCTCGAGCCGCACCCACTGCCCCGTCGGGACCGTCGTCGACCCGGAGTTCCAGATCATCGTGCCGGCCGTGTTCTGAATCTCGACGCGCGCGTTCGTGATCACCACGTACAGGAGCGTCGTGCCGCCGCCCGCGGTGCGGATCCGGAAGAACCCGTTTCCCGCAGACGGCAGCGACGGGAGGTACAGGTACAGGCGCGCCGCGAACGCGGACGCCGCCGTCGGGATCCACTCGAGATAGTGCGCGTCGGTCGCGTTCGTCACCATCTTGTAGGACAGCGACCCGGCCTTCGCCTGCTCGTTCGAGAAGGTGATGCCCGCCGACCCGGCCACCGAGACGGTGTCGAAGTAGCGGCCCGAGCCGCCGCCCGTGTTGCCGCCGACACCGCCCGTGCAGGCGACGGTCGCCGTCCCACCCTCGGCGGAGTTCTTGATCAGAGTCACGATGCCTCCTCGACTGTGAGCGTGTATCCGGTGCCGACGCCGTCCCCGTCCGACCCCTCGACCGAGAGCAGCACGACGCGCTGCTTCGCCGAGTACGCGACGATCGAGTACCGGTGCGCCTCGTCGTCCGTCGCGGAGTCGAACATCTCGTGCGCGAGCTCGACGTCGACGATCGCCTCCGGGATCCCCTCGAGGTGCGTGACCTCGTAGCGGCCTCCCGTCTCGTCGCCGACGTTCGCCTCGACGTGCACCACCGTCCCGTCGTCGAGCACGAACCCGTCCTCGAGCGCGGCGACGCATCGGCCGGTGAGCAGCGCCCGGATCTCCGCCTCCTGGTATTCCTCGATGGTCTGCATCGGTGCCTCCTAGACGAGCCCGCTCGTGAGCGCGGGAATGGCTTCGACCGTTCCGTTCGTCCACCGCACACGGACCTGCTCGCCGGCCGTGCCGCAGATCACGTCGCGCAGCCGCAGCACGCCGCCGGTCTGATGGAACGCGGGGAACGTCGCGGCCACGCCGGATCCCCGCAGGTAGATCGGCGCGTCGATGATCACAATCCCGCCGGACACCTTCACGGCGCCGTCGACGGTGCCGGAGCTGCCCGACACGTAGCCGATGTGCGGGCCGTGCATCACGACCGTGCCCGACTGCACCTCGATCACCGGACGGGTCGCGAGGTTCGACGCGCCGCGCCCCTCGAACGTGCCGCCGATGATGTTGACCCGGTCGTCTTGCGTGCCCTTGATGAGCAGGCCCGCCCAGTCGTTCTCGCACGTCAGGTACAGGTACCCGGTGATGTCGGTCTTCCCGACGTTGTCGAGGATCATCATCGGGCGGCCGGCGCCGGACACGTTCGCCGGGCCGTTCATGTTGAGGTACCCCGTGAACTGCAGGTCCGACCCGCCGATGTTGTACTGCGTGTCGGTGAACGACAGGTTCGTGAAGTGCCCCGAGTAGACGGCCTGCGTCGTGAGGAACTTCTCCGACGTGGACCCGAACGCGTGCTTGCAGCCGTAGAACGTCAGGTTGTTGAACCCGACCGCGTACGCGTTCACCGTCGACCGGAAGATCTGCGAGTTCGAGCCGCCGTGGAACGCGATTCCCGAGACGATGACGTCGTACACCGTGCTCGTCATCTGCAGCAGCGCGTTCGCGCCACTGCCGCACGAGGTCTGCCACTTCCCGATGACTGGCTTGCCCGACGAGATCTCGAGGTTCTTCGCGCCGACCGCGACGCCCGCGCCGATGATCTTCGCCCCGGTGAACAGGTTGAAGGTCGCCGACCCGGTGTTGAAGGTGCGCGCCGGGAGCTGCAGCCACGGGACGTTTGTCTGCGCGGCCGCGTACGCGAGCGCCGCCGTCATCTTCTCGGCGTCGGTGCCCGGGAACGAGTCGACTTGGATGATGCCCGGCGTGCCGGACGTGGCTCCCGTGACGAGCGCCTCGACCGTCGCGTAGATGTTCTTCAGCGCCTGCTCGATCTTGTTCAGCAGCGTCGCGGTGATCCGCGGGGTGGATCGCGCCACCCAGAGTGTCGGCGTGTAGGGCATCAGTCGTCTCCGTCCGGGAACAGGAAGCCTTCGTCGTCGGCATCGGGGAACAGGTCCGGCCCGTCGTCACCGGCCGGGTAGAGGGCGCTCACGATCGGCGGGCGCCCGAGCGCGACAAGCGCCTGCTGCTGGTCGTCCCACGTGTAGAGGACGCCGGGGATCGGGGCGCTCATGGCAGCGGCGTCCACATGTACTTGCCGATCGCCTGACCGGACCCGAGCCCGCACCACGACGGCCACGACGGCGGACCGACCGGACCGAGCGCGAGCACGTACTCGATCCCGGCAGGCTTCGTCGCGCCGAGCGCCGGATACGAACCCGACGCGTACCGCCACAGCAGGATGTTCTTTGCCGCGGTGCCGCCCTGCTTCGCGGCCTCCGCGAGCTGCGACTGCACCGTCCCCGCGGTGAGCCCGGCCTCCGGGTTCGCGGGCGCGGTGATCTCCGCCGCCGTGAACTGCCGGTCGCCGCGCATCGCCGTATTCGGCGTCGTGCCGAAGCCCGGGAACGAGACGACCGTGTTCGGAGCCGCCTCGAGCAGCGCGCGCGCCGCGGCCGGGTTCGCCGCGGCGAGCAGCTGCATGATGAACGTCGCCAGCGGCGACGACCCGTTCCGGAGCTCCGCGATCGTGTGATTGTGCTGCGCGTGCGGATACGTCACCGGCTTCCCAGTGATCGAGTCCCACGAGCCGCCCGGCGCCGGCCCCCACACGGGCGACGAGCCGCCGTGCAGGATCACGTTCCCCTCGAAGCCCGTCTCGAGCGGCGGGACACCCTGCCCGGGGTCGCCCGGGTCACCCTTCTGCCCGACCACGCCGACGTCGACGGTGTTGCCGTCCGCGGTCTGCAGGATCAGGTGACCCTCGACCGCCTCAGCCCCGACCACCGCGGAGCCCGTCTGCGCGAGCAGGGAGGTGAACTGCTCCTCGGTGCCCTCGTATCCCGCCTGCACCGCCTGCTCGTACGCAGACGGTCCCGCAGGACCGCGGCGACCGTAGTCGGACTGCAGCCGTGTGACGAACGTGCCCGACTTGAGGATGACCTCCTCCGGGTCACCCTCCACCCGGAACTGCGGAAGCGCGCCCGTGTTCGACGTCGACTTCAGCGGGTTGATCGCCGCACCCGACACCGGGTCCGTGACCGCGAGCGGCGTCGAGTACGACGTGTCGTCGACCGCGAACACCTCGAACGTGGCGCCCTTGACGAGCTGCTCCGTCTCCGGGTCGTAAGCGAACTGCGTCGAGAATGCGTCGACCATTGCGTTTACTCCTCGTCGTGCTCGGTGCCGTCGTCCTCCGGCTCGTCGTCGACCTTGTTCGCAGGCGCGATCCACACGCCCGCGAAGCCGAGCACGAACCCGCCGAGGGTCCACGTCAGGACGGGGAGCAGCTCCCCGGGGATCTCGAAGACACCGTCCGCGATCGCGGGCGGCAGATGAGTCGTGATCGCGATCGCGGCACCAGCGATGCCGCCGGCCACCGCCTTCTTCGACTTCGGGATGAAGTCGGCGAGCGCGGCCATGACCTTGTTCGTACGGGTGAAAGGCATCAGAGGCCCCCTTAGTTGATGACGAGGTTGAGGACGCCGAACACGACGGCCGCGACCACGCCGGCTGCGGGCACGAGCAGAGCAACGGCCCATCGGTAGGTGGCGCGCATCTTCTCGAGCTCGCCGCGCAGCTCGGCCCGGACAGCGTCCGCGGTCGTGCGCGCTTGCACTTCGTTCGTCTCGACGTCCCGGCGAAGGGTGCCGTGCTGCGCGTCGAGGCGCTGCACGGTCGCGTTGAACTCGCCCTTCGTCACGAGGTTGTCGATCCGCTCATTCACGACCCGGAAGCCGTCACGGACGGACTCCTTCAGATCGGTGAGCGCATCCCGGATGTCCGCCTCCATCACTGCCCCAGAACGGACCACGTCTTCGGGCCGACGATGCCGTCGACGACCAGGCGGTGCTTCTTCTGCACCGCCCGGACGACCTCCTCCGTGCGCGCCCCGAAGATGCCGTCGACCGGCATCGGGTGGTTGCGCTTGACGAGGATGCGCTGCAGCTTCTTCACCGTCTCGCCGCGGCTGCCGCGCTTGACCGTCGGCGGGTGCGCCTTCGGCTTCGCGGCGGCAGGCTTCGCGGGAGGCTTCGGCTTCACGGCCGCCGGCTTCGCGTCGGCGATGAGCTTCCCGATCCACTTCACCGGGTCGCGGTACGACAGCTTCCCGTTCGTGTAGTAGCGGACCTCGACGTGCAGGTTGTTGCCGTCCGCGTTGCCCGTCGCGCCCATCGTGCCGATGTCGTCGCCCTCGTCGATCGTCTGCCCCTTGCGGACCTTGATCGACCCGTCCTTCAGGTGCGCGTACAGGATGTCGACGAGCGACCCCGACTTCGCGGTGAACCGCACGATGACGCAGTTCCCGAACCCGGAGAACGGACCAGCGAGCGTGACCTTGCCGCCACGGATCGCCTTCACCTTCGAGAACCCGACGAAGTCGGTCCCCTTGTGATCGCTCGAGCTGTACTGCCCGTTCGGGAGCTTGACAGCCTTGCGCGGCCCGAACGCGCCCCACGAGGACACCTTCGGCTGCTTGGTCGTCGAACCGTCAGGCCATCGAGTCATGCTGAGCCGTCCTTTCATGGCGAAGCCCCCGCCGGCTGACGAGGGCTCGAGGTGGTCGGTGTCCCGACCGGTCAGGTCTTGATCAGGTAGTTCAGGGCGATGTACGGCTGCAGGTTGTTGTGCGGCTGCCCGCCACCTGTGTTCTGGTTCGTCGCGGTCGCCGCCGCCGTCGACCCGCGCACGACACGGTTCGTCGACGAACCGGACTGCAGGTTCGCGCCGCTGTCCGTGTTCACGAAGAACCCGTTCCCGCCGCTCGTGTGCGAGTGAGGGTTCTGCGTGTGCGTGTGCGACGGCATCTGCGCGACCGTCAGCGTGTGCGTCTTCGCGCCGCCCGTCTCACCGAGCGTGTCGAACTCCGACTGCGCCCCATCGCGACCGACAGGCACCCGGCCCTTCATGTTCGGCAGGTTGAAGGTCGTCGACCCGTCACCGGCTCCGTACCTCGTCCCGAGAACCGCGAACAGCGACGCGTACGTGGTGCGCGACACCGCCTGCCCCTCACAGAGCAGCCACCCCGGAGGAGCCGCCGTCCCCGCGAACGGGACCAGCGACCCGGACGGTGCGATCGACGACGCGTTCCATGCCGGCAGGCCCGAGCTGTTGAAGTCGAGGACCCACGCGGCGCCCTGGATCATCACCATCGTGCCGACCCGGTTCAGGTAGTCGCGGACCATCACGTGCCGCGCGACCAGCCCGCCAGCGCCTACCCACAGACGCAGGTCGACGAACTCCTGCACCGCGGTCTGCCCGGCCGCGAACCGCACGAGCCACAGCGGCTGGTCATCCTGCGTCACCGCCGGGTCGGTCTTCCGGCCAGGGGCGCCCGGGATCGCGCGCGACGCGCTGCCCGGGATGATCACGATCGTCGACTCGCCGGCCTCCCAGTCGCGACGCAGCGCGATCAGATCCCACCGGCTCCCCGACGAGACAGGGGTGCCCGTCACCGTCACCGTGTCGTCCGACAGGTCGCGGATGCCGTGACCGATCGCCTCGCCGGCAGAGATCGCGACGGCACGGTCGCCGCTGCCCGCGGTCGCCTCGAACGACTGCGCGCCGAGGATCCCGTACTCGGACCCGGCGCGCGCGACGAGGATCGACCAATCGTCATAGTCGACGGTCCCGGCGTACCCGATGGAAGTGATCGTCATTAGCGTCTCCCCTGGTCCCGCTGTCCTTTGGCAAGCCGTCCGACCTGCCGCCACAGCTGCACGTTCTCGTCGTCCCCGTCGACGTCGCCGACGGTCGGCGTGACGACGGTGCCCTGCTCGAAGCTCGAGGTGATCGACACCTTCGTGATCGGCTGCGTGACGTCGACCGGCCCGACCTTCACGCGCACGAGGTCGCCCTCCCGGTACGTCTGCAGGTACCGGAACCGCTCCGTCTCCACGAGCTCGGTCGACACCGACACCGTCGGCGCGGCCGCGTTCAGCGCCGCCTGCGCCTCGGCGGCGAGGTCCGTGTCCTCGCCCGTGTTGCCAGCGTCGACGAAGCCCTCGATGATGTCGCCCCACGTCGCCTCGCGCGCCGAGTCGACGACCTGCGTGAACTCCCGGTCGACACCGTCGCCGGGACCGCCCACGATCACCCGCGTCGCCGTCGGCCACGCCCGGTTGAACTTGTACGAGTCCGGCACGCCCGACTCGAGCGTGAGCCTCCCGGGCACCGTGTCCGGCTGCCGCACGTCCACCGTCGGCACGCCCGTAACCGGGTCGTACTCGAACGTCACGATCAGCCCGTCCTCGACGAGCAGCGGCAGCACCTTGTCGCCGATCGAGTGGAACCGCAGCTCGACCGACTTCGCCGTCCCGTACCCGTGATCCGGGGCGACCGTCCACGGGATATCGAGCCGGTCGAGCGTCTCCTGCAGCACGGTCTTGAAGATGAGTTCCGACTTCACGTTCGTGAACGCCCGGAACTCCTCCGACTGATGGTCGAGGTCCGCGTCCGGGACCGGCCACACGAACCACTGCCACAGCTTCCGCATGTCCGAGTCGATGTGCGCCTCGACGGTGCCGTACGGCCCCTCGCCCGGCGTAGACGTGATCGCACCGCGGAACAGCTCCACACCGCGGAACCACACCGCGCACCGGGCGCCGTCCGCCGTCACCGCCTGCAGCGCCGGGTCGTCGTCGTCGAGCGTGAACTCAGCGACGCTGATCCCGTTCGGCACGACGTCGGCGCTGCCGTCGACAGTGATGTCGCGACGGAAGGCGCCGCCCGGCGCGTAGACCACGAACCGCAGCAGCTCCTTGATGTTCACGAGCACCCCTTCAGAACGCGCGGAAGTACAGCGGCATCACCTGGCAGGTGATCGACCCGGACCCGGTCGCGGCCACGGTGAGCGGCACCTTCGCGCCCGGCGGGATCTGCGCGTAATCCTGCAGCCCGAGCGCCTCGGTCGCGTCCTCACCGTTCAGCGTCGCCGTCGGCCGGCGCGGGTCCGTGTCGATCACGAGCACGTCCCCGTTCGACAGCGGGAACGGGACCTCGATGACCGTCGACCCGACACCGAGCACGATGTCGTCGAGCTCGTCCGTCGCACGCCACACCGGGCACACGTCCACGTCGCCCGGGTTCGACGCGACCGCCTTCCCGAACGCGCGCGCCGACCCGATGTGGAACGGCGGCCCGAGCGTCTCCGGGTCGATGAACGGCTGCGCCTCACCCGCCGACCACGGCCCGTACACCTCCGGTGTGCCCTGCCAGTACGGCTGCACCGCCTCGAGCGTCACCCCGTACTGCGCCCAGCCCTGCTGATACGGGTCGAGCTCGTACGCGTGCCCTTCCTCGAACACGCCCGTCAGCCGAAGCGTGCGGGACTCGGTGCCGGCGGTGACCTTCCACACGCCCTCCCGGTCCGGGTGGATCGTGTTGAAGAACGCCCGCTGCCGCTCGAGCCACGCGTCCGACCCATCCGCCCACAGGTGGATCGGCCAGAACACGTCGCGCGACTGCGCCTGCCAGCCCCGCAGACGCTTCCCCGGGATCGCACCCGACGTCGACGAGTACTTCGTGATCACCGGGTTGTGCAGGCCCTCCGTCCCCTCCCGGCGGAGCAGCACCCCGCCGAGAGGGTCCGTGAGGTCCCACACGGAGCCGTCCGGCCCCGTCCACGTCACACCGAGCCGCCCCCACTGCCGCACCTCGATAGGAGGCGCGACAGTAGGAGCCGCGAGCACAAGTCCGGGCATTACGCCATCACCGCCTTCACAGCCTCACCGGATGCGCGCACCCGGCGCCGCTTGCGCTTGTCGGCAACGCGGAACGCCTCCTCGATGTCCGTGACCCCGTACAGGTTGAACGTGTCGCCCTGCCCGGTCACGACCGTCGAGCCGGAGGTCGAGGCCGACTGCGTCGCGACGATCCTCGACATCGTCGAAGCCACCGCACGCACCCGCGACGCGTCCGGCAGAGCGGCCAGAACCGACCGCTGCACCGTCGACGTCTGCGACCCGATGCCCTTCGCGTAGCCCTGCATCGTGAATCGGCCGAGATCCGCGAACACCCTCGAGGGCGACTTGATCTTCAGCTTCTTCTTGACCGTGGCGACGAGGCTGTTCGCCAGCCCGTCCGCGACCTTCTTCAACTGCGCGGCCTGCGACTCGAGGCCCTTCACGAGCCCCTGCGCCGCACTGATGCCGGCCTTGTAAAGCTGGTCGCCGACCGTGTTCCCGAGCTTCGCGCCCGCCGCCGACAGCTGCCCCTGCAGGCCCTTGACCTGATCGACCGCAGCCTTCCCGCCGGCGAGCAGCGCATCCGCCGCCTTCGACGATCCGTCCTGCTGGAACTGCGCGAGCAGCTGGTCCCGGGTCGTCGCGTCGAGGCCGAGCTTCGTCAGCGCGTCGAGCGTCTTCTGGAACTTCTGCGTCGCCTCGATCCGCTTGGTCAGGTTCGCGACCATGCCCTGCACGGACCGGAACCCCGCCACGTCACCGAGCCCGACCACCGAGGACTGCACCCCGGCGACGAAATCGGCCCGCTGCTTGACGAGGTCCGCGAGGTTCTTCTGCGCGTCCTTCAGCTTGCCGAGCACCTTCTCGCGCTCGGCGAGCGCCTTCTGGATCTCCTTCGTCGTCGCCTTGATCGCCTTGATCGCGGACGCGCCGGCCGTCTTCGAGATGACGCCGGCGTCCATGCCCTTGCGGATCTTGGAGATCATCGACTTCGCAGCCGACTCGACCTTCGACGCGGAGCCCTTCAGGCCCTGCACGAAGCCCTCACCGACGAAGCGGCCGATGTCGCGGAACACCTTCGACGGGGAGTGAATCCCGAGCAGGCCCTTCGCCCAGTCGATCGCATCGTTGATGATGCCGCCGATCGCGTCGAGAACCTTCTGCCCGCTCGCGAGCAGACCCTCGATCAGACCCTGGATCAGATCCTTTCCGGCCTGCACGAGCTGCGGCGCCTCGTCGATCATCGCCTTGACGATCTTCGGGATCATGTCGATGACGGCCTTGATGATGTCCGGCAGCGCCTTCACGAGCCCGACGATCAGCCCGAGGAACAGCTGTAGTCCGCCAGCGATGAGCTGCGGGAGCATGCTCACGATCGCGACGATCAGCTTCGGGATCGCCTGCAGGATCGCCGACGTGATCCGAGGCAGCGCCGCGATAAGCCCGGTCACGAGCCCGAGGAACAGCTGGATCGCCCCGACGATGAGCTTCGGCAGCGCCGACACGATCGCCGAGATCAGCTGCGGGATCGCGTTCACGATCGCGACGATGATCTCTGGGACCGCGTTCACGAGCCCCATCACGAGACCGAGGAACAGCTGCAGCCCCGCCTGGATGATCGCAGGGATCATCCCGACGATCGTCTGCACGAGCACCGGGATGAGTCCGATGATCGCGGTCACGATCACCGGGATCGCCTGCACGATCCCTTCGACGAGGCCGAGGAGCAGGTTCAGTCCCGTCGTGATGATGACCGGCAGCATGCTCAGCACCGTCGCGACGAGCTTCGGGAGCAGCGCCACGAGCGCGGACACGATCTGCGGGATGACCGTCACGACCGCCTGAATGAGCCCCTTGAACAGCCGCAGCCCCGCGGTCAGCAGACGCGGGACCATGCTGAGCAGGGTCTGCGCGATCTTCGGGACGATCCCGATCACCGCGTCGAGCACCTGCGGAAGCACGCCCAGGACCGCCCCGACCAGCCCCTGCAGCAGACCGAGACCCGCGTTCAGGAGCTTCGGCGCCGCCGACAGGAGCGTGTCCGCGATCATCGGGATCACGCCCGCGACCGACCGTGCCAGGTTCGGGAGCACGCCAGCGATCGACTGCACAAGGGTGAGCAGCAGCGACGTGAACCCGTTCAGCAGAACCGGCAGGTTCGCCGCGATCGACGCCAGCAGCTGCGGGACGACCTCGGTGACGACCTTCAGGATCGCGGCCGAGATCTTCGGCAGGACGCCGAGCAGCGACGTCGTGAGCGACTCGAACCCGGCGGTGAGCTGCTCCGGCTTGAACGCGGTGAGCGCCACGAAGCCACCGACCACGAGGCCGAGCGGCGCCGTCAGCCCCGCGAACAGCGGACCGATCAGCGGGAGCCGGGTGATCATCGTGCCGAGCACGCCGACCACCGCGCCGACGACCGGCAGCAGCGGACCGATCGCGTCCTTCAGCCCGGACAGACCGGACCCGTCGAACTTGATCTTCGACAGCGTGTCACCGAACGACTTCATCGCCGGCACGAGCCGTGCACCGATCGCCTCGAACAGCGGCTTCACCGCCGACGCGACCTGATCGAGCAGGCTGATCACACCCGGCATCACAGCCTTCAGCCCGTCGAACACCGGCTGCAGAGCGGTCGCCCCGAACCGGCCGAGCGCGGCGCCGACGTTCTGCACCATGCCGCGGAACGAGGTGCCCATCACCTTCGCGGCTTCGCCGTTCTTCCCCATCACGGTGATGAAGTCCTCGAACGACACCTTGCCGGCGGACACCATCTTCCGGACTTCTTCGCCGGTCTTCCCGTAGTGCTCCTGCAGCATCGCGAGGATCGGGACCTGCCGGTCGAGGAGCGCGGCCATCGTCTCGCCGCTCAGCTTCCCGGCAGACGCGGCCTTGTTCCAGATGACCGACATGTCCGACAGCGACGAGCCGGACAGCGCCGCCGTCGACACCATCGACTGCAGCGCCTTGTCCATCTGCTTGACCGGCACCTTCGCGGCCGACAGACCAGCCGCCGCGGACGCCGCGTCGCCGAGCCCGAACGCCGTGCCGCGCACCGCGTTCAGCGCCTTCGACATCATCGTGTCGACCTGCTCGGCCGTGTTGCCAAGCGCCGACAGCTTCGTCCGTGCGGTGTCGATCGACTCGAGCCGCGAGAACCCCTTCTTGAACGCGACGCCGAGGATGCCCGCGACCGCGATCCCCGCGCCCTGGAACGCGGACCCGACGAAGCGGGCAGCGTCACCAGCGACCCGCTTCACTCCGCCCATCGCGGCCGAGAACGCCGACTGGACCCCGCGCGCCGCCGCCCCGGCGACCGACCGGATACCGGACCACCCGCGCGCGAACGCAGCGGACGCGCCCGACGACGACGACGCGAGGTCGTCCTGCAGGGACTTCAGCTTCGACTGCGCCGCCTGCAGGCCCGACGTCGCCGCCGTGACCTGCGACGTCGACGACGACAGGTTGCGGCGCGCGGCCGCGAGACGCTCCTCCGCGGCGACCGCCTGCGACGAGCCCGCGCCGTGCTTCTGCAGCACCTCCGCGAGCTGCTGCTCCGCGACGCGCACACGGCCGGCGTCGTTCATCTGCTTCATGCGCGCCGACGACAGCGCCCGCGACGACGTCGCCACGTCCCGCTGGAACTTCTTCAGCGCGTCCGAGCCGAGGTTCGCCGTCGACGTGGTCACCGCAGCCTTCAGGCCACGGCCGAGCGCCTGCCCGCTCGACCGGCCCATCGACGCGAACCCGCGGGTCGCGGCCGTCGACGCGGCCTTCGTGCCCGCGTTGACCTCGTTCGAGATCGCCTTCCGCATCCCCTTGAAGACGGGGAAGATCGCGACGTGCCCGGACCCGACTTCCTTCGACACAGACACACCGCCTCTCGATCAGAACGCCGAGTACTGCTGCAGGCGCTCCCGCAGCTCCTCGGCAACCTCGGGCGCGACGACCTCCTGCTCGGGCCGGCGCTCCCACGGCAGCGGGAACGAAACCGACTTGCCCTTCTCGAGCAGGTACGACAGGACCCCCTGCGACAGCAGGGTGACCGCGAGCTCAGCGACGGAAGCCGGATACGACCACCCGGCCTCCGCCGCCGCGAGGTGCGAGGTCGGATCCTCGATCAGCGACGCGTACAGCAGCAGCGCCTCACCCCACGAGCACGAGACGCCGACGTCGAGCAGCGACAGACCCATCCCGCGGAAGTCACGGGCGGCAGCCGCCTCATGTTGGCTCAGGCGCTCGACGAGCCCACGAATTCCCCCAGGCGCGCCTCGGCGATCTCCTGGAACTTCGCGAAGTAGCCCATCGCCGCGGCGAGCACCTGAACGGTGTCCTCCGCCTCGTCGAGCGTCTGCTTCGCGGACCCGATCCCGAGCTCGTCGATGAACCGCTCGAGGTCGTCGAGCGAGTTGTTCTCGCTGATGTCCATCAGCTTCTTGAACGTGCGGTACGGGACCTTCAGCGGCAGCACGAGCTCGCCCGCCGTCGACCCGTCGATCCTCGCGTGGAAGTTCCCCTCCACGATGTACATGTCCGGCTTCGGGCCGGGAGTCTTCTCGGTGGCAGTTGCCATGATGAGCACCTTTCGATGAGCAGTGATGAGCGCGAATGGATGAGCGCCCGCACCGGCCCGTGTGCGCGCCTAACAGCGCGCGAGGCACACGCGGTGCCGTCGACGCGCGACAGGCGCGCACACAGGCGCACACGGGCGGAGGGTGGTCGGTCCCGGACGGGCTCATCAGACACCCGGAACCGACCGGTCAGGAGGGTCAGGACTCCGACGTGTTGGTGTCGATCCACCACTCGCCGAAGTGCTCGTTGTTGAAGTACGCGGAGCGGTCGAACTTGAACGTGAGGTTCGTGCCCGACACCTCACCGCGAGTCGACTGATCCTGCGCGGCAGCCGACACGTACGAGACACCGAGGCGGCGACGGATGAACCCGTTCTTGAAGATCTCCTCGGTGAACGTGAGGTAACGGGTCGCGTGACCGCTCGCGTCGACGGTGATGTACCCGTGCTCGTCGGGCACCTTGCCCCACGTGACCTCACGGACAACCGCGTCGTACTGCGCGAGCCCGACCTCGACAGTCGCGTTCGCGAGGCCCGTCGGGATCGAGTAGCCCGACTGGAAGAACTCGATGTCGTCGCCGTCCTTCTCAGTCGTCCACGTGAACCCGCCGTCCGTCTTGATCAGACCGAGCTTCCGATACGCGACCGGAAGGGTGAGCAGCGGCTCCGCGCCGTCCGCCGGCGAGAGCACGTTGGGCGCCGCCACGGGAGCGATACCGATGTTGCCGGAGATCGGGATCCCGACCGCACCGACGTCGTTGCCTGCAGCATCTGCAGTCATGATTCCTCCTCAGGAATGCAAGCGAGCGCACCGCCCGCAGGCGGCACGCTCAGGGATGGGAAGGGGACCCCGTCAGTCGACGGGTGAACCGACCACCGTGTACTCGACGCTCGAGTACATGCGGGTTCGGTCCTGCGACTCCGTGACGGGATAGGGTCCCCAGGAGCCGTCGACCGACACGACCGGACAGTCCGGCCCGCCGATCAGAGGCAGCGACTGATCCGTGAAGATCGCGAACACCAGCCGTGCCAGCTCGCGCGCCGGCACGTCGAACTTCCGGGTCCCCGCGAGAACGGAGATCCCCATCGTTCGAGTGCCAGACACGATGGACTTCATCGGCCCGCCGTCGTCCCGGAAGACGACCAGCAGGTCCGGAAACTCACCCTCAGCGGGTTCCTTGTTCGACACCTTCACCTTCGAGGTGTCCACGAGCTGCAGCGTCCGCGTGGGGAGCACAGCCCGCGCGTACGCGGTCGCCCACAGCTCGAGGTCGGGAGGGAGTACTTCGGTGCCCACCGCTCCCCCTCCGTCAGACCCGGACGCCGTTCAGCGCCCGCGCGAGATTGCCGGTACGCGCCTCAACGACCATCGCGTGATCCGCGTCGGCGACGACCCGGAACGTGTCGCGGTACGCCGCGCCGCGCTCCTCAACATGGATCGAGTTGCGGTACTCCTCCGAGTCGACCGGCGCGCTCGCCCGCGCGTTCGCCGCGACCTGCTCGGCCGCCTGCTTGCAGAGCGCCCGCACAACGGGGCTGCGGCCGAGCCCGTCGAAGAACCCGTCGTTCGCCACAAAGCCTTCGGTCTGCGCCATCAGCCCAGCCCCCTTCGGAGCGGGATCTCACGCACCGGCTGCCACCCCGTGAAGGGGTTCGTCTCGGCGTCGGGGATCCCGTCGACCTCGTACACCTTCGACCCGTCCTGGATCTTGTCGCCGAGCCGCACGTCGGCATCCGGCGCGCAGTACAGCGACCGCGCCTCGAGCGCCTGCGTGCGGGACTCGCCGAGCACCCGCGACGTCGACGACCCGCCGACATACGCGCCGTCGAGGTCGACCTCGTCAGGGTCGGACCAGTCCTCCGCGATCTGCTCCTGCGAGTACGGGTCGAGGATCGGCTTCGCGCGCAGCCGCTTCACGGTCGTGCCGAACGGGAACTCCATCAGCAGCCCTCCGGCCACATGTTCGCGACCGCGTCGCTCGGCGGCGGGAACGACCCGACAGGCAGCCCGCCGATCCCCGCCTCCGCGCAAAGCGCCTTCAGCGCGCGGGTCGCATCACCCTCGAACGCCGACCTCACGGCGAGGTAGTCGACGGACGCGGTGCCTACGCGCTGCGCCCGGACCAGCCGCGACCCGCGCGCCTTGACCTCCTCGAACACCCGCTTCAGGATCGCGATCGCGTCCTTCTGCTCCTCGGAGTTGTCCGCGAACGAGGCGATGCAGGGAGCGATGGAACGAGCCACGACAAGCACCTCGCGCGCGAGGTTCTCATCGGTGCCGATCTTGTCGTGCGTCAGGCCCATCCCATCGCTCCCTTCGTGATCACTTCTTGCCGGACCGGCCCGCCGGCTTCGCCTCGGGCTCCTTGCCGTCGCCCTCCGGCTCGTCCTCGACGACCGCGATCAGGCCCTTCGCGACGAGGCGCTCGAGGTCGGCGTCGTCCACACCGTCCGGGACGTTGTCGCCCCGGAACACGGTGTGCACGCGCCCGCCGACCTTCACCTGCACGCCGGCCGCGGTCACCCGGTGGCCCATCAGAGGCCCGTCGACGTGATCTCGCACGCCGCCTTCGGGTTGCGGATGACGGGCACGTCGGTCTTGCGGACCTGCACCTTCGTCGAGTCGGACTGCTCACGGAAGCGAGCGATCTCGACGGGGAGCCCGTCCTCCATCGTGACCGCCGTGTACTCCGGCGACGGGATGTCCTCGTGACCGATGCCGCCGAGGTTGCGCGTGTCGACCACCGTCGGGAGCCACCCGTTCGGGAGGTCCGGCGTGTGGATCCACGTCAGCCCGAGCGCCTCGACGAAGTTGCCCGACTCGACGCCGTTGCGCTGCTCACGCGGGAGCAGGTCGAGCAGCTCAGCGGACGCACCGGCCCACTGATCCTCCGTGACGACGATCGCGTCGGCCTCGAACCCGAGGCGCAGGCCCCGGATCTTCGCCTTCGCCGCGTTGACGTTCTTCACGATGTTCTTCGGCGTGTTCGTCCACGCGGCGCCGGTCACGTTCTGCGAGACCGTCGACGCGATCGAGGTCAGCGCGACCTCGTCGAACTCGCTGACGAGCTTGTTCGCGAGCATCGCCAGCGCACGCTCGATCGGGTCCATCGCCTCGCGGCCGACCTTCTCGTCCGTGATGCGGTGACCGAAGCCCTTCTTCAGCGCCTCGATCACGACCGCGCTGTCCTCGGACAGCTCGATCAGCGGGTACTCGCCGCCGGGCTCGACGCGCTCCGGCGCGTCGGTCGCCTCGGTGGCCTCGTCCGGGATGTAGACGAGCGCGCCGCCCTGCAGCTTGTAGCGCGCCGCCAGGATGCGATGCGCGACGAAGCCGCGCGCCGCGATGATCTCGGCGAAGCGCCGAGCGAGCAGCTCCGGCGACTTCAGGAATGCGAGCGCATCCGCCGCGGTGGCAGAGGCGAACGACTTGGGATACGTGTACATGAAGCGTCCCCTCTCAGCGGAACAGTCGGACTTCGATGCGGTCGTCGTCGACCTCGGACACGTCCACGGACGTGAGCGCGATGCCGATGACTGCGCGGGTGGCGGTGATGTCGGCCTGCACCGTCTCGGAAGCCGCGGCCGCGACCGTGGCGATCTTGCCGGTGTCGGCCGCGACGACGAGGTCGCCAGCGTTGATGTCGGACGCGGCGAGCAGACGCTGCACCCCGCCGAGCAGGACGACCACCGGCTTGCCGGACGCGGCGCCGGTCGCGGCGGAGCCGATGACCTTCGCGCCGTTCGCGGCCGTCGCCGGGACGACCGTCCGGTCGCCGGACACCGTGACCAGCTGACCCTCGGTGATCGTCGAGCCGGCGGTGAACGTGACACCCTTCGCGTCGGGGTCGAACTTGTGGATGCCCATCAGGACTCCTCCTTCGTGCCGTAGATGCGGTCGTACAGCGCGTCCTCGGCGCTGCGGACACCGTCGGACTCGCCGATCTCGTCGACCGGGAGCGTGTTCGTCGGGAAGGTCGCGAGCAGCGCGGTCGTCTCCTGCTCGTCCTTGTCGAGCGCGGCCCGCCACGTGTCCTTCGACTTCGCGGTGATGCGGCCGGACTTCAGCGCGTCGGCGATGATCTTGTCGCGGCGCGCCGCGTCGATCGCGTCCTTCGCCTCACGGCCCGCCGCGGCGTCGCGCTTCAGGTCGTCGAGGACGGTCTGATCGACGACCGTCGCGCCCTCCGGGATGGCGGCGGTCACGTTGACCACCGTCGTGTCTTCGGCCGTCTCGTTCAGCGCCTCGTCGACGGCCGCGAGCAGCGCGTCATCCGAGATGTCGGCATCGGTCACACCGAGCCGCTGAGCGAGGCCAGCCTTCAGGTCGTCGTAAGCCACGACGTTCTCCTTTCGGATGGTGGACCCCGGCTCGGCCGAGACGGGGGTTCGGGTGCCCGACGCGGACGCGCCGGCACGTGTGTGGGCGGCGGAGTCCTCCGCCTCGCCGGGTTCGACGATCACGAGCTCGTCGTCGTCGTCCGCCCCGGCGGTGTGCGTCTCCCCCGCGTCGGGGATGACCGCGATCCGGTCGGCGAGGCCGAGGTCGACCGTCGCCTGCGCCGTGAGGTAGGTGTCCTCGTTCAGCAGCGCCGCCCAGTCCTGGTCGCCGGCCTTCGCCGTATAGATCTCGATGATCGACGCCTGCACGCCGTCGAGGATGTCGGCCTCCTTGCGCAGCTCGTTCGCGTTGCCGTACATGAAGGCGAGCGGCGCGTGGATCATCATCTGCGTGCCGGGCGACATCACCGTCTCGTCGCACCCGGCCGCGATGACCGACGCGGCGGACGCGGCGATGCCGTCGACGACCGCGGTGATCTTCGCCTTGTGCGCCCGCAGCATGTTCAGGATCGTGACCGCCTCGAACACGAGCCCGCCCGGCGAGTTGATCCGCAGCACGATCTGATCGACCGACTCCGGCAGCGCGTCGAGCACCTCGCCGACGTCGGCCGCCGAGATCCCCCACCAGCCGCCCCACGAGTCGATCGGCCCGTACATCCGGATCGTCGCGACCGTCCCGTCCCCGGTCGGCGCCGGGGTCGTGATCGCGTCGAAGAACTCGTGCTTGTTCGCGGGAGGCTTCGTCGAGCCCCAGTACCTGTTCGCCCAGTCGTGCGGGCTGATCTTGTGGCTCACGCCGCCTCCTCCGTATCTGTCGTCGCCGGCATCCGGCTCACGTCCGGACCGTCGCCCTGCAGGTCAGCGCCGGCACGCCGAATGAGCTCGCGTGCCTCGTCCTGCCGCAGCGGCACCTTGTCGGTGGCGAGGTAGATCTTCTGCGCCGTCTCCGCCGCCGCACGAGCGCGCGCCGCATCGTCGAGCTCGCCCCCGCCGGCACCCTCCCCGACCGGCAGACCGAAGTGCGCCCGCAGGTACTCCTCGAGCGGAGCATCCGGGCGGATCGCCTTGCACTCGATCAGGGTCTTGATCGCCTCCGCCGTGATCGGCTGCTGCTCCCCGATCGCCGCAGGCACGAGCCGCGGCGCGGGCTCCGTCTCGCCCCAGTTCGCGTCGACGAGATCCTCGATGACGTGCTGGTTGAAGACCTCGGCGACGTACTGCGCGACCGCGTTCAGCGAGTCGGTGAAGAAGTTCGCGAACGTCGACCCGAGCGCCCACGACCCCGTCTCGCTGCCGAGGTTCAGGAAGTGCGCGAGCACCGCGCGCGCGATCTGCTCGTCGTAGTACCGGATCGGCCCGTCGGTGTCGGGCAGTTTCCCGCTGACACCCTTCAGGTCGAAGGTCGCCCCGTACGGCAGGGAGACGCCGGCCGTGTCGCCGGCGCGGGCGCCCTTCGCGATCTCGAGCCCGCGCGCGATCTGCTCGTCGAGCCACTTCACCGCGGCCTCGAAGTTGTCGGCGACATCGGGCGGCGCCGCCGACGTCACGACCGGCAGGCCGAGCCCGTTCCGCTCGGCGACGAGCGCCTGAATGCGCAGCAGCCGGTCCTTGAGGATCGACATCTTGTATGCCGACCGGAGGATGGACTCGCCCGCCCAGTTGCCACCCTCGCGCTCGTGCACGAACGCGACCAGCCGGTCGACCCCGATCAGCTCCTTCACCCCGTGCTGCTTGATGCCCTTCAGCCCGCCGTCGCGCTCGACCTTGATGTCCGAGATCGTGCGCGGCGGACGCCACGCGAGCTTCTTCAGCCGTGCCATCCCCGACGACTGGTCGTAGACCTGCTCGAAGAACGAGTGCCCGTAGACCAGCATCAGCAGCGCGAGCCGCAGCGTGTCCCGGAACGACAGGCGCCCCTTCGAGCGCAGCGGCGCGACGAACGCGCGCCCCTTGATCGGCAGACCCAGATCCTCCGCCACGAGCTGCACGACCTCCTCGCGGCAGCCCGTGCCGTCGAGCGTCCACTCGGTGCGCAGGATCGGCAGGGTCACCGCACGCAGCACCGACTTCACCTGCGGGTCCTCGCGGCGCATCCGGTCGAACACCTCGACCGAGTGCGGCCAGCGCAGGTCGGGGTTCGACTCGTAGGCGAACTCGGCGGTGAGCCCACCCCACCCGAACAGATCCTTCGCGACCTGATAACCGATCTCCGCCACAGCGACCTCCTCAGAAACGCACGGTGGCGAGATCCACCTCGTTACGCGCGACGTCGCCGCGCTTCAGCACCTGCGGCGCAGGCGCCGGCACCTTCTTCTTCAGCGGCGTCGCCTCGGACTTCAGGACGCCCCACAGCGCCCACGTGACCGCCTGAGCCTGCGTGACCGGCTTCGTCGGATCCGACTGCTCCCACGTCACCCCGGCGCGGCCGATGTTCCGGGTCGTCGCGAACTGCAGCGACTTCGTCACCTCGTCCTGCGGCCGGTGCGGGACGAGCCCCGCGTTCACGTGCTCGATGAACAGGGTGTGAGCTGCGGCGATCTCGTCGAGGTTCATCGCGAGGTACTTCACCTTCGCGCGGTCGAGCGCCGACAGCACCGACGCCGCGTTCTTCGGGTCGAGCACGACCAGCGCGTCCCCGTGCTCCTTCTTGAGCTTCTTCAGGTAGTCGGCGACCCAGCGGGTGCCGCCCTCGGTGTGCGCGTGCTCGACCGCGATCCGGTCGTCGTCGACGCGGACGGCCATCCCGACGGTGCCGTACCCGCCGCCGCGGCCGAGCGCCAGCGACAGCACGACACCGTCGCCCTTCACCGCGGCGTCCTTGCGCGCCTGCTTCTTCCACTCCTCGAGGTCGAGGTTCGACAGGGCGACGTCCTCGACCGGTGCCCGGTTCGGCCACACCGAGAACCGCTCCCGGAGCAGCTCCTCGTGGTCGGTCGCTCGCTCGACCTGCTCGGCGACCGTGTCCGCCTGGATCCACAGGCCGAGCGCCGGGATGCCCTCGCGCCAGACCTGCGGGTCGTGCACGTCGATCGTCTTCGCCGCCTCCGGATCCTCCGCACCCTTCGGCGACCACTCCTGCCACAGCGTGCGGCGGGCGCCGGCGCGGCCGCGATCCCGGACGCCCTCGAACACCTCGCCGTCGTCGAGCTCGCCCGGCACCGTGCCGGTGAAGATCTCCTGCCGGTTGGGGATCGTCGACTGCGTGTAGGTCAGCGCCGACCGCGCCTGCCGCGACAGCTCCTGCGCCTCGTCATAGACGATGTCAGCGGCACCGAACCCGCGGCCCGACTTCTTCGACCGTGCGATGAACCGCACCCGGTCGCCGAGCAGCTGACCGGGGCGCGTCTTAAGGACGATCGCCTCCTTGCCGTTCGCCGTGTAGATGTGATCGACGAGCGACATCAGCGTGTCGTTCGAGGCGATGATCGCGGCCAGCTTCTCGAACGACTCCGTCGCCGTCTTCACCTCGTGAGCGGTGTGCAGCACCGTCCGGCGCCGCAGGTCCGGCATCGGGAACAGGAACAGGCGCACGAGGTCGAACGCGATCAGATCCTCGGTCTTCCCGTTCTGTCGGGACACGAGCAGGCCGGCCTCCGACGCCGCCCAGTTCCCGTCGCCGTCGACGTCGTGCCACGCCCACAGCACGTACTCCTGCCAGTCCTCGAGCCGCATCCCCGCCGCCGACACGAAGTCGACCGCGAGGTCCCCGTACGACGCGACCGCGTCCGGCCTACTTTCGAGGCGCGGCCGTTGCTCCCCCAGCAGCGCGGCGAGCATTGAAGAACTCTGCAACCGGATCAGCCTCCCCAGCAGGCCCCGCGCCGGGACCCGACGGACCGCCCGTCACCCGCACGAGCTCGTCGACGAGCTCCGAGTGCCGCTTCGACAGCTGCACGATCTTCAGCGGGTCGGCCTCCGCGATCGCTTCCATCGCCTTCTTCACCAGCGCCATGTTCGCGAGCAGCTCCGCCCGCGCGTCCATGTCGCCCGCCGGCGCATCCGGCATCCGCACCGAGCCGCCCGGCAGCGCCACAATCGGGCGCGGATCGAGCGCATCGTCGTCCGTGTCCGCTTCCCGCTTCCGCCTCGTCGCGTTGTGCGCCTCCCGGCACGCCGCGTCAATCGGCTCACCCCGACGACGATGACGCTGATAGGCCGAGTCGGTGCCACACGGCGCAAGCTTCCGAGGCACATCGACTCCTTCCTCAGGCCCACCCCATCCCGTCACTACATCCCGGGGAGAGATGCGCCAGGCGCGCGCGGGAGCGTGGCGGCTCGAGGGTGGTGCTGGATTTTTTGACGGTCGCGGTCGGGTGTGTCGTGGGGTTAGGTGGCGGCCCATTGGTCGAGGTCGGGTGCGACGTGGTCGTTCTTGCGGCTGTTGCAGCGGCGGTGCATGGGGACGAGGGTTTGTCCGAGGAGGGTGCCGCCGTGTCCGAGGGGTGTGTCGTGGTCTGCGGTGAACGACAGCGGGTGTTGGTAGTCGAGGGTGGTGTCGATGGGTTCCCCGCATCCCCAGCCGGATGGTGACCCGTACCCGCACGGGAGGTTCTCGTCGCGGGTGCGGCGCTTCAGTGCGGCTTGCTTGCGGCGGTAGGCGCGGTGTCCCTTGCCGTTGCGGATGTGTTCGGTGCCCATGTGTCCGGCTCCTCGGTGTCGAGGTCGTTCGTTAGGACGTCGCAGCAGACGCCGGCGAAGGGTGGGAGGCGTGTCTCGCAGATCGGGCAGTTCATTGCCTGTCCCCGGCCTTGTGCGCCCGTGTGCCTGCGAAGAACCGGTGGATCGGGTCCCATCGGGGGTTGAGCAGGTTCGCGACGTGTGCGGCGACGAGGAGGATGCCTGCGCGTGCGAGCACGGGGTGGCGTGTGATCCACCCGTCCGCGTGCTCGGACAGGGTGCCGCCTTCCTCCGACGTGAGGTTGTAGACGATCACGAACGCGGCGAGCAGCGCCCACGCGCGCCCCGGGGTCACGCTTCCTCCGCGAGCAGGTGACGCTGGTCGATGATGCGGGCGGACTGCATGACGAGGTTGTCCCAGTACTCCGTGCCGTGGTGTCCGCAGAACGACAGCGTGTACCCGTTGCGCAGCTCGACGAAGACGTACGCCTTCGACCCGCACTCCTTCGCGTCGCACCGGTCGTCGGCGACCTCGACGACGGTGACCTTCCCACGGTCGACGATGTCGATAGGCACGGTGTCCACGATGACCCCCGGACAGGATGGCGCCCCGGCCCGGGAGGTGGAGGCCAGCAGGTGGGGACGCTGTGCTCGAGCTCGACTCCCGGGCCGGGGCGATTCACGGTGAGCACGCGGGGTGGTGACGTGGCGTCACCTTGCCCGCTATCGTGCGGGCATGGGGAAGAACAAGAAGGACCCGTACCTCGTGGTCGTGAAGAACTTCGTCGTGTCCGACCGGCGCGGGCGGAAGTACATGGAGCAGATGCTGAACGACGGGTACGAGGTCGTATCGCAGACGAAGACCGCGTTCACTCGGGCGACGACGGTGACGTTCCGGAAGCCGAACCCGGACTTCAAGGGCTGACGGGCAGGGCCGGCCGACAGCACGAACGCCTCCCGGGATGAGGTGGGAGGCGTCGGGTCGGCCGGCCCCGGTGTGAGACCGCCCGTAGCAAGGACGAAGGTGCCGGGCGGTTATCTCTCCGCCGACACCTTTCCGACTCTGAATCTAGGGGTGGAAAGCACTCACTGGTCAAGCACCATCTTTCGGCGTGTCGATGATCTCCCCTCGATCGCGCAGTCGGTCCACCCATCGGTGAGCCGTCGCACGAGATACGCCGAATGTCTCCATCACAGCCTTGATCGGGTGAAGCCGGAGCGCGCGTGCCAAGTTGTAGGTCTGCGCGACATCGTCGATCGCCGCGGTCGACTCGACGTTCTGAGGAAGATGTTCTCGGATCGTCTCCACGACGCGGACGCTCCGGAGGTCGTTCGTGCTCACCTCTCTTCCTGCGCGCGCCTGGACCACGACGGATCCGACTGTGAGCGCCGAAGCATCCCATCGCAGTGCGATTTCGACGGTGAGCCCTTCACGGGGATGGTCGTTCACGATCAGCGACCCTGGCAGTCGCAACGACGTGTTCGGCCCACCAACCGGGATCGGCTCAGCGTCGGGACGTGGCACGTATCTCGTCTCGGTCATTGCTCAGCGTCGCCCTGTCGGTGATTGCAGCCCCGCCCAGCGTCGGAACGCTCGGGCGAGCCGGTTGTCGGCCCAGACGAGACGGCGAATCCAGTCCACGGGGTTAGAGATGCTCATGGGTCAATCCTCCTGCTTGGTGCGGAGCTTCCGCATCCGGTACTGATGCGCGGGGTCGTTCGCGAGGGTCTTCCGCCACCACGCGAGGAGCACCTCCTCGTCGACGACCCGGCAGCGTTGCCCTTCCCGGATCTCCCACTCCATCGGCATGCCGCGCTGCCGCCAGTACCGGATCGCTCGGCGTGTGCGTCCGACGCGGCGTGCCGCCTCGCGATAGGTGAGCATGGGCATGATCAGCCGCGGGTTCCTTCCTCCTCGGCGATGTCGTAGTCGGTGGTCGGACGGCGGAACGAGCTCAGCATCCCGAGCGTGCGCTCGATGGTCGCGACCAGCTCCTTTGGGGTCGGGCGAACTGCTCCCGGAGCCGGGACGTGAGGCATGACCCTGATCGGTGCGAGGAAGACCGAGGTGCTGTCACACATCGGACCGTTCCTTCCTTGCGAGCTGCACGTCGATCCGGCCATGCGCCCGCTCCGCGAGCCGCTTCCGCCACTTCGGGAGCGGGCGCAGCGGCCCCGTCACCTTGTAGACCTTGAGCTGCATCACGTCGATGGTGTCCGTGCTGTAGAACTCCGGGGCTGACTGCCAGATCCGCAGTTGCCGCTCCGCCCACACGCGCCACCGGAACGAGAACGCGAACTCGCCGTGGTCGCCCAGCAGGGCATAGACCTTGACCTTCTTCTTCATGCTGTCCTCCGGTTTCCTTCGTGGTGCTCGCATTCGCAGTGCAGCGACGTGCACTCGTCGTGCCGGCCCTGCTCGCACGCCTCCGTCTGCACCCGCGGTGCCGGCGGCGTGTCACCCCCGATCTGCACGTCGTGGCAGGCCGAGCAGCGGGACGCGCGCACCGACCGGCCCGTGAGCGTGCTATCGACCCACACGTCGACGACCTGCCGTGCCCCGCACACGTCGCACAGACGCTTCGGGCGGCGCCCGTTCGTGAACACCCCGTACCGTGCCCGCAGCTGCCGGATACGGGCGAACATGGCCTCCCGGAACTCGTCGAGCTGATGGATCGGGCGCGTGTCGTCGGCGTGCTCGACCAGCCACTCGACGACCGTTCCCATCTGCGTGTGCGCGAGCAGCGGGTCCGGGTTCGGCTTCACCGACAGGCGCGGGTGCTCGAGGCCGAGCCATTCGGCGACCGCGTCGACGTACTCGACGATCAGGCCCCACAGTTCGCGCGCGTCGGTCGCGGCGTGCGTGTCGAGGCTGAGCGTCGGGACGGAGTCGACGTACCCGCCGCCGGTCACCTTCTCCTGATCGACGCGGGACGCGCGGATCGACGGGAGCGTCTCGACGACGATCGCCTCGATCAGCGGCGGCACGTGGTCGAGGTGGTACTCGTACGCGCGGATCCACTCCCGGCGCACCGCCTCCGGGTCGAGCGCGTCGACGGGGATCAGGTCACGCGTCGTCATCGTCGGGTCCGATCATCAGGAACGTGTCGACGCCCTCGAGTGCGAGGCCGGCGGCGGTGCGCGCGAAGTGGTCAGCGGTGCGGGCGATGATCTCCGGGTCCGTGGTCGTCACGGACAGGGACAGGCGGACCGGCTCAGACATCGTCGCCACCTCCGCGGATGAGCTGCTCCTCGGCGGGGGTGAGTTTCCGCATACCCTGCGCGCCCTTGAACGGCACCGGGACCTTCAGCGGCCGCGCGTCCTCGAACACGAGGTGCCACGACTCCGGGTCAGACCAGTCCGTGCACCACCCGCCGGGACGTTCACAGTCGTCCGCGTGATGCGCGTCGACGAGATCCGCGACCGCGAGGATGACCCCATGACTGATCGGCACCGACCGCAGCGGGGTCAGGTCGAACAAGGCACGCACCCCCACCGGGTCGACGCCGGCCGTTGATGCTTGGATCGCGACCGGTCCCCGGTAGTCGCCGCAGATCCGGCGGGTGCGGTTCTCGACCGGCTTCAGCCCGTGCGCCAACGCGAACGCCCACGGCTGCCGGACAGACAGCAGTCTCATCGGAGTCCCCTCTCGTACGGTCCCCGCTTCGGGAACAGTTGCCGCAGCATCGGCCGCATGTAGCGGAACGTCCCGTCGTGCGTCGACAGGAACGGGCCGTCAGGCACCGGGTCGGTGGCCCGGTAGATCTTCACGTCGGTGATCGTGCGCCCCCGCAGTCCGGCGACGGCGCCGTACGCGGTGCGCCGGTTGAAGCCGGGCACGTCCGCGCCGAGGTCGAGCGCGCGGAGCATCGTGCGGCCGCGGATCATCATCGGCACGTGCAGCTCGAACGACCACGGGGACTCGTACCCGAGCTCCTCGAGCCGGTCGGCGGTCGCGGTCATCGCCCGGGTCGCCCGGTTCCGGATGCCCTTCCCGTTGAGCCGGGTCACGACGTCGCGGACACGCCCCCAGTTCAGGACCGGCACACGCGGGATCGGTCGGGTGATGTAGAAGTCGTCGTTGAACAGCAGGAACCGTGCCGGCACTTCCGGGTCCTCGCACGCGGCCCGGATGTTCCGGCCGACGGTGAGGCCCTTCGTCGCGAGCTTCGGGAGTCGCACGACCCGCACCCTCGTGTCGTCAACCCACGGAGGCGCGTACCCGTAGATATGCACCTGCCCGTGCGGGACGTTCACGAGGGACCGCAACGTGAACCGCAGCTCCTCGTTCAGTCCCGGACGGACGGGGATCACGACGTCGGGGAGCGTCATGCCGACCCCTCCTTCTCGATGTTCGCGATCGTGCTGCGGGACACCTCGAATAGCTCGGCGAGCGCCGCCGGCGCCGCACCCTCGGCGAGCAGGCGCCGCACCTCCGCGCGTTGCGCGGTCCCGAGACGCACGTGCTTCTTGTGCCGCTTCTTGCCCTTCTCGGTGAACACCTGCATCCCTGACGGAGTGGCGACTCGAGGCTTCGGGAACTCGACCGGCTTCAGCGACGCGTCCGCGAGCTTCGACACGATCTCCGCGACAGTCATGCCCCTCAGCGCGGCGTGACCGGCCAACTGCCGGAACGTCGACGGGCGGAGCATCGTCCGCACGGGCACGCACGGGTCATCCGGGAGCGGGGTCTTCGCGGTCATGCGGCTGCCTTCCTCTGCGCGAGCGCGCCGAACACGTTCGAGATCTCGGTGCGGCCGTGGCGCTCAGCGAGCTTCGCCAGCGTCGCCGGCTTCCGGCCGACGATCGCCGCGACCTGCAGCGGCGACTCGCCCCCGTCGAGGAGGAACTCCACGTCGTCGAGGACCTCATCGGCGGTCGCGCGGCCCTGCTTCACCACCTCGACCTCGGGATGCTCAGCGGGGTCGTCGATGTCGTCCCATGCCAGCGGAGGCAGCCACTGGCGTTTGCGTGCGTAGTTCAGGGCGCGCGTGTACGCGGCCTTCGAGTGCCACTCGTCGTGCGGCGGGTCCTGGTCCCAGAGATCCTCGTAGATCTCGACCATGCGGCGGTGTGTGGCGGCGAGAACCTGGTCGCGCTGGAGCAGGGTCCAGAAGTTCCCGATCTCCATGTCGAGGCGGCGGGCGAGTTTCGACAGTGACCACCCGCGGGCGACGAGCGCCTTGATGCGCCGGTGGGTGCCGAGCGCGGGCACCTTCGCGCCGTCGCCCATGTTCTCGATCGTGGGCTGGATTGCGAGGATCTTCTCCGCGGTCTCCCGCTTCACCCGCTTCTGCATCTCGCCGTACCGTGGGCCGGGGTCCTGCCGGCCCCAGATGATCGTTCGCACAGGGGTCGAGGACTTGAATCCGGCGAGC
>Ga0180217_1000838_pt1 | contig 40387 bp, 41 predicted proteins | sample eDN3rd37CBELigOP_FD_128521 | JGI IMG/M metagenome (GOLD analysis project Ga0180217, IMG submission 128521) | Enriched Organic Plus compost microbial communities from Emeryville, California, USA - eDNA 3rd pass 37_C BE-Lig OP (version 2) (version 2) ...
CCATCTGTAAACCCTGTACCGAAGGTATCATTGTAGATACCGATAGGCAAGGTTCACCGTCGATTAAGTTTTTAAAAGCAAAAAGCAACTCTCGGAATTTAGGTAATACCTGGCCTAGAAGAATTACAGTAACACCCCAGGCGTTTGGGTTTTCTCGAACTAAGATTGGGAAACGATCACCTATGGACATGAATCGTGAACGTTTCAAGTTGGTTTCTACATCCCAAGCTGCTGGTTTGAACGGTTTAAAACCTAGACCAATGAAATCAGCAACTACCTCTTCCAGATCATCCGAACTGCGTATGGTTAAGTCTATACCATTCAATGAATAATCATTGATTGAATTTGAAAGCTGCTTGATTAACTCCTCTGCAGCCTTCTTTACCTCCCCTTTATTAGAGAAGGTGCGTGCCTCTAGTTGCGTTTCCATTTTCGTCATATGTTTAAACTTGTCTAATGAGGTGCCTTTAGCCAACAGAACAATCCTAGTATCGTCATGTTTTAAGACTTTGGGACTAGTTGATTGTCCTAAAAACTCTACATAAGGTTTAGATTTACCTAACACAGATTTACTATAGGTAACCAGAAACCAATCGTATTGTTGGCTAAGCCTAAACCACATTTTGTTTGCTTCAGGAGATTGAATCTCACCTGACATTAGAGTAACACCGGAGTTGAGAAGGAACTTGTACATTTCAGTAGCTAGTCCCTTTCCAGCATAGTCTGGATTAACAATAGAGTGTGGAATCTTTACTGTTTTCCAGTAGGTATTCTCTAAATGCATTATTGAAGCAACCTTACCTTTATCCAATAAAGCATAGGACGGTACAGACGGTATACCGTATTTAACTAAGGTATAACCTTTGATTTTTCCGAGAGTATCTTCGGAACCATCAATTTCTTCCTGCGCGTCCTTAATAGCAGTTTGAATAAACTTAGGCTGCACTTTATGGTTTATGCGTAATGCTTCTAAGGTAATACCCATAATAGAACCTTAGGTAGATTCTTCAGGATAGAACGGTGAAGGCTCAACCGTAGACTCCACGAAAACAGTACAACGCATTATACGTTCAGTTTGATAATTAAAGGCTTGAATACCTATTTCATATAAACCGATCGTACCTCCAGTTAGGAAAACCTGGATAGCTTCTTCATGCTTGTAAAGGTCAATGCGACGGGCTTCTAAGTCCTCAAAAGTTAGACGATCAAACCTATTTCCAAAAGGATCCCCTCCGATTGGTTTAAACACCAATTCAATCCGATAATAATCGGAAGGATTAAGGCCTTTACAATCTGCACTGACGGCAACTCTCCAAGGTTTCTTATCGGAACCAAAATCCTTGGTAGTGTTGATGCCTTCAGAGATTTTGATAGGACCGTCAGCATTAAAGAGACACACGCCTAATTCCAAGCTGCAATCAGAAACGCAAGTCCAGCCATTGGCGGGAACACCGGGTATTATAGATCCGATAGCAGGCGCTTGGTTATAACGCAATTCAAAGTAGGGCTGGACCTGAGGATTTGCAGGAAATACCAGATCGCATTGTCTTACCGGAGCCGCCATTTACAAACCTCACTGAGCAAAAATTTCTACAATAGAAGTCATTAGTTGACCTGTCTGAATATTTTCAGATTCCAAACCAATACGGTAACGGCCTCTATTAGTGCCCATATCCAGAATGAATTGTGCTACTTGGCTAGATTTATCAAACTGAGCAGGCCACATTTCATATTTGAATCCGTCGTAGGTTAGAACTCGACCATTACCTAACTGAGGTTCACCCTCTACAGCAGATATGCGCAATCGCACCTTATAGTGTTCGGTAATGGGTAGGTTTGTAAAGACCGCAGCAGATAGAACTACTTGCCAACCTTTCTTGTTGGGCCCGAAACGATCCAATACAACTACGCCTAGAGGATTTAAGTCAGGCATGGTAGTTTCGTCTGTGTACCGAACTGAAACGCCCAATTCAAGAGTAGCATCACTGCATACTATGAATTTACCATTGGGAACACCGATTAAAAGATTAGTACCATCAGTGGCTACAGCATTAACGTCTGTGTCAACCTTTGGAACGAAGTACGGTAAGACGTTTGGGTTCTTGGGTATGACCAAGTCGGTATCGTCTCCTGAGGTGCTTTCAAGCTCAAGCATAGATCCGAATTGAGACTGTGAATCGCCGCCTTCGCCACTAATGCTGTCATCGTTGGTTTCAACAGAAAAACCAGTAAGGTTAACGTCATTGTTGTCTCCTGACGTGGAGGAATCCATAGGCTGTTCGGATTCTTGTTCGATAGGTTGGGTTGGTTGTTCGGGGGTTTCAGTAGGTTGATTAATCGGATCGGTACCTGACGTTTCTAAGGTATCGCTCATTCATTTACTCCTTATAGTATTGCTATAAAATTAGCGGCGTGCCTACAAGTAGCTAAGCCGCTAATTCCGTTAACCTTGACCGTACAGGTTAGTGAGGGTTTCAGTGAAGGAAACACCAACCTTGGAAATCACAAAGTCTATCTGTAGTTCATGAACCGGTAGGATCGGGATAATCACCACAGTACAACGTAGGATACCAGAGTTGACATAAGCTGCCGGGTTATTTGAATCATCGCAAACAACAGAATACGATGAGATACCACGGGCAATCTTTACAGTTTCCAGATACTCAGAGAATGTACCTTGTAATTGTCTTCGGGTAAATTCATCGTTCGGTTGTTGTAGAATATATAGACCAAACTTATATAGCGAGGTCTTCATTACGTTAACAATCCGACGAACCGAAAGCCATGACAAGGCAGATTTCTTAGCCTGTAGGGTTTGTTGTTCCCAAAGAGAGATACCCTGACCGATGAAGTTTCGAGTGTAGTTGACCTGTGCATTAAACATCAGGTTCATTTCACCTTCTTCAAAGATGTATCGGGTCTTTAGTACAGGAACAATACCACGGTTCAAGCCTGCAATACTGAAGGAAGCATTAGCTACCCGATCAGTACGCGCACATAGAGCAGCAGCCCAGCCCGAGAACGGCACATATAGCTGCTTACCGTTGATGTTGTCAGCCTCCAGAAGGTCTGGGTTGAACAATGCTGAGTAACTTGAGTTCAAATTCAACTCAATATTACGGTAGTTAACTGCGTCTTGTGCTCGCTGTTTGGCAGAAGGAACGTCTAGAAGCGCAACTGCATCTTGACGTTTTTGAACCACCTGGTCCATTGTTTGCTGAACATTCGGATTAGCTACACCGGAGTTGATCAGCAAGTTAACGGTGATGGTTTCTCTATTACCAAACGAATTCCAGGCATTAGCAATATCAAAAGGAGTTGGTGCTGAACCAGACCAACCATTGTTCATTACTACTTTCTCCGTAGTGCCTACTTCTGGAGTATTAAGTAGTGCAGGAACATTCGAGGTTACTTGGATGAACTGCGAATACGGATTAATACGTTCTGTTAGTTCAGTGCTTACCCCGTCGTCATCAGTTCCCTCTAGCAGAGTGCAGGGGAATGATTCACGAGGAGTAAACATTGAATACGTATAGTCGTAAACGTTTACTAGGAAAATTGGGCTAGGTGGGTTAACATCTGCTGGATCAGTGATCGGCTTTTGAGTTTGATCAGGTACTAAACCACCAGTATCCGTAAACTCAGAAGTACCTTGGCCGATTTCTGTTAGGAGACCAATGTCTGCCGTTGCGCCACGACCATAAAGACGATACGCGATAGCATTCGGAACTAGATCCCAGGCCAACGTAATAGAATTAGTTGTACCACCACCAGAAGCAATCACAACCGTTTGGACAGCAGAGGCTAAGGTTTCACCGGTGCTCGAAACCGCAGAAATCTGATAATTGTAGGTACCTTCAGATAGTTGACCACCAGTAGAACTTGAGGTAGCCGTAAAATTGGAAGGTACTTTAACTTCAGTACTTTGAATTTCGATAGCAACAGGCGAATCACCATCTTCGTTAGCATATCCACCGGGACCCTTGTTCGGATAGAACATTGCGATAGGAGTAGCCCCTGTTGGAACCATGTTTGGCCAAGGAGGTACTTCTGGATTAGGTACGTCAGCTAAGCCCACTGCTAGTTTGGTAACACCACCATCGTCATAAAGCATGACGTTAGAATACTTTGCGCCAACGCCAACAACACGGCGTCCCCACATTGCGTTCCCTTCCTTAAAGAAATCCAGGGCGCAATAAACGCTAAAGGAAATCTTGGCGTTGGGATTACCAAATTCAGTTAGAATTGATTGACCGGTTGGGTAGAAATTCATAGAAGTCCTACCACGGTCTGACACGAATACAACTCCGCCTACACTAGAACTTGCTGAGGTAACCACCTCAGACATATCAAATTCCTGTAGGTAAACGTCGGAGTGTCTATTTTGTAAAATACTCATTCAAGCCCCCTACTCAGAATCTGATTCTAAATCATCACTCGAAGGTTGGTCGGAATCATCAACAAGCCAACCATGCTTATGAGGTTGATTTTCAAATACAACTAGAACACCAGCGTTCATTACATTCCAGTTGTTATCCACAGTAGTGCCTGGTTCGACGTTTACTCTGGAAAGCCCTTGAATGAAGACCGAAGTCTTCTCGCCTGACGGCGTTATTAATGTCGGGTTCTGCATAACACGAGTAGTGTTAGCAATCACCGTGACCACACGTTTCTTTGCCATTTAAGACTCCGGAAAAGGAATTGTAACTGCGCTAGTACCTAAGACTTCATCAATTGAAACTTGATTGACTATGCCTGTAGAACCTAGGATTGGTTCACTAATGAATCCGTGCAATGTAAGGGTGGCTTGGCATTCGTACTCTGCCGTAGTTTCTGTTTTATTTTCCATCGTAGGAGTTGGGACAGATTCATTCATTTCCAAACCAACGCGAAGGTTCAAATCACCGTACTTGACATTAAATTTTAACCCACCTTGGCGTCTAACAAACAACCAGCGCCGTTGAAATTCAAGTGCTGACCTTTGCCGTGTCCCCATTAAGCTATTGGTAACGTAAGCCACTTCAAATTCAAACAAAGCAGGTAGGATACGCACCCTATAGAACTGTTGCCCGTCACTATGGATAACAACTGGTACACCACGCCTGGCTAAGGTTTGGGTATGAAAAGAAGTCGTATCATGCGCAAGGCTAGTTAAGCTTAGGTACGCGTAAGGATACCTAACACTCTTACCGGCTAACAGTTTCTCTATGGTACGAATACGGTCTATGGAATTGCCATAGGCTACCATACACTGGAACCGCTTAGAGAAATATTCTGCAACGCCTTTGAGCATGTATTCTTCAAGCGGTTGCAAGGCTTCTGACATATCAAAGTCCACAAATGAAAATGGCCCAAGCAGTAGCCTTGTGTTTAGCTACCAACTTGGGCCACTAGAGGCTACTACCGCTTACTTTTGTTGAGCGCTGAGGCTTGCAAGGAGTTTGGCAAAACTAGGAGCAGCTTTGGTTTTCTTGGCTTGTACCTTCTTGCCAGCAACCTTACGAGCTCGCACTCTAGCTTCAACTTCTTCCTCTTCTTCCTCTTCCTCTTCTTCGTCAGCTTCTTCCTCTTCGTCCTCGTCGTGCTCTTCTTCGGACTCTAGTTCCTCTTCAGCATCCTCGAGTTCGTCTTCTTCCAGTTCACCTTCGAGTTCTTCCTCTTCGTCAGCAGCCTTTAGACGAGCTTTAGCTTTCAAAGTTTTAACCTTAGCAGCCTTTGCCTTCAGAGCTTTGGCTTTCAGAGCCTTAGCTTCAGGAGTATTCTCAAAAGCAGCGCGAAGGTTCTTCTCTAGGGTGATAATGGTAGCTTCTACGTCAGGTTCCTTCATTGCAGCAGCAAAGCATTTAGCAGCAGCAACATGGTCACCATTCTGGTAGTGGGCAGCAGCAAGAAGCATACCGTCCAGGGCGCGCAGGTGTCGTTTCATCGTTAATCCTTTATAGAGTTTCAGTTAGGTAAAGCTGGGAATTTAATTCCCAGCCCTTACTAACGATGATTAAGCCCGAATGCCTTTCGCTACAGCTCTGGGGTTAGCCAGCGTCATAGCGAAGGATTCCCAAACAACCCAACCGCGACCAGGAACCTTCTCAACTTCGATGCCGACTGGAGCGGATTGTAGACCACCGCGATCCGAGTAAGCACCTAGGTTCAGAGGATCGGCGAATACAAAGAATTCACCTTGGTTCAGAACCTTATGCTCTGGGTGACGATAAGCGTCGGTAACTAGAGTAGCACCCCACAGTACACCGAGTTCGCCAGTTAGCAGTAGTTCGTGACGAGCCACTGGGTCAATAGCGTTTTGCATTTCGGTGTTGCCGATGATATCCTGTAGCAGGTCAGAAGCCATCAGCACGTAAGGAGTCTTTAGACCCCAGCGGTTAACCTTGGTCAGAACACGAGCAAAGGTGTAGGGAGTTAGCTGTGAGCTAATAACCGACAGTTCGTTGTCCAGGTTAACAACAGCGTTTGAAGCCATGTACAGCAGACGGTCTTCAGCAACCATCAGGGATTCTTGAGCTTCAACAAACTTTTCTTCCAGAACATCGTTGTTCGATTGGTTGATTTCGTTTTCAGGAACGAAAGGACGAGCAACGATTTGGAATTCCGGAGGAGTAAACCAACGGTCTAGAGCGATTTGAGCGTCGATTTGGGTCGGGCTGGTTGAGTAAACAGCAGTGACATTCTTCGAAGCCATCTTGAAGCGAGGAATCGAGCCTTGGTCAACAGTGTTCTTGGTAAGGAACTTACGCAGGAAACCTTGACGGTTAGCAGTGATATACAGTGCTTCAGCCATCTTCTCGCCTAGAACGCGATAGCTACGGCTGTCATTAAAAGCAGCAGTCAGTAGTTCACGGTTACGAGCCTTGAAGTCTTGGGCGGCAGCCAGGGTACCGTCTTGAACGATTTGGCCTTGGCTAGCAGCTTGCAGAAGCTTGGCGTTTTGGCGCCACAGGTCAGCCTTACTTGAAGCGTTAACTTCACCATTGCGGCCGATTAGGCGTTCAGCACCCTTTTCCGTACGGAACTCAGTAGCTGCTTGAACGGGGGTACGCGCCGCCTTAACAGGAATGCGTTTTGCCATTTAAATTCTCCTTGATTCTTAGTTAGGGCGGATTAACGGAATTCAATGCCCAGGTAGGGGATATCGCTAGAGGGCAGTTCAACAACCCAACCGTCGATCGCGGCACCAGTGCCCTTATCGCAAGTAATGTAACCACCAGCAGCAGTTTCAATTGCCTTGCAAGCTGACCAGTCAGCAGCAGCGTCAAACTGCGAGGTGTAGACAATACCACGAGTAACTAGACCGACTTGACCTAGCTGATCACCTGAGTAACCACCTGGTTGAATGTCACCGTAAGTACCACGCTGCTCTAGGGCAGACATGACAAACTTATAAGTAATGGTAACGTCAACGCCAGGAGGCAGACCGGAAACCTTGTCGTCAACAACAGTTACGGCGCCAGTAACCGGGATAGCAACACCGTCAGTGTTATTATAGATAAACACGTCTTGGGCTGACTTCGGGATACGGGACAGCGTAACGATACCGGGTGCGGGAACCAGGTATTCTTCAATTTTGTTTTGCTCATCTTCGCGGAAAGGATAAGCACTGGTTTGTACCATGGTGAAACCAACGAAGATTTCGTTAGCTTTAACACCAGTTGAAGGTGCAACGCCTTGCGAAGTAGCGCCTAGCATACGTACAGCGGCTTGACCTTGTGCAGTGAAGACAGCACCTGGGGCAATTACTGCCTCGTGGGACAGAGTCGCTCTCGTTTTAGGAAAGTAAATCATAAATTTCTCCTGATTTAGAAGTGGGGGCGACCAGCCCCGACTCTATAAAATTTAGAACTGTGAAATTACATGCCGAAAGTTAGCGGGGCGGCACCAGATAGAATAGCGTGGGCTTCTAAGCTAGTACCTTGAGCGCGACCATATCCACCGCTAACACGAGTATTGCCAGGTTGTGCTAGACTAGCAGTAATGGAAGCAGGTAAGAATTGCTCAACTTCGTCAAAATCGGTTTCTTCATCGAAACCTTCGGCATCAGCATGCAGGTCAGGTGCGTCACCGATTTCCTCGTCTTCGACTTCCGATTCAACAAAGTCGCCTGAGTCATCAATCAGATCCAGGGCGGCAGCAAACTGCGTACGAGTTGCCTCAGGCATCGCCGCTAGTTTTGAAGCTAGAGTAACGATAGACTTGGCATAGCTGATACCATGGGTAGCGAAAGCGGCATTAACTACCTTAGTAGCATTGCGAATACCACATTGCTGTAGATTGGCAATCAGGCTAGCAGCTAGTTCGTTAGGTTGGTCTTTGAAGTACCGACGGTTAATACCAACAGAAGCAATGGCTAGGCATTGTTCCATTGATTTATCCTTGGCAGCAGCAACTTGGCGAACAGCAGCCGTAGTCTTTTGGACACGGGCGTCTACACGCTTATTGATAACATTGGACTTAGCAACGTTAATGGTCGAAAGAACAAAACCCATAGACTTCAGACCAGCGCGAATACCAGCACGTTGCATGGTAGCTGCGGTAACGTCTTGGAAGTTATCCGACATATAAACGTCTTCACACTTAGCCTTCATGGCCTGCTTGCGACCCATCGAGGCAATAACGCGACTACCCTTCAGGACTAGCAGACGGCTACCTACCGAGGCAAACACGCAAGATTCAACTTCGGTATCATCGGTTTCATCTAGATCGAGAATGCTAAACGTACCTTCTGCTTCGTCTACTGGAGCTTCGGCAACCATTTCGTCGCCTTCGTCAGAAGCTAATTCACCTTCGCCGACCGGGCCGCCTGCAGGCAAATCAAATTCGTTTTCATCCTCGTCCCAGTCGCCATCGGTGTCACCAAGATCGAATTCTTCATCTTCGGCTTCTGGCTCATCGTCATCTTCAAAGTCTTCAGTAGCGGCTTCAAGAAAGTTCTCGACGTTATCTACCGATTCCATTTCGCCTTCTGAGGGTGCGTTAGGATCGTTTTCGACAACATCAACTTCAGCAGGCGAATAAGCAATTTCTGCTTCTTCAGCTTCTGTCATGTCAGGAGCGTTAGGATCTTCTTCACCTAGGTTAGCTTCTACCAGAGGACCAGCAGCAGCACCGGTGGGCAGTAGCTCAACTTTAGGTTCGTCGTCTTCCAGATAACCTTCGGCAGGATTAATATCGTTGTCGATGGTTGAAACATTAATCGAATCGTTGGGAAGATCGTCATCTACAGCAGCTTGGATATTCCAACGAGGTTTCGGTTTGTTTTCCCCGGGTTCAGTCTTAGTGTAAGTTGAGCCAGGTTCCTGTTTGTCAAGGTATTTTAGATCGCCTGGTTCGTAAGCATTGTCTACGCCGAACTCTGGCAGGTCTTGAGCTTCCAGAGGGCCGTTATCGTAGTGCAGGCTTACCGAATCAGAAGCAGCCGCGACCTTGAACTTTCGCTTTGCTACTCCGGCGATTACTCGCGTCTTAGCCATTTATTTCTCCTAGCTAGTCAAAATGGACAGAAGTCCTGATATTAAATTGTGAACTGTTAATAGGGACTACTGTATTTATCAATTCCAGTATGTATGGTATCTGACAAGGCCACAGGCCACGCGGGTTCAGCAACGACACTGAATTCACACCCAACAATGTCATGAGCATTTAGGAATGCCAAATGTTGGTTACCTTCATAATCCCGAACAACGTTCCATTGAATCTGTGCCAAAGGATCCAAGTGCTGGCAACACTGACGTTCCGTGAATGGGCAGCCGCAATATGAACAAGTGAACGAACCTGCATCAGCACCCATTGAATAGGTATTGATTCGTTTATCAATCACATCTTGGACAACATCAGTATATTTGGTTTTATCCAAAGCTACCAAAGCCATTACTTTCCAGAGCTTACCATTACCGAAGCCGTTGATTTTATGCAGGGACGTATCAAGTACTGCGCCTAATGCCTTTGTACAATCTTTATTATCATGCTCAAGGTGCATGGGTACCCCAGCCCAGCTTTTGTAAACCATTCGGCTTACAGGCGGTGGCTGAAACTTAGTTAGTTCAGCCAGAGGAAAGCCAATACCATTTCGGTTTGGTATATCAGACGGACACAGAGGGGTAGTGACAAACACATAGTCCTCGATGTTAGGACTAATATGGTATGTCTTTGCTGCAAATGGGAGCCAAACTCTAGCGTCTAATTCAAACTCACCTTTGGCTTCTTTTAAACCTTCTCGACCTTCTGCGGTATCACCATCGAACATCATTAAAGGCTGTTCGGTATAGGACGTAATTCTCATTATTACCTCGAATAAAAATATACGTCGCCTGCTGCGGTGAATTCTACTCGAACCGCGGTAAACGCAGGTGCTGAACATTCCTCTATAGTATTTGGTGCAGGCGTTTGATCATTACCCCAAGCAACCTTTGATTGAACATCAGCATCTGGATTACATGCAAAACTAGGGTGTTGCAACGTATATTTTAAATTGCAAGCTGCGACAGCCATAACGCAGAAAACGTTCTCACCTTTTACTGCAATCTGGGAAATATCAACAAAAACAATCTCACCAGCTTTACCAGTAATTCCTGTCCAGGAACCAGCCAAGGGATAACTTTCAGCCCCGATACCAAAAGGTAATGAATTGCGCCAACCGGCACTACGAGAACCCATTAGATGTGCCATCTTTATTAATCCTTTAATTTATTGAATCTGCGTAAATCTTGGGTTGAAATTCAACCACCATTGGTTTAGCATCCAGGTAAGCATTCATATCTCGGACAATGTCTGGATTAAATTCTTCAAATTTACCCAAGGTAACATGTGCGTTGTAGTCTGGGAAGGAATGACTGAAGCCTTGGGAAACTAATTGGTTGTGAAGTTTTTCTATATCAGGACTATACAACCGTAGAACCAATATGGAGCGCCCTTTATGGTCTTCCCAACATTCAACATTAGTACCTAAGGCAGATAGTTGCACCGGGTCCTCAGGTAAAACAGGATCATCAGGTAGAGGTCCAGTATGGTATATCAAGGTAGTATGTAACCCAGTAGTATTTTCGTATTTTAGCTCTGGTGTTCTAAACCTACGTTTGAATTCAGACAAAGTGGCGTATCCATCTTCATTTGGATCCAACCAAGCATAGAATCCATCTTCTATCTGTTTTAAAACAGGATATAGAATCTTTGCTTCTACACGCATTTCTCATCCTTGTTAAAGGTGCCGGGAATTTCCCGGCACCGGTACTCAAGTTTCCAACAAACCTGTGTCGCGGACTTGATTAGACTTCAGACGTTTAATATCACGTAGAAGTTCCTTTAGGTTGGTAATGGTGATTCCAGCCTGTTGGATCTTCTTAACCATTTGTGCAAGTTTGACCTTTGTTAAGGCATAGTAGCACATTGATGGTTCCGATTTAGCCCACCGCACACCAGGTGCTCTGATCTTGATTGCTTGCAAGGTACCCAACTGACCCCTAATAGGTAACGCGATATAAGCAGTACCGTCTTCGAGAATCGGATAAGGTTTGATTATCTTGGCATCATTAGATGGCTTGTGTTCAATCCGATAGAAATTTCGTAGTTCGGTACGATTAGCTAACCGGAAGGTTAATAAGCCTTTACTAATTTTGCCAGACTTCATCAATTCATGCATAGCCATGAAGGCTTCCATTTCGGAAGTCATCTGGGGATCAGGCACGAAACCAGCCTCGTTCCAAAGAGTAATTTGCTTATAAAGCTGCGGTGCTCTTTGAATTTCAGCATAGTAGTAAGGTTCCACAGGGCGGAAACCACACGCTTCAAGAGCCCGAGAAACAACGGCTGCATCATCAACAGTAGAATCGTAAGACAGACCAACGAAACCGTTGGTAACCGTCACAGATAGATACGCATTTAACGCCTGTTGTTCTGCTTGTTTCTTGGCTTCTTCCTCTGCCTTGCGTTGTTCTGCTTGTTTCTTACCCCGGTTGGTCGTCCGCATAGTAGCCGGAGGAACTAGAACAGGTTCAGAAACAGGCATTTCACCTTGGGCTTTCATGATCTGCCGACGAATGTCCTCACCAGAGGTTAATTCTCGGTTAATCACGAATACAGCAGCAAACGGGATGTAGGTTTGAGAACCATCATCATATTTGATTAAGGCTTTTCCTTCTGCAAAGTTCATAGAACCGATGATACCTTCACCGAATTCTGTATGAACAGGAGCATTCTTCAGGAATGCCGCAATCTCTTTCTTGCCGTCTGCACTGGAAAGTTCTGCTTCCTCGTTATAGTTATCCGAATCATTAGCCATGTCTTGGCTGATTTCATCGGAACGAATGTACAGATCTAATCGAACGAGACCTAATTCCCGTTGATTATAAACTTCCAAGCCTGGAGTGTAAGGTGTAAACCGCATCAACTTCGCATCAGCAGGTGGAGGTGCTTCTTTGATAGGAATTTTGAAATTCTTACCGTACTTGCGTTCAAAATCCTCCCTATAGGCTGCGTAGTCAGCTTCCGTAATTTCCTGGAATTTCTGATACGCCTTGGCATATTCCAATAGGTTGTCATTCCAGGAATTCAACCCAATGATATTTTCCAAGGACATCTTGATCACAGGAAGATCAGGAATTTCTTCGTACTCAGGATTATCCGCGTTTTCAAACTTGGCGACAGCAATGATCTTAGAGATCAATCTGGAAGCTTTAGCAATGTCGATAGTTTGATCAGCCAGAATCGTATCGTAATAGATAGTGTCGCGTTCCTCGTCAACCTTTAGGTTAGGACGATTCAATCGAGCATTACCTTGTTCTAAAGCACCAGGTACCCAAGGATACGAAAGACGAATCAGCCTAGAGCAGAACTGCAGGTTCAAGCCGGTATTGATTGAATCTTCTACACCCACCATCCACAGGATAGAAGGATCGGATTCAAACCTAGCCTGTGCTTCAATCTTGTCGGATGCTTTGTACAAGAAACCCGAAGCCTGAAGATCAGGGGCTATTGCTTCATAAACTTCATCAGCCGTTTCGTTGTAAGAAGCAAAGATTAGAATCTTACCCTTAGCACCGATGCGGATATGTTCACGAATACGTTCTTCAACGGCTGCAATCTTGGGACTCTTACGATCAGCACCTTTAAGCTCTAATTTGCCCAATGGGTCCCGAGCAGGTGCATTGACGAACCGATCCAAACGTTGCAAGTAAGGTCTTAAGAGTTCTTCAATAGAAGTACCTTCTGCCTCGTCATCCGTTTCCTCTTCTGCGTCTTGAAGCTCAGCAATCTTTGCCATTAACTCCTTATTGGAGCGGATTTGTTCTTCTGCTTCAGAAAGGATTAGGTTGTAAACTCGTTTCTGTTCAGGCGTCAGTGAAACAGGAATCATTACCTCTTCTTTGGGAGGAAGTAATGCGGCCCATTCTTTTCGTTTCGCACCAGCAACCACCACGTTTTCTTTGATCAAACGGGCAATTTCTTGCTGGGCACCAGGCTTCCATTCAACCACACGGTTGCCTTTAACACCATCCTCAGCAGCAAACCTTTCGTTGAACTCCTCTCTAGTTCCGAATACCGTGGGATCCATAATTGCGATCTGCATTGCAAGGTCAGACGGCGAATCATAAGCCATAGTACCCGAAGCCAAACGCTTTTTAGGAATATCAGCAACCAAATTCATTACTGAACGAGTACGCTGAGAATCCTTACGCAGGTAATGGGCTTCATCCAGAAGTACATACTGGAATGAGATTTGCTTTAGCATTTCAGCAATGGGATATACCGCAACTGCTGTAGTACCATAGCATACCGATACTGCGTGAAGTTTCAATACGTTGTAGTCAAAGATCACAACGGTATTGCGTGGTGCCGTAGCCATCATTTGGGTTAGACGTTCGATACCATTCTTACGAACCACATAGGTTGTAACAGGAATGACGTTTAAGCGACCCTTGGTAAAGAAAACAAGTTCCTTTACGTACTGTGCCACCAAATGACCTGGGCATCCAATTAGGTATGGTGCGCTTCTACCTTTTGAAAATTCCTGTAAGATGTCGGTAATAGCCAACATTGATTTGCCACCACCAGCATCGACTGGTAGAATAGCAAAATTCGGGCTATCGCTCATCAGGTTAGCAATTTTCTGTTGGTGTGGTAGCCGAATAACTACGTCACCGTCAATCAGAGGTAAAGCAGGTGCTTCCCAATCTTCTTTGATTTTTTGATTAAGTGCAGCACTCCTAAGCTCTGCGTCCTGCCCCTCGATTTTGTAGAATTCGTGGGCATAGTGATACATCATCAGAAGCCAAGCAACGTTTGCGGTAACGAAAGCTACCGAGTATTTCACATAAACGTTGTCTAGACGTTCCAGAACAGCTTGACCTGCAGAATGTAGGTACCGACCGATCGGGCGGAACGGCGCAAAATCAGAATTGTAGGCTAAATCAAACCAGGTAACATCCTTATTCTCAGTGAATCTAAGGAACAATTCCCGAGCACCAGCATAGTATTCCTCAGGATTGTCTGAGCTTAGGTATTGTTGAACTAAACCTTTGGCAGTGTCGTTCAGCCATACCTGAGAACCTTCCCGAAGTACCCAGTTGTCAGCATCCTTTAGGTGTAGCCTAGGTGGAATGCCGCCAGCTTCTGCGATACGAATAAGGTTACGGAGGATTTTGAAGTCAACAGGTTTCTTCAGCCAATTCTTAATGTGGGTAGAATTAGCAGCCATATTACGGCTGACATCCATTACCGTCATCAAACCAGCGACGTTGGTATACGAGAATTTGCAGTTCACCCAATCCATCAGAACAGGAATGTTCGATGGTAGGTTACTGCTGTAGGTCATATCCTTCTCGTCTACAAGACGGAAAACACCAGAATCATCCTTTACACCAGCCTGTCCGAATAGGTCTTCATACCTCTGAGTTTGATCCAGATGGATGGGGAGGTATATAGGACGACCTTTAGGATCAGTACTGATACCGTCTGCGTTTGCCTTCAGTGTAACTCTGCTAATATCAGTAGGCAAAGTCTTCGCAATGGTTGAAATAGCAAATGCAGATTTCGGAGGCTTAATCTTCTTGTATGCACCGTAATAGTTTACTGCCCATGATTGAAGAACCACGTACAGGTCTTGAGGGCGAATTAGATTCCAAGAAGTATTGGTAATGTATTCAGCTTCAGCTTTGGTGATTAGAAACTTTAGAAAAATTACACCGCCGTTTGAACGCTGTACAAAACGAGTACCCAGGAAAGATTGCTGTAAAGCCTGTTTTGCTGGTGCTGGAATGTTTGCGCCAGCCGCAGCAATAGCATTCTCAGGTTTGAGAATGCCGTAAGAAATCTGCACAGTAGGCCAAGCTGCGGTTTGTTCGCCTGGTTCATTAGAAGGTGCTTCTTCGTCTATCAAACCAGGAACTACGTCCTCTAGATCAGTATCTTCTGGTTCTTCTGTGTCCATTACATCTTTGGCTTTCTTGGTAGGCGAAAATTTGCCTAGCATACGAGCCAAGTCCTCAGGACTGGAATATACCACCAAAGGTAGTTGAACTACAAAATCAGATTCATTCTTTTGAACCTGAAGCATACCAACAACGTTGGATACCTGGAGTGTAGAAATTGCCAAGTTACGGGCTCTAGCAGACTTACCAAAGCTCGAATCTCCAAGTTGTTGAGGATACAAGTGGGATAGAGCTAACCGTAAGAATAACTGAGGGTTGATTCGAGGGGAATTTAGATAAATTCCCATGAACCCTGATTTAAGTTGGGTTTTATCCAACTTGAAGTCAGGATCTAACTTTAGTTTTGATTTCTCTTTTAGTTTATTCATTTCAGATTAGGTGCGTGACAGAGTTAAGAGGTCGGTAAGCTCTAAGTACCGCTAAGTATAGGTTTCGCATTACAAACCTTTCCAATTCCTCTGTGGTAGGAGTTAGCTTGCCAGGTATGACAGGAAAGATTGGAACTGTAATGCGATAACCATAATGCCAACGTTGATTCAGATTTGCACCCTCGTTGGCAACAAAGAATTCAAGATTTCTAGATAGATCCCGTTTCCAATAAGCAGGATACTTTTTATTCGAACCTTGCCTAATGCCCATAGCATAAATGAACGTAGGATCCTCCTTTTGGATATGGGCGTGTACATCAACTTCTAAAGTAAAACCTGTAGAGGTTAATTGTACCCTACGGTCTACCTTATAGGTTTTTAGTATTTTATGAATCGAATATTTTTCCAAGAATTTGACAATAGCTCGCCTAGCTTGAATGAACTGAGTTAGGATAACATCATTCTTAGAATCTTCGATACTAAAGGGTCTTTGCCCTGCTTTGGTACACAACTTGATAAATTCATCAATGGCTTGTGCCCATGCAGTCTCTGGTTTCTTTGACTTTGTTAAACCTATAGCCACTACCCAGTGTTTCTCACAAGCCGGGTTAAACATCATAGGATATGAGTCAACAGTAGGCACTGACCTCTGGTCGATCTGTGACACACCAAGACTAGATAGGTTCATTGTAACCTCAGTCTAGAAAAACGTCTGGTTCGCCATCTGAATATAGAACGTCGGCTACGTCATCATCCATTTCGGAACCATCAGAATACAAAACTTCTTGAATCTCATAATTACGATCTGGGAAAACCTCACCATCGTTAATGGTGTTTTTCACAGCAGGTGTAATTTCCGGATCGTAGTCACCTTGAGTAATACGCTGATCTAAGGTTAATGCCTTTAGACGAACCGAACTGTTAACCCGGAACATTTCAGGATTGTTTAGATTCTGATAGGTAGTACCGATGTAAGTGGACGGCGGTGAAGCTTCCACATCGTAACCAAGTTTCTCGGACAGTAGTTTATAAATATCAGCTTCCAATTCTTCTTTGTCCACACCTAGGCTATGTGCAAAGGCATGAACCTGGTCATCAGAAGGTTCTGGATTATGCTCCAGAAAGCTCTCAATCAATTGATCATACTTAGACATTTGAATCTCCTTGTATCATATGAAATTTACCATTTCGATCTTGCGCGTATTAGATGATTGTGTCTTTTGTCATGGCAAGTCGGGCAAAGATCAATAAGGTTGGATAAAGTATTAGTCCCACCTTTGGATAAAGGAACTATATGGTGCGGTTCACTAGCTGCGTTATAGCAGCCTTTGGATTCACAATAGCCACCGGAACGTTTTCTGACTTGCTTTACTAAATCCCACCAAGAATTATTTTGTGAGTAACCATCTTTAGTGGAATAGGAAGAATGTTGAATTCTTCCTGTACCATTGGCACGTCGTTTAGTCCTTGCGTACTGAACTGTAGATTTCCGACCGGCTAATTTAGACCATGGGTTTCGGTTCATTTGGTAGCAGGTATTAATTGTTCAATGCCATGATAATCCATGACCCTTTTTACAGCATCGGTTGGTTGGAATTTGTATTTCGGTAACCAACAGAGTAAACCTATGGTTGCAGAATATTTCTGACCTTTGGAGGTCATAACTTCAGCGGCTGCACGTTGTTTCCAGATCTTCAAAGTTAAAATCACAACCTCACGGATAGTTCCATCCTTAGAGTTATACATACCGCAGATTACCCCACGACGTTCATCCTTGGGTTGTAATTTATGGGTCTTAACGTAATCAGCCACCTTACGCTGCTGAGGAGTTAGGTATTCATCATTGGTATTGCGGTCATACCTAGAAGGATCAAGGCCACATTTAACCATCCAGGATTTCCAAACAGGACCATGACCTTTTTCAGGTTCACCGTACACATGGGAGATTTCAGACGTTGCCTGATGGCACATTTCATGGACTAGAATCTCAAGAAAGATTTCAGGCTTTGCATTGAAAAGTCTAGGACTTAAGGCTAATCTTCGACCAAAGGGTTGCCAATAACCACGAAGTTTAAAATTCGAACCTTGGTCCCGCATCATTTCAAGATTAGGTTCTTCCAACTTGGATTCAAACTTGATTTTGTTTATTTGATTCCATAAGTATTTGATAGTTAATAGCTTTAGTTGGTTAGGACTATTCGATTTAACCTGTTTCAATTTTTCAATTGCTGCGGGCGGCAATCTATATTTTTCAAGAGCAGGTGCCCGATCGTCTATTAACTCTTTATCAAGTTGGGATATGTCTTCACGTTCGGGATTACCCAAGGGTGAGCCAGTTGGTTGAATGGTTATGGTTTTAGCATCAGTATAACCAGTGGAAGCCTGGTACATTACAAACCTACCATTGGCAAACTGCAGGCTCAAACCAATGTCTTCAGAATAGTATTTACCATTTGTAGCCTTGAATCCGAAATCCTTTAGGAATTGAGTTCCATCCCGAAGCATGAAATCTACACTACCTAAAGGATATTTCGCTACAGAAAACTGTGGTGTGGCATAACCATGTAGTTCCTTTAGAATTGCCGTCCAATCAGGAACTGTTTCACCTAGTAAGATTACCCTATCTTCCAAAACTTGGATAGGATAATGTGAACCTTTGTGAACCCAAATAGAAGAATTACGGCTCCACGGTGAGAATTCTAATTTGCGTAAGATACGCAAGACCTCATGAGGAAGCCATTGAGTGTAGCCTAATACGGCAACCTTCTTAACTTCGACAGGCTGATTTACAGGTAGACCTTCCAGTTTGAGTTTCTTGAAGAGTCGAGAAGCAGCCTCTTTAAGAGACTGTGGTGTAGTAAATGCTCTGGCGAAGATAGGACTACAAAATTGGCATTGCATTATTTTGCCTTCTTAGCTTTTATATACCTTTTGAGAAACTCGTCAGGAGACAGTTTCAAGGCATTAAGGAATTTTTGAGCTAGTACTTTTTTAGTCCCTAACTCAGAATTGTATAAGTCTACAACTTTACCATCTGGCGTAAGTACTCTAATTTTGTCGCTGCCAGGTAAATCCTTAACATACGCTACGGGGGTTTTAACACCGTTGATCTTTGCCCAGTAAATGTAAAGCTCATGTAGGATCTTGTCTAAACTACTATCGGGTGTTCTCTTAAAACCCTGTCGGATAACTGTAGTTTTTATAGACTCATTACCAGGTAGAAAAACTATGGTTTCAAACTCATTCCGGTAACCCTTGAGTGTAGACATGCCAGACCAGGCACCGAAGCTTCGTTCGTAGAAGTCTATGTATTTTTCGTTATCTTCTTCTGCATGAACCTCTGCGAGCTCAAGAAACATATCAGCAAAGCCTTTGGACAAAGCCAGCAACCATTCAGTAGTCGCCAACACCAAACGTTGCTCAGTTTTCCATTTAACAGTTACATTGTCAGCCTCTTCAAAATCTTTAAGCATTTTTTCAGAGAAAGACAATATAGGGGAGAATGTATTATTCTTAGTAAGAATAAGAGTAGAGCCTACTGTGGCTGTTTTAAATTCCTTTGATGGTAAGGCGGTAGCTCTATAAAGAACCGGAGCAGCCTTAAAAGGAAATGCTTTCTTTAAGTGCCCTAATGCCACGGCAATAGCATCTACCTTTGGATAAGTCCTAGCTTCTAAAGTGGAGGTTAATCGTTCAGATTTATTCCTCTTCATAAAAGAACCGCTGTACCAACTGGATATTAATTCAGGCAAGACGAGAGCAAAGAACTTACGCTCTTTGGGTCCTAAAGAGGCATAGAACTTATAATAGTTTTTTACTCGGGCGGGCGGTTTTAAAGCCTCTAATCGAATTGATGCTTGAATATCCATTTTTTATGATCCTAAGAAAGTACCTTCGTCAGTTTGTACATTACCTTGGTTATCAGGCAGTACACCATCTACGGTCATAACACCAGTATTGACTTCAACGTTGCCTGTAGGATCAGGTAGTTGACCATTAACCGATAGCACGGGATTCTCCGGCAGAGGTACGACTGGTTTATCAAGGCTATCACCTAGTGCCTGGTGTAAAAATACTTTGACAATATCTGAACCTAGGTTTTGGATCAAAAAACTTTCCGTCAATTCATCTAAAACCAAAACATTCTTTACATATATAACAACTTCTGAACCATCTAGTTTTCGTTTGTAGGTAACAGAGATAGGTCCGTCACAACGGATAATCAGAAGGTTAGAACTAGCGCCCCCGTAATATTGCATAGGGACTAGTTCAAATATGTTGTTTGAAATCGAAGTTTCACTAAGGTAGGCTGCTGAATAGTCACCTACCTTTTGCCGAATTTGGTTATAGCCTTGTTGAACTCCTAGGTTGATAACCATAGAGTTCTTTGGCTTTCGGGCAGGAGTAATATTTACTTGGTAGTCCATACTGTAACCTTATAGGCTTGCTAGGTAGTTAGCAATCTGTTCTTTTTGACGCATTAAGGTTTCCAACTCCTTCTCAATCTTTTTACCTGCATCACTATCACCTAAAGTAGATAGCTTTGATTCTGCATTTTTGATTTTTGAATCTAAAATGGCCAAAGCTTTAGTAGCTTTGTCAGTATCTGATTCCTCGGTATCATCCGAATCTTCCGATTCATCGGAGTCATCATTGAATTCCAGGGCAACTTGAGAAGGATCTTGGCCTAGGTTGATTATGTCATCAACCATGTGACCAGTTTGTTCCTTTATGTAGTTTAGACGCTCCGTTTCCCGCTTGCGTTGTTCTAAGAGCTTTCTCTTTCGCTCTTCTTTTTCCTGTTTCTTTTCATCCTTTTGTTCTTCGCCATCATCCTCTTCGGTATCAATGTCTTCTATCTCGTCAATATCGTCAGTTGAATCTTCCTTAGGCTTAAACCTTGAATCTGGATGATCTTTTATCCATTGCTGCTGTTGCTTAGAATTCCAGGAATGGAAATCTTCTTCGGTAATGGCTTCCAAGGTTAGAGCCTTTAACCGCACTGCGGCAAAGATTCTCATGTTCAACTCTTGGTTAGTAGGTAAGGCTATATCTAATAGCCGGTCTACCGTCATAGGGTCAATATTCTCAGGAATACCTACAAACGATTGAGGATGTTCCTTTGGTTCAGTTTGTTTTTCTGATTCCTCAGCTAAAACCTGTTGACCTTCTGGTACATCAGTGCCTTGAAAGAATGGTGCCGCAGACATTTCACTACCGATAGATTTATCAGCCTCTTTGGCTTTCTCCATTTCTTTGGCTTGTACGGCTTCAGGATCTTTACCCTGTAATTGCTTTTTGTCCTCAGTTCGGGTAGTTTGAACAAATTCATCAATCTCAGGGGTAGCGTAAGCCTTGATGAATTTCGCCGAAGCCTGAATTTCTGATTTTAAACCTAAGTCTTTCTGACATGCAGAGCAGAAATTAGGGCCACCGCATCTTGCACGAATTTGGTTAACATTTGGAAATACATGACCGTGGGTAGAGCCCACAGAGGCGTATCCATCTGTAGTCTGTGGTACTCCGTTGAACAATCCTGGGTATTTGGATTCAAGCATGGTTTCAAATTCCTTAGGTGTCTCACCTCTACGCTCCATTAGACGCTGCAATCTATTGTTAATGTCCATTTTAGTCCAGATAAGAATTTAAGGTGAGGTTACCTAACCAAAATCAAAGATTTGAACAAAAAGCCTGTAGACGGAAAGCTGCTTGGATTTGTGTTTTATCCGGTCTAAGATGTTCTTGGTTAGTGTACTGTTTGATAATTTTTAGACTCGCAGGATCCTTGAGCAAAGCCTTTAAACCAAGATGCAGAGGTTTGGGTGCGTCTTCTAGTTTTCGCCATTCAGCCTTTTCAGTTTCCCAATCGAGCCTAGGTTTAAATTCCTCAGGAACCACAGTCAGAAAATTATGATAAGAGAAACTACCTGATTTGAATACCAATAGAGGTTTTATTATAACCTTACCAACGTAGCCGCATTCCTCTTTCAGCTCTCTTAGTGCAGCTTTCTTTGGTTGTTCAGAAGGGTCGATGGCGCCGCCCCAAGTTCCCCAGGTACCTGGTTCTAGCACGGCCTTACTTCTTTTGGGCCATAAAATACGACCGGTGCTTTTAGCAACTATAAGGCAGCCGGCGCCTTGGCGTCCCCAGAAACCTGTTTCCTCTAGGGCTTGTTGGTGTAAATCATCGGAAGGCATGTTTAATCCGGATAAAAGATCCGCAAGGTACCTTTTAGGTACTGTAACGTCAATTTGCCTTTACCTACCAAAGCAAATGTTTCTTTCTGGAAGACTCCTGGTTTAATCTGAAGTTTATAGCCTAGTTTGTTTAATTCATCAGCTAATTCTTCAACATCAGAAGCATCCATTTCACCATTTATATCTTCGGTACCTAGTTCAACATCGAAGCCTTGGCGTTTTAAGGCTTTATAGATAGGTTCGAGTTTGAGTAGTTCTTCTTGATTGCCAGCCCTTAGTCTAGCAGCAGCTTGAATTTCCATGTTAGATTACCTTATAAGAAACTGTGAAATCAAAACCTTCTTTACCCTTGGCGATGTGGGTAGGTTCAATACCATGACGCTTCAACAATTCTAGGTACCTAACGGAGATAGTACCATCCATGTAAAAGAAACCTTCAGACAATTTACGGTCCGGGGTTTCTTTTAAAATCTTGTGAAAGGCTTTAGGGATCGAAGCGTGAGGCATTAGATGAATGCTCTGTACCAGTTCTTCGATTGTTCTTGACGCTGCGGTCAATCGAGTTAACGCCTTAATATTCATATAAGCCTCACGGATTCCTTTAAGTTGATTCTGACTTACGATTGAAAGGGTTAATTGACATGCACACTGGTACACGCCATTCAGGGCCCCAAGGTTTATTACTTGGATACCAGTCTTGAATATCACGATCCCAATAATTCCAAGCCTTCCAGCCTAGTTTGTAAGTACCATACTTACCTTGGTAGTTAAAGTTGAATAGACCATTACTAGAGGTGGCCAAGAAGATTTGATGTGAACCATCAAAGGGTTGCCACTTACGAATCGTCCATTCGGATTTGACCATCTTCTCCCCAAGTGGGTAGTATGAAAATGAGTAACCAGAATTGCGATTTAACCAACGCCATTGATAGTATTTACGCTTCCAGTAAGATGGCATCGAATCTGGGCTGTAGGTACCCTTAGGGGCAAAATAACCTCCAGTCCAACCCTCATCTAAAGAAGCGTCAAAGGTTTCAAACCATTTCAACCATTTGGGTAACCGTTTGGTTAGGCCTCGCCATTTAGGATCTTCGTCTTTGTACATCCAGCTATCAGGTTTCATATCTACTGCAAAGAAGATAACCCACCAGTTGAAAGCTAAAACGCAGAGTAAATTAAAAACTAGATCCAAAATACCAAAGACCAGCCACTTTAAACCTTGTAATAAATATTTCATTTTTGATCCTTTGCAAATCGTTCAATGCGCAATCTTAAGATTTCAGAATAATTTGCCATCACGTTTGCTTGAGTCATGAGAAGGCTTTGATCAAAATCAGCCAAAGTTTTAAAAACTTTCGAGTGTAGAAAGATTCTTAGTTTGGCGAGTTTTGATTCGAGCTCTTCTCTCTCGTCTATTACTCGCTGTTCATGTGGTTGCATAATAATCCTTTAAAGAGGCATCCAATAATTGGGAGTATATCTACCCCAGACTGAAGCCGGGCTGATTGTTATACCTACTGCACCAGTAGCACCTCGGGCCACACCTGCGCCGCCAGAGCCGTCTCCACCTGCGCCGCCACCACCTGAACCATCGCCTCCCGTATTTCCCCGTATGATTAGGTTTTGCTTGAATGGTTTTAGTTCATTGTCGAGTCTGGATTGAATCTTTGAAGCAGCGGCATCCAAGTAGGAAGTACGGTCTACGTTCAAGCTAATTGCTTGACCTTGGAAATCAAAAGCCTTCTCACCTTCAGCAAGATACTGGCTTTCAATGGCAAATAACTCAGCGAGCATTAGCCAGTATTCTCTAATACCGCCTAACGCATTGGTCATTGTGAAATTGGTAGAAATACCCATCCAACCATTGAATGCATCCATTGCCCTACGTAACCAAGTCATGATGGTAGTAGGCGGAAATAGTAAATCAGGGGCCCCGTATAGAGTGGTCCGTGCTTTATTAATCTTTGCCTTTACATCGTCTATGGCATTAGCTAACGACGGATTCAAGATGAAAAGATCGGCACGTTCAGTGTACACCCTAGCTGGATATTTTGATTCCCAGAACTTCCATACCACAGAGTAAGGTTTGACCGAAGGTTTCAGATTGGTAGTATCCAATACACCTGCGTAGTACCAACCAGAGGCAACCTTCACAGGTGCGTCTGTGGCTGGTTTAGAGGTATCTGAAATCATTGTCAATGGTACTAATTGTAGGTTGACCTGATAAAGGGATATACCTACGCGGTCAAACATTTGATCAGTAACCAATTCCAATGTGGCTGGATCACCTTGCATTTCTACCTGAGGTTGAACACCGACAGGTACAGTTACTAGGCCCACTACGGTAATAGCTTCGCCTTGGAATTCTCTTACGGTAGAACCATCCGGTTGTCGTCTTTGAATAGTCCAACGGAGTTGATATTTCTGACCTTCCATAGTAGGTGGAATATCAGAAGGTACAACAATGACAGCTCTAGCTAGTACATTATTAGAAAAGCCTGTAACCTCTACCTTATATTCAAAGGCATTACCTGCTGCATAAACTGTACCGTCTTCGGATAACAATTCATAAAGAACAAAGCCGCCTGAAGGGTCAACGTCTACTGGATAAGAGAAGACGCAGGTACCCATTACAGAGTCCCCTGCCTGAACAGTATCTACCAGATCCTTAAAAGCATCCGGGCTTCGTGTTTGGTAGGGAATCAACTCGCCAGCCTGCGTATTGCAGGTTACAGCCAGCAAAATGCCAAATTTACGAGTTTGTGTGGTTACTGTGGCGTCTATACCATAAGATAAGCCAGCGCCACCTCCTGTCAATTTGACCGTTATGGTAGCGTTCTGGATCTCTTGGAGTTCGGCTTGAAGGGGATTTACAGTAACAGGTGTCGGGGAACCTAATTCTACTGACTGGACTACCTCTCCAGATTTAAGTAGGGAACCTAATTCGGCTTGCACCACCGTATCGGTGTTTGTGTCTTTATAATATACAAAGGTTGTTGACATTTAGGAAACCGCCACTAGGTCTAAGAAACCTCGCTTGTCCACCTGCATAGAGAATTTTTCTCCAGTGGGTAATTCTGACATGATTACTAAATCTAGACCATGTTTTACAACCTGCGAAGGTTTCTTGGTTAGAAACTGGAGTTTGTATTTACCTAATTCAACCAAGAAAGTAAGAGCGGATACGTCAGTGTGGAACTTGATCATATCCACATCACCATCTTTCTCGGCTGTAATTTTGCCTTTAGCCAGACGATTGGCACATTTTAGAATTGTTTCCTTGGCATTAACTGAAGCAGCCAGTTCCTTAGAAACGGCCGATTTTTCATTTTCGGATTCAATTGCCTCTGTATCCTCAGAATTAGAAATCACTCCAGGGAACAAAGCTTCAATGCTATCTGCCTGTACGTCTACATAATCTGTGGTAGTGTCAGAGGTTACCGCTTGGTACATTGCCTTTACAGAGCTAGGGGTGATGGTATAGGCCTTGACCTTACCTTTTGATTTCAGGTCTTCGGCAGTTTCTTCACCTTCCTGTTGTAGTTCTAAATCAGAAATTTCTTGCCTTAATTCTTCGGCAAAATCACGGTCACCAGTGCGTTTTGCATCCTGTAGCTGGCGTTTCAGTTCTTTAATACGCTGTGCTAGACCAGACATTTTTGCTCCTTGCTTTGCGACCAGAATCAATAATCAAAATTTCTGACATACCTGGCGCTAATTCAATTACTTGGATAATACCTTTTGGAAATTTGGCTTCATATCTTCGCTTCTGTGGATTATGAACCCACTTGGCACCCTTCATTTCTTTTACCAATTCACCAGCATCTTTATTCACATCGTACTTGTACTGGTAATCAAAACCATAGCTAGTTACAGGCTTTGCATTGGTCTTTAATCCTAATTCTTGCAAAAATTTCCTGCCGGCTGCCTTCTGATTAGGAATATTCTCATCCAACCACTTAGGACCAGCAGAAAGCCTGGCTTGGGCCTGAATTTCCATTTTTTGAATCCTTAGAATAAAGCCTGCTGGACTGCATGTTGAAGTGCAGCCTCACTCTTATTGGAAAGATCACCTGAAGCCAATTCAGCCTGTAGTTGCTTTAGACCCTGCGCCTTTATATTCCGTTTTAGAACGTCAAGTGCTCGTTCTTTGGCATTCTTCATTTGGGCAAGGTTTAATCCTTTCTTGAGCGTACGGCTTCTTTTGGCTAATTCTTGTAACCGTTTGGTCAGTTCCGAATCAAGCATATTTGCTGTAAGACGTAACCGAGTTGATGCTTGAATTTCCATTCTTATTTACCCTGTAGGATGAATGCAATCTTGCGAAGTTGTTGATCGGTTAAGCCAAACTTATCACGCATGAACTCAATGTCGTAGAGGTTCAGTTGCAGGCCACCTTGTGTACCATGAATAGTAAAGGTTACAACATACTGCGGGCCCTCTTTGGTAACCTTAGCGCGAATCTTGGCACCTTTCTGCTTTTGCAGTAGTTCTTTTAATTCTAGGTGTAGTTGTTGTGCAACCTTAAGGGCTGATTCCTTATTCACACCTGCATTCTTACGAAGCTTAAATCGAATGGCATCATCGGTAACGGCTACCGATTCGATGTAATCTCGGTAGCTGAATAGATCCTTCTTCAGTACATTAGGATCAACCTTCAGTTGCAGAGCTAGAGGGATAACACCTAATGAGGATGAAAAATTCTCTAGATCCAGAAGGTTAGCGATGGCGCGTACTGCCTGCTGAACATTAGAAACTTCAATACCTGCACCGGAGGTTTGGAGCCTTTCAGGTAGTTCGTAGTCATGGCTCAAATAAACCTTGACCGAGGCATCCTCATCAACAGAACCCATCACCCATTGAACAGCTACGTAAAGAGTATTCGCTACTTCACCATCTGCATTCATTGCATTCTGAAGCATAAGGTAATTGGTGAATACAATAGAACCTTTGGGTGAAATGTTGATGTACAGGAATGAATGGTTATCAGAATGAATTACATGTTCCGAAACTTCAGTAGCCAGAGCATCCACGTATTGTTGGAATTGCTTTGGTACATGTGCATTAGCCACTGAATTCAGAAATGCAAAGGCTTCTTGCATTTGAGCCTTAATGGCATTCTTGATGAATTGAATCTCGTTCCGAGCTTTTTCAGTTTGGCTAGAATCCGCAAACTGCATACCCATTTGAGTTTCAATTGATTCCAGAGCCTGCCATTTTTGGTGCAGGTCGTCCAAAATCTGATATTGTGCCTTTAGCTTTTTCAGATTGGGAACAATCACCTTCTCAGCCTGAGGATCAATCTTTCTCTTAAGCCTTGAAAGTGATTTCTTATTTGCATCAGGTGTAATCTTGAAAACTTCTAAAGCAGACTGAACCTTGACTTTAGAATCTAATGCGGCTAGTACAGATTTTGCCGATAAAGCCTTCTTGGTAAAATCGGTAGGTCGTTGTAGTTTGGCTAGGAGCTTCACCTGTTGGTTTAGGACTTGAGCTGATTCCCTCAAATCCGTTTTCATTTTTCCAAGATACTTGATAATATCTTCAACGTATCGAAACTTAGGTAGTTCCATTATTCAGTCCTATATTATGTTCTGTATGGTCCGCGTTGGTTGTCTCGAACTTCCACGGTAGTTCTATTCTTAGTAGGTATCCTTCCTCGAACAGGGAGAAGTCGTTGAGGTTCACCTGGTTGAAGAACTCTAACGTTAGTTTCCCAACCTAAAGTTTTTCTGTTCCGCGTATTCCATATAGGTGTACCTTGTACGATGTAATGTTTGCCATATGTTGAATCTGTAATTATGTCCTCACTAGAAACGGTAACGATATTAGGGCTCAACACTATCTGGAAAGGCTCAGTTTGATCCAATTTGGAAATATCGTTGCCGTTAGTAATACGTGGGAATTCAAACCACATTGATGTTGTACTGGTATTAAATTGAAGTTCAAAGTGCGTCCAAGTCTCATCATCAGGTATGTCAAAGTTAGGACTTCTAGGTACAACCCGTAGATCATGAGGCTTACCATCGCATAGCTGAACCAAACCTGCTCGACTTTCAACCTTTACTGAGTCGATATACATATCGAAACCCTTAGGCCTATCATAGTCAAATAGTTGGATCGAATCCATGTAAAGAACTGACTTTGGTAACGTTACTTGAGTTCTGAATTCTCCGTAGCCTACGAAAGGTCTTTGAGAAGGATCCAAGTGTCCATTGCCTAAGAACTCACAATCTTGCGGAGTTATGATAGTTCTAACTGCATTTGTAGGAAGGTAGCCTCCGATAAAACCGGTTCCAAAACAAATCGGGCAGGCATAGTCATTAGCACCAAATGAAACATCATCAAAGTCAGAAAGTAAGGCATCTAGGTCTTTATCTGGTTGGTACCCATTGTCACCCATACCCGAATGTTCAACTACAGAGTTAGAGTAATCAAACTCGTTACCTACGAGGTCAAAACTATTACCTCTAAACTTTTCTGAACCTCCTGGGGAAGTAACGACAAAGGGTTCATTAACCCGCTCAACAGGGCGTTGGAAAGCATCTTCACCATAAGGAACAACTCCGAATTCCTTACCTGTTAGCAATTGGTTAATTACACCCTTGTCGGCTTTACCAGCTTTATCAAGTATAGTATTTACGATAGCTTGTGCGCCCTGACAACTGCAATTCCTACCACTGTGCATACGTTGGTACAGAATTCCTTGGTAACCTTGAACCTGGAAAGCAGAAAGGTATCGGCGTTGCTGTACATCAACAATACCATCTAGGGCTTGTTTGGCAACGTCAACTGCCCGTGCGTTCGCAGGTAAGACCCTGTTGTTGGTTCTGTTTGCTGAATAGAAAGGCATTTTGGATCCTTAAGTAGCGAACAACGCAAATCTCTTATCAGTAGCTATTTGTTGCTCACTAGCAGTTAGAGAATTAAGTTGCGCCGAGGTTAAGAAGATTCGCTGGGCTGGTTTATCTGAAGGTACTGTACCTAGGGATTGGAACAATACGACTATAGCATCCTTGGTTAGTAGTGTATCCGAAATATTGAAGCCTCGATCGTAACCAGTGAGAATCAATTCTTGGAGACTCACACATCTGTCCACAATCAGGGAGTTGGTTAAGGATTCATAACTAGAACTTGGCTCTATAAAGGTAATATTCAACGATTGAAGACTCGAACAATCATAGAAAGCAGAATCCCATCTGTACGGATTCTTTGCCTCAGGTATAGTAACCTGAGTAAGGCTTGAACACTGGGTAAATATCTGTGAGTGATCAGAATTACCAGAATAGTCCATATCAGGCACTTGACGTAGAGCCGTGCAACCTCTGAATAGGAAACCCATATCCGCTTCTGCTGGAACCTGTATTAGATCAACAGACTCTAATGAAGTGTGGTATTGGAACAATCCAGAAATAGAACTATAACCAGGCAATGAAACTCTACCAATATGCTTTAAGCCTGCAAGACTCGATGAAGTTGGCTGAATTTGGAATTGACTTCCGTTTGGAAATTCAAGGGCAAGTATTGATTCTACCGTTGGGTTACCTATAATGGTTTTCAATCCACCTGAGCCAACGCCACCTGTAAAGGTGAAGGTACCTACAGTTTTCAATCCGGAAGCACTCAGTAACTCATCATTCAAACTGGTTACAGTTGGAGTATTTATATCACCTATTGAGGTACATTGGCTAAACCAACCAAATATGCCACCTGAAGCTTTTGGTATTGATATGTTTCCAACAGAGACTAAAGAAGTACACCCTAGGAACATAAAATTTGTCGTTGTATACTCAACATTAGGTAAATCAATGTTACCAACGTGCTGAAGCAGTGCGCAGTTATTGAATACTGAAGAAGCTGAAATAGCAGCCGGGAACGACAAATCACCAATGGTTGAAATCTTGGTTGATGCAACAAACCTGGAAATGTTCGTAGCTTTACTCAAGTTGTAGTTCGGGAATTCAGTAATCGAAGTGCCAGAAAACATTGAGCTAACGTTGGTAGCATTAGAAGTATCAAATGCCGGAATAGTGCTCAATGCCGAACAATTATTGAACATTGAACTAAAGTTGGAAACACCTGAGGTATTATAGTCTGGTACAACACCTAACTTGGTACAACTACCAAACATTTGGTTCATCAAAGTAGCGGCTGAGGTATCTAAAGTGGGCGCTACCAGAAGACTCTGGCAATTGAAGAACATCGAATTGAAATCATTCACGAACGACGTATCCGATATCTGGACATTCTCCAATTTGGTGCAGTTGGTAAATGTACCCGAAACGTTCCGTAGTTTTGAGGAGCTAGTCAACTCAACGGAAACCAAAGATGTGCAACGAAGAAACATGTTTCTGGTTGTAGATGCCTCACCTACATAGAGTGTGGCTGAAATCAAGTTTACTTGATCGGTAAACTTTCCTTCAAAAATAGTTATTTGATTTAGGCCCCACTCATGAATATTAACCAATTGGGTAGAACCAAAGTCAAAGCTACTCATCAGGTTATAACGAATGGTTACCGTATGAGTTCCTGGTGTGGAATACCCGTGGCTCATCGAAGTACCAGAGGTACCATCGCCCCAATCAATCCAGTAATCGGTCATATCTGAATCTAATATGACATTAGTACTCGAAGTGTCAAACCTCAGAACATTTGAACCGATTACCTGCTCGTTAAAATACCCATAAACCTCTACCACGGTAGGGTTTCCATCTGAATACAAGGATTGGATAGAAGCATAATCACCACTGCTATACCAACCTAGAAGATCAGAGAATGGGAATTCTTCACTTAGTGGAAAATTGTAAGAACCAAACTTTATGGCTGTTACTATAGGTTGCTTTGCAGGATCTACCAAGGAATGTTGAACTACAATATCTGCTTGCCTAGTGTTGGGCTGTGGTTCACCAAAGAGGGTTATATCATTTATAGATGTTTGAAAACTTGAATCTACACTAGACACATTGATGTTAGGGTGAACATAGGTAACCGTCGCGGAACCTACAAGGGAACCTCCTGTGATAGGTTCAAACATACCTGATTGAGAATATTCGGCATTTTCCCCTAATACCAAAGAGTCTCCATAAGCATCTATTAAGAGCTGAATATAGGATTGAAATCCTGATTCTACTGTATACCTGAGCAACAACTCATCGGTAGATTTAGGATGCCATGGAACAGAAGCGGTGATTCCAGTAATCATTTAAAGACCTGCCACTTGACCAAAGAGATCAAAAATGTTAGTAGCCACACATTTCAGGGTAACAGTAGCCCCTATCCCTGCAGTAGTGGTACTACCATTAAACGGAGGATTTAAGGTAACCCCAGTATTGCCAGAAAAGGTAATGGTACCTGAACCAGCCTGTCTGAAATGGAACTCATCACCTACTGTTGCCGAAGTAGGTGGAATGTTTACTATAATATTGGAAGAAGCAGTACTTCGGATATAGGTATTACGCTGAATAACTCCAGAACCTACAGTAGCGTTGGCAGAAATAGTGGCTATCGGTATATTAGGTAACTGGGATAGTATCAAACGTTTACTAGAATCAAGGCGTGCCGCCATGTTAGCGGAACCCAAATCTTTGGTACTCAATTGAGTAGCCCAAGGTGTCCATACACCGTTGGTGGTTAACCCACGAATATAGACTACGTTGGTATTGGTAGCTACATAGGTTTGAGCAACTACGGTGGATTGCTGGCCTTCAGTGAGCCAAGAGTTGACGGTAAGATACCCCGGAGCCACAACTGGGTAATTTGAACCCGATTGTGCTATTTGAAGAGTTGCCACATACCAAATACCTCTTTTAGATAAAGCATTCAAGGATTGGTTCTCAGGCATTTCGAACCAAGGAATACTATAGTTATCAGGTAGGTACACAGGATCTACCTTACTCGCGCCATCCAAAGGAGTAACGCCATAAGGGCCTATATTGGCAGGTAGAATGATGACCTTACCTTCAGCGTCTGGGAATTGACCATTTACTGATTTAACAGTACCTACCTGGTCTACTGCATCCTTGGAAGCAATCAGAATCACTTCACCTAATGAATTCTTGGTGTAAAGTTTCCCATCTGCAAAGTTTACCGCTAATTGTCCTGGAAGCAATTCAGAACTAGCAGGTACTAATCCTGCTGTGGAGGATTTTAAATGCCTTAGCTTAACATTATCCATTATTAAACCACTATAGAATCTGCATTGATAAACAATTGATCTAAATCTTCTGAGGTTAGACCAAACAGTTGGGACATTTGAATCAACATTGGTGAGTGTCTTTGAAATTCCTGTAGTTCTAACCAAGCATTCTTGTATGTTTCAGATACCTGGTCAGAAGCCATCAGAGATTCTACAGCCTCGAATAGGGATTGCCCCGATGGTAATACCCATTGCCGCATAGCTTCGCGGCCTTGGAATCTCGATACTACACTAGGAATTATTCGAGGTTCTACCCAAGTACCATTTGAAGTAGCTACCCAGGTTGGGTGTGTTAAGGGCCTTTGGGTCAGCATCTGAACCCAATCGGAACCAGGACATTCCCCGCCTATTTGTTGAAAACTAGAGCCTACTTGGGCCCATACTTTAGAAATCATGTAGCACTCCTAACTTTCCAAACCTTCACACGACAAGGTAGTGATCCACCAACTGTTGTCGTATTTCCGTGTACACCTCCGGCTTCCGCAGAAACACCTAACAAGAATTGCTGACCTGTTTGTACAATTACAGAATCATCATTCAATTGGTTTGCTACCACACCTCTGGAAGTTGCAGCATAGTACCAACCTGGGTTACCCCATTGACCTTGGTACAAGACTTCAGCCAAGCATAAGACTTTATAGCCAGGAAATGGATTAGTCTCAACATACCGAGAATTAACTGCAACGTTCGCAGGGCTAGCTGCTGAACCACCGTTCGGGTAAATGATAGTGAAGTCAATACTCTGGGCCACAGTTTCAAGGCTTGCCACGTCCGCAGCCAAAGCGGTTACGTCAACGGAGCCTGAATTGGATATTTCGTCAAAGACCTTGATTGTCCATACTGAAGTAACGTTCAGGGCTCTGGTTTCAGTTGAAGTTCTAGCTACTCTGGACGCGTCAAACGTAACCAAAGAACCTTGGCCTGTTGAACCTTGGGAACCTTGAGTACCAGAGTTTGTAATGGTAAAGACCCCATCCGCAGACTGCCCTAAACCATAACGCCAAGCAGCACTGAATAAGGTACCAGTTAAATTCTGCAGGGCATCCCTTTGAATTACACCAGCCTCACCAGCAGATAAAGAACCATCACCTCTTACAGTTACTGCACCCAAGGAAGAACCTGACTGACCGTTGTGGTCAGCCATCCGGAAGTTGCCCGTAGAAGATTCTACAACAAATTTACCTCGTTGGGTAGGATCTGCTTGCCAGGTTGCTTCATCTGTAGTAGGTAAGGTGCCTGCTACAAGCAGTTGATAGAAATCAGGATAGGTTGCTTGGCTTAGTTCTTGACCATCCAATGGTAGGAATCCGCCAGAAATGGCTGACCTACTGGCTGCCACTGAGATAAACCCGATAGGTAACGTGCCACCTTGCTGCCCGCCCCCACCACTAGAAGTAGTACCATAAGGTACCAGGTCAAATATATTGGTAGCAACACACTTCAATTGAAGAAGCATTCCCTTAGAGGAAGTGCTAGCCGAACCTCCAGAGGGGAAGTTTATAGTAACACCGGTATCACCTGAAACAGTAACGGTACCTGTATTGGCTTGGTACAGGTAGAATATGTCTCCAGGTATGATTGTTGGATCGTTAGGAACGGTTACTTCTATGTTAGAAGTCGAAGTAGACCTAATGTAAGTGTTACGAACTAATAATCCTGTGTTAAGAGTTGCATTGGTTGAGATTTCACTAACAGGGAGAGTAGGTGCTTGGGTATAAGGTAATCTAGCATTTGAGTCTAGAGAAGCTATACCACCTGCTACGCCTACAACTTTAGAGGTTAGAACTTGTTCCCAGGTAGTCCAAGTGGAACCATTACGAATTCTAAACCAATGTTCACTACCTCCAGAAGACGGCCAGGTATGATAGGTTTGGTAAGTAGCGTTGGTATCGAATGATTCAACATTTAGCCAACCAGGTTGGGAAACTGGATAATTGGTACCTGCCGAAGCACCAGAAAGGCTCCTTTGGTAAAAGTAACCATTGCTGGTATAAGAATCTAGAGTGTGCGCACCTGTAGGTAATACTTCACGATATACGGTTCTAGTAGCATTTGCCGCTGTTAACGTATTATCCTTGGAATACTGAATTACAATGTCAGGTATATTGTCCGTGATTGAAACTTCCCAACCAGAAGCATAATCATCTACAGTAGCACCATCTGAATTGTACTTAACCCAGGCTTCAGTAACGGCAACGGCTGGGTAATTCCAAACAAAGTTGGCTGATCCAATCCAAATGCCGGGTCTACCTTCCGCAGTAGTACCAAAGGAAACAGGATACGAAGCGGTAAAATCTGAGGCAATAGTGGTTACGTTTTGCCGTTGCGCAGTCCAACCACCAGAAGACCGAAAGTAACCATGGATCCAAAGTTCAACTGGAGGTTCATCAGGTTTGTAACCGTAGATAGCAACCTTTAAGCGCATCATGTTATTTCGAGTCTGCATTCGTGCGGGAAGCAGAATCTGAATAGCACCTGTTACCGAAGCATTAGCAGAACTAAAGAAACCTCCGCCTGGTAACAACACCTGCGCCATTTGGCTAAGGGGAGTAGTATATGATGCATTTTGACCTATGGCTCCAGTTAGGGTGTTTAGAGTTATAGCGCCCGTCACGGTGCCGCCAGTCAAAGGCAGGCAAGCAACGTCAGCTTGGGTGTTTAACTGTTTCCAGGGTCCCCATACCTGATTATATTTATTACGGTAGTATTTCTTGGCAGAATTGTTTGCGTGGTATGTAGTGTACTCTTGGTAAGCAAACGAATTGCCTCCATCCCCGCTGGTAGTACCAGAATGAACAACCAAGAAGCCAGCTACTGGGTTGGGATAGTTTGCACCAGCCGCAGCACTTGAAGAATTATTCTGGAAATATAAACCTGCTGTGTTATAGGTATCCAGGTCAGCACCGGAAGGGATGGCTACAGCACCATAGAAATCTGTTATGTCTGCCCTTACGTGTGTATGATTTCTAGGTTTGGGTTCGACAACGGCGCCTGAGGTATTCTTGAAGAACAAACGTTCATCTGCCATATTGATGGCTAGCCGGCCCTCGGGCATTGTTTCGGGGGCTGGGGTATCCCCTGGCGTAGACGAACGGAATGCTAGATAAATTGGGATGGCCATTTTAAACTCTTTTAGAAGGTACCTTCATCAAGGGTAGGTAAGTCTTCAATTGCCAAAGCTCTGAATGCGGGGGTAGCAGAAGCACCACTGACAGGACCTGCGAATACCAAGTTGGCAGCTCTAGCAGGTAAGGTGACAGCCAAAGTACCAGAAGTAGTAATAGGGGAACCGGAAACAGCCAGAAGGGTTGAAGGTACAGACATTGCTACGGACTTGACGGTACCATCGCCTACTGCTGATTTCGATACCCAATTTGGGTTACCTGATGCATCGGTAGTCAATACCAGATTGTTACCTGCGCCTGCACCCAAGCGGTCTGGATTGAATACCCCAGTGGAAATCTTCGAGGTATCTAACGCTGGGATATCAGCAGCTACCATGGAACGGAAAGTAGGTGCTCCTGCGGCGCCTGTTGATGGGCCTGCGAATACTACGTTGGTTGCCTGATTTGCTAGTCCTAGTTGTAGGGTACCAGAAGAGGTGATAGGTGAACCAGCAACAGTTAAGAGATTGCTTGGTGCAGTTAAGGCTACAGAGGTAACACCTGAGATTTCTGCACGAGGAACCCAAGTTGGATTACCTGAAGCAGATGTTGTGAGTACTGAATTATTCGCTGGTGAGGTACCTAACCGATTTGATGTAAACACGCCGGACGAAATATCCCCGGCTGCCAAAGTAACAGCACCTGTCTTACCCGCTACTGAGGTAACATCATTGTGTGCGTCAATCTTTTGCCAGTCAGTACCATTGGAAATTACCCAGTCACCTACTGTATACTCGATACCTTCATGGGTACCAGAAACCTCTACGATATAGTAGAAACCTTCTGAAGTTGTTGGGTCAGGGAGCGGCGGTGTATTCGTAGCAGCATCCCAAGCACCTTTGTATTTCAAGGAACCTACTACAGAATCAGGTAAGAAAGATTCAGGAATCTTCCCGTCTATATCTAGAGAAGGTACCCCATAGGTACCGATGGCTGTTGGAGGAACTTCTACTTTACCATTTGCATCAGGTAACTGGTCGTTTACAGACTGAACCGAAGAAGCAGCCAAAACAACGGTATTGGAAGAAGCAACTTCTACAACTTCACCAGCTGAGTTTAGAATGAATATACGCTCGTCAGCATAGTTAATTGCAATCTGACCAGCTTCGATTTGTGCCGCAGTTGGGGCAGTTCCAGTAATACTAGAACGTAAGTGTTTTAATCTTAAAGGCGTTGCCACTTGGAATTCTCCTTGCTTACGTGGTTTGAACTATTAAATTTAGACTGAGGAACAATTTAATGGCATAATTCAAACAGGTTACAACGATGAAATTCCCAAAAGTAAAACGACGAGGCACGGCTATCCTTTCCCTAGATCCTGGCAAATCCAACTGTGGTATTGCAGTATCTGAGTTCTCAAAAGGTAAGATTTACCATTTGGCTAATTCGGTTATGGTCAATCCGATAAACAGTTTGAAGGGCGATATTCAGTCTGCCAGACAACTGTTTATGGACGAGATTGACCTATGGATCAAAGAATTTGATTGTAAAGCCATTATTGCTGAACGGTTCCAGAGTAGAGGTTTGAAGGGTTCTACGGTTGAAGCGGTATCCTTGATGTTGGGTTGCCTTTTGCAAGGTTACCCAACATTAAAACAGAAATTGATTCCGGCTTCCCAGTGGAAGAATGATTTTTCCAGGAACGTAGGCTTAGGTGACAAAGAGTTATTAAAGCAACTCTACAAGATTGTAGGCACAGAGCCTCACCAATTGGATGCTACCTTGATCGGCTTCTATGGGTTGCAACTTGCATTCAAAACGCAAGTAGACTATTCGTTAGAGCACTTGGTAGATACTGTAAATAAACAATCATTACTGAAGTTGCATAAAAGAAAACTTTCTTTAGAGGACATATGTTAAGCCAAGCAATGAAAGACTTGTATAACATGACTCTCAAGGCTTACGGTAGGGCCAAGGCCTTGGAAGTTTTGCAGTCTGCTGAGAAAGCGGATACAGAGTCAACTTCAGATATAGAATCAACTTAGGAGTTTGAAATGAGATTCCCATCAGCCTGGGGTTCGAACCCAAAACAAAAACTAACCGCTGCCCAACAATCAGTTAATTCCAGTGTACCATCTGCATGGCTAACTGCAGGCACTAGAGTAGAAGCTGCAGGTACTCGTCTGATTACAGATATGAGTGCTGATGTAGTTGGTCAGGGTTTATGTCCCGTTACCAAACAACCAATGGTAAAGATGTACGCAAATGGGCACCCCTGCATGGTTTCTATGGATGCCATGGTGTGTTTACCTATTAAGGATTAATATCCCTTATAAAGGATTCCTGTGTTAGACTTCGACGACATTCCCGATCTTAAGCCAATTAAGATTTCCCCTGCGAAGAAGAAAAAGTTAAAAGAAAAATCTAAGAAAGAATTAAAGAAAGAAAAAGAGAAGTTGAAGGCTGCTAAGGCTAAAGAGAAAGGCGTTATTCATTCCAAGAAGAAAGCTAAGGAATACGCCCTGCAATTGGCAAAAGAGCCGGAAAAGAAAAGAGTAACCAAACTAAAAGGTGCGAGACTCCAGACGATTGTAGGTTCTCAAGTTGAAGGTATTCACCAATTACTAGAGATCGGTGATGCTGATTCAGCACGAACCAGAACGTACAAGGTTCTTTTACAATCGGTTTTGGATTTGCTACCACACGCCGAAAACAATATCCGAAAGACCAAAGGGCAAAAGGGCGTCTATCAGCTAACCTCAATGATCACAACGATCCGAGAGCTGCTAATAGATGTTCAGGCTTCACAGGATAGAGCTAGGGTTGGTGATTTGATTATCGAAAAGATTGTTCAACCAGCAATGTTGAACTTTGCCAATTCGATGATTACGCACTTTGAAAACGTGAGTTCGGATGCAAAACTTAGAATGAAGCGTGAGGATTTTGAATTATTCAAACAGGAGTTGGATAAGACCAAGAGAAGTCTAGCTTCAATCTTTCAAGATATGTTCTATGAAATAAGGGACAAAACAAAAGAATTCATGGAACGATAAGGGTTAACAAACATGTTAAAGAATCGAGTATTGGGCGTTTCAGGCTCGGGTCTACAATTGGCCCAAGGTGGAAGCCAGACGAATGCCGTGTTTAGACAGAACACTCGGGAGCAGGTTACAGCAGGCTTAGGGTTATACGAGGGTTCCCAATTCGGCGGAACCAACGTATCAATGAATACTCTATGGAGTTCAGAATACCAGTATATGCTTACTGGTCTTTTGAATCCTGCAACACCGGATATTAACGACCATTCAGGACTAGCGTTATTCTTTCGGGATATCTACAAATATGATAACACCTCAGGTTCAGTTGTTGATATTCTATCGACTTTCCCATTCTCAGAATTTGAACTCCGAGGTTTAACTGCGGCAGAGCTTAAGCCATTTGAGGAAGCAGTTACCAGGCTCAATCTAAAGAGAATGATGCCTCTGGCTTCCCAAGCTTACCTAACAGACGGTTTCTTTTGTGGTTCCTTGATCTATGATCCTTTAAATAAAACATTCCTGGATACATTTATCCATGATGCTTTGAACTGTAAGGTTCAACACGTACAATGGTTCAATGGGCCTCCTGAGATTACTGTCAAGATTTCAAACTACGCTCGTAGGCTTCTATCTACAGAAGATGCATATACACGTAGGTATTTGAATATGTTGCCTCAGAAGTTCCTAAGCTTATTGGAACGAGGTATATTCAATCTTGAGCCTATGGCTACTCTTTACGTACCTAGGCGTGTTATGACGGATTCTGCGTATGTGTCATACCTACATAGAATCATACCTATGTACCTAATAGAAAAGGCAATGTTTAGAGGTACGTTGACAGAAGCCCATAAACGGCAACGGTCAATGACCCATCTAACTGCAGGTGATGATGTATGGACGCCTACTACCGAAGAATTAGGGCAGTTGGTATCTCAATTCCAAACAGCAGAGTATGATCCCTTAGGTGGTTGGGTAGCTACTCGAAATGCTGTGCAGTCAACGGATCTAAGGCCAGCCGGGGATTTCTGGAAATGGACTGACATGGTAGACATCATGGTTCAGTACAAGCTTCGAGCGTTAGGAGTTTCAGAGGCTTTCCTAACAGCAGATGCTCAGTACTCAAACCAGGATCAAGCCATTTCAGCATTCTTGGAATCGCAACAGGCTTTCCGAGACCATATGACTGAACAGATTTTCTACGAGAAAATCTTCCCCTTGGTTGCAGCTACCCACAAACTGTACAAAGATGAAAAACTAGGTAAGTTGATGGAGCGTGATGCTTCTCAATTCCTGTTCAATCCTGTGGCACGCCAAGGTTTAAAGATTCCAGAAGTTTATTGGCATAAACAGCTAACCTCTGATGAAGACGAAGGTCAGATGGAATTGTTAAGCCAATTGGATGAACGTGGTGTACCAATCCCATTGAAGATGTGGATTACAGCAGCAAAGCTAGATCCAGATACTCTGATTAGAGAGTTAGAGGATGACACGGAATTCCGTAAAGTTCTGGAAAATTACACAGGTAAGGATACTTCGCATGATGCTGAAGTAGATGATTTTGATTCAGACTCGATTGAAGCTCATATCTATTCGGTAAATCATGGTCGAGGTCCTAAACGACCGCTTTTGAGCAGGGACTTTGGTGGCGATAAACTGTTGGCTACCACAACTCGAACCGGAAAGAAGAAACACATTATCAATCAAACCAAAGCCAAGAAGGATTTGAATTGGAAACTAGTTAAGTCGGCTAAGGCTTTACAAGATCCTAACTATCGCTTGGAAATGAAAAAGCGAAATATCGAACAGTTCGGATCAGCAACAATGCCTGTTGGGTTACCTAATAGAAAATTCGGGAAGCTATAATATGTATTCATTCTGCATTCAATCAGTACAACGGTTAGAGGCTAGAATCAAAGGAGAGGAAGATTACGATTGGTTTCGCTATGTCGGCAAGCCAATCAATCTAGATTTCCGAGGTAAGCCTGAGACCTTGAAGAAGGGCGAAGTCTTCGGTGTTCGCAAATCGAGTTCAGGTAAAGAGATTCGATTAATC
>Ga0180217_1000839_pt1 | contig 40245 bp, 26 predicted proteins | sample eDN3rd37CBELigOP_FD_128521 | JGI IMG/M metagenome (GOLD analysis project Ga0180217, IMG submission 128521) | Enriched Organic Plus compost microbial communities from Emeryville, California, USA - eDNA 3rd pass 37_C BE-Lig OP (version 2) (version 2) ...
ATCGGTCAGATCGGTCGGATATGGCCTGCGCTCCATCGAAGCAACCCTCCTGCTTGACGTCTCAAAGTCTCTGCCTCAGCAGGAATTCTAGACCTCAGCAGGCTTTTCGGACAGACTCTCAGACTCAAGCCGGTCTCGCACTCATCAGCGATCACTTGCAGGAAGTGCATGTACTGGATTTCGATATCGCATGTGCGGAGCGATTTGGGCAGGTACGCGGCCAATTGCTTCGGCAGGGCATTTCGGTCAGGACTTTAGATTTGATGATCGCATCCGTCGCATTGGTTCACGACCTGACGCTGGTGGCGAACAACACCGCAGATTTTCAGAATGTTCCCGGCCTGCGACTGCAGGATTGGCTAACCCCGTGAGCAACCTGGTCGCCATTTGCTCACCCCGCATCCTGCAGCTTGTCAATAAGTGAATTGGTGTTTGTTTGGCAAGACGCCGGAAAGCATTCGTTGATCACGAATGCTTTATGCTGATATTCATCGCCACTCGGGCAATGCGGAATGTGAGCCGCACGAAATGAGAAAAATCCGCACAGCCGGCAGAGGGTCCGCATTTGCCCCGCCGTCTATCCGGACCAGCGGCAGAGAGAACTCAATTTGCCCCCGCGGGCTGGACGAAAAAATCCTCACCAACGTGATCCTTTGAATTCCCCCTGGATGCCCTGCAAGGAGTGATCGCAGAGATGCCGTCGTCGACGAAGGAAGCGGAAGTCCGGGAGCGTCACCCGGTCGCCGAGTCTGACAGCAGCGAAGGACAACAGGAAACGAAAGAGCCGGAACTGAGTGCCGAGGAGAAACAGCAACTACTGGAAGCCGCCATCGAACGCTCCGAAAAACTCGCGGAGAGTCAGCTCGAAATGGCGCAGTACTTCCTGGAGCATGGCAAGGTCGACGTCGCCCATCGGCGGCTGAAAGAAATCGTCGACAAGTTCCCCGCGAGCAGTGCCGCCGTGGACGCCCGGCAGTTGCTCGACTCACTGGCGACCGCAAGTCACTAACGCATGTCGGCAAGATTGTGGTGCGGGCGGAGCGGCCTCGGTGCACTCGCCCGCGACGCCGGGCGAAGCGGGAACGCGATCGGCTGAGGCCGGGCTACCTCAGCCATCAAGCCCGGGGAGGATGAGTGCTCCCTTGAGGAATGTTCGATCCCGCAGCGATTCTCTCCGCCCCCGCCAGTATTCACCGTGACGACAACGCATCACGAGACCGACTGACATTCGAAACTCCACACAAGCCGCCTTCCTGCACTGCCGGGAGAGCGGCTTTGTGCTGCGCTTGTCTGAAGGGTGACCGCGATGTTGACGCGGTTTGACAACCACCGGTGCAGGCCGACAATTCAAGGTGGCGAGCCAAGCGAAGCCGTGCGCCCCTCTCGTGAGTGCCGACAGGCAACCGAGACCGCGAGCGCGCGAAACCCCTTCGCGAGGCATATCGCACGAATTCAGGTGTACACGGAAGGCAGCCGACGGCGGTTCGACGGGATCCGGCAGGTCCCTTCGGGCGGGATGGATCGCGGCGTTCTTCTCCTCTCCGGCGCGGCGACAACGTCCTGGCAGTCTCACTGCGGGAATTTCCCATCTCTCCGCTGACGAACAGGTCACCCGATCCGCTGAGTGTTTCCTTGGGAAAACCGTCGGTTGCGCAAGGCAAGGTCGAGAGAATTCGAGACAGCGAGAGGGTACGGCCATGAAACTCGATGAATTCCTTTGCAGTCGGCAGGTGGCGTTCGAAACGCTGAGCCACCCGCGCACCTACACCGCGAACTACATGGCGCAATGCCTGCACGTGCCGGGACGGGAAGTCGCCAAGACGGTCCTCCTCCGCACCAGCGACGGACACGTCCTCTGCGTGCTGCCGGCCACGCACATCGTCGATCTCGACCGGGTTCGGGAGATTCTCAGAGACCCGGGTGTCGAGCTCGCCACCGAATCCGAAATCGAACGGCTGTTCCCGGACTGCGAAGTGGGAGCCATCCCGCCGTTCGGCAGCCTCTACGACATTCCGACGCTGGTCGATGAAGCGCTGGCCCGCGACGAGAACATCTTTTTCGAGGGCTGCACGCACGAGGAAGCCATCCGGATGTCGTACCGCGACTTCGAAGCGATTGAACACCCTCCCGCAGCCGCCTTCGCCAGCCCAATGTGATTGTTGAAGCCGTTGCGAGAGGTCCGCAGATTTCGCAGAGGGACGCAGATTGCGATTGATGGAGGAAAAGCTCTGCTTGCAGACTGCCTGAAGCTCAACCGGGGCTTCCTTTGCGGTTCGCCAACCACTCCCGATCCGCATGGGCTCAACGCGCAGATTCTGTAGACTCTCGTTGGCCAGACTGTAGTTGGTTGATATCCTTCCCCGATTGGAGGGGAATCGCATCAGGCTCAGCACCGGCTCTTGTCCGGTGGTGGTTGAAGCCAGTGATCCACCAGTCGAATGGACGGTCAGCTTAGCGGGGACGCTGTGAAAGACCCACGCGCAAGATTAGGGAATCGCCGCCGCATCGAGAATGATCGTGGCTTACAACATAGGTGTCGAAAATCCCTCTCCAGCCTACAGCCTAAAGTCTAGAACCCCGCCAGTCTCATGATCGCGGTCAGGCGTCCTCCCAGCAGCAGGCCGATTGTCAGCAGGGCGCCGGCGATGGTGACGGTGACTGCGGCCGTGCTCACGCCGAGCGCTTTGCGGAGCGGTTCGGGGAGCGAGTCGGCATCGCGGTCGAGCAGTACGAAGCGGAGCACCTGGTGGAACATCTCGGCGGCCATCACCATGGTGAACGCGAGCGTCACAATCGCCCACTGAATGGCCCCGAGTCCCACGACGACGCCGATCGCCACGATCACGCTGGCGGCGAAGAAGTGCACGAAGAAGGTGCTGTCATTGCGGACGCCGCTCGCGATCCCACGCTCGGCCTGGACCAGTCGCTGTCTCCAGGCGGGCCGGTGGGGCCGGGATGTCCCGCGTCGGTCGATTCGAGAGGAAGGTTGCGGCGAAGTCTTCATTTCAGCACGCAGCACGGTTGAGCGGTCAGCTGGGAAATGCAAAACAGCGGAGACGCATTTTCCGTTTGATCCCGGTTTTGTCCAGACGATTCTCGCCGGACAAGATCCGGCAATCTGCCCATAGCGTGAATTCGCTCCTCTTAATAGCCGCCGAGCAGTGAGCCGAGCTGGGCGCTGCTGTTGCGGAGATTGAAGAACCGCGGCTCGATCATGAAGGCCACTCCCACGTTGTTCTTGCTCGCGTCGAAGTTCGCACCGAAATGCAGCAGGAAGTCGGCACCGACGCGGGTGACGGTGAGCGATTGCCCGCGATTTTCGTTCTCGCCCAGGTCATATGCGGTGCCGAACGTCGAGATCCACTTCGGGCTCATGGCGTAGCTGTAGCTGGCGGTCAGAATCTGGCTGTCGAGGGCTCCCCCCTTCACCTGCCGCACGCCGAGATAGACGCTGCCGCGCGTGCTCCGCTGGCTGATCAGCCCGACATCCCAAAGCTGCTGGTGGGCCCCGTCGAACGTGTCGTAGAGGGCGCTGGCCACAAACGTCGTGCGCTCGCTGAGATTCCAGTTGTAGCGGGCGCCGAGCAATCCGAACGGCTGGCCGAAGTTGTCGCGGTCTTCGTTGGGATAGAACGAGCCTTCCAGATCGAGCGTCATCCAGTCGACCGTGCGCTGGTTGTGAAGCGGGCCGGTCTTCGTCTGCAGCCGGTGCCGCCAGCCGAGCCGCAGCACATGCTGGTCATCGACAAGCTCGTGATAGGGAGCCGTGACGTTGTGCGCGGCTCCCGAGCGGACGGCATAGGAGCGGGGATCGAAGGGAGACGGCAGCATGCCGCCGAACGTGTTGACGAGCAGCCGATTGCGGAACCGCAACTGGGCTGTGTCGTCAAACTCGTTGTACTGGGGGATGTCGGCGAGATCGGCGGACGATTCAGAAATCGAATAGTCCGCATCAAACGTCATCTTGTGAGCCAGTCCACGGAGCCCGAGGATGTCGCTCTGAACGTTCGGGAACACCTTCCAGAAGAGGATGCTTGCCCGCACGCCCGCACTGCCGTACAGCCGGCCAAGCTCGTTGCCGTTAAGATCCTCGCTCCAGTACGCTGCCTCGCCGAGTGCATACGGAACGACATTGACCGGCCCCAGCTGGAAAGGTGCATTCAACTCGTGCCGGGTCATCAGCACCGCTCCTTCGGCATCCGTAACATACGGCAGCGGCGAGAAGAGGTCGGTGGGATCGGTGGGCGCGACCGCCGGGTTCAAATGCCCGTAACCCGCTGAGCTGTGCGTGCTCCAGTTCATCCAGCCATCGAAGAGCGGTTCCGACAGGACGTACAGGTCGCCGCGCGGCAACCAGCCGGTTGTGGTGTCGAAGTCATTGACCTGGGCTTTGCCGAGTGCCGAGATCGCAAAGTTGTCGTGTTCGTACTTGCCGTAGATGAGCGTTTCGTTGTCTTTCCCGGTGTCGAACTCCTCTTCGTAATACTGTTCGAGGAAGTTGCGGTCGCTGATCCATCCGAGTTCCGCCTGGAGCGTCAGGTCTTCGAAGATGTTCTGACGATGTCGCCAGAGGACGCGGCCGCGATTCGGATCGTTGGGAGCGAGGCTTCGACGATCGAGGCCGAGGTTGTCGGTCCCGTCATCGTGGATGTAATAGCCGAGCCCGCTCCCCTTGTAGACTCCCGGAAGTCCGAACATGTCGACGCCGGAGTACGCGCCGTCGAGGCCGACGCCCGGCCCGCGGTCGCTGAGGTAATCGAGGTTCAGGTCGAGCCGCGAGCCGGGCGGCGTCTCCATCCCGAACACCTTGTAGAGGTCCCAGACCGTGCGCGCCTGCACGCCGAAAATGCGGTCGTTCTCGACGCTGACACGCCGCAACGGCGTGCCCGGATCTTCCAGCGGCGTACTTGCATAAGGCCAGTAGAAGAGCGGCACATCATCCACGAGCAGCGTGGAATTCATCGAAGTCGCCCAGGGAACGGTTTCCACCTCGGGAAGTCCCGTCTCGGGATTGACTGCGGTTGGTTCACTGGAGAAGAACGATCGCGGCGGCCGCTCTTCCAGAAACACGTCAGTCGATTGCAGCCGGTAACCGGGTTTGCCAAAGCGGCTGGTGGAGACCCAGGCCTGTTCGGCATGAAAGGACGATTTCGAAAGCTGCCGCAGTTTTTCGGAGCGGACACGCAGCGAGAAGGGCAGCTCCGGCGAATTGACCTTCAGCTCGGCTTTGAGCACAAGCGCCCTGTCTTCCCGCGCATCGTAATAGGCGCGATCGGCACGGAGCACATGATCCCCCTGACGGGCGACGATGTTCCCTTCGAGGTAGATTTGCAGCGGCGTTTCGCGACTCTGGATCGTCTCGCTGGTGAAGTCCTTCGATGCCGCCGACTGGGTCCAGATGACGATCCGGTCGGCGGAGAGACTGACGGTTCCCACACCGCCGGGAACGAGGGTTGCGAAGCGTTCGTCGTCGAGGCCATCGATCAGAATCGTGACTCCCCCACTCAGGATCCAGACCTGCTCGGGCGGGGTGGTGTCGTTCGACTCGAAGCTGAAGACGTTGTAGGGGACGGCACTTCGCTGAAAGACCCGCAACCGCCGCATTCCGCCGACCGGCGGCTGCACCGGCAGGCTCTTCAGTTCGGGCCCGGCCGCATTATCACCCGGCAGGACGAACTGTGTTCTGCGGATCGGCTTGCGATGGGCGCGGCGATATTCACACGCGCGAACGAAGATCGGATCACCCTGCGCGTTCCGTCCGCTCAGCGGACGGGCGATGCGGAAGGAGACCTCCTCGGAGGTCGACAACTCCACCATCGAAACCTGCGCGGTGCGCGTCCCGCCCGGCCACTCCATGCGGACGTTATCTTCGAGATAGACCGTGACCCGTTCCTGCGGAGGATCGTCCGCGGTGCGGTCGGTCCAGATCACCATCTGCCGGGCCTCAAGTTTCGTGTCTCCCTGCTGCAGGCGGCAATTGCCGCGCAGCAGCCAGACGTGCGATGTCTGATGCGGTTCCTGCCAGTCGAAGCCCATCTCGGCAGTGATGTGGATCGCGTTCAGAATCGCGGGAAGCGCTGGTGGATCTTCCGCGCGAGCGGTTTGTGCAAAAGGAATCAGCGTCAGCGCGATCATCCCGATGAGCGCAGCAGCGACCCGCGCCCACCGGGAGGGGGCGTACCGAAAGCGATGCGCTGATGATCTCGTGCCCGACACGGACACTCCTGAGATGCCGGACGCTGGGACGCAACAGGTCGAGCAGCCGACTCGATGTTCCGGAGTAACAGCACTCCGGACCTCGCCGCGCTCGCCGCCATCCGGACGGGGAGCGCAGGGTTCGGCAAAGGGGGCGGATTATAGGGGGGATGAAAAATCGGGTCAAGAACGGCTTTCTGACCGAACAACGCGGTGCGCTTGAACTTACGAGATTGATCTTGCTTCGGAGCGAAGTGCTGTTCCGGGAGGATTCTCACCCCCGGCAGGGCCGTCCCGCCAGCGTCTGGATTCCCCGGGTGGCGAGCAGCGCGACGATCCCGATCAGGGGGGCGCGCATCCGCATATCCGTCCAGTAGAAGAGGTGCACAGCCATCAGGGAAACCACCAGTCCCAAGGGGAGCAACCAGTTTTCGCAGCCGCTCTTCCAGATGCTCCCGATCGCCATGAGTGCGCTGATGTTGCAGATGATGTAGTAGCCTGCAATTCCCCAGATTATTACCTTGGGAAAGGCGCTGACCTGGTTTCCCCGGGGGGTGACATCCCAGAATCGCCAGGCGCGTTCGAAAGTCGCGAGCAGGAAACTCCCGGGTTGCCGGCAGATGTTCTCAACGGCCCGCGCGTACATCCAGCGGTCGCGGGCCACCTCATCCGCAGGTGGCGGAAGTTCCTTTTGCATCTGGAGTTCCAGCTGTTCCTGCCAGGCGGCCAGGCTCTCGCCGCTCCAGACTGCCCGCCAGGGGCCGTGGACGACTTCCGCATAGTAGACCGGATTATTCGCCAGCAGCAGGGTATATCCCCCGTGCGTCGTCGCCGGCGTCGCCTTCCCCAGCAGCAGTGCATTTCGCCAGGTCCACGGGAGCAGCGTCAGCAGAACGGCAATTCCCAGCACTGCCCGTGATACCCAGGTTTCCCTTCGACGCGAATTTTTCCTGTTTGCATCAGGTTTCGCGGGGAATGCGTAGATCTCTCTACCTACCCAATACACCGCCGTCAACGGGATGAGAACGAGAAAAGTCGGACGGCAGAGACAGCACAGGCCGTAAATAAGTCCCACCAAAGCGGAAGCAGCAATGCCCCTCCCCCGGCAATGGGCCGGGACGCGGAACTCGAGGTGGACCCACATCAGCAGTGTCACCAGGAAAAGACTCAGCGTCTCGGTCATCACCAGCACGGTGTTCTGCAGCGCGAGGGGATCGACGGCGACGAGCCCGGCAGCGACCAGGCTCCCCGCTCCGAGATTCAGCCGGCGCCCGATTCGCTCGACAAGCCAGACCGTCGCGCCCCCCAGGAGGGCCTGCACAATCCCGACGGCGAGCGTTCCCCCGCCGAGCGCAAAAATGCCCGCCAGGAGCAGGGGGTACAGGGGCGGCCGGTAGGCAGTGGCTTCGAGAGGTTCCCCCCAGGCGTAGCCGTGCCCTGCGAGCAGGTGTTCGGCGATCTGCCGGTAGCCGTCGCGGTCTTCCTCAAGCAGGTGTCCCTGCGTGACGAGCATCCCACCGCGCAGAAGCAGCGCAATCAAGAGGATGCATATAAGCCCGTAGACCGGGAGAGGCGACCGGGATGGAGAGAATTCCGACACGAATGGAAAGTCCGATGAGGCCAGCCTTGCCGATTTCGGCTGATGGAGAAACAATCCCGGAGCGGAGGCGGTCTCCCGTAATGAGAGACGCAAGGAATGCCCGTCTCCATTGTCCCGGATTCGCGAGAAGATGTCAGTCTCAGAGCAACCACGTTTGCAGAGATTCGCCGATTGGCTGATCCGCGCCCGCATCTGGCTGTTACTGCTCTCCCTCCTGCTGGTGGGGCTGGCATGGGGCCCGGCGACTCGCTTGAAGTTCGATCAGTCCATCGAATCCCTTTACGCGGCCGAGAACCCGGTGCTCCTCGCGTACCAGCGGAGCAAGCACATCTTCGGCGGAGACGAATTCGCGTTCGTCGCCTGGACCGATCCGGATTTGAATACGTCGGCGGGGCTCGAGCGAACGGAGGCCCTCGCCGAGCAACTGGAAGAGATTCCGGGGATCGAGGAGCGGAGTGTTCAGGATCTGGCCTCGGCGTTGCGCCCGGCGAAACTCCCGTTCCTCTCACTGAAGGAAGAGACGCTGCGCGAACTCTCCCGCGGCATTCTCCTCGGCGAGGACAACCAGACAACAGCCGTCGTCGCCCGACTGACTTCAGAGGACAGGGCTCCGATTTCCCGCGCGGAAACGATTGAGCGAATCCGCAACGTGGCTGAGTCGTTCGCAGGGAAGACCGGCCTGCGGACCTACCTGGTCGGCGAGCCGATCCAGGTTCAGGAGATGTTCCGCTATGTTGAAGAAGACGGGCTGTGGCTGTGGATCTATTCGGCCCTATTGCTGATCTTCGTCATTCTGATCCTCTTCCGCAGCGTTCGCTGGACCCTGTTGCCGGTGTTCGTGGTGGTGGTGACGGTCCTCTGGACGCGGGCGGTACTCGTCGTCAGCGGCATGCAGTTGAGCATGGTGAGTTCGATGCTGAACTCACTGGTGACGATCATCGGCATCGCGACGGTGATTCACGTCGCGGTGAACTTTCGCGAACGGCGGCGTTCCCTCGATCGCGTGACGGCACTGCGCGACACGCTCGCCCGGCTGACGCTGCCGATCTTCTGGACCTGCATGACGACAGCAGCCGGCTTTGCCGCGCTGATTTCGAGCAGGATCAGCCCGGTGCAGAGCTTTGGCATCATGATGACCCTGGCCTCGATGCTGGTGCTGGTGGCCGCCGCCACTCTGATCTCGGGGGGAGCACTGCTGGGACGTTACGGTGCCGAAGTCGGCCAGGCACCGGGAGAAGAACGGCTGGAATACTTCCTCGGCCGCATCACGCACGGGGTGGAGCGGCACCCGCAACTGATGTCGATCCTCGCCATCGTACTGGCGAGCGTCTCATTGCTGGGGTTCTTCCGCCTGCATGTCGAGACCGACTTCAGCAAGAATTTTCGCGCGTCGAGTCCGATCGTGCAGGGACTCGACTTCGTGGAAACGCGGCTGGGAGGGGCCGGAACCTGGGAAGTCAACTTCGCTGCTCCCGCTGAACTCACGACCGAGTATCTCGACCAGGTCCGCGAACTCGCGGCCCGTCTGCGCGAACTGGAGATCGACGGTGAGCGACCGCTGACGAAGGTGATTGCACTCACCGATGGACTCGATTTGATCCCATCGATTCCTTTCTTCACGGCTCGCCTGAGCCAGAAGCTTTCGACGCTCGAACGGATGCAGCCCGAGTATCTCACCAGCCTCTATAACCCCGACGCGCAGCGGATGCGGATCATGCTGCGGGCTCGCGAGCGGCAGCCTTCCGAAACGAAGCTGCAACTCATCGAGCAGGTGCGGGCCACCGCCCGCGAAACATTCGACGAGGCCGAAACGACCGGACTGTTCGTGCTGCTCGCGTTCCTGATTGAAAGCCTGATGCGCGACCAGTGGGTGAGTTTTCTGCTGGCCGCCGCCGGCATCGGCAGTCTGATGACGATCGCCTTCGGGAGCCTGTGGATCGGGCTGATCTCGCTGGTGCCGAACGTGTTTCCGATCGTGCTCGTGATCGGCACGATGGGCTGGATCGGGCTGCCGATCAACATTGCCACCGCGATGATCGCCAGCGTTTCGATGGGGCTGACCGTCGATTCGAGCATCCATTTCATGTCGTCATATCAGCGCGTCCGACGGCGCGGGGGCAGCTTCTCGGAAGCCTTGCACGAGACGCACCAGGGCGTCGGTCGCGCGCTCGTCTTTGCGAACTTCGCCCTCGTCTGCGGGTTTCTGGTGCTGACCGCTTCGCATTTCATTCCGCTGGTGTACTTCGGCGTGCTGGTGAGCGTTGCCATGCTCGGGGGGCTCATCGGGAATCTGGTGCTGCTGCCACTGCTGCTGCGACTGGTCCGGTAAACCGGCCGCCCGAATGGGCCGGAAGTCAGCTCCGAAGGAGAATGCGGGAGGATTGCAGCTCCCCTTCGTTGCTGTCGCCCTGTTGGACCCCTGGCTCCCGGCCGGTTGAGGATGTTCCGGGCCGGAAAGGGAACTGGTGAGGCGAGACATTCGTTATTTTCTAACCCGTTCTTCAGATCTTTCAGGCGGCGGCAGAAAAATCTGCTTATGCCGATTTGACCGGTCCGGAATCTGAAGTAGGTTTGAGCGGCAGACGGTCTCTCTGCACATTTCGGACAGCAGAGTACGTGATCGATTCTGCTCCCGCGAATGGAGTCACGGTGCGGGCAAACGTCGTGGACGGGCAGGCTCCACGGGCACCACGGCTTTTTCAGTTTCCATCCACTGAAGGGGGAGAGCGTGCGCGCATTCCCCGAAAACGTCCACCACTGCCGGAGTATGCTTCAATGAGTTCCTTTCGCGTCTACGGTCCGTTTCGGAAGCCGAAACCGCGTTTGTCGCGTCGACGGGGTGTCATTCTCATTCTGGCGAGTGCGGCGATGATCATGGTGCTGGCCTTCGCCGTCTTTTCGATCGACGTGGGATATATCGCACTCACGAAAGGGCAGTTGCAGAACGCGGCGGATGCCGCCGCTTTGGCCGCGGCCAGCGAACTGAGCGGCGTCCTCGATCCCGCGGAAGTCGAAGCCCTTGCGAAGGAAGCGGCGATCGCGGTCGCTGCCGCGAATCGCGCCGGCAACCATGATTCGGTCTTTCTCAAGCCGGAAAACGTGCAGCTCGGCCGCCGCACCTTTAATCCGGAGACTCAGCGATATGAATTCGAATACGGACCGCAGGCCGTTCCGTACAATATCGTCAAGGTCACCGTGCAGCGGGTCGAGCGGATACCGGACGAGAACGACCAGGCGACCCGCACTGCGCAGGATGAAGGGCTTCCGCTGTTCTTCGCGCCTGTTCTCGGCTACCAGACTGCCGACCTGACGGCCTCGGCCATCGCGAGCTTTCAGCCGCGCGATATCGTTGTCGTGCTCGATTTCTCGGCTTCGATGAACGATGACAGCGAACTGAGTGCCTACTTCACTCTCGATCCGGCAGAAGTCCAGGCAAACCAGCAGAAGATCTGGGCGGATCTCGGTTCTCCGACATACGGCAAGCTGCCCGTGGTGCCGGCCTACGTGACGATGAAAGGGCGTGCCGCGTCTGGTTCGATCCCGCACATCACCGTCGAATGGCGGGAAACCTCGGTCTACGTCACCTCAACCAAGGATCTGTCGAATGTCGTGCTGAAGTTTGAAGACGGCTCGACACAGAAGTTCGATGGCCTGAGCGGCAAGACCGGAACATTCCAGGGAACCGGCAATAAGAGCGGAAAAGTCATTGAGACGGTCTGGGTCAAGTCGGGATCGAACTCCAGCGGCGATTGCTCGGGCTGTGGCGAACGCTTTGATTACACCACGACAAACATTCGGAATGCGCTCGGACTCGATGCCGTGTCCTATCCCTATGCATCGGGAAGCTGGAATGACTATATCAACTATGTGAATACCAGCAGTGTGGTCCGCAAGGCAGGCTATCGCCGGAAGTTTGGGGCTTACACACTCATCAACTACTGGCTCGAACAGCGTCCGGGCCACAACCAGACCTCCGACCTGTGGAAAGTCTCTGCGCAGCCTCTGCAGGCAGTCAAGGATGGGGTCTATCTGCTGCTGAATCACCTGCGCGAATCGGGGGGTGAGGACAAAGTCGGACTGTCGATCTACACCTACTCGAATGGCGATGCGACTCTCGAAAGCCCGCTCACCGACAACCTGAACCTGATTGAAACCATCACCCGTCAGCGCCAGGCAGGGCATTACGACCAGTACACGAACATCTCCGCCGGAATGCGGAAGGCGCGGGAAGAACTTGTCGCGAACGCCCGCCCCAAGGCCGAACGGGTGATGGTCCTCATGACCGACGGCATCGCCAATCGGCCGAATAACGAAAACTACGCACGGCAGATGGTCATCCAGGAGGCCAATGCGGCGGCCGCCGCCAAGATCCGGATTCTTACGATCAGCGTGGGAGCCGGTGCTGACACCAATCTCATGCAGCAGGTCGCCGACATCACCGGTGGAGAGCACTTCAATGTTCCCGGCGGTGGCAGTGTGGCGATGTATTCCGAGCAGCTCAAAGAGGTGTTCGGCCGAATTGCCGTCGATCGACCGCTGCGGTTGATTCATGACGTCGACGACTGAGGATGCTCCGCACCTCCCGCCGCAGAGAGGGGGGGCTTTCGGAGATGATTGAATGTACTTCGATGGCTTGAGGGTGGAAGAGATTCCGGCGCGATCCCGGAAAATGTGCTAGGTTTGAATGAAACGACCGTTCGCCAACCATCTCGCGTTCCAACGCGGAACGACAGCCGGACGAACGGTCGGGAGCGATCATCGGGCCGGTCCCGAAGGAAATTCACCATGCGTTTGCTGCAACCGAACCGAACCCCCAGTCGTCGCCGCGGTGCCGCTCTCGTGGAGATCGCACTTGTTCTGCCGATCTTCTTCGCCGTGATCCTCGGCATCATCGAGTTCGGCCGTGCGATGATGGTGGGGCAGCTTGTCACGAATGCGGCCCGCGAAGGGGCGCGACTCGCCGTGGTGGGGGACTCCACCAACGCCATCGTGACGCAGTCGATTCGTGATTTTCTCTCGCAGGCGGCGAACATCTCGCCCGACCTGGTGACCGTCACCATTACGGTCGATCCCTTTCCGGGAAATCCGCCGGTGGCGGGAAACCAGATCTCCGGGGCGAGCAGTCGCGATCTCGTCACCGTCACCGTCGAGGTCCCCTTCTCGGACGTCAGCTTCCTGCCCCCGACTTACCTCAGCCAGACGCGGCTGACGGGACGCAGCTCGATGCGGTACGAGTAAACCCGCGCGGAGCGGGCATTCGGCCACCTGTCCGTGTCCAGGGTTCACCCTGTATCGGACCGTCCCTGCACTTCAAGGTGCGAAAAGTTTAGCCGCGTCCCAGCGGGACGCGCTTCCCCGGGGTTGAGTACCGAATGCGCGCGTCCCGCTGGGATGCGCCCAAACCGGACTTCGTTACATCGTTACATGCAGCGTTTATGTCATGCACATCCGCGATGTAACGTCACAGGCAGCGTGAGATCCCGGTTCGTGACGAAAAACCGGTCGTCACGACAATTTGCCTTCCCTGCATGAGCAGCAGGTGATCTCCGCGTCCCGTAATGCCGGTAGGTGGGGACGTGTGCCTGGCGTTGAGGCGATTACGTCACCCCAAGTACGGCCTTTGCTGTTCGGGCAGGGCAGGGCGACTACTTGGAAGTAGTCGCCGGGGCTTTGGCCGGAGACTCGCCGGCGATGGAAGGGGCGCTGATGATCGGCGGGGGATTGGGATTCCGCCGTCGCGGGGCTTCGAGATAACGGTAGCCCGTGTTCGGGTTGTTCTTGTCGAACGCGAAGGCGTCCTTGTTCGTCAGGAAGTGCTTGAGGTAGCTGACGGGAATGGCGAATCCGAGCCCTTCCCCGAAAAGCAGCTTCATGTTGGCGACGCCGACGACTTCTCCCCGCAGGTTGAACAGCGGGCCGCCGCTATTGCCGGGATTGATCTGTGTGGTCGTCTGAATATAGACGAGCCCGCCGATATTTCGGTTGCGCGTGCTGACGATCCCCTGCGACACCGAACGCTCGAGTCCGAGCGGGTTGCCGATCGCAAAGACCTGGTCCCCCTCGCGGAGATCATCCTTCTTCGCCAGATAGACCGTGCGGAACTTGAGATCCTCCTGCACAGGAATCTGCAGGAGCGCCAGATCGAAGTAGGGATTCAGCGCGATGATCTGAACATCATCAATCCGCCGGCGAACAAAATCCCCGTTCGCTCCGCGGTGGAAGATGGTCGCGGCAATTCGCGTCTCTTTTTCAATGACGTGATGATTCGTCACGCAATACCCCTGCTCGGTCAGGATGAAGCCCGAGCCAAGGCCTCCGGGAGTCTGAATGAGGACCACTGCCTCGCCGAACTGCTGCGTCAGTTCCTTGACGCTGCGGGTGGGGAGTTCCGCGGTGCTGTACATGTCCTCGCGCTGCACTGCACTGGGGGCGGCCGGCTTGTCCATCCCGGTCCGCGACTTGATCTGTGCCGCCGGCACCCGCAGGATGTCGATGCCGATATCGATGATGAGCTCATCGGCCCGCTCCTTCAGCACTTCCCCCTCGATCTTCTGGCCGGTTTTCAGCTCGATGACATCGGCCAGAGCTGGCTCAGCCGCCGCCGTCAGCGATACCGAGGCAGCGGTGATGATGAGGATCACCCAGGCGAAGGGACGCGCGCGAAAAAACATGGAACCGCACCTCGACGACGAAGGCAGCAGGGCAGGGCGGAGGTGCGGCCGAATGCCTTTCGCGGGCCGCGCGTCCGGGGCAATGGGCTGGGACCGGCTGCAAACGACTGACCCGTGAGGGCTGGCCGTTCCGCCGGAGGGGGCGCGTCTCGAAAGACGCAGGGGGAGCAGGTCTCGAGGGGTTGAGATTCGTGGAAAACGTGACGTAGTGGACTTAAGCGGCGATTCCCTCAGGCGAGAGGGCGCCCGCTCAGAAGTCATCCGCAAAGCGGTAGCCGACGTGACATTCATCGCAAGCCTTCTGGTTGCGTGAATTCGCCTCGGTGAACGCGTCGAAGCTTCCATTCTTCACCGCCTTGACGATGTCCTGGTTCGCCTGCAGCATTCGCTGCACGAATGCCTTGTAATCTTCCTCATCCGTTGAATCGTAGCCTTCGGTCGAAATAACCTGGGCGAGCGCTGCCAGCAGAGTCGCCTCGTGAATGGCCTTGTCGGCTTCGCTCTTCAGGGCCGCCTCGTTGGTCACGTTCGACCGGAGAAACTGGAAAGACTTCTCCATTCGCTGCATCAGCGAGCCGCGCTTCGCGACCTCGCTGAAATCCAGCTCGGGGGCCGCCTCTTCGAGGTCGGCCGGCATGTTGCCATTCAACAACTGTTCGAGCTTCTCGTAAGCCGCCTGCGTGGCTTCGAAATGCTTCGCTCCCAGGCCGTCCGCTTTCGCGGCGACTTCCGAAGAGACGTCGCGAATGTACTTTGCCTTGTCCTTCCAGCGGACATCCTCGGAATGCGCAATCGCGATGCCCGCGAGTGCGGCGAGCACGGAGGCCTCGACCCGGATTTCCTTATAGGCTCCGTTATATTTCCCGACCCCCTGCATGCTGCTGTTCAGGGTGCCGCGAATTCGCTTCACTTCATTCTCGAGAATCTCGACGGGAATAATCCCGTTCCAGTCTCCGGAACCTGCCGCGGCACTTTCCGCAGTTGAACTGGCGGCCGTGGTCGCGGCGGCATCGCTCGACGTCATCGCGGGGGCTTCCGCGGGCGGAGTCGTTGGTGTCACCGCGGCGACTTGCGCGGGAGCGGCGACCGCACCCTGCTGTTGTGAAACCGCAATCGGGTCGTCAAACCAGACATCGAGCGGAATGTCACCCAGAGCGGGACGCGCAGAAGTCGTGCGTGCCTGCTTCGCTGCAGAGGGCTGCGGCGCGGCAGATGATGTTTCGGGCGCAGTGTTCACCGTCACATTCGCCTGCGGCTCGGGCACTGGCTGGCTGCCGCACCCCGCAATGAATGTGCTCACCCCCGCACTGGCCACGACAAGCAACAGGCGCAACCGGAACAGCCGCCCCCTTGCACTTCCGATCATGTGAACGCTCCCGTCTTGATGCGGCCTGCCTGTCTCGAAAGCTGCGCAAGACTTGGCGCTCGCTCTCCGTCTAGCAGTCGACCCTATTCTTCAGCTCCTATTATGTGCGGCGCGGAAATGGGTTGCAAGACTCGGTTTTCGATCCGTGGGGAGGCGGCTGCATCACGGTCGATACTCTTTGTGCCGCTGTCGTGTCCCTCTTTTCGAATGCAGGAATGCTCGCGCTGAGGCGGGATTGCCGGCAACGTGAGACGCGCCGGCGGCGACGGTTGTCCGGGGCATTTTCACCGCACGTTCGTTTCCATGGCGACGGCCGCTGCGCCGCGCGAACTCAGCGACTGTGGCGGGGGGAAAGTCCCTTCCACGCCTGCGGCGCGAGGCATCCCCGAAGCAGGATCGCCGATGCGAAGGAAAACTGAACCCCCTGCGTCGGGAGCCGACTGCCTCGCGCCTCGGGGCACGGACTTGATAGGGAGCAGCCCAATTCAATGAGTGTGGGTTGCACTGCAGCAGGTTGTCCATTACACGTAATCGTTAGAGTTTCTCTCGACTCATGACTTCAGGGCCCATCGCCGAAGCGACCTGATGAGCCTCAGAATTGAGCTGGGATCCGCCTTCCGGAACGAGTTGCTTGCGTCGGCTCGTTCCCTCGATCCATTGAAGACAAGACGTTTCTCGGGGGATGTGCAGGTTCACCCGAGTTCCCCCCTGCCCCCGTGACCGCCCCCGCTTGGGGGGCACTCTGCGAAGGAGAAGTGTTTCGATGATGAAGTTGACCAGCCTCGCCGTCACCCTTTCGGTGCTGGCCTGTGCGACAGCCTTTGCCCAGGGACCGCGTTTGCGCGGCCCCGAGCTGGCACCGGTTGTGGGCAAGTCGATCGTACTGAACGTCGAAGGCCGCCGGCCGACACTCGAACCGATTCCCGCTCCGGGAGTCGAACCGTATGCCTCGGTCGAAGAACCGTACACGATTGTCGAAGGGTCGGTGGACGGGGAAGCGATTCCAATGCCGATGCCCGCCGGTGACTGCGAACTGTTCCCCTGTGTGAAGTACCGCGGCGAGCGGCGGATCGCACCCTGTGCGGTTCCGATGATCGTCAGTGTCCGTGCCCCGAAGAACTGCGACGATCCCTGTGACTGCTATCCCCGCGGTTGCGTGAACGTGAAGATCTGCGTGCCCCCGTGCAGCTGCTGCCCGGAGATCAAGATCAAGCGGCAGGGGGATCGGGTGAAGTACTGCTTCGGCGACTATGCCGTCGTCATCACTTCGAAGCGGAATTCGATCATCGTCGATTACCGCAATTGATGAATGATTCCCGCAAATAACGAACGCAGGCCGGGTGAAGCAAACGCTTTGCCCGGCCTGTTCGCGTTCTGTATTCGCTGGACTTCGCGCAATCAATCCGCGCCTGTGAGCGGCGCGATCGCCTGTTGAAAGACCTCTGGATCGATCGCATCGCGGGCGATGAACTCCGGCGCGAGCCGCTCCAGAACCGGCCGCAGCTCGCGAGACCCCCGGCTGGGAGCGAGCGAGGCGAGACTCGTGAGCAGAGATTCGCTCAGTTGGTCGATCCGTGGACGCAGTTCGGTGCTCAAGTCGGGCACAGAATCAAAGCGTTCCCGCTGTTCCGCTTTCCACTGCCGGAAGTCGGCTTCCTGGATCTGCTTGCTGGCCTCCATCTGCGCTGTGAAGAAGGCCCGTACAAGCTCCGGTTCGAGGTCGTGTTTCGCACCGCGTTCGACCAGTCCGTCGAGAAGCAGTGCCTCGCGCGCCGGGTCGTGGATCGGACGATCGTGATTCCATTTCCAACGCGCGACGTCGTGCATCAGCGCCAGCCGCTGGCCGATCAGGTGGAGCATCTCACGAACCGCCTCGGGATCGACGGGAGCCAATGTCTCTTGTTTGGAGAGAACAGTGCTTCCGTTCTCCGCAGCCGTGTGAGTGGAACGTGCAGCGGAAGGAGTCGAAGGGGCTTCCGACGGCGCGCAGCCGAAAATGCTCAACAGCCCTCCCAGAAGGAGGGCTGTTCCCGGAGCGACCAAGCGGGGGATCGAAAACTGCGACATGCGGACCACGTCAGGCGTGTTGTGCAAACTCGCCGGCGTATGACTCCAGGGCATCCTTTCCGAGGCGATGGCAGAAGTCGCCGAACGACTCGCCCGGGTGGCGTTCCGTCTTGTACAACGCGAACACCGGAGAAAGCGTGGGGATAATCGATTCGCGAGGCACCATGTCGGCATAGATGTAACCGATCCGGGTTCCCTGCACATTCCCTCCGAGGAAGATCGTGTACTTCTCTCCGGCGGCCTTCCCCACGAGTCCGATGTCGGGCGTGTACGGACGGGCACAGCCGTTCGGGCAGCCGGTCATGTGAAGCGAAATCCGCTCATGAGAGAGCGCATGCCGGGCGAGCTCGACTTCGAAGTCATGCAGGATCGCCGGCATCACCCGCTCGGATTCCGTAATCGACAGTCCGCATGTCGGCCAGGCGGGGCAGGCAATCGCGTAACGCCGCAGCGGCGACAGTTCCTCGGCGGGGGTGATTCCATGCGAGGTGAGGATCGAGTTGATGTCGGCGCGGTCTTCCGGGCGGATGTCGCAGAGGATCACGCTCTGAAGCGGCGTGAGCCGGGTGTCCATCCGATACTTTTCGAGAATCGTCCGCAGGGCGGTCTTGATCCGCAGGTCTCCCTCGTCCTTGATGCGGCCGTTCTCGATATAGACTCCGAGGAACCAGTTGCCATCTCCCTGCTCGTGCCAGCCGAGATGGTCGTCCACATCCGTGACGTCCGCGGGGTGCGGATCGGGCAACGGGTGTCCGTAGTACTCTTCGACCTTGGCTTTGAATTTCTCGATGCCCCAGTTGGCGATCAGGTACTTCATGCGCGCCAGCTTGCGGTCGGAGCGATTGCCGAAGTCCCGCTGCACTTTCACGACGGCTTCCGCAACGCCGATCACCTGGTCGGGGGTAACGTACGCCATCCGCTTCGCGACGGCGGGGAAGGTCTTCGTGGCGCTGGGCGTGCGGCCCATACTGCCGCCGACCAGCACGTTGTATCCGACGATCTCATCGTTCTCGACGATCGCGAGGAAGCCGAGATCGTTCGAGTAGATATCGACGCAGTTGTCTTCGGGAAGGGCAAAGGCGGTCTTGAATTTCCGCGGCAGATAGGCTGCTCCGTAGATCGGCTCCTCGACCGGCTTGAACTCGGTCACGTCGGTTTTTTCGCCGTTCTCGTCGGTCAGCCAGATTTCGTAGTAGCCGGTCGTCCGCGGCTTGAGGTGCTCGGCGACCGCGTCGGTCATCTCCTGCATCTGCTGCCGGACGCGGTTGTTCTTGAAGGGGGCCGGGCAGCACATGACGTTACGTTCGACGTCGCCGCAGGCCGCCAGCGTCGAGAGCTTCGTCAGGTTGATCTCGCGAATGGTGGCTTTCAGGTTTTCCTTGAGAACCCCGTGAATCTGGAAGCCCTGTCGCGAAGTCACCCGCAAGGTGCCGTTGCCGTACTGCTCACAGAGTTCCAGCTCACGCAGAAAGGCATGCGCCGTGACTTTACCGCCGGGGACGCGGGTCCGGACCATGAACTGATAGGCTTTGCCCTTCGGGGTGCCGTCCTCGTTCTTCTGGCGGCGCTGGTCGCGGTCGTCCTGCTGATACGTGCCGTGATGCTTCAACAATTGCACGGCGTCGCCGGAGAAGAAGTCCTCTTCGTTCCGCAACTCTTCAGCGATGGTGCCCCGAAGTTGTCGACTTTCCGTTTTGATGCCTTCGATCGGACTGAGCTTGGCGCCCTCAGACACAGACATGTGAGCCTCGCACTGCGTAGCTTTCAGGGGGAAGTAGGTGGGATAGGCGGGTGGGACCGAAAGGATGCGTGCTCCTTTCGATCGCCATTCTAAGATTCAATACAATGTTTATCAAGCTGATAATGTTTTCGGCGGGAATTTCCCGTAAGTATAGACGAGTTGCTGGAACCTGAGTAGACGAAGAAATCGCTATCGATTCTCTGGTTTGCGCATTTTTACACAATCTTGGTGTTCCTGCAGGATTTTCCAGTGTTCCGCTGTGATTTTGGCGGCTGCAACGCCTGGACATTCTGGGCGACGAGACCGTGGCCCGTCTCTCCTGCGGGGCCATGGCTGCGAATTCCACCCGCGCTCCTCCTCGTGCGAACGCTCCGTTGACTCCGCCGGGAGCAACTCCCTAAGCTGGCGGCACACGATTTCACTGACTTGAGGAGACACAGGTGACGGCACGGATTCTCGACGGACAGGCACTCGCAGCAAAACTCCGCGGCGGCATCGCCGACGAGGTCGCCCGCTTCACCAGCGAAACCGGGATCAAGCCGCAACTGACGGCGGTTCTGGTGGGGGATGACCCCGCCAGCGCGGTCTACGTGCGGAACAAGCAGCGGGCCTGTGAACAGGCGGGCATCGCCAGTCAGCTGCATCGCCTGCCCGCCGAGACGAGTGAAGCCGAGCTTCTCGCGCTGGTGGATCAGCTGAACCGTGATCCGCAGGTGCATGGGATTCTGGTGCAGCTTCCGCTTCCGAAGCAGATTCGCGAGCAGGCGGTGCTCGATGCCGTCTCGCCGATGAAGGACGTGGATGCCTTTCATCCCGAGAACGTCGGACGGATCGTCCAGGGGCGGCCCCGCTTTCTCCCCTGCACGCCGCACGGCGTCCAGCAGATGTTGATTGACGCCCAGGTCACCATTCCCGGTTCGCACGTGGTCGTTCTCGGGCGCAGCGAGATCGTCGGCAAGCCGCTGGCGCTCATGCTGATGCAGAAGGCTCCACATGCGGACGCGACGGTGACCGTCTGTCACAGCCGCACGAAAAATCTCGCCGACATCACCCGCACGGCGGATATTCTGGTGGCCGCGATCGGCGTCCCGCAGTTCGTTAAAGCCGAAATGGTGCGGCCCGGGGCTGTCGTGATCGATGTCGGCATCAACCGCGTCGGCGACAAGCTGGTCGGAGATGTCGATTTCGCCAGCGTCAGCCAGGTCGCGGGAGCAATCAGCCCGGTGCCCAAAGGTGTCGGCCCGATGACGATCACGATGTTGCTGCAGAACACGCTCACGGCGGCGCGAATTGCGGCCGGGCGGAACGTCTGAACGTCCGGGCAACTTTCGCCCTGATTTTCCGGGCTGCCCCGGAATCCTGCGTGACTCAGGAGCGCTTCGGGGTCAGCCGCGCGGCGTGGTCGACGTGAAACCGCGGCTTGCCGTATCGGTCCTGCTGTTCGGGATCGATCCGCCCCTCGACGAGCACGACATCGTTCTCCTGCAGCACATTCAGCTGGGGATGGGGCGCGAGGCTGATGCTCCCTCCGAAACGGTCGTTCTCGTCCGGATCGGGGTTGTAGACGAGATACCAGGCCTGTTCCTCTTCGTCGAATTCGACGATGCCCCGGAACCAGCGGTAGTTCTGCGCATCGTGAGCGAACGGATTCGGCCGGGGAGCGGACTCATCGGCGAACATGTTCGCATCCGCCGTCACAACCCCCTCCTGCGGGGCGGGATTGAACGAAGTGGGCTCCATGAACTGGTCGTCGATGATCTCTCCGCCCGGGGCTGCAAACGCGGCGGGGGCAGCGAAATCGGCCTCGGCTCCAAATTCCGGCTGCGCGCCGAAGTTGGCCTCCGTGGGAACGCCAGTGTCCGCCGGAACGGTGGCGGAGGCCAGCGTCACCCCATTGCCATCAACCGGGGGAAACTGGAGCGAACTCTGGTCGCGTCGAATGGGGGGCTGGAATTCCTCCGGGCCGCCAAAACTGTCCGGCTGACCGAGGGTGGCCGGTGGATCCCGATAATCGGGCACCAGGTTCTGGCTGCTGCTGCTCCCCGCAGCGGGCGCTTCGGAAGAGTATGTCGGTGCACCCTGGTACTGAGTGGTCGGTCCGGGCGGCAGTGCTCCCTGCGGAACAACCATCCCAGGTTGCATACCGGGCTGCATTCCCGGCTGACCATACACACCTCCGGCCGGCCCGGGATAGCCATAAGTCGGCGAGCCATAGCCGTACGGACTATAGGATTGGCAGCCGGCGAGGGCGACTACGAATAATCCGGCAAGTCCACGTGCGATTGACAACATAATCCTGCGCCTTTCTGCCCGCCACTGGGCGTTGGGACGAATGCGCGGTCGGGCGTCTCAGCTACTTCGAAGATCTTCGAGGGGTCAGATGGCCGGGCATTGCAATCCCTTCCGTGCGGGCGGAAAGTCGCCGTGCCGGGCCTCTCGAGAGGTGGCGGATTCTTACGGATTGGTCAAATTGTGTCCAGAGCGAAATCTGCATCCGGCCGAATTTGCCGATTCAAGCCGTAAAGTCTCTCATACTCGCACGATCTGACGACACCGCGCATCCGTTTCCCGGATTTTCCGACTCTGCCGAAATCCCGGAACACGTTTTTCTGGAGACACATTGATTGCGCAGGATCGGCTGCACAGCGGTTTGGTGGTGATCCGAAATCATACAGATGAAGCAGACAACACCGGCTGCTTTCCCGTCGACTGTCGAATGTCTCCCCGAGTCAGATCATGCCCGATTCCCGCCAATCCCTGCCCGCCGGTTCGAACTCGCTGCATTTCCGTGACGAGCCCCACCAGTTGCAGGATCTCGTGAATTCGTTCCTCGCCCGCAGCAGTGCTTCCGCCGGCCGTGGACTCTCCTGTGAAGTGGACGCTCAGCACAATGTGGTGCTTCGCGGCGTCGTCCGCAGCTATTACCAGAAGCAGCTCATTCAGGAGCAACTGCGGCAATTGCCCGGCGTCCAACGCATTCAGAACGAGATTGAAGTCATTGCCCGCTGAACGCCGGTGACCGACTCTCGCGCCGCGGAAACTCTGCGCATTAGTCGAGAATTGAGCGGGTTGCCGGCCTGATGATATTTCGGGCCGACGGGCGAACGGCCACGATTACCCGGCAGCGACCGCAAGCAGCGTCTTGAGCGTCGGCATTCGACCGGCGTCCGCCAGAGCCTCCGCTCCTTCCTCGAGCGGGCGGATCGACTCAATCAACGGGGCGACCTCGATCTCCTTGCGCGCGAGGGCGCGGATCGCCGGTTCAAAAGGACCGCAGCGAGAACCGACGAGCGTGATCTCGTCGATGACCAGCGGAGCCAGCGACAGCGTCTGCTCGCCGGCAACAGTCGTCTTCAGCACGATCGTGCCCCGTGGTCGGACGAACTGGAGCGCCGTCGTGATTCCGGTGGGCGAACCGGTGCAATCCACGACGAGATCCGCACTGCGGTCGGGAGCGGCCTCCGCCAGCAACATCGTGCGGAATCCCATGCGTTCGAGCACAGCCAGCTTGCGGGAATGCTTGCCGATGACCGTGACGTCGGCTGTGTGAAGTCGCAGCGCCTGCGCGCAAAGGTTGCCCAGGCGGCCGTCGCCGAGAACGATCACCCGCTGATCGCTCGAAATCGTCAACTGGGCGGGAATCTGAAACGCAGCCGCGACCGGTTCGACAAAGACGGCTTCGTGAGTCTCCAGGGAATCGGGAACCGGATGCAGATTCGCTTCGGGCAGTCGCACATACTCGGCAAAGGCTCCGTCGCGCGCGAGAATGCCCAGGACGCTCCGGTGAGGACAGTGGGTCGGCAGGCCGGCACGGCAGGTCGAACAGTCGCCGCACGAACAGTTGATCTCGCCGACGACGCGCTGCCCGGCGTACCGCCCCGACTCGGCAATGCCGACAAACTCGTGGCCGAGCACTCCTTCGAAGCCCATATAGCCGCGCATCAGCTGCAGGTCGGTCTCGCAGATCCCGGCACACAGCACGCGGATGAGAACCTCGCCGGCAGCCTGGGGGACGGGGTATGCCGATTCGAAACGAACCTGGCCGGACGAGAGAACGACAGCTTTCATCAACAACTCCAAAGCAATCACGAACGCCCGGACGACCTCAGGCCGCCGCGCGGACTCACACGCGGCCTTCGATGCAATGCCAGCGGCCGGTGCTGTCTCGATGAGGCACGGACGGCCGATCCGCGGGCGCGTCACCTTATCGAGAGCGTCCAATTGTCACAAGACGCCGCGGCGATGGCTTACACGTTCCCCCACGGCAGCAGCGCGGCCCGCTGGATGGCTCCGCTGTCCTGGTCGCGGAACGCCGCATTGATCTCCTGAAGCGGATAGCGATGCGAGAGGATCTTGTGAAAGGGATAGGCGTCGCCGCGCGTGCTCAAGAGTTGCAGTGCCTTCTGCAAACTCTGCGGCTCGTACCACATGATTCCCAGCAGTGACTTGCCTCCATGCACCAGTTGCGAAGGATCGATCGCGACGGTCTTCCCCTGATTGATGTTGCCGACTTCGAGATATGTTCCCCCGGAAGCCAGCATCGCGATCCCTTCCGGCAGGACGTGCGGCAAGCCGGTGACTTCGAGCACGGCATCCGCCCCCGCGCCATCAGTCAGCGCCTTGACGCGGCGGATGCGCTCCTCTGCAGTGGGGAACTCAGCGAGATTCAACGTGACGTGTGCGCCGAACTCCCGCGCCAGTTCGAGCCGCGATTCGATGCTGTCGATCACGATGATCTGCGCAACGCCTTTCTCCCGGGCAACGGCAACGGCATTAATTCCCAGCCCTCCTGCCCCCTGGATGACGAGATGATCCCCGAGGCCGACGTTTCCCTGTTCCAACGCATAGATCACCTGTGACAGCGCACAGTTTGCGGGACCGGCAAGATCATCGGGGACATTCGCAGGGACCTTGAACACCGCCTGTCCCGGATGCACATAGTAGTACTGTCCGTAGGCTGCGTTGAAATGCGGATACTCGGTCGGCGGATAGCGATAGCGCAGTCCCTGCGCACAACGCGGGGTGCTCCCGCGCAGGCAGCTTCGGCAGCGGCCACAACCACAGAAGTATTGATAGACGACGCGATCCCCGATGTTCAGCTCCTGGCCGGCGGAGTCGACGCGCACGCCTTCCCCAAGCTGGGCGACCTCGCCGGTCATTTCGTGGCCAATCGAGAGGCAGTAAGGTTCCGACTGCCCGCGCGAGACATCGTATTCGCCGCGCCAGATGTGCAGGTCGCTGCCGCAGACGTTTGCCATCCGCACCTTGACGAGCAGCGCGCCGGGGCCGGGTTCCGGCACGGGGAATTCGCGCAATTCGAAGGGTTTGCGAACGCCGGTGAAGACAGCGACGAGGCCGGTCTGTGGCATGCTGGGCACTCCGATTACACGTCAGCGGCGGATGATTGAAACGGCTCACAGCAGGAGACGAATCACAGGCGGATGTCTCCCCGCGTCGTTCAGAGACTCGATTGCGAGAAGCGACGGCGTCCGTGAAGGCGCGGCACTCTGCGATCGCCAAACTGGTTACGTCGCACGTGAAGAACGCCATGCATCTCGTCGCAATCCTGCAGTCCCACACCAGTTCCGCGTCTTCCCTGAGAAGCTTTTCGGGAAAGCACCGGTTCGGTGTCTCCCTGGATTACAACGGGAAGCAAAGTGGCCTGCAATCACAAAGAAAAAAAGTTGACCGACGGCGATTTCTGCCGGCGCGATGCAGCTTGTGATGCGGCCACAACTTGCTGTCGCCCGATCGAAAGTTGATCGAGTTTCGCAGTCGCAGATTGGTGGTGATCCGGCAAACTGGCGAACTCTTGTGTCTGCCTTTCTCCTTGACCGCGTTCTTAGGATTGCAACAGATGAAGGAGTTCGTCCGATGATGAGATGCGGACGACGACTTCACGGCACACCCTCTCTGATTCACACCTTTGATTTGCTCGACGTGCCTCACCGCGGCTGCATGTTGGACATTGCAGCCGTCGCGCAGGGATGCGCTGTAACTGGGTCAACATGCCTTTGATCCGAAAGGCCTGTTTGCCCGTTCAGTACTGCGGCGAAAGGAGAGGACCGTGAAAGCACTGCTCACTTCCACTGTGATTTGTCTGTCCATGGCAGGTTTGTCGGGCTGCATGACCGTGCCGGGAGGGTACGGGGCGTTTTACTGCGGCCCGCGTCAGCCGGGCGAGGCGGCGATTGCCGAGGCCGTCCTGGCCGCGATTGATGAGTCAGCCCCCGCGATTCCGGGATCTGTCATTCCCGGCAAGCTCACCCTTGTCAGAAACGTCGGGGAGGACGCCGAAACTACCCAGCGACTGTAGTCGCGGGTTCTCGAAGAGAGGTATTACGGAAGGAATCGCGGTTAGCCGCGCACGAGAACGGAAGACGTGCCTCGAACCTTCCTCGCAGTGCCGTGCGGATAGCCGTCCGCAGGACTGCGGGAATTCGCTGTCGCACGGCGGGCATCCCCAGGGGAGAGACCGCTAATGTGAGCGCGAGGTATCGAGATCGCTGACCAGCAAACCAGGCATCGCGGAGGGCAGGGCCGTCGTCCGCGTGCGCAGCTTTTCGATTCGATGCTTGCAACCGGGGCAGCGCTCCAGGTGCAGCCGGAATCGTTCTTCGAACTCCGCCGGGAGTTTGCCCGCGAGATAACGCTCGCCGTAGGTGTCGACATCGCGGCAGGTCAGTTTCTTCGGAAAGCTTTCGACTCCGGGAAGTGCGGCGGTCGCTGGGTTCGCCTGCGGCAGCGGCTGAGAGTCGAAGCGGCCGAGCGTCCAGGCGCCGATGACGGCGGCGAGGCAGGCACACGACGCCACCGCAGCGCAGCGCTGGAGACGCGCGCGCCGGCGACGCTGGTGCAGTTGCCGGGCCAGCCCCTGCAATGTTCCAGCCGGGCAGCCGGACCATTCATCCGCGGACTTCGAAACCTGGATCATCGGACGATCTTTGCCTGCGTTACGGAGCTCCCTGCCGATGACTCATCCGTGATCCCTGCGGGTACAAGTTGGACAGCACTGCGGCATCATCTCCGCGACCCACTCTCCGGTGGGAGCCACTCGCAGCGAGTCGCTCCCGTCTGACAGTCATTCTCGCAAACCGCCCCGGGGACTTCTGTGAACTCCCATACATTGGCGGTTGCTTTCTGCATCAGGTTCCCAATCCACCCTGCGGCAGCAGATTGCCGGCGATTCGCTCGCACTCGAGCGGCACCTGCTTCAGGTGAACGATGTCCGCCAGCCGTTCGATATTGGTGATCACGATCTGACGGCGGCGAATCTCGAGCATCTGTGCCGACTGCAATTCTCCCAGCAGGAGTGTGACAGTCTCCCGCGTGCTGCCGATGATGCTGGCCAGTTCCTGATGCGACAGCTTGATCCCCAGCATCACGCCCTCTGGCGTTCGCCGCCCGTAGCTCTCGGCGAGTTCGAGCAGCAGATGGATCAACCGCTCGCGGTTCGAGCGAAACAGCAGCGCCTTGAGCCGGCGTTCCACGCGACGCCGCCGCAAGCCGATCAGCTTCGTGACACCCAGGGAAACACCCGGTTGGCGTTCCATCAATGACAGCATGTCGGCCCGGGGGATCATTACGACGCGGGATGTTTCCATCGACTCGGCAAACTCTTCGCGCTGACCGATCTCGAAAACGGCCAGTTCGCCGAACAGTTCCCCGGGATGGATGAAAGCCAGCAGCGCCTGCTTGCCGTCGGAGGTCAGGTGGTACAGCTTGACCGCTCCGGACACCAGCAGCAGCACGGCATCGCTGGCGTCGCCGGAAAGATAGATCAGACTGTTCCGTTCGAATGTCCTGATTCGCGCCCGCGATTCGAGCCAGGCAAGCTCGTCGGCGCCGAGTTGCTCGAAGAGCGCAGCCGTCTTCAAGAACCAGAATCTGTCGGACATAGCGCCTGCTCGGAAGCGATTCGATCGCAACAAGAGATCGCACGGGATTTCGCCGTTCCGCGGCCCGGCGGAAGCGCGCGACCCGGTCGACACGCATCTATGCAGAATATCTCCCCGCACCACGCGCGACAAGAGACGGGCGCGCGAGAGAATGCTCTCGCATGCCCGCAGATTCGTACTTCCTCTTGCCGCCTGCGATCGCCTCCCGTAAGAGAATCTCTCTGCACAACTGACCTCCCCCGGGGGGCAGGGGGACACTTTATCGTTCGCAATGTGAAACATGTGACCGGGGCAGCATTACTTCGCCGGGCAGCGCAGCCGGTTGCGGATGTCGCGGATGCGGCTTGCCTGCTGCACGATCTGCGGCACCGAATCCAGTCCCATGAGAAACATCATCAGATAGCGGAAAATCGCAAAGATGTCACCTGGTTCGATGCCCGGCAGACTGGCGACCCGGAAGAGTGCTCCCACAAGTGCCGCGAGCACGAAGAGCTCCATCGCTCCGAAGTTCAATGCCTCCGCATCGGAGAGCCGGACGCGCCAGCCGGTGGTCGCCGCATAATGGCGGCGGATCTCCTCCGGCTGTGCCCGTTCCACGACTGCGACTTCGTTTTCCAGTTCATCGTGCAGCTGTTTGCTGAGCCGCAGCGTATACCGGCCGTAGATCCGGTTTGCCACAATGGCCGGCAGCAGCAGGCCGAGACAGATGGGAATCAGTCCCACGTCGTAGAAGCTGACCATGACAAGCGCCCCGGCCACCGAGTAGAGGCCGCGGATCATGATGGGCACCGAACGCTCAAAAAAGTCGACGTACTCGCGCGACAGCGATGAACGGGCGGCGATCCGCGAGACCTCCACCTGCGAAGCCCGCTGCGATTCCACCAGTCGCGAAGCGAGGTCGGCATAGATTCCCGTAAACGTGCGGGTGTCGTACATCTGCCGAAACGATCCGACGACGAGATGCGCAAGGTGCTGCACGACAAACAGCAGGAGCCCGGTCGTCCGTCCCTGCAGCAGGTCGTTGATCGCCAGTCCCAGGACAAAAGGCTGGGCCAGTCGGAGCAGGTTCTCTCCGTTGAACAGGATGTACGTCAGCAGGATGCGGCCGCGATTCGCCGCGAACAGGGCCCGCAGGGAGTGCAGTTCGTTGCCGAGTCCCGGGCGCACCGCGGCTGTCGCGGAGGATCCTCCGGCAAGGGGAGAGGAGCCCGCCTTGGCGCCGTCGGCTGTTCTCATCAGGCGCTTCCTATCCGCAGGCGACCAGCCCCATGTCGCCGAGTTCATGGCATAGGTCCAGGAGTTCTTCCCGCTGGCAGTCGTTTGTTTCGTGGCAAAGTTCATCAAATGTGGGGGGCTCGCTTTGTTCCAGCCGCCCGATCAGGCTCTCGCCCGCCGGTTCGAGGACGGCAGTGCGAATGTCCGTCCCGACCGGAAAAAAGAGGACACGCGCGGGGACGTCCGCTTCCTCATCGAGGAGCGTCCGCGTCTGAAAGGTTGCCGTGACACGGATCGGGTTCAGGTGCAATCGCAGATTTGAATTCTGTTCCAGCTCGCGCGCGGTGCGGTCCCAGATCGACAGCAGATCCTGGAACCGCACGTGCGCGAGACGATTTTCGCGGGCGAGGAACTCAACCGCGTGCCGGCTGCGCTGACAGACGATGCAGTCCTGCTGCTCGGCCGTGGGGGTATCCCCGCGCAGCAGCCATTCGAGAAAGTGCTCGGCGTCGGTGCAGCCCGTGTCGTATGCCGACAACGGGACCGTGCGAATGTAGCGAATCACCCGCTCTTCGAGATCGTCGTAAACTTCGTTCAGCAGCTCCACCTGGTTGAGCAGCTTGTCGCAGCGCTTGTCGAGATTGCCATCCGTGAACATCTTCACGTGCGCCAGCGTGATCCGCGGCGGCAGGTCGCTGCTGATCTGGTCGTTGTGCGCAAGGGCGAGGGCGCGCGCATACCGCTGCAGCTGGGCGCGATAATCGGCGCGGTGGCAATCGCTGTTCGGGAAGGCTGTATCGTTCATCGCACCGCTCCCGCCGTTTCGGCAATCTTGCGGGCCAGCCGCACCTCCTGTCGCCAGCCCTCTTCGTCGGGGAAATTCTGGTCCCGCTCGATGAAGACTGCATCGATCTTGCCGGGTGCCCGATCGAGGGCAAAGCGATAGAGGTCCCACACGGGTTCGGGAATCGGATGTGAGTGGCTGTCGATGTACATTCCCGCCTGTTCGTCATAGAACCCGCCGGCGAGATGAATCTGCATGCGATCGGCGGCAGGGACGACTCTCTCGATGAACTCGTACGGATCGTACCCGTGATTCGTGCCGTTCGCGTAGACGTTCGTCACATCGAGCAACCATCCGCAACCTGTTTTTCGCAGCACCCGCTCGAGGAACTCGGCCTCGTCCATCGTTCCCGTGAAGCGGAACAGCCAGGCGATGTTTTCGAGATAGAAGTGAATGTCGCCAAAGTAACGCTGGATGACATCGATATTCCGGCACGTCGCATCCAGGGCCGCTTCGGTGAAGGGAGGCGGAGCGAAATGTCCCATCTCGACTCCTCCCTCGCCGTCGCGGGTGAAGCCGAGATGATCGCTGACGGAGCGGGCCTCGTTCTCCTGCGCGATCGCCTTGAGAGCCCGCATGTAGTGCCCGGCAGGGGGATCGGGACTGGCAACCGAGAGCTTCAGGGCATGAACGCTGACGTAATCGAATTCCGCATCGTGCAGGTAACGATCGACCCGCAACGGATCATCTGCCCGCTCAAACGTGATCTCGGCGGCGTTGATCGCCGGATCGTCGAGAATCGGCCGATTCTGTTCGCGAACCGCATATCCAATGGCTGGCAGCATCTTTGTACCTCCTCGCGTCCGTGCAGCCTCGTCCGGGAAGATTCGAGCGCCGGACAATTTCGCGGCTCCTCTGGAGTGCCGGCGAATTTTCCGCGATCGATGTCCGCATCCGTCGTGCCGGGATGAGCGGGCCCCGGCGAGGGGGATCTCCGAGGCCCCGCTCTCCCTGGGAGTCACCAGGCGGCGATCACCAGTGGCGACAACACCGGCAACAGCGGCAACAGCGATGGTTGGCCTCTTCTTTCCGCTTTCGATTCGCAGTGCGCAGATGCGTCAGCTCCCGCACGGCCTTCTTCGTCGAGTTCGCGGACTTCATGGATGCACTCCTTTCCTCCTGGATGAGATACCGGGCGGAGAGGCTTGCTCTCCACCAGGCTCGTGAGCTGGGGCGAGACCGCCTCGCCCGCACTCTCGAACCCACGTACCAGAAGAGCACGCAGCCGGTATGCCAACCGGCCCCCAACAAGGTTTGAGTGGCCCTGTAAGTGGAGTTCCAGAAGACGGTTAGGACAAATTTCCTGTTGGGACAGGCTCCTGGGATGCGGCGTGGCCTGTTGTCGCGACGATGACACCTGTCGTCGAACTGACGAAAACCGGCAGAAATTGCCGTATGCGAAGAGGAGTTTCAGGTAGCTTGGGGGAGGTGTGAACTGCCGGAAGAACGGTCTTCCCGACCGCGAAGATAAACTCCACTGCTCAGTTTGCGGGCGCGGTGGGTGATTCGGTCCCCGGTTCTGTTCTCAGTGCCCGCAGTTCTGTTGCGGCGGCCGGATGCTGTGGATTGAGCTGAAGTGTCCGGCGGAGATGCTCCGCTGCATTCGCGGTCCGGCCGAGCTGCTGGAGGACCTTGGCATAATAGAAGTGCGTGTCCGGATTGCCGGGATCAGCAGCGAGCGACTTCTCGAAATACGGGAGCGATTCCTCAAGTCGACCGGTGTTCGCGAGCACCGCCGCCATGTTGAAGAGTGCTTCCGGATAGCTCGGCCAGATCCGCAGTGCCTCCTCATAAGCGGCCTGCGCCTCGTCAAACTTCCGCTGACTCGCGAGAGCAACCCCCAGGCTGTTGTGAGTCGTGGCGTCGTTCGGTTCGAAGTGCAGCGACCGTCGAAAGCATTCGATCGCCCGGTCGAGTTCCCCCTGCATCCGCAGGACGTTGCCGAGATCGGTCAGCGCCGGGGAATGGTCCGGCTGAAGCGCAATTGTCGCCTCGAACTCGGCGCGGGCCTCGTGCAGTTTGAACTGCTCGGCGAGCGCCTTGCCAAGGTTGTAACGGAGCTTGGCCTCGCGCGGCATCCAGCTGACGGCGGCCCGGAAGTGTTCCTCCGCGAGATCGGGGCGGCCGGTGTCGTACCAGGCGTTCCCGAGATTGAAGCGGGCCAGAAAATTCCGCTCGGTCACCCGGGCCGTGTGATCGAACAGGGTCATGCTGTTCTGCCAGAGGCTGACCTGCACCCAGGCAATCAGGGCGAGAACCAGCACCATGGCCGAGGCGGCGAATGCGGCTCCTCCTTCAGCGCGAATGCGGTGCGGCAGGAGGTCAGCCACCAGCCAGGTCAGGCCCATAAACAACCCGACATGCGGAAAATAGGTGTAGCGGTCGGCCATCTGCTGCGCGCCCACCTGCACCAGCCCGATCACCGGGACCAGGGTTCCGAGATACCAGAGGCAGCCGACAAGCACATACGGCCGGCGTTTCGCCTGCCAGACCACTCCGAGGGTGATCGCGACGAGCAGCACGCCCGCAGCGATAACCGCGGGAATCGACAGCGACTCACCGGGATGCGGATAGAACACCGCGAGCCCAAAGGGCCAGAACGTTTTCCCCAGGTAGAGCACATACACGAGGATCGCATTGCCAAACCGCACCCAGAGCGGCAGGTAATCGAGCTCCGCCACCGAGCCGCCGACGCGCTGCGCGCGGAAGATGGCGACTGAGAACACGACTGCCAGCGCCAGCAGCGGCAGCTTCTCCGCGAGAAGTCGGCCGAGCGACATCCGTGGAAAAGGAACTGCCTCTTCCTGTGATGAATCTCGATCGGCCGGAGTTCGCTCCTTTGGTTTCGCGCCTTTTCGTGAGGCAGGGGAGGGAGCCTTCCCGGCGTTTGCCGTTTGAGATGTCTCGCCTGGAAAAAGTTGCCAGCGGCGGAGCGGCCAGATGTCGAGCAGCAGCAACACCGCCGGCAGCGTCACCAGCGTCTGTTTCGACAGCAGGCTCAGCGTGTAGAGCATCAGGACTGCTGCATACCAGCGGATACCAGGAGTGCGGGCATAGCGTCCATACGCCCAGAGTGCCGCCATGCCGAAGAAGATGCTCAGGACATCCTTCCGCTCGGATACCCAGACCACCGATTCGACGTGCAGGGGATGTATCGCGAAGAGCGCGGCGACCAGCGCGCTTCTCGCCACGGCTCCTGTCATTTGTTGCAGCCAGAGATACAGCAGCCATGTGCTCGCGGCGTGCAGGGCAACATTTGTCAGTGCATAACCGCCGGCCCAGGGGCCGTGGATTTCGGTATTGAGCATCAGCGACAGCCACGTCAGCGGATGCCAGTTCGATGAGTGCAGCGTGGTGAATGCCCAGCGGACTCCGTCCCACGTCAGCCCCGCGAGAACGTGCGGGTTTTTGGTGACGTAAAGCGGATCATCGTAAACGACGAATTCGTGCCAACCCACCTGTGCATAGACGGCCGCAATGAGCAGCAACAGCAGCGGGCTGACAAGCGACTTCCAGGGCATCGGCAGAGGGGAGTCAGATGTGTCAGAAGGTCGGAATGTTCGCGGCCCCGCTGCCGCGATTCCTCGCTTCCACTATATCGCGATGCTTCCCGCGGAGGTCGCGAAAATGCCGGATGAGGCAGCGAATCTCACACTCGCTCGTCGTGCACAAGAAGATGGAGGAAATGACGGCGGTTGATGGGATGCAATCGGCACTGCGCACGGAGCCAGCCGCCAGGCGTACCTGGCGGCTGGTGGAGATGGGACGTACTCGTGTTGTTTCCCGCCAGAGGCGAGGAAGGCGATTAATAGGCACCGCGGCGGCTGAGGACCGCGAGAGGAGTCCGGGCGAGGAGCAGCAGGTCATTCCAGAAGGTCTGATTCCGCACGTACCAGATGTCCATCCGCACCCAGTCCTGAAAGCCGATCTCACTGCGTCCGCTCACTTGCCACAGGCAGGTCAGTCCCGGTTTGACGGCCAGACGCTCCAACTGCCAAAGCTCGTATTTCGCGACCTCCTTCGGCACCGGAGGACGCGGCCCGACCAGGGACATCTGTCCCAGCAGAACGCTGAACAGCTGCGGGGTCTCGTCGATACTGGTCTGCCGCAGAATGCGACCGATCCGGGTGACCCGCGGGTCCATGCGATTCTTGAAGATCGGGCCGTCCTTCTCGTTCGAAACGAGGTGCTGCAACTTATCGGCATCGAGCCGCATGGAGCGGAATTTGTACATGCGGAACCGCTTTCCCCGCAGTCCGACGCGTTCCTGGCAATAGAGCGGCCGGCCTTTGGTGGTGATCAGCAGCACGGCGAAGGTGATGAGCATCACGGGAGCCAGCAGCGCGAGAATCACCAGTGATCCCGCGATGTCAAACAATCGCTTTCCGACCTGGTACACGCGCGATTCGTTGCCCGTCACCCCTTCGAGCGGCCAGACGAACGAATCGGAGTAATTCACAGTGCCGGGGTCGATCCGGCGATGCGTCCGCCGGTCGGGCACCAGTGCCGCCGCCCCACCGGCAGGAGTGAACCTGTTGACTCGGGGTTCAAGCGGACGTGTCTCTCGGAGGGACGGCAGATGGAACAGGGACACGGAAGGACCTCTCGCTGTGCGTCGCGGATAATTCTCAGCGCCAGTTTCGTTGTGACGGCTGATGGGTTGCATGCGGCGAGGAGAAGGCAAGTCGCATACCGCTGGATGGTGCTTTCCGACCAGAAGCGGCCGTAACTGCTTGTGAATGAAGAGCATGTGCTGCTCATTTTTTCCTGGTCGATGCCGGCTGCAGTCTCGGGTGTCGTCGGAGGGCAACGTGATATCATCAGGCTCGTTGCGGGAAGGCAACGTGCTGGCAAGATGCAACAATCCGTACAATCGATCCAATTGATACAGAGAGTTTTCGCAACAGGCTGGGGGGCGGAGAGCGGTTCGCCATCAGCACCAGTCGGAAGTCTATGGCGAGCTTGATGGCTGCCGGGGGCTCGACTGGATGAAGGAAGCAGCAGGGAGAGAACTCCGGCAATCACAAAGGGTTCCGTCCCTCCAGAACCACAGTGATGCAGGATGGAATGATGGAGGGACCTGCTGAATGAATGAAGTGCTTCACCCATTTCGCATTGCTGGCGGCAGGAGCGCAATTACCTGAAAACGAGGCACATCGCCCGCGCAGGGTTTGCGGGAGTACCCGCCAGTTCCAGCCGTGCGAACGTGATGCTCTCCGGAAAGCGGGGTGCGAAACCATCTCTTCGCCGCGGCCCCGCGGGCGACGATCCCCGCCGGTTTGTTGAAGAATGGCTCATGTCCGCCCGGGCAAGAGCGATTTCCCTGCATTTTTCAGGAAATCTCGCCTGAAATGCCCGCTGTCGGGATCAGGCGGCAATTCGGACCGGCAGCCTCTGCCGGTATTCGGTGAAGATTCCGATTGTGAGGAGAATTCCGGCGAATTTCAGCATGAGAGAGCTTGACCCCTCTTGCGGGTTTCAAGTATCTATCCCGCACTTCTAATCTCACACCCAAATCTGAACAGCAAGTCTTACGGTCCCGCCGGTCCGCAGTCGCGGTACGCTCCTCGACTGTCGGTTGGCAGGGCCCGGTACGCGGACGGGTTCCCGTCGCGCGGCACCCCCGATTTTCCTGTCGATACGCGCTCGCCGCCTCGGTTCACGCTTCCGGGGAACGGGACGCTTTTCGGCTCGGGCGCAGCACCGTCCGTCCGAGGCTGAACATCCGGAACTTTGACGTGAGCCAGGATTCCAAAAGGTTCTTCACAATGCGTCATTCTCAGGTCCTGAAGGAGGAAGCTACCTTGCACAAGGTAATGGGACTAATCGCCTGCAGTAGCTTGGTCGCCGCGCTGCTGTGCTGGGGGCAACCCGGGCATGCGGCCGAGACCTCGCTGGTTCGGACAACATCCCGTTCCGACGACGGGACGACGGCGCCGCGGCAGCATCTGAAGCACGGTCGCGAGCTCTACCTTCAGGGCCACTACGGTAAGGCTGTCGTCGAACTCGAAGCGGCCCTTGCCGCGGAGAGCGACTTCAGCACTGCGGAACGTCAGCAGGCTCAGGACCTGCTCGACCGGGCCCGTCAGAAGCGGGACGCCTTGCCCCCGCGAACGGGGACGGTCACACGCGGCCAGTCGCCGCTCGACCCGCCGGCCGGAAACCCGACAGCCGGGGCTCGCCAGCAGGCCGAGCAGTTAATGGCGCGGGCTCGCGAGCTGGCCAAGTCCGGTGATTACGCCGGTGCCGCCAGTCTGGCGATGCAGGCCCAGCGTCTGCCGGTCTCCTGGAGCACAACCGAACAGTCTCCGTCTGCATTCCTGCAGGCTCTTGCGGTCATGCAGCGCCGGCAGGAGACGGGCGAATCGGTTCCCGGTGCCTCTCTCTTTGGTGGTTCCCGCTTTTCGCAGGGAACGGCTGAAAACACGGCCGCCTCTGCTCCGCAGGGACGTGAAGCGGCTCTCATGAATCAGCTTCAGGCCGAAGCACAGCGTATTTCGAAGCTGGGCCCCGACCAGCGCAAGGCCGCGGCGGCGAAGTGGCTTAACACGGCCCGCCGGGCCTTTAATCAGGGAGCCGCCTCGGATGCCGAGCAGATCGCCGGCCTGACGCTCCAGCTGGGTGCCTCTTTCGGCCCGAACGAAGATTCTCCCGAAAAGCTCCTCGCCGATATCCAGGAGTACACCCAACAGGAAGCCGCCTGGAAGAAGGACAGCAATTCGGCGTTTGCAAAGCGGAACCGCTCGAACTATCTCCTGCGTCGCGCCCGTCAGGTCGCGCGGGAAGGTGATCAGGCGGCCGCCGCACAGTATCTGAAAGCTGCCGAGATGATCGAGGTGGCTCGTGGTCCGGTGGACCTCAAGCCGGAACAGGTCCGCGAGGAACTGCTCGGTGCTGCGGGTGGTGGTCGCTCGGGCGTTGTCCAGGCGGGAGGATTCGGTGCGGACTTGAGCTTCGATAACGACAGCGGCTCCGGAATCATGACCACCGCCGCCAGCGATGATCCGTTCGGCACGAGCGAACTCCCCTCCAATGTCGAGCAGAAGCAGCTTGCCAACCAGCTTCTCAAGGCCGCCCGGAGCGATCTGGATAACGGCGATGTCGAAGCGGCCCGGGCCAAGCTGATTCGCGCCCGTGACCTGAATGTTGCTTATCAGTTGCTGGACGATCGGCCCGATCAGCTCCTCGCCGAGATCGATCGCATCGTGGAGACAACTCCCGCGACGTCGTCGACCTCTCCTCGCAACTCGGGTTCACCTTTCACTCCCCCGACTGCCGACGAGGCGCCGGCGGCTTCTTCCAACAAGCAGCTTGCGGAAGAACTGATCAAGCAGGCTCGGCTCGATCTGCGGGCCGGTCGCCTGGAAGAGGCCCGGAACAAGGCTCTCGAAGCCCAGAAGCTGAACGTCGCGTACAGCCTCTTCGATGATCGTCCGGAACTGGTTCTCGAAGACCTCGGGCGAATCGCTCAAAGCGGGACGCTTGCCCGCACGACTCCTCGCGGTAATGGAAGCTCGGCTCCCGCCGTCGATGCGGACGCCGGCAATCCGTTTGCCGATACGACTCCGTCGACTTCTCCCCGTTCGATGGCCTCGGCCGAACCCGAAGTCAGCACCGGTCGTCGCACGACTTCCCCGCGGACCTCGGGACTCGGTGCCGAAGAGACCAAACAACGGGCTCTGGAACTGCTGCAGCAGGCTCGTGCCGAGCTGCGGGCGGGACGGCTTGAAGATGCCCGTCGCTGGGCACTGGAAGCGGCCAGCCTGAACGCGGCCTATGGACTCTTCGAAGATCGCCCCGAGATGGTCCTCGAAGACATTGAACATCAGAAGCTGACGCGTGGCGGTCTCGCCTCGCGATCGGCGGAGCAGAACGTCACTTCGACTCCGAACGCCACGATCGGACCGGAACCTCGCGATCCGCAGATTGTCAAGCAACAGGCGACGCTGCTGCTCAAGCAGGCACGCGAAGCCCTCGATGCCGGACAGTTGCAGGTGGCTCGTGACAAGGCGGTTCGTGCCCGGGATATGAAGGCCACCTACGGACTGTTCGAAGACACTCCGGAAATGGTCCTCAGCGACATCGAGCAGCAGCTCAACGGTCGCAATGTTGCCCAGGCCGCGGGAGCGAACCCCTTCGCGAACGAAGAGTACGTCCCGGCTGCCGAGAAGAGCGTCGTGACGCAGACGAACTCGATCGCTTCGCCGGTGGCGGCGATTCATCCGGAAGGGGCCTCGGCTGAGGAACTCTATGAACTCGGCGTGGCGGCTCTCCAGCGCCGCGATCGGGACGCTGCCTACCAGTACTTTGTCCAGGCGTATCAGTCCGGTCAGCGGCTCGATCCGCGACGGGCTCAACAGCTTCAGGACTTCCTGCAGGAGCTGTCGGCTCAACGCGGCCGGAACATCCGCCTGGTTGCCGGTGAGCAGCCGGCCGCAGGAGACGTCGGCCAGGCGGCACCGCCTGCCGGTGGCGCGCCCAGCACACTGGATGTCGTCGATCAGCAGATGGCCGTTCGCCTCGATGGCCTCCGTACGGAAGTCATGAACGCCGTCTTCCGGGCCGAACGGCTGCGGGAGAAGGATCCGATGGCGGCTTTGAAGATCCTCGACAACGCGATGGTGAGTGTCGAGAACTCGGAGCTGTCGCAGGAAGCGGTCGGACCGCTGGTCCGGTCGATCACCCGGACTCGCGACCTGGTCGAAGCCTCGCGGGCGCAGCAGGCCCCGAACATCGAGCAGGCCCGGAAGAACGAAGAAGTCCTTGCGGCCCTCAAGCGTGAGACCGCGAACAAGATCCGGATCGAGCAGGATTACGCGGCTCTCGTCGATGAATTCAACCAGCTGATGAAGCAGCGTCGATATGGCGAAGCCGAAATTGTGGCCCAGAAGGCCCGCGATCTCGATCCGCAGAACCCTGTCTCGGAAACGTTGAAGTGGAAAGCTCGTTTCGCCATGCGGAACGACCGCAACGAGCAGTTGAAGGACGCCAAGGAAATCGGCTTCATTGAAGCTCTGCACGAAGTCGAAATCGCGGCGATTCCCTTCTACGGCGAGGAAATCCAGTATCCGAAGTCGTGGGCCGACCTCACGAAGCAGCGGAAGGACAAGTACGGCCCGGATAATCGCCGGCAGACGGAAGAGGAGAAGCGAATCCGGCAGAGCCTGTCGCGTGAAGTGTCGCTCCACTTCGAGAACGAGCCGCTGTCGAAGGTCATCCAGCACCTCGGTACGCTCGCCAATATCAACATGGTTCTCGATCCCCTCGGGCTCGAGGAAGAAGGCGTCAACTCTGATACCCTGGTGACGATCAACGTCGACGGGATTCAGTTGCGGAGTGCCCTCAACCTGCTTCTGGAACCGCTGCGTCTCGGATACAGCATCCGGAACGAAGTGCTGAACATTACGAGCCGTGTCCGTCAGGAAGGCGAACTCGAGTCGCGAGTCTACTCCGTCGCCGACCTGGTGATCCCGATTCCCAACTTCACCGCTCCGGACCCGTTCAGCAGTGTGCGGACCCCGGGAAGCGTGAACTACTCCGGCATCGGCCAGATGAACGTCTCCTCGAACGGACGGAATCTCGGCGGCCAGTCATTCGCCGCGGTGAATGATCGTGCGGCCGGCATCGGCGGCCCGTTCGGAGGTTTCGCGGACGGCAATCGGACCGGTGCCCAGGACAACAGCCGTGCGGACTTCAACGCCCTGATGGATCTGATCGTCTCGACGATTCGGCCGACCTCGTGGACGGAAGTCGGTGGTCCGGGTGAAATCCGGCCCTTTGAAACCACGTTGAGCCTCGTCGTCCGCCAGACACAATCGGTCCACGAGGAAATCGCCGACCTGCTCTCGCAGCTCCGCCGGCTCCAGGACCTCCAGGTGACGATTGAAGTGCGGTTCGTGACCGTGTCGGATCAGTTCTTCGAACGCGTGGGTGTCGACTTCGACTTCAACGTGCAGGATACCGTGGGCGGACCGAATCCGCGTGGCTTCGGCGAAATGGCGCCTCCGTTCGGAAACGGTATCTTCGCCGGCACCGGAACCACGGGGACTACGGGAACGACCGGTACGACAGGTACGACGGGAACCACCGGAAGCTCGGGCAGCACTGCCTTCTTCTTCACCCCGGGACCGCCGCGTGACCTCGTCAACCGTGACAACTATCCCAAGTATGGAACGGTCGTCGGTACGACCGAGAGCAACCAGTTTACTCCGGACCTCGACATTCCGTTCCGCCAGGGTTCGTTCAGCGTCGGTGTGCCTGACTTCGGTGGCTTCACGCCTGAGTCTGGTCTCACCATGGGTATGGCCATCCTGAGCGACATCGAAGCCTTCTTCTTCATCCAGGCCGCTCAAGGGGACTCCCGGTCGAACCTGATGTTTGCTCCGAAGGTGACGCTGTTCAACGGTCAGCGGGCTCAGGTCTCCAACACCGTGCAGCGGCCGTTCGTGCTCGGATTGATTCCCACGGTCGGTTTCGGTGCGGTCGGCTTCCAGCCGGTCATCCAGGCCATTCCTGAAGGGATCATCCTCGACGTTCAGGCGGTGATCTCGGCGGATCGGCGATATGTGCGACTGACGGTCTTCCCGCAGTTCAACACGATCACCGACGTCTTCACCTTCTCCTTCGCCGGTGGTGCCGCTTCGGGAAT
>Ga0180217_1000841_pt1 | contig 40208 bp, 33 predicted proteins | sample eDN3rd37CBELigOP_FD_128521 | JGI IMG/M metagenome (GOLD analysis project Ga0180217, IMG submission 128521) | Enriched Organic Plus compost microbial communities from Emeryville, California, USA - eDNA 3rd pass 37_C BE-Lig OP (version 2) (version 2) ...
GGTATGGTTCGAGCACTACAACAGCCTTCACCCGCACAAGGCGCTCGGGTATCGTTCACCGCGTGAGTTCATCGCCTCACGTCAACCGGGATGATCCTGTCCGATCTTTCGGGGGCAACAACATGGGCGCACACTCGACGATCGGCTTCTCGCCATTGGGATGATAGAGGCCAGGAGAATGCCGTTCAGCGCTTTTCGGTCGGAGCCGGTTGCGGCGGTCTGACGGAGGCCTGGAGGCGGGGCAGGAAGTCCCAGAGCTCCCGGTTCAGCCTCTTCAGGGTGTTGACCGTTCCCATCAGTTCGCGGATCCGGTTTTCGTCCATTGCGCGGATTTCGCCGAGCACGAGGCGTCCCCCGGTCTCGCGGATCTTCATCGCATGGGTATGGGTGATCTCGCCGCGATCGCTGACCGTATACATGCAATGGTTGAATTCGTTGCGCACGCGCGTGCAATCGTTGAAGCGGTCGATGAGGTTCTCCAGCGCCTTCGCCGTCTCCCTGTCCCCGACCTTCGCCTTCGCAAGGCGCTGAACGAGGTCGAGCCGCGCCCGGGTCGTGTTCAGGGTCGCGAATACGATCGCTGCGGAAACCTCGTCGGTCTCGAGAAGGATCATCAGCACATAGATGAACATGCTCTCGTTGTTGGACCAGCTGAAGACGAGATTGCCGATCAGGGCCAGGATCCTGGTGCGGTGATCGGCTGAGTCGATCGCCGCCGCTTCGATCATTTCGAAATCGGGCTTTGTGGGGAGCCGTGTCGGCATGCCGTCGCCTCTTTCTCCGATGATCCCGCAAACATAGCCCGGATCCTCCTTCAGAGCGATTGTCAAATCCGTTGCTATCCCTCTTTCCACGAGATGGGCGATGCCGGAGGTATGGAAGGGCAGGCCATGCTGCAATTGTGGAAGGCGAGGCGAGGGCGCAAGGCTGCCGTGGCTCGAATAGCTCCCTTTCTGGAGAGGAGCCGCATGACCCTTGGCGGCATTCCGGACGCGGCGTGGCACGATGCTTATCTCGTCGGCTTCCTGGCAATGCTGGCGAGCCTTGAAGCGCGCGACGAGGCCGGCTTGCTGAAATCCAATGCGCTCGGGCTCGTCCAATCCGAAACTCTCGCGGAGCTGAGCGGCGAGACGGCCGATGTGATCGGTGAAGTGATCTACGCCCTGAGCATGGAGCAGCAAGCCTGGTTCGAGGCGGGATGCAGCGATGCGGCTGCCTTTCATTCCGCGCTGCACCGGAGCGAGATCGTTCCAGCCGTGGTAGGCGACATGCGCGACGGCTATCCCTCTGAGGTAGAGGCTGAGCTCTACGGACTTTGGCAACAGTTTTTCGAGGCCCGAATTTCCGTTCTGGCATAGGCGCTTCCGCCATTTTCTCGCCATCTTCCAGCAGAGTTACCACCTTTGCCCGTCTGGACCGTAACAGGAAAGTAACTTCTACTTCACTCGCTTTCAGCAAGGTTTGTGAGATGCCTTGATGCGAAGCCATTAGAAGTATTCAAGTAAAATAGGTGGACCAAGACTCCGTTTTCACGATCTTCGACTCGTCCATGACGCTGTCAGACGGTCGCTTCGATCGGGAATAGGAGCAACGGGCAATCCTACCACTCGACAAGACCATCTTGTCTGCAGCGTGTCCCGCCTTGCGGAGCAATTTGTACTGGGAAATTCGGCATGGCCTGTTTTCCCAGAATGAGAAGTCATGCCTTCGTCGGTCAACGGGAAGGCTGCCGGCACGGTGAGCGGTACGGAAAGCCGTCAACGAACAACGGGAGGTGCCTGCCAGCAGAAGACCAGACTCCACGCCCGCTGTCCGTCCGGCCGGATATTCGACGTCCTCGCGAGATGCAGGCCCTCGACAACGCACCGGACGAAAGAACCAAAACTCCAATCGCATCACAACGCCCTGATGCCGCACACGTAGAAGATGAGCGGTTCATGGCAGCATTGATGCACGCTTTAGAAGGACTACCATCATGTCGGACAATAATGGCGCCATTGCTGCTGCTCTCCTTGGTGTTGCTGTCGCCGCCGAAGAGATCGAGGTCGAGAACACCGAGAACAGCAACAACGATTTTCTGACGGGCAACGAGGACATCCTCTCGGACAACGAACTCCTGTCGAACAACGACTACCAGTCGAACAACGACTTCCTGTCGGGCAACGACGATATCGCTTCCAACAACGACATCGCTTCGCATAACAACACCGACTATCTGTCGAACAACGACTATCAGTCGAACAACGACTTCCTGTCGGGCAACGACGATATCGCCTCCAACAACGATATCGCCTCGCATAACAACACCGACTACCAGTCGAACAACGACTTCCTGTCGGAGAACGACGACGTGCTGTCGAACAACGACATCCTGTCGAACAACGACACCGACTATCAGTCGAACAACGACACCGACTATCAGTCGAACAACGACACCGACTTCCTGTCGGGCAACGACGATATCGCCTCCAACAACGATATCGCTTCGCACAACACCACCGACGTGAGCCTCGAGGACGTCGCCTTCGGGGGATCCGTCAACCGGCTCGATCTCGATCTCGACATCAGCGACTCGTTCAATGTCGACGTCGCGGACAGCGACTGGATCGATCTCGACGGAGTGACCGCGGGCCCCATCACCGTGCTCAACGCCGGCGGTCACATCTTCAGCAACACCGAAATCAACGAGCTGACGCAGACTCAGACCAACACGTTCGGTCCGGTGACCATCACGGATGGTGGCTGGGGTGCTGACGACACTGAAGCGACCTTCGACTCCGCCACGGACGGTGCCGATGGCAACGCGAGCGTTTCCACCATCAACGACTCCATCAACCTGGAGATCTCGCTGGGTGCGCACATCCAGCAGAATGTCGTCACCTTCAATGTGGTTGGCGGCGACGGCGACCTGGACGTCTCCGAGGCCTAAGCCTCTGCTCTGAGAGGAACCCGCGCGGCATGCCGCGCGGGTTCTTTGCCCTCGTGCCGAGATTTCCCCTCATTGCAGGAGCCGCTGATGCATTCGGAAGCTGTATCGGAACTGATTTGGCATTTTGCCGGATACCTGCATATCAGCCAGGATTACACCGCCTCCCGCCTCAAATACGAGGAGGTCTCGTACAGGATCCAAACCGCCAGCTACCGGCCCGACGGGCCTGTGCCTGAGGCATCGCCGCAGAGCGATCTTCCTGAACTCGGCAGCCACGGCATCCGCGTGAACTATGCGCCGAAATACGGTCCCGAGGCCAAGGTCGACTGGATCCGAGCCGATAACCCGACCGAGGTCTCGCCGGCGTTCGGACCTGACGCGCTCGAGCCTCTCGACCTCAAGTTCGAACATGTTCAGATCGCCGAAAGCGTCCACGCCGAACTTCAGGGCGGCATGCATCGTCCGGATCAGGACGGAGAGGCTGAAGGCCGCGACCCGATCTACACCATCGACTACGCTGACGAACTTCCTGGAAAGACGATCGTTTCCACTCAGCTGAACATCGCGACGAGCCGGGATTTCCATTCCGACGGCGAAGGGGATTACAGCTCCCTCACCCATATCGACATCGGGGATTCCCTCGAGAGCTTGACCGAGGTCGCGAGCGAGATCGTCCCCGACCTCCACCTGCAGCCCGGACTGGCTGAAGGCGCGCAATTCTGGACGAGTGCGATTGCGGCCCAGGACGAGGCCCTGAAGTCGGGCGAGAGGGAAGGGGAGGTCCTCGCGCAAGGCCGTTATGTGAACGGCGAGCGGCAGGAGGAGAGCTCACCCGAGCCCGAAGGAGAGGACAGTTCGGAACACGGTTTCCCGACCCTGCCCGATCCCGCCGCGATCGAAGGCAATTATGCGCAGGTCGCCGATCTCGGCGGCAACGAACTGGTCAACGAAGCGGTGATCGCCGACGTCAACGAGGCTCCCGCGACCCTGATCGTCCTGGGCGATTATTACGAGACGAATGCGATCATTCAGGCCAACGTGCTCCAGAACCGCGACCAGATTCTGACTGCCGGATCGCATCCTGCCGAGGTCAACAGCGACGACAACACCGTCGAGAATGTTGCGACCTTCGAGGAAAGGGAGGTCGCGGCACAGGCCATCGTTCGCGGCGCCGTCGGAGACCTCGACGTCAAGATCGATTTCGTCGACGGCGACTTTTTCGACATCAAGGCTCTGACCCAGCGCAACTACCTTAACGACGGCGACGTCGTCGTCCAGAACAGCTATGCCGCCCACATGCAGGTGACGACAGGCGGCAACGGACAGGTGAATGCGGCGCTCGTCGAGGATTGGGGCAAACACTACGATATCATCATCGTTCTCGGCGATTATCACGCGGCCAACATCATCTCCCAGACGAACATCCTCCTGGACAATGACGTCGTCGGGCAAGGGGGCGTCCATGGCGGACAGGACAGCGGCAGCGGCTCCGACGGCACGATCTACACGGGCCAGAACTATCTCCAGAACGAGGCCGCCATCACGCATTACGGCGAGACCGCTTTCGCCGGGATCGACGGCGATCTCCAGGCTCTGATCGATGCCATCGGCAACCAGGAAACCCTGAGCCGCGAGGCCTGGTCGTCTCTCTACGGAGCGATCTCGGGAACCCTGAACGTGCTCTTCGTCACGGGCAATTACTTTGACCTGAATGTGATCTCGCAGGTCAATGTGATCGCCGATGCGGACCTCGCCCTTCAGATGAGCAACGGAACCGGCGTGCAATGGGTTTCCACCGGCGGAAATTCGCTGATCAATACCGCCGAGATCATCGATGCGCGGGGGCTGCACAACCAGTATCTCGGCGGCGACCATTACGAGGATTCCGTCCTGATCCAGGCTGAGATGGTGGATGACTCGTCCCAGACGACGCAAACGGATCCGACGGCACTCATTCCGGAAATCGTCGCCTTCCTCGACCAGTCCCACGACCATCCCGCAGAGGGAGAGGGCTGGATCCCGAATACCTACAGCAACCACGACTCGTTCGGGCATGTGCTGGGTTGAGGCCTGTTCTGGCCACAGTGCTTATGAGGATTGATATGCTTCAAAAAGGGCATTTGAAGTTGTTGCCGGGTGACGAGCGCGACTTTGCCGTTGCTCGGGCCGCAAACAACGAGGCACGGCTTCCGCGGGCGCCGAAGCCCCTTGAAATCGGCGAGGGCGCTCGTCCCGCTGCGAGGGGCCCGTCTCCGGCGCCTGCCAATGATGCGCCGCGCGAGCAACGGGCGGAGGGGCCGCTTCCCGTTCGCCCCCAGATCCGGCCGACGGTGCCATTCGTGAACCGGGATGCGGGGGAAAGAAGACCGGACAACGCGCCGCCGAACAAGCCCAGGGGCGGCGGCGGACCCGGTGGAGGAGGGGGCGGATCCGGCGGTCCGGTTCCCCTTCAGCAGCGCTCCGGCGACCGCGACTTTCGCGACGTTCTCAACAGCGGTCTGGCGTCCTGCCGGCGCAACCTGATCACGGTGGCGATCTTCTCGTTCTTCGTGAACACCCTCGTTCTCGCGATTCCGATCTACCTGTTCAACATTTCCGATCGTGTCCTCACAAGCCGCAGCACCGACACGCTTGCCATGCTGTCGCTCGTGGTGGTCGGCGCGATCCTCGCGCATGTGCTGATGGACATGATGCGCCGCTTCATTCTGATGCGGATCGCCGTCGAGGCCGAGGTCAAGCTCGGCGCTCCCGTGCTCAGCGCGGCCGCCAAGGCATCGCAGAACGGATCGAGCAAGGAGTTCCAGACCTTGGGAGACCTGCAGCACGTGCGAGGTTTTCTGACCGGACCCGTGCTCCTCATGATGCTGGATGCGCCGGTCGCGCCCGTTTATCTGCTCGCCGTGTTCCTCATTCACCCGCATCTCGGCTACATCGTCACCGCGACAGGCGTGATGCTGCTGCTTGTGGCGCTGATCAACCAACGGCTGACGGCCGTGCCCTTTGCCCATGCCAATGTGTTTGCCTCACGGGCCAATCTCCAGGCGGATGCGATGGCGAGGAATGCCCAGGTCCTCAATGCCATGGGCATGATCCCGGAAGGCGTCCTCATGTGGGGGCGCGAAACCGGGGAGTCCCTGAAGGCACAGGTGGTGGCGCAGGATCGCAACATCCTGATGTCGGGGGTGTCGAAGTTCATCCGGTTGACGACCCAGATCTGCATTCTGGGGTGGGGCGCTTGGCTGTCCATGCATGGTGAACTGACCGGCGGCATGGTGATCGCGGCCTCGATCGTCTCCAGCCGTGCCCTGGCGCCGATCGAGGGTACGATCGAAGGCTGGCGCAGCTTCGTCCATGCGCGCTCGGCCTATGGCCGCATCAAGACGCTGTTGAAGAACTCTCCCCTGAACATGGACCGCCTTCGACTGCCGCAGCCGCAGGGGCGCCTCAGCGTCGAGCGGGTACTGTACGTCCCCCCGCCGAACAAGAAGGTCATCCTCAACGGCATCAGCTTCCAGCTCGAGCCGGGTGAATCGCTCGCCATCGTCGGGGCTTCGGGATCGGGCAAGTCGACCCTGGGCCGCATGCTCGTCGGCTCGATCATGCCGACGGCAGGAAATGTGCGACTGGATCTGATGGACCTGCGGAACTGGGATCCCCGGCAGTTCGGCGAAAGCGTGGGCTATCTTCCCCAGGACGTTCAGCTCTTCCCGGCATCTATCAAGGCCAATATCGCTCGAATGCGCGAAGACGCCACCGACGAGGAAATCTTCGAAGCCGCGGAACTGGCCGACGTCCACGAGATGATCTCCGAATTCGCGCAGGGCTACGAAACCATCGTCAGCATGGACGGGAGCCCCCTTTCGGGCGGCCAGAAGCAGCGGATCGGCCTGGCCCGCGCCTTCTTCGGGTCGCCCCGCCTCGTCGTCCTCGATGAGCCGAACTCGAATCTCGATATTCCCGGGGAACAGGCTCTTGCACGGGCACTCATGCGGGCGAAGGAGAAGGGCATCACCGTGGTCGCCATCACGCAGCGCCCCGCACTCCTGAAGAGCGTCGACAAGATCATGATGCTGAAGGCTGGAGCGATCCAGGCCTTCGGGCCCCGGGATGAAGTCATTCCGCTGATCTCCGGCCGCAGGGCTCAGGGCAGCCAACCCGTCATCGAAGGCTGAGAAGAGGTATCGCAATGTCCCGCGCAGCCGCACTGACTCTCGAAAAGCAGAAGGAATGGTATGACGACGTGCCCCGGAGCACGCGTCTTCCCACCGTGCTTGGAACTGTCATTCTCACCATCTTCGTGCTCGGGTTCGGCGTCTGGAGCAGCACGGCCCCGATTGCCGGCGCGATCATCTCCCCGGGCGCCTTCGTCGCGACGGGGCAGAACAAGATCATTCAGCATCTCGAAGGCGGCGTCATTCAAGAGATCCTTGTGCGCGAAGGCGATGTGGTCGAGCCGGGGCAGCCCCTGCTTCTGCTCGACGAGACGGTGCCGAAGGCGGAGATGCGCAGGCTCGCTCTCAAACAGGCGCGCCTGCTTGCGATCGAGGCGCGTCTGCGGGCGGAGATGGCCGACGCGGCGGATATCCGCTTCCCCTCCGAACTCCTGATGAAGCAGGCGACCGATCCTGAGATCGCGACCATCATCAAGTCCCAGACATCGACCCTCGAGGCGAGGCGAAGGAGCCTGCAAAGCGAGATCACATCCATTCGGACCGGCATCGACGCGCTGCAGGAGCGCATCAAGGGCAGCACGACGCAGCTCAAGTCCGTGCAGCAGCAGATCGCCTTCTTCGATGAGGAGCTGCAGGTGAAGGAGCAGCTCCTCAAGAGCGGCCTCATCCGCAAGTCGGAGGTGCTCGCGCTGCAGCGCGCCCGCGCCAACCTGCAAGGGGAGGCCGGGCGTCTCGCCGGCGACATCGGCGATGCCAAGGAACGCATCGCCCGATCGGAGGAGCAGATCGCGGGCGTCCGCAACGCCGCCGTCAAGACCTCGGTCGAGCAGCTGCACGAGACGCTCGCCGAACTGGCGGACGTTCATGAGAGGATCCTTGCGGCCGGGCGGATTCTCGAGCGCATCAAGATCACGTCCCCCGTGAAAGGGGTTATCGTCAAGCTGCGGTATCACACGCCCGGCGGCGTTGTGGAAGCCGGCAAGACCGTAATGGAGATCGTTCCTCTGCAGGACAATCTCCTGCTCGAGGTCAAGGTGCGCCCCCAGGACATCGAGAACGTCAAGATCGGCCAGGAGGCTGTCATTCGCCTGACCGCCCTCAAGCAGCGCGTCACGCCCATGGTCGCCGGGACGGTCACCTATGTGTCGGCCGATACCCTGCCCGATGAAAAGACGGGGCCGCTGGACCGCAGCGATGTCTACGTGGTCAGGATCGCACTCAATTCCGAGGAATTGTCGAAGGTGCCGGGATTCGCGCCCACACCCGGAATGCCGGCCGAGGCCTATATCAAGACCGCCGAGCGGACCTTCCTGGAATATCTCGTGCAGCCTCTCAAGGACAGCATGAGCCGCGCGTTCCGCGAGCTGTGAGTGCGAGCCTGATATTCGGAACAAAGCGCCGGGAGGCAGAATAGGGGCAGACGCGGACGCACGTGCTCTCATCAAAGCATCGAACCCGAAAGTGGGATCCACTTTCGGGTTCGACGTATGCGGTGCGACGAGCTCAAGGCGCGGAGATCCGATACCGCCTGTCGCTGGCGTGCCCATTATGTTGTCCTCGCCCGTGGGAGCTGCTGCCCTCCGGCAGAACCGTCGGTTGCCGCGGCGCTCAGGGTGTTCCTTTACGGCTGATATCCGTCCATCATTGGCAAGGGCTGCAAAGGGTTTCCAACGTCTGGCAGGCACGAACGGAACCGCATCGCGCGTTCATGCACGGTCGAATTCAAGATGGCGATTCGATCGTGGGGACCACCGGCCATCGCTCGTGATCATCTTATGCGCGGGTAGTCCCATCGCTTGTCGGGTGCACGGTTTTCTTTCTGCCATAACTCTTCCGGCGAGGCATACCCCAAAGATCATCATGGAATTCAGCGCCTTTGAAGTAGCTCGCAGGATCCTTCACGAGACGGCAACAAGCGCGCGAGAAATGATTTATGCTCATCACTCAAGGAGCATGAAGATGCGTATCACTGTCATTGCCGTTTCGAGCTTGTGCTGCCTTCTGTCCGCAGGAGCTTACGCCCAGGACTGGAGCAGCCTCATGACCACCGATCATCAGGCCCGTTGGAATGCCTGCTACAAGGAGACCAGGCTTATCCACCGCACCCGGAACATGTCCGACCAATATTATCGCGGTATGATCAAGGAAGCCCGTCGCACTCACATGAGGGACTGCATGACGAGAGCCGTCCCCCCTCGTCCGACGGCCACTCCCCAGATCGTGCCGAGGCCGGTCCCGGCTGAGATCGCAGGTTGGGCTGCCAATCCCTAGGGGAAGAATTTCCACGTCAGGTTGCCAAACGACGTGTTACTATATTACCTCTTGTGGCGAGGCCGCCCGGACCCGGTCAAGGCATGGGCCGGAGGCCTCGGCCAGACGCCTTGAGGCGGTGGCTGACAAGGGTGTCCCTTCGTTTGTTGCCATAGGGAGGGACGCGACAAGGGGGACCCATGAACTCGCTGGAGCAGCGCCGCGCCAGCCCACGCTCGCGAACTCTTCTCAAGGGGCATATCATCTACAACAGCGGTGTCTCGCGCATGGAATGCATCGTGCGGGATCTCTCCGAGGCCGGCGCACGGATCGTGTTCGCCCAGCCCGTCAAAGTCCCGCCGGAGTTCGAACTGCAGATCCCGAAGAAAAAGATCGTCCGGCGCGCTCAGGTCATTTGGTACGACGGCCGGCACCATGGCGTCATGTTCCTCAAGGCAACCGAGGGCGCCAGCGATATGGCGCCTCCGGTGAGCAGTCCCCTGCCGTTAGGTGAGGAAGCATCCGGCGTGTCGGAGATCCTGCGGGAGGCCCGCCAGCGGATCGCGCGAGTTCTCGGCGTCCCCGCCAATGTGATTCAGCTGAGGCTCGAGCTCGGCAAATAGCGGCCGCTTCAAGCCGTCTTCAGCATCCACTCATGGTCCGGATCGTTGTGGAACTTCCAGATCCGCTTCGGGCCGGCCATGACGTTCAGGTAGTAGAGCTCGTAGCCATGCGGCGCGCCGACGGGATGGTAACCTTTCGGCACCAGCACCACGTCGCCGTTGCTGGCAGCCAGCGTTTCGTCGAGGGAGCGGTCATCCGTATAGACCCGCTGCAGCGCGAAGCCGCTCGGCGGGTTGAGACGGTGGTAATAGGTCTCTTCCAGAAGCGACTCGTGGGGCAGCATGTCCCGGTCGTGCTTGTGGGGCGGATAGCTCGACCAATGGCCGGAGGGCGTGATGACCTCCACCACCAGCAGGCTCTCCGCGGGTTCCGTCTCCGGCAGGATGTTGCGCACATGGCGCGTGTTGGTGCCCTTGCCGCGCGTTTCCTGGCCGACCTGATCGGGGCGGATCACCCGCGCCGGGAGCTTGCCCTCGGCAGGGGCGGTGCAGACGGCGATCTCGCAATCCGTCTCTGCCCGCAGGGACCATTCGGATCTCGCAGGCGCATAGAGCGACCACGGGTCCGGCTCGAAGGGCGAGGAGCGCCCGCCGATCGAGCCGAAATCCTGACCCGACGCGCTCACATGCGCTTTCCCTGAGAGCATGACGATGCAGGCTTCCCGGTCTCCCGTCTGCTGTGTCAGGGCCTGTCCGGCTTTGAGCTGGTAGACCTCGAAGCCCACATAGGTCCAGCCGGCGGATTCCGGCGTGATCGCGTGGATGCGCCCGTTCGCATCAGGCGCAGACGGTTTGACGAGAAGCTTGGACATCGCGGTCTTCCTTATCGCAGGCCCGCTTCCTTCAGGAAGCGTGTGAGATTGGCATAGCCCATCTTCGCATAGGTGAGCGGATGAGCCTTCTTGGGATCCTGCTCCGCTTCGATCACCACCCAGCCGCTATAGCCCGGCAGTTCCTTGAATACGGAGACGAAATCCACCATGCCGTCGCCCGGCACCGTGTAAACGCCTTCGATGACGGAATCGAGGAAGCTCCAGTTCTCCGCCCGCGACTTTTCCATCACGGCCTTGCGCACGTCCTTGGTGTGCACGTGGCTGATGCGGCTGCGATAGCGGCGCGCGAGGGCCGCCGGGTCAGCGCCGCCCCAGGTGGCATGCCCGGTGTCGAGGAGCAGGTGCACCGCTTCGCCCGTGGAGCGCATGAAGGCATCGATATCGGCCTCCGATTCCACGATGGTGCCCATGTGATGGTGATAGACGAGGCGCACGCCCTCCTTCAGGGTCCGCTCGGCGACTTCCGTGATGCGGCGGCCGAACTCGGCCCAGTCGCCGTCCTTCATCACGGGCCGCTGCGAGAGCGGCTTGGAGCGGTCGCCATGGATTGCATTGGACGTCTCGGCGAAGACGAGCACATCGGAGCCCATGCTCTTCAGAAGATCGAGATGCGGGCGCAGGGCCTCCATCTCGGCGTCCGCGTCGCGCTTCAGGAGTTCCGCGGAGTACCAGCCGGAGATGCAGGCCATGTTGAAGGGCGCAAGCGCCTTCTTCAGCGCTTCCGGCTCGCGCGGAAACTTGTTGCCGAGCTCCATGCCCTCGAAGCCGGACTCTTTGGCCTCCGCCAGACACACCTCCAGCGGCGTCTCGCCGCCGAGTTCCGGCATGTCGTCGTTGGACCAGCCGATAGGGTTGGCGCCGATGCGGATCGTCATTCTCGTTATCCTTCCGTGATGATCAGTCGCCCACGCGCTGTGCGCCGAGGGCTGTTTCGTAATCCTTGCGGGCCGCCTTCACCTGCTCGCGCACGGAGACCTCCGGCACCGCGACGTCCCACCAATGGCCGCCCGCATCGGTGGAGGCCAGCGGATCGGTATCGATGACGATGACGGTGCTGCGATCAGCGTTGCGGGCCTTCTTCAGGGCGTCTTCCAGCTCTGCGATGCTCTTCACCTTCAGCGACTGCGCACCGAGGCTCGCGGCATGGGCTGCGAAATCGATGTCGGGCAGGGTGACGTGGTTCGTGTGTTGCAGCAGGTTGTTGAAGCTCTCGCCGCCGGTCGCGCGCTGCAGGCGGTTGATGCAGCCGAAGCCCCGGTTGTCGAGAAGAACCACGGTCAGCTTCTGGCCGAGCATGACGGAGGTGGCGAGCTCCGAGTTCATCATGAGATAGGAGCCGTCGCCGACCATCACGATCACCTCGCGGGCGGGATCGGCCATCTTCACACCGATGCCGCCAGCGATCTCGTAGCCCATGCAGGAATAGCCGTATTCCATGTGGTAGCCCAGCGCCGTGCTCGCCTTCCAGTGCTTGTGCAATTCACCCGGCAGGCCACCCGACGCGCAGACCACGACATCGGTGGGGGTGGCGGTGCGCTGCACGGCGCCGATCACCTGCGCGTCGGAGGGGAGCTCCGCGTTGGTGGGGTCGGTGAAGCGGGCGGAGGAATCGAACCAGCGCGCCTTCTCCTCGCGTCCTTTCGCGACCCAGGCCTCCGGCGCTTTCCAGGAGCCGAGGGCGCGGCTCAGTTCTTCGAGGCCGACACGGGCATCCGCGACGAGCGGCAGGGCGTTGTGCTTCGTCGCGTCGAACGCCTGGACATTGAGGCCGACGATGCGGCGGTTCGGGTTCTTGAACAGCGCCCACGAGCCGGTGGTGAAGTCCTGCAGGCGCGTGCCGACGGCGATCACCACATCTGCCTCCTCGGCGAGCGCATTGGCCGCCCCCGTGCCGGTGACGCCCACGGATCCGAGATTGGCCTGATGGTCATGGGGCAGGCTCGACTTGCCGGCCTGCGTTTCGCCGACGAACACGCCGTGCTTGGCCGCGAAATCCGCCAGCACCTTTTCAGCATTCGAATAAAGCACGCCGCCGCCTGCGACGATGAAGGGCTTCTTCGCGCTGCGGATGAGGTCGGCGGCTGCCTTGAGCTCCGCCTCGTCGGGGCGGATGCGGCGCGGCGTCCACACCTTCTCCGTAAAGAAGCTCTCCGGATAGTCGTAGGCCTCGGCCTGCGTGTCCTGGCACAGGGCCAGCGTCACCGGGCCGCAATCGGCGGGATCGGTGAGAACGGCCATGGCGCGCTGGAGCGCGGGGATGATCTGCTCTGGACGCGCGATGCGGTCGAAATAACGCGAGACGGGCCGGAAGCAGTCGTTGGCAGATACGGTGCCGTCGGAAAAGCTTTCGATCTGCTGCAGCACCGGATCGGGCTTGCGGTTGGCGAACACGTCGCCCGGCAAGAGCAGCACCGGCAGGCGGTTCACATGGGCCACGGCGGCGGCCGTCACCATGTTCGTCGCTCCCGGGCCGATGGAGGTGGTGCAGGCCATCATGCGGCGGCGGCGCGAGGCCTTCGCGAAAGCGACGGCCGCATGGGCCATGCCCTGTTCGTTATGCGCGCGGAAGGTGGGAAGCTGATCGCGAACGCCGTGCAGCGCCTCGCCCATGCCCGCCACGTTGCCGTGGCCGAAGATGGCCCAGACGCCCCCGAAAAGCGGCAGGACCTGTCCGTCGATTTCCGTCTTCTGCGCGACGAGGAACCGGGCGATGGCTTGTGCCATGGTGAGGCGGATCGTGCTCATAGGCGTTTCTCTCAAAATGGCCGAGGGGGCTCGGCAGCGATCTCAGGTTTTGGTGGTCGTGAAAAGAGGGCGGAGCCCGTCTTCGGCTCCCGCCCTCGTCTTTAAGCAGCTTTTGCCTGGGCCGACACGCGTTGCCAGGCATCGACGAGGCGCTGGAAGCGGCCCGCCATGTCGGCGATCGCATCCTCGTCCGAAATCTCGCCTTTCAGCCAGCGCCGCGCGGCATCGTTGAAGATCGTGCGGCCCACGGCGAAGCCTTTCACCTGCTTCTCGCTGGCGGCGGCGGCGAAGGCGGCTTCCAGTTCATCCTCCGGGGCCTCGAGGCCAAGCAGCACGATGCCGCGGCAATAGGGATCGTTCTTCGTGATCACCTCACCGACCGCATGCCATGCGGCCTTGTCCTGCTGCGGCTCCAGCTTCCACCAATCGGGCTTGATGCCGAGATCGTAGAGGTGCTGGACGATGCCCGCGACCGTGTCGGTCTTCAGCGGCCCGTGCTTGCCGGCGATGATCTCGACCAGGAGCTCGCGGCCAATCCGGCGCGCGGCATCGTGGATGCGCAGGAGTTCGCGCTCCTGGCGCTGCTTCAGTTCCGGCGGATCGTCGGGATGGTAGAAGCACAGGCACTTGATCGTGTGGCCCACGGGCCATTCCACGAGCTTCGCGCCGATGCTGCCGCCACCTTCGAAATCGAGCGGGCGGGAGCCCGGCAGTTCGACGGGGCGGCCGATCCAGAACGGGTGATCCGCCGCTCGGAACAGGGCCTCGCGGCCATAGGTGCCGTCGATCAGCATGCCGAAGCCTTCGCGGCCCTTGGCCACGCGCGCCGCGGCCTGCACGGCCAACACCTTGAAATCGGGAATGCGGTCGATCGAAGCGCCCACTTCCTTGGCCATCACCTCCAGCTGCATGCGGTGATCGATGGCGAGCGCCATGAGCGTATCGGATTGGGGGCGCCGCGTGGTCGACCAGTGAATGTGGTTGATCGTCTCGTCGAAGCGCAGCGCCTTGTGGCGACTGCCCTGTTCGAGGAAGTGCTGCAATTCGGGGAAGGTCGGAATCTCCGGCGAGCAGAGCAGGCGCGACACGGCGAAGGCGCCGCTCGCATTCGCATAGGCGCAGCAGGTTTCGAGCTTCTCGTCGCGCAGCCAGCCGCGCAGGAAGCCGGAGAGGAACGCGTCACCCGCGCCGAGCACGTTATAGACCTCGACCGGGAAGCCGGGACCCTTCACGCCGTCATCCAGAGAGGCCGGAATGTCGCCGGGGAAGACCACGCAGCCCATGGGGCCGCGCTTGCACACGATGGTGGCCTTCGAGATCGAGCGGATGGCGCGGATCGCTTCGAGCGTGTCTTCCGAGCCGCCCGCGATGTGCAGCTCTTCCTCCGTGCCGACGATCAGATCGCACTCGGGAAGAATGGGCTTGAGATGCTCCGTCACCGCATCCGAGCGCACATAGCGCGATTCGCCCGCGCCGTGTCCGAGAAGGCCCCAGAGGTTGGGGCGGTAATCCACGTCGAACACCACCTTGCGCCCGTTCGCCTTGGCGATGCGGATCGCCTTCTTCTGGGCGGCGGCGGTGTTCTCCAGGGAAAAATGCGTGCCGGTGACCACGATCGCGCCGGCGGAGGCGACGAAGTCCTCGTCGATGTCGTCCTCCGTGAGCGCCATGTCGGCGCAGTTGTCGCGATAGAAGATGAGCGGAAAGGAATCCTCGTCGCGCACGCCGAGGATCACGAGAGCGGTGAGGCGCTGCTTGTCGGTGATGACGCCTTTCGTCGAGACGCCCTCGCGTTCCATCTGCTCGCGGATGAAACGGCCCATGGCCTCGTCGCCGACGCGGGTGATGAGGCCGGATCTCAGTCCAAGCCGCGCCGTGCCGATGGCGATATTGGCGGGGCACCCGCCGACAGCTTTCGAGAAGGACGCCATGTCCTCCAGCCGCCCGCCCACCTGCTGGCCATAGAGATCGACCGAGGCGCGGCCGATCGTGATCACATCCAGGGCTGGCTTCATGCTATTCCTCCCGCTGCCGGTCGTGGACGACCGTGTCAGGGCTCTGTTCGGCCCTTGCAGTTATAGAACGTTTATTCTATTAGCATCTTATCCTGGAATATCAATTCCAAATCGCCGATAGCCGGCAAAGAACCCTCGGGGGAAACATGATCAGGATCGCTGTTCTGGGCGCTGGCCGAATCGGCCGCATTCATGGGCGCAACGCCGCCAATCATCCCGACGCCCGTCTCGTGGCTGTCGCCGATCCGCATGCGCCCTCCGCGCAGGAGCTGGCGGCGGCGACGGGGGCCGAGGTTTCCTCTCTGGAGGAGGTCGTCGAGCGCTCCGACGTGGATGCCATTCTCGTCTGCACGCCGACGACGACGCATGCCGATCTCATCGAGCGCGGGGCGAAGGCCGGCAAGGCTGTGTTCTGCGAGAAGCCCGTCGACCTGTCGAGCGAGCGCATCGTGCGCTGCCTCAACGTGGTCGAGAAGGCCGGCGCGCCGCTGATGATCGGCTTCAACCGCCGCTTCGATCCGAATTTCGCGAGCCTTCGCCGGCGTCTCGCCGACGGCGAGGTGGGGGATGTGGAGCTCGTCACGATCCTCTCCCGCGATCCCGGCCCGCCGCCGGTGAGCTACATCAAGACCTCGGGCGGCCTGTTCCGGGACATGATGATCCACGATCTCGACATGGCGCGCTTCCTGCTGCTCGGCGACGAGCCGGTGGAGGTGCATGCCATCGGCTCCTCTCTCGTGGATCCGGCCATCGGCGAAGCGGGCGACGTGGACACGGCAGCCGTTATGCTGAAGACGGCGAAGGGCAAGATCGTGCAGATCTCCAATTCCCGCCGCGCCACCTACGGCTACGACCAGCGCATCGAGGTGCATGGCTCGAAGGGCATGATCCGCGCGGGCAACATCCACCGCACCACGGTGGAGGTGGCCAATGCCGCCGGCATCACCGCCGATCCGGTGCAGGACTTCTTCCTGGAGCGCTATGCGGAAGCCTATCGCGAGGAACTCGCCACGTTCCTGAATACGGTCCGCGACGGCAAGCCGTGCGACCCTACCGGCCGCGACGGCCTGATGGCCCAGCGCCTCGCCGATGCCGCGACCGAATCGGCGCAGACCGGAAAGCCGGTGAAGGTCTGAAGACCCGCGTCATCCCGGGGCTGCGCAAGCAGAACCCGGGATCGCGATACGAAGCTCGCGCCTTATTCTGATGACGATCCCGGATCGGCTCACGCCGTCCGGGATGACGTGTTTCGTCACCCCTCGGCCCGCTTCTCCGCCGTGCCGACGGCGAGCGCCATGGCCAGCGCGAAGGAGGCCGAGAGGGAGCGGAAGGCGCCGAAATCGGCCTCCGCCACTTCCAGCCAGACATCCGCGCTCGACACCAGGGGGCTGAAGGCGGAATCGGTGATCGCCACGACGGGGACGTTGCGCCGCGCCGCCGAGGCCGCGAGATCGGCGGTCACCGGCGCATAGGGCGTGAAGCTGATGGCGAGGACCGCATCGCGCTCGGAGGCCGTGGCCAATTGCTCGGGGCCGAGCTGCGCCACGTGGTCGATCAGGATCGCGCGCACCCCCAGCTTGCCGAAGGCATAGGCGCAATAGGCCGCGATCGGAAAGACCCGGCGCGCGCCGAGAAGATAGATCGTGTCGGCCTTGGCCAGGGTCTCGATGGCGCGGGACAGTTCCTCCGGGCGCACCGAGTCGCGCATCTTCTCGAGGGAGAGGGCGGCCGCATGGGCGAAGCCTTCGAGGAGGGAGGCCGCATGCACGTGGTCGCCTTCGATGTCGCGCAGGACCCGCAGGCGCTCGCGGTAATCGGGAAAGCGCTCGCGCAGGCGGGCGCGGAAGATCTGCTGCAGGTGGGAGAAGCCGTCGTAGCCCAGGCTCTTGGCGAAGCGCACGAGGGTCGAGGGCTGCACCCCCGCATGCTCGGCGATGCCGGCCACGGTGCCGAAGGCCACCTCCTCGGGGTGCTCCATGGCGAAGGCGGCGAGCTGCTTGAGCCGCTTCGGCATCGTCTCGCGGCGGCTGAGCAGGAGCGCGCGCAGGCCCTCGTAATTCTCTGGGAGTTCTCTGGCAGTCTCTGCCACGTCCCGGCCTTCCTCCATCTCCATGATCTCTCTTCAAGCGCGTAACGGGGGACCTTGACACCAATCCCCGGAAAATGGAATGAATATTCCACTCTATAAACAAAAAGGTTCTGGCGTTCTATGGATCTGAACGACCGGGGCGGCAGAGGAAGCGTCACAGAGAGGGTGATTCGCACCCCGGGACATTTGTTCATCCTCTGCGGACTCATGCACGGCCTTGGAAGCCGTCGCCTTCGCCGCACCCGGCCATCCGGTCGCGGGGCTCGAATGAGAACCCTTTTGGGAGGAAACAAATGAAATCTTATCTGACCGGGCTCGTCGCCGCTGCCGCCCTCACGGTCGCGGCCATCGCACCCGCCGCCGCCCAGCAGGGCAGCCGCATCATCGTCGTCACCCATGGCCAGGCCAACGATCCGTTCTGGTCCGTGGTGAAGAACGGCGTCTCCGAAGCCGGCAAGGACATGAATGTCCAGGTCGATTACCGTGCGCCCGAGACCTTCGACATGGTGGCCATGAGCCAGCTCATCGACGCGGCGGTGAACCAGAACCCCGCGGGCCTCGTGGTCTCGATCCCGGATGCCTCGGCGCTCTCCGCCTCGATCCAGAAGGCCGTGGCCGCCGGCATCCCGGTGATCTCGATGAATTCCGGCTCCGACGTGTCGAAGAAGCTCGGCGCCATGCTCCATGTGGGCCAGGACGAGGTCGAGGCCGGACGCATCGCCGGCGCGAAGCTTAAGGAGATGGGCGGCAAGGTTGGCCTATGCGTGAACCAGGAGGTCGGCAACGTGTCGCTCGACCTGCGCTGCCAGGGCTTCACGGAAGGCTTCGGCGGCAAGGTGACGGTGCTGCCGGTCACCAACGATCCGACCGATATCCGCGCCAAGGTGAAGGCGGCTCTCGCGGCCGACAGCTCCGTCGACACGATCCTGGCCCTCGGCGCGGGCACGGCGGGCGAGCCGAGCGTCGCGGCCGTGAAGGACGCGGGCAAGACGGGCGCCGTTCGCGTTGCGACCTTCGACATGTCCGCCGGCTTCCTCAAGTCGATCGCCACGGGCGAGGCGGCCTTCGCCATCGACCAGCAGCAGTTCCTGCAGGGCTACCTGCCGGTGGTCTTCCTCGCGCTCAACGCGAAATACGGCCTGATGCCGGGCGGCAACGTCCCCTCCGGCCCGAACCTGATCACGAAGGAGAAGGCCAATCAGGTGATCGAACTGTCCGCCAAGGGCATTCGCTAAGCCTCTTGAAAAGCCCGCGGTCCCGATGGATCGCGGGCTTTTGATTCCATCGGTCCTTGCTCAAGGGAGGCGCTCATGGTGCACACCACTCAGCCCGCCACCGATCTGTCTCCGGCGCCCGCCGCCAGGAAGATCCAGGACGAGCGTCTGAAGGAGGTCTCTCTCCTGACGAAGATCATGCGCCGTCCCGAGCTCGGCGCGCTCGCAGGATTGATCCTCGTCACCATCTTCTTTCTCTCCACCGCCGATCCCTCGATGTTCACGCTCGCGGGCGTGATGAACATCCTCTCGCCCGCCGCCCAGCTCGGCATTCTCGCCATCGCCGCGGCGCTGCTCATGATCGGCGGCGAGTTCGATCTCTCCATCGGCTCCATGGTGGCCTTCACGGGCCTCGTCTTCGGCGCGTTCCTCACGCTCACCGGCTGGCCCCTGCTGCTGGCGATCGCGGGCACCTTCGTCGTCGCGGCCATCCTCGGCGGCCTGAACGGGCAGATCGTCATCCGCACGCGGCTGCCCTCCTTCATCGTCACGCTCGCCTTCCTCTTCATCCTGCGCGGTCTCTCCCTCGTCGGCCTGAAATGGGCGACCGGCGGCTCCACGCAGATGCGCGGCATCGATGCGCAGGGCGAGTCGGAGATCGTGCGCGAGCTCTTCTCCGGGAGCGCGCTCGAAGGGCTCTTCGCGTGGCTCGCCGCGAATGATCTCATCGCGAAATTTCCGAACGGCACGCCCACCGTCACCGGCGTTCCCGTGTCGATCCTCTGGTTCATCGGCTTCGCGCTCGTCGCCACCTGGATCCTGCTGCGCACGCGGGCCGGCAACTGGATCTTCGCCTCGGGCGGCGACGCCAACGCGGCGCGCAATTCCGGCGTGCCGGTGGACCGGGTGAAGACCGGCCTCTTCATGCTCACCGCCTGCGCCGCAGCGCTGGTGGCCATCCTCACCGTGCTCGATGCGGGCTCGACCGATGCGCGGCGCGGCTTCCAGAAGGAGTTCGAGGCGATCATCGCCGCCGTCATCGGCGGCTGCCTGCTCACCGGCGGCTACGGCTCCGCCATCGGCGCCTTCTTCGGCGCGATCATCTTCGGCATGGTCTCGATCGGCCTCACCTATACGCGCTTCGATTCCGACTGGTTCCAGGTCTTCCTGGGCGCCATGCTGCTGCTCGCCGTTCTCTTCAACAACTTCATCCGCCGGAAAGTGACGGGAGAGCGCTGATGGACAATGACACTCCGCTCATCGAGATCCGCAATCTCGTCAAGCATTTCGGCTCGGTCATCGCGCTGTCGGGCGTGTCGCTCTCCGTTCATCGCGGCGAGGTGATGTGCCTGCTCGGCGACAACGGCGCGGGCAAGTCGACCCTCATCAAGACCCTGGCCGGCGTTCACAAGCCGACCTCGGGCGACTTCCTGGTGGAGGGAAAGCCCGTTTCATTCGCAAGCCCGCGCGACGCGCTCGATGCGGGCATCGCCACCGTGTATCAGGATCTCGCGATGATCCCGCTCATGTCGGTGACGCGCAACTTCTTCATGGGGCGCGAGCCGGTGAAGGGCGTCTGGCCCTTCCGCCGCGTGGATTTCGACCATTGCGATCAGGTCACCCGCGAGGAGATGCACAAGATCGGCATCGACGTGCGCGATCCGCATCAGGCGGTGGGCACATTGTCGGGCGGCGAGCGGCAATGCGTGGCGATTGCCCGCGCGGTCTATTTCGGCGCGAAGGTTCTGATCCTCGACGAGCCCACATCGGCGCTCGGCGTGGCGCAGACCTCCATGGTGCTGAAATACATCCATCAGGTGCGCCAGAAGGGCCTTGGCGTCATCTTCATCACGCACAATGTGCGCCACGCCTATGCGGTGGGCGACCGCTTCACGGTGCTCAACCGCGGCAAGACGCTCGGCACCTACAGGAAATCCGACATCGCCATCGACGAACTGCAGAACCTCATGGCCGGCGGCAAGGAATTGCAGGCGGTGTCGGAGGAACTGGGCGGGATGGTGTGAGCGTCCTATGCGATGCTCTCAACTCCCGCGTCATCACCGGCCCTGTGCCGGTGATCCCGATCCTTTGACGCACAACGGTCTTCCAATCGGGATGGCCGGGACAGGCCCGGCCGTGACGTGAAAGTCTGCTCTAACGAGTGGTGGGTCCCAGGAGCATCGCGAATGAAATCTCTGAACATCGGCCTCATCGGCACCGGCTATATGGGCAAGTGCCACGCGCTCGCCTGGAACGCGGTGGCGTCCGTTTTCGGCGACGTGCCGCGCCCGCGCCTGGCGATGCTGGCCGAGGTCTCGCAGGATCTGGCCGAGAGAAAGGCGCGTGAACTCGGCTTCGCGCGCGCGACGGGCGATTGGCGCGAACTCGTGACCGATCCCGGCATCGACGTGGTGTCGATCACCACGCCCAACGCCTTCCATCCCGACATGGCAATTGCCGCGCTGGAGGCGGGAAAGCACATCTGGTGCGAGAAGCCGATGGCGACGAAGCTTGAAGATGCGGAGCGCATGCTCGCCGCCGCCCGCGCCTCCGGCAAGGTGGCCGCGCTCGGCTACAACTACATCCAGAACCCGGCGATGCGCCTGATCCGCCGCATCCTCGACGAGGACAAGATCGGCGCGGTCAACCATGTGCGCCTCGAGATGGACGAGGATTTCATGGCGAACCCGGATGACCTCTTCTGCTGGAAGAGCGAGGCGTCCTCCGGCCATGGCGCGCTCGACGATTTCGGCGTTCATCCGCTGAGCCTGCTGCGCGTGCTGTTCGGCCATGTGCGCCGCGTCTGCGCGCATATGACGAAGCCCTATGCGGATAGGCCCCTGCCGGGCGGCGGCCGGCGCGCGGTCGAAACCTACGACATCGCCGCCGTGCTCATGGAGCTGGAGAGCGGCGCTTCCGGCGTGCTCGCCCTCAACCGCTCCGCCTGGGGCCGCAAGGGCCGCCTCTTCGTGCAGATCTTCGGGGCGCGGGGCTCCATCGTGTACGATCAGGAGCGCATGAACGAGGTGCAGCTCTACACGCTGGACGACGCGAAGGAAACGCAGGGCTTTCGCACCATTCTCATCGGGCCGCAGCATCCGCCCTACGACAAATTCATTCCCGCCCCCGGCCACGGCCTCGGCTTCAACGACCTGAAGGTGATCGAGTGCCGCGAGCTCATGCGCCGCATCGCGGGCGAGGCCGCGCATCTCATCGAGTTCGAGGACGGCATCCGCATCGAGCGCACGGTGGACGCCATGGCGCGCAGCGCGCATGAGGGGCGCTGGGCGGAGGTGTGAGGGGATCGCGTGACGAGAATAGCGCCTGTTTTCCTCCCCCTTGCGGGGAGGGGCAGGGGTGGGGGTCGAATGACTGGGTGAGCGACAGAACCAGTTCTCTCGTCATCACCGGCCTTGTGCCGGTGATCCCGATGCGTGACGCGCAGCGCTTTTCTTCATCGGGATGGCCGGGACGAGCCCGGCCATGACGGAGAGAGGCGTGGCGTGCTCCGTCCGGGATGACGATGGGGATCTCGTTTTAGGCCGCGTGCGCCTGCAGCACTTCGAGGAACGCATCCGCGTAGCGATCGAGCTTCGCCTGTCCCACGCCGTGGATCTCGCGGAAGGCGTGGACGCTCGTGGGGCGTCTCGCCGCCATGTCGATGAGGCTGCGGTCGGAGAAGATCACGTAGGCCGGCACGCCCTCCTCCTTCGCAAGCCGCGTGCGCAGCGCCTTCAGGTCGAGAAGCAGCGGATCGTCGGAGGGCACCACCGATTCCGCTTCCATGCGCGTGCGTCTGCGGCGGCGGTCGGCGGGCTTCATGAGCACGTCCGAGCGAAGCTCGATCCGCTCCTCGCCTTTCAGCACCGCGACGCCTTTGTCGGTGAGCATCCAGCGGCCGTATTCGGCAAGCTCCAGGCTCACGAGGCCCGCGGCGTAGATCTGGCGCAGGAGCGAGCGCCACTCGTTCTTCGAACGGTCCTTGCCGACGCCGAAGGTCTTCAGCTTGTCGTGGCCGAAGCGGAGAACGGCGTCGGTCCCGTCGCCGACCAGGATGCTGATGAGGTGCTCCGTGCCGAAGCGCTCGCCGGTGCGCACGATGGCGGAGAGGATCTTCTGCGCCTCGATGGTGCCGTCGAAGGACATGACGCCCTCGATGCACAGATCGCAATTGCCGCACGGCTCCGTGGTCTCGCCGAAATAGGCGAGCAGCGTCTGGCGGCGGCAGCGCGGCGCTTCGCAGAGCGCGACGAGCGCGTTGAGGCGCTGGCGCTCCACGCGCTTCTGCTCGTCGGCCGCGTCGCTCTGCTCGATCTGCAGGCGGCGCAGGCGCATGTCGTCGAGTCCGTAGAGGGTGAGCGTGTCGGCGGGCGCGCCGTCGCGGCCGGCGCGGCCGATCTCCTGGTAATAGGCCTCGATGGATTTCGGCAGGGCCGCATGGGCGACGAAGCGCACGTCGGGCTTGTCGATGCCCATGCCGAAGGCGACGGTCGCCACCATCACGACGCCGTCCTCCTGCAGGAAGATGTCCTGGTTCTTGGCGCGATCGGCCTGATGCATGCCCGCGTGATAGGGCAGCGCCCGATAGCCCGCCTGGCTCAAGGAATCCGCGAGCTTTTCCGTCGCGTCGCGCGAGGAGCAATAGACGATGCCGCTCTCGTGCCGGTGCTTGTCGAGGAAGGAGAAGAGTTGGCGGCGCGCATGCTCCTTCGCCTGCATGGCGAGACGCAGGTTCGGGCGGTCGAAGCCGTGGATGAAGAGGCGCGGCTCCTCCTCGAAGAGGCGATGCATGATGTCGCCGCGCGTCGCCACGTCGGCGGTGGCGGTGAGCGCGATGGTCTGCACGTTGCCGAGGCGGCGGCGCACGTCGCCGAGCATGGCGTATTCGGGCCGGAAGTCGTGTCCCCATTGCGAGACGCAATGCGCCTCGTCGATGGCGAGCAGGTTCACGCCGGATCGCGCGAGCCATTCGGTCGTGCCGGTATTCGCGAGACGCTCGGGCGAGGCATAGAGAATGCGCATGCGCCGCTCGCGCACCGCATCGACCACGCGGCGGTTCTCGTCCTGGTCGTTGGCGGAGTTGAGGCTGCCCGCCTCGATGCCGAAATGGCGCAGGGCCGCGACCTGATCGCGCATGAGGGCGATCAGCGGCGAGACCACCACGGTCAGGCCCTCGCGGGCGAGCGTCGGCAGCTGGTAGCAGAGGGACTTGCCCGCGCCGGTCGGCATGATGGCGAGCACGTCCTCGCCGGACAGGACGGCGCGCACGATCTCCTCCTGTCCTTCGCGGAAGGAGGGAAAGCCGAAGACGTCGTGGAGAATCTGAGCGGGGTCGATCACGTCTGCGGTGTGGCCGATGACGGATTCGAGGTCAATGCGGCATCGGGAATCTTCAGGAAGGAAAGCACACCCTTCGCCGCCGCGAGGCCGGTGGCGAAGGTGGCCTGGAGCAGATAGCCCCCGGTGGGCGCCTCCCAGTCCAGCATCTCGCCGGCCGCGAAGACGCCGGGCAGGCGCCGGAGCATGAGGTTGCCGTCGAGTTCGCCGAAGGGCACCCCGCCCGCCGTGGAGATGGCCCGCTCCAGGGATTTCGTGCCGGTCAGGGTCAGGGGCGCGGCCTTGATGAGGCCGGCGAGGGCGCGGGGCTCCGCCGGCAGCTGCGGCGATGATTCGCGCAGCAGGGCGATGCCGAGGGGGCTCAGGCCCGCCGCCTTGCGCAGGAAGGTCGAGGCGGACTGGCCCCTGCGGGGGGCGCTCAGGCGCTGTTCGAGGGCGTCAAGGGACAGGTCGGGCCGCAGGTCCACATGGAGCGTGGCGCTGCCCTGCCGCGCGATGGCCTCGCGCAGGCGGGCGGAGAGGGCATAGACCGCGCCGCCCTCGATCCCGTCCGCCGTGACGATGGCCTCGCCCCGCACCGTCTCGCCCGCGAAGGTGAGCGCGATGCGCTTCAAGGGCTCGCCCTCGAAGCGGCTCCTCATCACCTCCGACCAGGGCAGGGTGAAGCCCATATTGGCCGGCCTTAAGGGCGCGACGGGGATGCCCTTCGCCGCCAGGAGGCCCGTCCAGGACCCGTCGGAGCCCAGCCTGGGCCAGCTCGCGGCGCCGAGCGCCAGGATCGTGGCGTCGGGCCTGTGGGACACGATCTGCCCTGAGGCGTCGGTGAAGACCAGGGCGCCGTCCGCGTCCCAGCCCTGCCAGGCGTGGCGCAGGGCGAAGCGCACACCCAGACCCTCCAGCCGCGCCAGCCAGGCCCGCAGGAGGGGCGAGGCCTTGAAGGCCTTGGGGAAGACGCGCCCGCTCGATCCGACGAAGGTCTCCTGCCCCAGGCCCTCGCACCAGGCCCGCAGGTCCTGCGGGCGGAAGGCCTCGATCAGGGGGCGCAGGACCGGCTCGGCCTGCCCATAGCGGGTGACGAAGCGCTCGAAATCCTCGGAATGGGTGAGGTTGAGGCCGCCCCGGCCCGCCATCAGGAGCTTGCGGCCGGCCGAAGGCATGCGGTCGAAAATCGTCACGCCGAGGCCGGCGCGGGCGAGGCGCTCCGCCGCGATCAGGCCGGCGGGACCGCCGCCGATGACGGCGACCTGACAGGGAGAGAAGGGCGGTGACATGCGCTCAGCTGCCGCGGAAGGGCTCAAGGAGATGGTCTGGACCCTCACGCTGCAACATGGCATTCAGCGCATCGGTCATGGGCCTTCCACATGACCACCACCGGATCTTTTTGCAAGAGCAGCGGCATCGCAAGCCGCGTTTCAAGGGGAATTACCGATGCGTGTTCTGTCGTTCTGCGTCCTGATCGCCCTGGCGCTCGCGGGCTGCGCCGGCGATGCGTCGCTCACCGGCGGCGACGTCGTCCTCGGCAGCTCCACCAAGGATGCGGCCGAGGCCGCGAGGCTCATTTCCGCCTACCGCGTCTCAAAGGGCCTGAGCCCGGTCACCGTCGATCCCAAGCTCAACGAGGCCGCGGAGCACCAGGCGCGCGTGGTGGCGGCGGCGGGCCGGCTCAGCCACGGCAATTTCATCAACCGCATGGATCAGTACGGCATCGCCGGCTATGCCGCCGAGAACCTGTCGGCCGGCGCGGATACGGTCGACGGCACCATCACCCGCTGGAAGAATTCGCCGGGCCACAACACGAACCTGCTGATGCCGCAGGCCCGCAGGATCGGCTTCGCGCGGGCGGACGCCAAGAACCGCTACGGCCGCTACTGGGCCCTCGTGCTGGGGCAGTGACAGGGAATTTGCGCATTGCGTGAGCGGGCACAAAGAAGGACGATTGCGCGTTAGAAGCAAGCTCTCCTCTTTCGCACACCCCTGATGACCCATCCACAAATGCTTTCCTTCGCCATCGTCGCCGGGATGATGGCGCTCTTCGTGTGGGGACGTTTCCGCTACGATCTCGTCGCCGCCCTGTCGCTGCTGGCGGCGGTGCTCGTCGGAGTCGTGCCCGCGGACAAGGCGTTCTCCGGCTTCAGCGATGACATCGTGATCATCGTCGCCAGCGCGCTTCTCGTCAGCGCGGCGGTGGCGAAATCGGGGGTGCTGGAGGCGGCGCTCAACCGGCTCGCGCCGTATCTGCGCAGCGAGCAGTCCCAGGTCGTCGTGCTCGTCGCCACGGTGACGGTCCTCTCCGCCTTCGTGAAGAATATCGGCGCGCTCGCGATGATGATTCCCGTCGCGTTCCAGATCTCGCGGCGCGCGAAGACGCCGCCCTCGAGCTTCCTCATGCCCATGGCCTTCGGCTCGCTCTTAGGGGGAATCGTCACCCTGGTCGGCACCTCTCCTAACATCATCGTGTCGCGGATGAGGGGCGAACTTCTCGGCGAGCCCTTCGGCATGTTCGACTTCACGCCCGTGGGCATCGGCATCGCGGTGGCGGGCGTCGTGTTTCTCGCCTTCGGCTATCGCCTGCTGCCGAAAGGACGCAGGGGCGCCGCCTCCCTCGACGAGGCGCTCAACATCAAGGACTACATCACCGAAGCGCGCGTCGGCGCCGATTCCGACGTGGTGGGACGGACGGTGGCGGACCTCCACACGCTCGCCCATGGCGAGGTGAAGGTCGCCGCCATCATCCGCAACGAGACGCGCAGCTCCACGCCGCTGCCCGACATGGTGCTGCGCGAGAACGACGTGCTCATGCTGGAAGGCGAGCCGCATGCGCTGGAAAGCGCCGTGGCGCGGGCCGGCCTCAAGCTCTCGCGCGAGCATCGCCTGCCGGAGATGGACGAGGCGACGGACGAGATCGGCGTCATCGAGGCCATCGTCGGGCCGAACTCGGTGCTCACGGACCTGTCCGCCGAACGCATTGGCCTCTACGAGAGCTTCGGCGTCAACCTGATCGCGGTGAGCCGCAGCGGCCAGCGCTTCAGGGAGCGGCTTCGCAACATCACCCTGCGTCCCGGCGACGTGCTCGTGCTGCAGGGCAACCTGAAGAAGCTCCCGGATACCTTGCGCGACCTCGGCTGCCTGCCCCTCGCGGAGCGGGAGATCCGCCTGGGAAGCGCGCGCCGGAGCCTTCTGCCGATCGCCGTTCTCGCGGTTACCATGGGGCTCGTGGCCTTCGACGTGCTGCCCGTCTCCATCGCCTTCTTCGGCGCCGGGGTGCTCCTCGTCCTGTTCGGCTCGCTCACGCTCCGCGAGGCCTACGAGACCATCGAGTGGCCCATCATCGTGATGCTCGGCGCGCTGATCCCGGTCAGTGAATCGATCCGCACCACGGGAGGCACGGACCTGATCGCGGGCTGGCTGTCCTCGGCCGCGCAGATGCTGCCGCCGACCGGCGCGCTCGTGCTCATCATGGTCGCCGCGATGGCCGTGACGCCGTTCCTCAACAATGCCGCGACCGTGCTCGTGATGGCGCCCATCGCCGCGAGCTTCGCGACGCAGCTCGGCTTCAGGCCGGACGGGTTCCTGATGGCGGTGGCGATCGGCGCGGCCTGCGACTTCCTGACGCCCATCGGGCACCAGTGCAACACGCTGGTGATGGGGCCGGGCGGCTATCGCTTCGGCGATTACTGGCGGCTCGGCCTGCCGCTCTCGATCATCGTCGTGGTGGTGGGAACGCCGCTGATCATGCTGTTCTGGCCTCTATAGAGCCTAGACCAAAAAGCAGCGGGCGGTCAGCGCAGGATCGCGGTCAGGAGAAGCGTGGTGCCCGCGGCGGAGGAGGCCAGCGCGACGAGCATGGACCAGCAATGCAGGCGGTCCCGCTGCTCCTGGTTGAGCAGGGGGCGGATGCGCGAATCAGAGCGGCCAAAGATGAAGCTGGTATTGCGGTCGGGGCCATGGACATGGGGCATGATGCAGAAGCTCGAGCGCACCTGACTGCGCGATTGACCATAATCGTGATGGTCGGCGCCATAGGACGGGTGATGAGAGCTTTGCGGGTTCATGCCGGAGGCTTCCAGGGACGTGCGTGAGCCCTAAAGTCGCCCCAAGGGATGAACGAGCGGTAAAAGTCCGGAAGAACCCACAATTTTCGTGAATCAAATCTTTCCGGGCCGTGGCGGTGGCCTGGGCTTCGCGCGTCGGAGCGCAGGGACAGGCGCTGCCTGCCTCTCCCACGTCATCGCCGGCCCTGTGGCGGTGATCCCGATTCTTCGAGGCGAGGCGCTCTTCCGATCGGGATGGCCGGGACAGGCCCGGCCATGACGAGGAAGGGCTGCCCCCTCCCATGCTCCGGTCGGCGCCGATCACACCGACTGATCCGATCCATCACAGAAATCGGGTCGCCGCGCCGTCCGGTCCATGACATGAATGGGGCCGCCATTCGGGACGGATCCATGACCCAAGCGCCCATCCAGAAAACCATCGCCGCGTCCGACTGGGCCCTGCTCGGCCTGCTCTCCGTCGTCTGGGGCGGGTCGTTCCTGTTCGTCGGCGTCGCCGTCAAGGAGCTGCCGCCGCTGACCATCGTGGCGCTGCGGGTGTGCCTCGCGGCCCTCGCGCTTCAGATCGTGCTGCGCGTCATGGGTCTCCGGCTCCCGCGCGAGCGGCAGGCCTGGGCCGCCTTCTTCGGCATGGGCATCCTCAACAACGTGATTCCCTTCAGCCTGATCGTCTGGGGGCAGAGCCACATCGCGAGCGGGCTCGCCTCGATCCTCAACGCGACCACGCCGCTCTTCACCGTCATCGTCGCGCATTACCTCACGGCGGACGAGAAGCTGACGGGGTCGCGCCTCGGCGGCGTCCTCGTCGGCTTCGTCGGGGTGGCCGTCATGATCGGCTCCGCGGCGCTGACCTCGCTGAACACCAACGTCCTCGCGCAGCTCGCCGTGCTCGGCGCCGCCCTGTCCTATGGGCTTTCGGGAGTGTTCGGGCGCCGCTTCAAGACGCTCGGCATCCCGCCCCTCGTCGCGGCCGCCGGGCAGGTCACCGCATCGAGCTGCATGCTCCTGCCGGTCAGCCTCCTCGTCGACCGGCCGTGGACATTGGCGATGCCGAGCACCGCGACCGTTCTGTCGATCCTGGCGCTGGCCCTCGTCTCGACGGCATTCGCCTATCTCATCTTCTTCCGCCTGCTCGCGCGGGCGGGCGCGACCAATGTGGGCCTCGTCACGTTCCTCATCCCCGTCAGCGCCATCCTCTTCGGCGTGCTGATCCTCGGCGAGACGCTGGAGGGGCGGCATTTCGCCGGCATGGCGCTGATCGCCGCAGGCCTGATGCTGATCGACGGACGGCCCGGGGCCGCATTGGCTCGATCCTTCAAGGCGGGCGCCAAGAGCGAGCCGCGCCCTGTTCCTCGCCGGTGAGTGAGAATGCCCCCCACGTCATCACCGGCCTTGTGCCGGTGATCCCGATTGTTTGAGGCGCGGCGCTTTTCCGATCGAGATGGCCGGGACGAGCCCGGCCATGACGGGGTATGACTGTTTCGTCCTTTCTCATTCTCGAGGCACTCCGACCTCGAGGCGCTCCGACTTTGCGACCCCCACCCTCCATCCCTCCCCGCAAGGGGGAGGGAAGTGGGCTCATGTCCGCATTGTCCGATCCCGGCAACAGCCGAGAGCGGTGGGGATGGAAAGACGTTGGCTTTTCATCGGCCTGATCGCCGCGGTCCGTGGTCTGCTGTCCCGCCCGCTGCAAGAGGCGAGGATCTCTCACCGCGACGCGGCCGGCTCCGCTCCGAAACGGTTGAACATCATGTCCGGCGCGCTGGTGTTGTGGCGCGAGGGCACGAGGCGGCCCATCCAGGCATCCGTCGCCGTGGCCTCGCGGAAGTTCATGATCATCTCCTCGCGCCAGGAGCGGGCCTTCTCCTCGCGCACCGCGATGCGCGCCACGTCGGCGTTGAACTCGGTCACGTACATGGAGCGCAGGGTGGCGAAGGGCGTGCCCGCAATCGGCTGATCGAAGCTGACGTCGAGGGTCATGCGCTCCTCGTTGAGGTTCACGATCGCCACATGCGCGGTGCTGCCCTTCGCGAGGGTCAGCGTGAAGCGCATGGCCTTCGGGTCGAAGGCGACGTCCTTCAGATTGGCCACGGGGCGCCGGTCCATCTCCACCGGGCCGACGATGAAGGACGAGCCGTAGGCGGTCCATTCCAGATGCTGCGGCGGCAGCGGCTTGATGCGCCAGTAGCCGTCGCCCGGATACATCGCGATCACCTCTTCCGCCTTGCCCTTGTGCTTTTTCAGGAGCTGCAGGAGATGGATGTCGCGCGAGACCTTGTCGCCGATGGTCACCGTGGTCTCGGTCGGGCGCCAGAACTCGCTGAAGGTCAGCCCCATGATCCGCACCTGGTCGTCCTCGTAGAGGGTGTGCATCACGGGATGGGGCTTTGCGGAGGTTTCCTCCGAGATGTCCTCGCAGGCCGTCCAGTCGGGCTCCCAGCGGTCCTGATGGAGGGCGCCCATATAGGCCGGGTGCACGGCCTCGATGCGGAAGCTCCTCACCTGCGCAGAGGCGAAGTTGACGGCCACGTTGTCCTTCTCCGCGCAGAGCACCGGCTCGCTCGTGTTCGTCACCTGGACGGCCAGGCCGTCGAGGGTGGCGGCCTGTGCCGAGGCGGCGAAGCCGAGGACGGCAAGGGCGAAGAGCCGGGGAAGGAGCGTGCGGGCCATCGAAACGATCTCTGGTGAGCTAGGAAGGGGCGCACAGATATCCCGGCGCCGCCGCCCCGTCGAGCGGGCCTGTTGATCGGGCATGGCACCCATCCCATCTTGAAGATTAGGGTTCCCCGTCAGCCTGTGATAAGGTGCCCCAAATGGCAAGCGTGGCCTTAACAGGGCCTGCACGCCCGAATTTCCCCTCGCGAAAAGGGCCTCCCAGAGTTCATCGATGATGCGCCTTACCTTGAGCCTGTCCGGCAACCCCGCCACGACCTCGGTCGAGCGGGCGATCATGGAGTTCCGCAGCGCCCGTCCCGTCGTGATCGACGGGCGTGAGGGCAGCGCCCTCGTGATCGGCGTGGAGGATCTGGACGAGGCACGCTGCGCCGAGATCGAAGCCGTGGCCGGGGGCCATGCCCATCTCGTGCTCCCGGCGGCGCGCCTGCGCCGTCTCGGGCTCGAGCGCGACGTGCCCGGCCGGGTGGCCCTGCCCCTGGTCGACCGGGAGCGCATCGGGACCCTGGGCCTCAGGCTCGACGGACGCATCGACGCCCCGGTCAGGTCCATCGATTCCCTCGACGAGGAGGCGCTGGAACTCGCCCGCCTCGCCCTGGTTCTGCCCGCCGTGATCGTGGTGCCGCTCTCCGCCGGGATCGAGGTCGATGCCTCCCTCGTGCGGGTCGCCAGTGCCGCCATCCGCGATTTCCGCCGCGCCAAGGCGGCCGACCTGTCCCTCGTCAGCCGCGCCCCGGTGCCGCTGGAGGGCGCGCCCACGAGCGAGTTCGTCGTGTTCCGGGGCGGCGAGGGCCTGCGCGACCAGGTGGCGATCATCGTCGGCAAGCCCGATCTCTCGAAGCCCGTGACCGTGCGGCTGCATTCCGCCTGCCTCACCGGGGATCTCTTCGGAAGCCTCAAATGCGATTGCGGTGACCAGCTGCGTGAGACCGTGCGCTTCATGGCCGCGCATGAGGGCGGCATCCTGCTCTATCTCGACCAGGAGGGGCGCGGGAACGGCATCGCCAACAAGATCCGCGCCTACAAGCTCCAGTCGCAGGGCTACGACACCTACGAGGCCGACGAGGTGCTCGGCTTCGAGGCGGACCAGCGCCGCTTCGATTTCGCCGCCGTGATGCTGAAGAAGCTCGGCGTGAGCGCGGTGCGCCTGATGACCAACAATCCGGAGAAGATCCGCGCCCTGTCGGAAGCCGGCCTGAAGGTGATCTCCGACCATCGCGTGCTCGGCCGGCCGACGGCGGAGAACGTGAGCTATCTCGCCGCCAAACGCGACCGCGCGGGCCATTACATCGATCTCGAAGGCCTGCTCGCCTGCTCCAACAAGGATTGAGCCACGCGCATGGCTGCCCCGCGCCGGGGCGCGCCGTGTTGTCGCAGTGTAACGCGCTTCTAGCTGTTTTCCTTGGCGGGACGACCCTCGCGGCCTGACCGTCGTCTTGCGTGTGCCAGCCTGCGCTGGCGGGTTCAGGGAAAACGCTCATGTGGAGCCAAGTGTACGATCCGTTCGGCAACGCCGTGTTGTCGACTCTCGCGGCCGCCATTCCGGTGGTCCTGCTTCTGGTCATGATCGCCTCCGGGAAGGTGAAGGCGCACGTGGCCGCCGTGGTCGCTCTTCTGGCCGCGATCGCCGTCTCCGTCTTCCTGTTCACGATGCCTGCGGGGCTTGCCGTCCGCGCCGCCCTGTTCGGCGTCGCCACGGGCATGTTCCCCATCGGATGGATCATCCTGAACGTCATCTTCCTCTACCGGCTCACCGTGGAGCGGGGGTGGTTCGCCACGCTCCAGCAATCCGTCGGCGGCATCACCACGGACCGGCGCCTGCAGCTGCTCCTCATCGCCTTCACCTTCGGCGCCTTCTTCGAGGGCGCGGGCGGCTTCGGCACGCCGGTGGCCGTGACGGGCGCGATCCTCATCGGCCTCGGCTTCTCGCCGCTCGCCGCCTCGGGCCTGTCGCTCATCGCCAACACCGCGCCGGTGGCCTATGGCGCGCTCGGCGCGCCGATCCAGGGCCTCGCCTCGGTCACGGGCTTCGATCCCTACGTGCTCGGCGCCATGGTCGGCCGCCAGCTGCCGTTCTTCTCGCTGATCGTGCCGTTCTGGCTGATCTGGGTCTTCGCGGGCTTCCGGGGCATGATGCAGATATGGCCGGCGATCCTGGTCTGCGGCGTGTCCTTCGCCATCCCGCAATTCCTGATCTCGAACTTCATCAATCCGTGGATCGTCGACATCGGTGCGTCGCTGATCTCGATGGCCTGCCTCGTCGGTTTCATGCGGATCTGGCGCCCGAGGGAGGTCTGGACCTCGCCGGCCCTGCGCACGCGGGACGATTCCGCCGCCACCCTGGTGCGGCCGGCGCCGCTCAGCGCCGGCACGACCGACATCGCGCCGCAGCAGGCCCCGCACGGCGACGTCTTCCGCGCCTGGGTGCCGTGGATCATCCTGTCCGTGATCGTCGCGATCTGGGGCACCGGCTGGTTCAAGGCGCTGGTCAATCCGATCTTCACCTGGAACTACCAGGTCGCCGGCCTGCACAACATGGTGCAGAAGGTGGCGCCCATCGTGGCCAACCCGACGCCGGAAGCCGCGGTCTTCGCCTTCACCTACATGTCCTATACGGGCACGGGCGTGCTGATCGCGGCCATCATCTCGGGCCTCGTCATGGGCTTCTCGCCGCTGCGGCTCGTCACCGCTTGGTTCGAGACGATCTGGGTGCTGCGCTACTCGCTCATCACCATCGCCGCGATGCTGGCCATCGGCACGCTGACGCGCTTCTCGGGCCTCGACGCGACGCTCGGCCTCGCCTTTGCCGGGACGGGCTTCCTCTATCCGTTCTTCGGCACCCTGCTCGGCTGGCTCGGCGTGGCGCTGACCGGGTCCGACACGGCCTCGAACGTGCTCTTCGGCGGCCTGCAGAGGATCACCTCGGAGCAGCTCGGCCTGTCGCCGGTCCTCATGGCGGCGGCGAATTCGTCCGGCGGCGTGATGGGCAAGATGATCGACGCGCAATCCATCGTCGTGGCCTCCACGGCGACGAACTGGTTCGGGCATGAAGGCAGCATCCTGCGCTTCGTGTTCTGGCACTCCATCGTGCTCGCCTGCCTCGTCGGCGGGCTGGTGATGCTGCAGGCCTATGTCTCGCCGTTCACCTCGATGGTGCTGCACTAGCAACACCGCGACGACCGAAAACAAAAACGCCGCCGGAGTTCATCCGGCGGCGTTTTCATTCACGCGAAGGGTCCTTACCGCGCCGGCATGCCGGTCTCGATGATCTTCGCCCAGAGCGACACGCCATAGGGCGTGGCCGCGTCGTTGAAGTCGTAGGCCGGGTGATGCACGCCCGCCGTGTCGCCGTTGCCGACGAAGATGTAGGCGCCCGGGCGCTGCTCCAGCATGTAGGAGAAATCCTCCGCGCCCATCTCCGGCGGGAAGTTCGTCTGCACCGCGCTCTCGCCGACGACGGATTTCGCGACTTCGACGACGAAATCGGTCTTCTCCGCATCGTTCACCGTGACCGGATAGCCCCGCGTGTATTCGATCTTCGCCGTCGCGCCGAAGGCCGCGCAGGTATTCTCGACGACGGCGCGGATGCGCGTCTCCGCCAGATCGCGGATGGCGGGCGAGAGCGTGCGCACGGTGCCGAGCAGGGTCGCCGTCTGGGGGATCACGTTGTTGGTGTCGCCCGCCTTGATGGAGGCGACGGACACCACCAGCGATTCCAGCGGATCGACGCCGCGCGAGACGACCGATTGCAGGGCGGTGATCACGTGCGCCGCCGTGACGACGGGGTCGATGCATTTGTGCGGATAGGCGGCATGCCCGCCCTTGCCCTCAATCGTGATCGTGAAGCGGTCGGCCGCCGCCATGACCGGCCCTTTGCGCATGGCGAAATGGCCGACGGGCACGCCCGGCCAGTTGTGCATGCCGTAGACCTCCTGGATGCCGAAGCGCTCCATGAGGCCGTCCTTCACCATCGCGTCGCCGCCGCCGCCGCCCTCCTCGGCGGGCTGGAAGATCATGATCGCGGTGCCGTCGAAGTTGCGGGTCTCGGCGAGGTATTTCGCGGCTCCCAGCAGCATCGCCGTGTGCCCGTCATGGCCGCAGGCATGCATCTTGCCCGGCACCTTGGACTTGTAGGGCACGTCGGTGGCCTCCAGGATCGGCAGCGCGTCCATGTCGGCGCGCAGGCCGATCACCTTGCCCGATGTGTTCGTACGCCCCCTGATCACGCCGACGACGCCCGTGCGGCCGATGCCCGTCACCACCTCGTCGCAGCCGAAGCTCGTCAGCTTCTCGGCCACGATGCCCGCGGTGCGGTGCACGTCGTATCCGAGTTCCGGGTTCTCGTGGAAATCCCGGCGCCAGGCGGTGACCTCGTCGGCGAGATCGGCGACACGATTGATGATCGGCATGAGACGTCCTTTTCGTGAATCGGCTGCGCCCCAGCGAACCAGAGGCGCGAAGGGCGGTCAATGCCGTGGCCGGGCAAGCGTGCCTCAGCGCAGGCGGCGCAGGATCGCCTTGGGCCGCTTCGTGCGGAACTGCCCGCGCTCGACCGCCACGAAGACCAGCGCGAGCACGATCAGCGCCGTGATCCACCAGACCTGGGCGTTGCCGATGCCGCAGGCGCCGAGGGCGAAGGCGGTCGCGAAGGAGGCCATGATGCCGGGCGCGAGGACCGGGCGGCTCGCCCCGGCCCTGAAGGCGGCCTGCGAGAGCAGGATGGCGCTGGATACCGCCCCCACCAGGCCGAGCTCGTACCAGATCTCGAACAGCAGGCTGAACGGCGCGGCCGGCGGCAGGAGGCCGAGCATGCGCCCGCGCCAGGAGGTCTCCAGCCCGTGGCCGGTCACGAGGCGCAGGGGCTCCTTGAGGATGGAGGCCTGCCAGGCGTCGAGGCTCGCGACGATGGACGAGGCGGGCCCCAGGATTCCGGCGGCGACCGGCTTCAGCAGGAACGGCAGGACCGGGGCCGCGAGCAGGAGGATGGCGATGAGAAGGCCGACGATGCGGGTGCCGGCTCTCGGGCTTGCCGCCGTCAGCGCGAAGGCGACCGCGCCGGCGGTCAGGCCGATGAGGGGCAGGACATCCGCCGTCAGGAAGGCGCCCAGGGCGACGGCGAGGGCGAGGGCCACGGCCTCCAGGTTGCGCCCGCGGGAATGGAGCCAGGTCAGGGCGGGCCAGAGCAGCAGCGCGAGCACGACCATCCCGCGCTCGACGCCGAGCCCGTCCGGCTCGAGCCGGCCGCCTTCGCGCATCAGCATGGGGATGGCGATCAGCGCCGCCAGGGCGACGCCGATCGGCAGCAGGTAGAGATTCGCCGAGCGCATCCGCTCCGGCAGGGTGAGATATCCCGCAAGAGCCATCAGGCTCATGGCGACGATGTTGAAGAGGCGCTCGGAGGCCTGCGGAAGGAACGGGGTCCAGATCAGCGTCAGGGCGGTCCAGAGCAGCAGGACGAGCCCCGCGACGCCCGCCCGGGAGGTGACGAAGCCGATGGCCCTCTCCCAGGGGCTCCTGGCCGCGCCGTCGAGAAAGGCCGCCAGGACGAGGAGGCCCACGGCCGCGGGCGCCATCACCACGAGGGCGCGGCGGGTGAACAGAGCGGCCAGGGGTATCGCGAAGAACAGGATCGCAAACCCGAGGCGCCGCAGCACGGCGGCGGCGTCGGCGGCCGGATTGTTGGCCGTGGGGAGGGCGGAGCGGACCATGCGGGCGGGCAACCGTCGATTGAGCAGTCAGGGACGCATTACGCTAATGGACGAAGGCCCCAAAAGCTGTAGGTGCAATGCAACACATGCCGAAGCTTTACGGTCCCGGGGCAATCACTTCCTTGCGAGGGAAGGGCGGGGGCACCGGAACGGCCCATCGAGCCCCTTCGTCATCACCGGCCCTGGGCCGGTGATCCCGCTTCGAAGAGGCGCAGCGCTTTTCATCATCGGGATGGCCGGGACAGGCCCGGCCATGACGTGGGGAGGTGAGACCTCCAGCGGAGTCCGTCACCCCTTCGGGCCGCGCAGGAAGTTGATGATGCCGGAGAAATCGTCGCCGTCATGTCCGGCCCCGCTGAAGAGCGCGTAGAGCTGGGCGGCCTCCGCGCCGAGCGGGGTCGAGGCGCCGGAGGCGAGCGCCGCCTCCTGGGCGAGCTTCAGGTCCTTCAGCATCAGGGCCGCCGCGAAACCGGGCTTGTAGCCGTTATTGGCGGGCGAGGTCGGCACCGGGCCCGGCACGGGACAATAGGTGGTGAGCGACCAGCACTGGCCGGAGGAGGTGGAGGCGACGTCGAACAGGGCCTGGTGCGAGAGCCCGAGCTTTTCCGCCAGCACGAAGGCCTCGGCGACGCCGATCATCGAGATGCCGAGGATCATGTTGTTGCAGATCTTCGCCGCCTGGCCCGCGCCGGCCTCGCCGCAATGCACCACCTTCTTGCCCATCTGCGACAGGATCGGCTCGGCCCGGTCGAAGGCGGCCTTCGCGCCGCCCGCCATGAAGGTCAGCGTCGCGCCCTTCGCGCCGCCGACGCCGCCGGATACCGGCGCATCGAGGCTCATGAGGCTTCTCTCCTGCGCCATGCCATGCGCCTTGCGCGCGCTCTCCACGTCGATGGTGGAGCAGTCGATGACAAGCGTGCCCTCCTTGATGGCGGGAAGGATGTCGGTCCAGACCGACAGCACGTGCTTGCCCGCCGGCAGCATGGTGATCACGACCTCCGCCTCGCGCACCGCATCCGCCGTCGAGCCCGCGATGGTCACGCCGTCCTGGCGGGCGTGATCGCAGGAGGCGGGAGACAGATCGAAGCCGGTGACGGTATGTCCCGCCTTGACGAGATTGGCGGCCATGGGACCGCCCATGTTGCCGAGGCCGATGAAGGCGATATTGGTCATGTGTATCCTCCCTTGGTGTCGTGTGATGCCTGCGCGAGCAGCCAGAGCGACGATGCCGCCATGACAACGCCGCTCAGCCCGTGCAGAAGCAGATGTCCCGGTGAATCGAAGCCGCGTTCGAGAAAGACGAGGATCACGTCGCCGACCGGGATGAGAACCGTGATGCCCAGGATCGCGCCGATGGCGCGGCGCGTCGAAAGACGCAGGAGCGCGAAGAGGTAGAACCCGAGGGCGAGATCCCGCAGGCCGATGGCCGATACGTAGGACAGGCCGGAGCCTTCCTCCGCCGGGATGCCGAACAGGGCGGCGCCCGCGCGCGGCGCGAAGACGAACAGCAGGCCGAGGAGCACGAACACGCCGGAAAGCGCGAGCACGAGCCAGCCGCCGGGCTCGGTGAGGGACAATCCTGCCCGTTCGCTCCGCTCGGTCATGCGCGCCGGGCCGTCCACAGGGCTCCCGCGAGCGAGAAGCCGTAGAACCACAGCATCAGCGATCCGAAGACCTTGTCGAGTGCCGGATCGAGACGCGGAAAGAAGACCGCGAAATGCGAGCCCACCGCCGCCATGGCCAGCATGCCCGGCACGGCGACCAGCGCCATGGCATTCGCCGCCTTCTGCGCGGACAGGTTCAGCAGGCGGTGAAGTGAGAGGCCGAGCAGCAGGCCGAGGATGGCGCCCGCGGCGAAGTTGACCTGGAAAGGCCGCCGTCCGTCGAGGAAGAACCAGGGGCCGGCGAACTGGAACAGGGCGAAGATGGCGGCGGCGATGGCGAGGCCAAGGCCCAGCGACCGGAATGGCACGTTCATGGCGTCCGATCTCTCCGGGCGGCGCGCCTTTCCCTTCCCTCTTGTGCGGAGGGCGGAGCGAAGGCTCGCCTGAAGAACGCCGCTCCAGGGCTCATCGATTGCCGCGTCCCACCAGATCGCGCGCCACGATGAGGCGCATGATCTCGTTGGTGCCTTCCAGGATCTGATGAACGCGCAGGTCCCGCACGATCTTCTCGATGCCGTAATCGGCGAGATAGCCGTAGCCGCCATGCAGCTGCAGCGCGGCATTCGCCACCTCGAAGCCGGTATCGGTCGCGATGCGCTTGGCCATGGCGCAGAGCTTCGTGGCATCGAGCGCCTTGGCATCGAGCGCGGAGGCCGCGCGCCAGAGGAAGGTGCGCGCGCATTCGATCTCGGTCGCCATGTCGGCGAGCTTGAACTGGAGCGCCTGGAAATCGGCGATGCGCTTGCCGAAGGCCTTTCGGTCGTTCGTGTAGGCGAGCGCCTTGTCGAGGGCGGATTGCGCGCCGCCGAGGGAGCAGGCGCCGATATTGAGGCGTCCGCCGTCGAGGCCCGACATGGCGATCTTGAAGCCCTTGCCTTCCTCCGAAAGGCGGTTCGCGACGGGCACGCGCACATCCTCGAAGATCACGGCGGCGGTGGGCTGCGCGTTCCAGCCCATCTTCTTCTCCTGCGCGCCGAAGGAGACGCCCTTCATGTCCTTCTCGATGACGAGGGTCGAGATGCCGGACGGACCCTCCTCGCCCGTGCGCACCATCGTCACATAGATGTCCGAGGTGCCCGCGCCCGAGATGAACTGCTTCACGCCGTTGACGACGTAATGGTCGCCATCGCGCACCGCGCGGGTCTTCAGCGCCGCCGCATCCGAGCCGGAGCCCGGCTCGGTGAGGCAATAGCTGCCGATCAGCTCCATGGTGCACAGGCGCGGCAGCCAGTGCTGGCGCTGCTCCTCCGAGCCGTAGCGGTCGATCATCCACGCGACCATGTTGTGGATGGAGAGGAATGCCGAGATCGCAGGGCAGCCGGTGGCCAGCGCCTCGAAGATGAGCGCCGCGTCGAGCCGCGTCATGCCCGATCCGCCCACGTCGTCGCGGGTATAGATCGCGGCCATGCCGAGGCTCGCGGCCTCGCGCAGGACGTCCACGGGAAAATGCTTCTTTTCGTCCCATTCGAGGGCATGGGGCGCGAGATTGTCCGCCGCGAAAGCGAGCGCCATGTCGCGGACGGCGGTCTGGTCTTCTGTGAGAGAAAACTGGGTCATGGTCCTAAATCGGCATGAGAGGAGCGCTTCGTGCACCCCGACTTTGGATCTAGAGCACTCCGCGGCGAAAGGGCCTCGCGCCGCCGAGAAAATGCACCCATGAACAAAATGGCCGGGAGCGAGGTCCCGGCCATCATGAGTGGTCTTACTTCATCGTCGGAATGGAGAATTCCGCGCCTTCCTTGATGCCCGAGGGCCAGCGGGAGGTGACCGTCTTCGTCTTGGTGTAGAAGCGCACCGCGTCCGGGCCGTGCTGGTTCAGGTCGCCGAAGCCCGAGGCCTTCCAGCCGCCGAAGGTGTAATAGGCCAGCGGCACCGGGATCGGCACGTTGACGCCGACCATGCCCACA